>Ga0163144_10028889_pt1 | contig 10673 bp, 7 predicted proteins | sample OliLak19BULKMAT1_FD_123175 | JGI IMG/M metagenome (GOLD analysis project Ga0163144, IMG submission 123175) | Freshwater microbial mat bacterial communities from Lake Vanda, McMurdo Dry Valleys, Antarctica - Oligotrophic Lake LV.19.BULKMAT1 | ecosystem: Environmental > Aquatic > Freshwater > Lake...
AGACGAGCTTCCTTCACTCCGAAATGTACTGACTGGAGAAATGTCGCTCATAGGTCCTAGACCGCATCTGCCTCACGAGGTAGATCAGTATGATAGCTGGCAAGAAAGACTCTTTAGTATCAAGCCTGGTATTACTGGGTATGCGCAAGTATTTGGTAGAGATGCATTACCCTTTGATGAGGAAGCAGAACTTGATTTGCGATATATACAAAATCGGTCAGTCGCGCTTGACCTGTATGTACTGGTACGTACGTTTACGGTGGTGTTGAGAGGAAAATAGCTCAATAAATTAAATATAAAAAAATCTCATCAAGCTTGATGAGATTTTTTATTATCAATAAATCATTTTTATTCAAACATCTCTCACAACGCTTCGATCAATCCTTGAGAGTAACTCCCATTGGAAGATGTTGTTGCTTGAGGATTAAGCGTGCGATTTACATAGTTGTAAATCTGTGTAAGAAGGTAGCTTTCTTGAGGTCTGCCTTCAAAACGATCCATAACAGGAGGAAGTTTCTCGTAGATCTCTTCGAGTTTTGCTTGATCTGTAAGCTTAAGAAAGTCGACTTTGGTATACACCTTAGTTAGTAGCTTGTTGTCATACATTGATGCGTTGTATCAGAACGATTGAGACGTAAATACACCGATCAACAATACGACCAAAAGCATAATTGCTTCTTTCATATAGTATCTTAGGAGAATTAAACACAACCTGTGGATAGAGTAGTTGATACCTTTTGCAAGTGGTTATATGTTTTTTTAATTGCTTTCTTTTGTCTTTTGTGTACGGTTGGATCTAAACTATTTTATATGTATATAATGTATCTAATGAAACGCTTATTAATTCTCTCGTTCATCTTTGCATTTGGAGTTCTTATGCTCGGATGTAATAAGAAAAAAACAGTAGATGTTGTACCTACTGATACTTGAGCTATAGCAGGTGCTAACAATAATGGATCGCAGTTAAATGATGAAGAACTAGCTGAACTTTGGGCTGCAAATGCTAAAGAAGTGGACACTCTACAAGTAGATGTTTCAATGACTAATGCTGATGGAAGCTCACAGTGAACTATGCAAATCTTGACTGATGGAGAAGTGACTAAAATGGTTGCGACAAGCCCAGAAGGAGTTGCAACTATCATCTATACATCAGGAGCAAGTTACATGCAGATGGAAGGACGTGAAGATCGGATAAAACTTCCAACATTAGATCAACAGCCTATTCAACCTGTTACTTTTGAAGCTAATAAACTAGCTGAAGTATGGTCTCAAAATGCTGAAGTGAAGTTCTTATGATCAGAAGATTGTGAAGTGGGAAAATGTGATGTATACGAAGGAACTGACGAAGCAGGAACAAGTAAAGTATACTTTAATAAAAAAGACGATCTCTTGTCTAAAGTAGTCGCGAAACAACCAGACGGAACTATCGCAACAATGCTTTACACATATGATGTGCCTGTAGATATTGATATTCCAACTAACATCCAAGAGTTTGATATTGGTTCATTTCAACAAGGTGAAGAGCCATTACTGCCTACTGAAGAACAAATTCAAGCAGCGCAAGCGCAATAATTAATTACACTCACAACTATCTACAATTTCTATCTCCCATCCCATCATCGGATGATTTTCACATTGATAATAAAGTAAATCTGGCGCATCCATTGCAACTGTCCAAGTTAGCTCTCATGAGAATATCATATTATTTTCTACTCATTCAGAATATACTCAGTCACCCATTCCTGCGGGATCAGTAGAGACATAAAACGGATGTAATTCTGGTACATCGACATTGAACGTATATGTTTCTCCTCTTTGAAGAAATATTTTTGCTCCTTGTACTCAATCGATGATATAAGCCATAGATGAGCCATTTTGGGCTGGGTGAGTTTCGTCCTTGTCTACAACTGTAACCTCGAAGCTTGTGTCGCTATTGCACTCATCACTACAAGTAATAGCGACTTCAACTTCTCATGATATAACCATGTTTCCTGAAAGATTGCTTCCAGTAGAGTTGTTTCATGTCTCGTTGGTAGATTGCTGGTTATCTCCAAATAACTCACTCAAAGCTTTTAGTAAGTCATCAGAATATCACGCACCACTACAGTCTTCTGCTTTTGCTCTGTATTGTATTAGGAGCGCTTCATATCTTGAAATATTTTTGTCTAAGTTCCATACGTTTGTTTCTTTGGTCAAACCGTGTTGTCTTGCTTTCTCGAAGTAGATGCTCCATCGTGGGTTTTGAGTTTCGTCTTGTTTACCGTCAATAGCTCTTGAAAGAACAGTTAGTGCTTGCGCTTTTGTAAGCGGTTCTTGTGGCATAAACTTACCTTGAAACCCTTGGAACAAGCCGAGCTGACAAGAAGTTGTTAAAAATGCCTGAAGAGATGGATCTGCTTCTTCCATGTCCGTGAACTTACATACGATCGACTCATCAGGAGCAATACACAAATTTTTCATAGCAAATACTGACAACATTTTTGCTCCTTGTTCTCTTGTGAGCGTATCGAAAGGTCTATAATCATTTTGATTATCATATTGTGTCATTTCATTTTCGAATCATCGTTTGATTGCTGCATCGAACTCTGTATCAGTAATTGTAGATGCGAATACAAATCAAAGCAATCCAAATACAGTTATCGTCAAAACTCTGATTGCTGTTTTCATGCAAGTTACAAAAAGGGTAAAATATCTATCTGGGATATGATAGGATTTTTATTGATTGAATACAAGAGCAGCAGATATGCTAGAAATGGACTTATATTAGGTTCACTTTCCTTTTAAGATCTCTTTAATAGTCTTTCCCGTCTTTAATGCTTCTTTTACTGCAGTCGCAACTTTTTCATAGCCATATTTCTTTGTGTAGTCGGTAGCAGTTGCAAAACTATGTTCTAGGAGCCAAGCAATATGCTGTTTGTTTGCTTTGATTCCTTTTAAGCACTCTTTATTGAACACCGGTAGTGTATGGTTGAGACTATCAAGAGAGCTGTATAGCGCTCGAGCAATTCATGGTATAAACTGTTGGAGTTCGAGTTGCGCTAGGGTTGTTAACTCGTGGACGGTCTGACTATTTCCTATGACTTGCGCAGAAACCATAGTAAGCGCTTCGACCATGCTAGGGTTAATTTTACCAGGCATAATAGAGGAGCCGGGCTGGACTGAAGGGAGGTCTATTTCATGCACTCCTGCAAGTGGACCAGAAGCCATAAATCTCAAATCATTCCCTATTTTGATTAGATCAGTAGCTAAGTGGCTGAGCGTCTGAGCTAGATATTCTAAATCTCCTGAAGAACTATTCTGTTCAAAATAGTTTTTAGGCTGTTTTAATTTGAGTTTAAACTCCTTGGAAAGTAATTTTATCAACTCTTTTCTCATCGGTCAGGTGATATTCTGTTTTGATCCAGTTGCTGTTCATCAAAAATTTACTTCACTTAATGTATCGATAGCTTGTTCTACATACTTATGATTTTTTTCTATAGTTCTTGCGTAGCCACTAAACTCATTTCATAAGGTAATAACAACTGCGTCTTGCAGATGAGTCCTTCCTACTTTCTGAATGTTCTCAAACTTCTTGGCAAGCTTGGAAAGCGTCTGTTTGATCTCTTTTAACTCATGGCGCAAATCGTGAGCTTGGGACAGGAGAGTCAGCTTTGTTACACCAGGAAAAGTATCATTGGATGATTGCGACGCGTTTACGTCGTCATGAGAGCTTACTAGATACTGACCGAATTTCCCACCTAACTCTTCGGTTGCAAGATTTGCAATTACTTCGTTCACATTCATATTGGTCGATGTTCCGCCACCAGATTGAATCTGATGAATAGGAAAGTAAGCCATGAACGCTTCGGATTTCATTTTAAGTAATTTCTTGCATGTTTTGAGGATCGCATCTTTTGTTTTTTTAGAGATCTTTTTATGCTTATGATTGAGTCCCGCATAGACTACCTTTACTCTTACATAGGTACGCAAAAACGCTTCAGGTATCGAAGGGATAGTATCTTGCGGAAAATTATGCAAAACTCTTGCAGTATAGATGCCTCGTGGGGCGGCTATAGGCAATTTCATAGTTCATAATGAGTCGGATTCAGTTCTTTTAGTCATGTGTATACTATTTTTTAAAAGTAGCTTATCTATCTGTAGATTAGTATTCCCGCTACTACAATCACTTCTGTAATAAAGAAGACTATTGCGTTCAATAAACGCGGTTTATCGTGCCTTTTATAAAACTATTCCTCGTGTCCATAGTTTTGTGTTCTTTCAAATGTATCCAGTCATGTTTGTAATCTTTCTGATGGAGCAGGAACATCTTTCCAAGAAGAGATTATTTCCCCATCAATCATATGATGAATATAGTTTTTATTATACTCTTTTGATATCTTAGGATAATCTTTTCTGAAGTGTGCTCATCTAGACTCCTTTCTTTCAAGAGCTCCTTTGCAGATCAGTTGCGCTAGCTCCAATACAGTCATCAGCCTGTTTGCCATTGTGAAAGTATTTTGTTTGCTTTGTTGTGGGGCTATACCAACATCTTCGATCTTTTTTTGAATATCTCATAAGTAATTTTGTAAGTACGTAAGCTCGTCTTCAACTCTTACAATCCCAGCATACTCTCGCACATTTTTCCTTACATCTTGCATGGTTGACTCTGCATCAATTCATCCTTCACGTACATACTCTAAACGTAGTTCTTTATCATCCAATGAATATTTTTTAGGAGCTTTGTCTGCAACTAATATTGCTTCTGCAATTAACTTACCAAACACCATCGTTTCCATAAGTGAATTTCCTCCGAGTCTGTTTGCTCCATGTACTCCCATAGTACACTCCCCAGCAACATAAAATCAATCGAGGTTAGTTTTCATACTATCCGCATCAAACCAAATTCCTCACATAGTATAGTGTGTGGTCGGAGCTACTTCTACAGGCTCTTTCGATAGATCTACGTTGTTGTACTCTAAGATCATTGAGTACATCTTGGGTAATCTATCCATAATATACTCTTTGGATCTGTGAGAAATATCGAGATATACTCATCCTTTTGGGGTGCCTCTTCATTCGTGAATTTCCGCAAAGTTGGCTCTTGCTACAACATCTCTTGTAGAGAGTTCGAGCTTCACTGGATCATATTTGTCCATAAATCTTTCTCCCTTTCCGTTGCGTAATATTCATCCTTCTCATCTTACGGCTTCAGTTACTAACTCACCAAACTTTTCCTCTGGCCGAAGAAGTCCTGTAGGATGAAACTGAACTAATTCAATATCACCAATTATAGCTCCAGCTCTCAACGCCATTCCAATACCATCTCCAAAATTCTCTTTACTGCGTGATGATGATCTGCGATAGGTATTTGAAAAGCCTCCTGTAGCAAACACTACCAATGGTGCCTCTACATGATATATCTCTTCATCTTTGATTCATAAAATTCATTTAACTGAACCGTTCTCCTGGAGCAGTTTGTATACATATAAGTTTTCCAAGAAAGGTATTTCCAATTCACGAGCTCTTTGACTCATGACTCTTATCATCTCTTTTCCAGTTTGATCACCTGAAAAACAGGTACGACGATATGAGTGGGCACCGAAAAATCTTTGAGTTAGTCTACCATCTTCTTCATGATGAAATTGCGCACCTCGTCTTTCCAAGTCATCTATTGCTCCTGGAGCGTTTGTTGCTAATGTTTCTACCAAGCCAGGGTGAGCAAGGAATACTCACTCTCTAAAAGTATCTACGGCATGTATTAGTGTGCTGTCCTGTTCGTCCATCGTATGCAACGCTGCATTAATTCCACCTCTTGCCTGTGTTGTATGCGCATCGTCAAACATTCTATCACCCACAATCAAAATATCTTCGAATCCATTTTCTCGAAGTTCAATCGCACAACGAAGCCCAGCTCCTCAGGAGCCGACTATTACGACAGAAGTTATGATGGTTTGCATGTGTAGCTATTACTAGATGCTTAAAAATTACTATCTCTAAGTATATCTCCAAATGCACTTTTGTGCAAAAAGTACCACTTGCGAAAATCATGAAATGGTAGATTATATGTACTTCTTGCGGTTTCTTTTACGACCGCTTGCAATTACCACAAAGGGTAGTATTAGTAGATAAAGTATGTCTATCTATCAAGTATAGGTACGCATCGAGAATGCCTATACGTAGGCATTTACAGGTTGTAGCTTCTATGCTACGGGTGATCTGAAAAGACCGCTTCTCCTGTCTATGGTTTTGGCTGTCCCACGGCTCCTTCGTCGCTTCATCGTTTTTACGATTTGGCTTCGGGTTTAGGATCAAGCCGTTATTAGGGCATTTAAATAGCTATTAACCAATGTTAGGAACTAGATTCAGGGCGATCGTTGCGCTGGCTTCTGTTGATTACCTAATAGTGAGTTTGGTAAGTGATATTGAATTAGTTAATTAAACTGAAAGGAGCTCAAGGATTATCCTTGGGTCTTTTTCCGCCTAGAAGAGTATTGACATTAATTTACTTATAAGTATAAGATACGTAGACATTTTAGACAAGCAGGAAATGAGAATACTATCTGAAACAGATATTTTCCCTCGCGATAAAATTGAGGTAGTTCGTACAAATCCAAGATTGCTTGACGCTCTGGCAATATTTTGTGATTGCACTCAACAAGAGCTTATACGTGCACTTTATTCGAGGATCAAAGAACACTCCAAAGATTTGGTATATTCTGAAACTATTAAGGACGTCAGAGAACAACCGACAAAGCGATGATACTATAAGCGCGCTAGATACGTAAAATGAAAGCTGAGAGATATCACAACGCCCAATGTGGAAATAAAAAAAGTGCAGGATGGAATCTATAAAAGACTTGATGTAATTCCCGTCTCCTTAAAGTCTACTGCAGGGAAAAAATGAGACAGCCCGGAAAACCATGCTGAGCCACATAGGTTCAATCGTTATCTCGTGACTATCGATATACAAAGCGCATATCCAAATGTTGATGCACAAAGAGTATATGAAACCTTTACAAAAACTCTCACAAAACCACTTGGATTTCGATTTTCAACTCTTTTAGCAAACGAAAAAGATCTCTTTTTGCGTTGTATAGTATTTCTTACAATCTATCAAAATGAACTTCCACAATGAGTTACCACGAGTGATAAGTTAATTAATATTGTGTTATGAAATTCTGATAGAAGGATACAAAAGTTTCTTTCAACTCAGACTGTTTATTTAACACCGCGTTATACTAGATACAAAGATGATATGGCTATCAGCTATAGAGCTAACTCCACCATTTACCCCTTACTTGAACTGTTACGTAACTATAAATGGAAATTCGAGACATTATTTACTGATTGGAAACAGCTCTATCCGCTTGAAAACATGCTCGAAAATGCTACATCTAAGATAGAGAAAAAACCTTTTGAGCAGCTTACTCTATTCTCTGAATTAGAAGAGAGGAAGTACGAAAGTCTTTTGAACAAATTTTTGGAACAAGTGAGAGACGGTAAAATAGATATCTCTGCGGTTAGGGAGAATGCTAACTATATAGACCTCAAGACGCTTTATTCTAGACAGTTACTATGTGACGCGAATAAAATAATTTTTGATTTTGATAATAAAAAACTGTCTTATGTTGTCCAAGTTAGAGAACTAATACATGAATTATTATCTGTCAATCTTACTCTTACAAATACTCAAGAAAGTAATCTATTCCATCTTTTTGTGGATGAAATTAGAAGTAATTTAATGTCATTGAGAGAAAATCATGTTTTCAAAAGAGAGTGATTTGATGACTATACAGATGAAATATATAAGAATATCTACGGTTTGATTAGGGAGCTGGATTTACAAAAGAATAAGTATTATATTCAATCTAGCTGATATACAATTAGTGCTTTGACAGAAAAAATGGTATCTATTTTAGGACAAGAGTGACGGAAGGTAAACCCAACTAAGACGAAGACCCGAACCCCATCTAGTTCAGACCCTAGAGAAATTACCTGACTTGCCTTCAATGAAAGATGAGAAAGGGTCCTTACTACAGCCAAACGTAAAGAGTATTTGCGTATGTATGAGATATTACGACGTGCTCCTCTCAAAGAAAAAGATCGGTTAGAACGTAAGAAGATTTATAGACAATTTATTATTAATGATAGAGTCGATCCGGAGAGAGTAAAAAACACAATCAGTGGTATTCGATGACGTATCCAAAATGTATATGGACACCGTAATCCTCCAAGAGAGTTACTGCGTTATTATGCTGCTTTAAAAGAGATACGGCTAGATCAATGAGGGGAGCGTTGAATTATTTCGCTTGAAGAAGATTATGGAATTTTGCCAATCGATCACGAGAAATCAGCTGTAGAATTTGAGAGAAAGCTTAATGAAATAAGATTCAATGAGACTCCAATGAGAGTGGAAGATTATGAAAGAGTTCCTTTCCCTGAAATAGCTGACGAGGTAACTGATTATGAAGTAGAGGATAGTGAAGACTGACCTGAAAATATTACTTAATTATTTTCTTTAAAACCCTTTTCAGCTTTTTCCACAATCCATTTTTTCGTGAAGGCTTATTGTATACGATAGTTTTGTCTCACATAAGCATTGCTTGCGCAACTACCCATGGAACAGACTTGTCGAGAGGGCTTGGAAGAAGTCTATCGACCATAGGACACTCAATATAGGCAGCTAGAGCCTCTGCTGCAGCAATCTTATACTCTTTAGTCACATTTTCTATCCTAGTGTCTAAGGCTCCCCTTACAACTCCAGGAAATACGAGGAGATTATTGATTTGGTTAGGCATATCACTTCTTCACGACCCATAGATATAAGCACCTCATGCGATAGCGTCTTTGTGACTTATTTCTGGATCAGGATTTGCAAGCGCGAACACAATTGCTTTATCATTCATTTTTTTGACGTCATCTTTGGTAAGTATATTTGGCATACTAACTCATATATAGATGTCGGCTCATGCAATTACATCTGACAATGATCCTTGCTCATTATTGATATTAAATGCACTCACTGCTTGCTTATACTCATTTAGATGATCCCTTTCGGGATGTATCGCTCCACGAGTATCAACTATTACAATATTGGTCGCTCCATAGTTATGTAAAAGTTTTGCAATTGCTAGACCGGCTGCACCAGCACCGCTCATGACAATTTTTACTTGATCAACTTTTTTATTTACAAGTTTGAGCGCGTTTATAGTAGCAGCTAGGACCACTATTGCTGTACCGTGCTGATCATCATGAAAGACCGGAATTGGCAGTAACTTTCTAAGTTCTTCCTCTATATAAAAACATTGAGGCGCCTTGATATCTTCTAAAACTATCATACCAAAACCTGGAGAAAGATGTTTTATTGTGCTAATTATTTCTGCGGGGTCTTGCGTATCTAAGACGATTGGAATACAATTTACTCCAGCAAACTCTTTCATCAAAATTGCTTTTCATTCCATTACAGGAAGTGATGCAATTCATCAAATATTTCCCAAAGATAATACAGCAGATCAGTCAGAAATTATTGCTACACTATTTGCTTTCCATGTATACTCATATGCCTTACTCGGATCTTTTGCGATTTCACGACAAGGAGCAGCGACTCATGGAGTATAGTATGTAGAAAGGTCGTCCTTTGTTAAAAGAGGTACTTTCGATTGTATTTCTAACTTTCAGCGATGTGCTGCATGTTGCTTGAGTGACTCTTGATCGAAGTTCATAGTAGCTTACTTTTGCTAAAGTATTTTGATGTATAATTCTTTCATTTTGAGAATATACTGCGTATATAATAGTATCTAAACGAACAGATTTTTGCAAAAAATGCTCTATATTAGTCATATTCTCTTGGATTATCTTTGTATTTTTGTCTATTTCTTACTTTAATTTGAATACTATTTTACTATCTATCATACTATTATAAGAACGACGATATTCCAGGGATAGCATCTGCATCTATTAGTAATTTTGCAGTGTCTGAAGACTTTCCTAGGGATATAACAACGCTCAAAGAGTAAACTGTTCTTATGATATTTTCGAATAACAAACGAGCTAGTACACCGACGCTAGCTTTTTATTATACTTGACATAAGGAGCGAGTAATGTATAAGATATTGTTTAGTTTATAGCAATTTGTTACCATGAGACAGCTTAAAGTCAGCAAATCAATCACCGAGAGAGAGTCTCGCTCACTTGATCTATACCTTCATGATATAGGTAAGTTTCCTTTACTAAAAATTGAAGAAGAGATAGAGCTATCAAAAAGAGTCAGAAAATGAGATGAGCTAGCTTTCAAAAAGCTAGTTAATGCTAACCTGCGTTTTGTGGTGTCTGTAGCTAAGCAGTATCAAAATCAATGACTATCTTTGTCTGACCTGATTAATGAAGGCAATTTGGGCTTAATGAAGTCGGCAACTCGTTTCGATGACTCAAAATGATTTAAATTTATTTCCTATTCCGTCCGGCGAATTCGTCAATCTATTTTGCTGGCGTTGGGTGAACATGCACGTACGGTAAGATTGCCACTGAATATAGTATGATACCTGGCTAAAATCAAAAAAATTAGAGAGAAATTAGAGCATGAGCTAGAGAGAGAGCCCTCAATTAGTGAACTTGCAGAGATCATGCAACTTACAAACAAAGAGATTTCACAAAACTTAATAAATGAACATCACCGTATATCATTTGATATGCCT
>Ga0163144_10028890_pt1 | contig 10672 bp, 10 predicted proteins | sample OliLak19BULKMAT1_FD_123175 | JGI IMG/M metagenome (GOLD analysis project Ga0163144, IMG submission 123175) | Freshwater microbial mat bacterial communities from Lake Vanda, McMurdo Dry Valleys, Antarctica - Oligotrophic Lake LV.19.BULKMAT1 | ecosystem: Environmental > Aquatic > Freshwater >...
CGCAGGCAATGTCGCAGAGTAAATCAAGAGTTTTGCGATTTCTGCTTAAAAAACATAGACTTAGGAATGCAATCAAAGTCGCAAACATTCGCGTTCCACGACAACCCGGCAGAGATGGAGCCGCTGCTGCCGTCTGAGCGTCTGCTGGCGCCCCTGCTGGAACAGGCGCATGACCTGCAGCGCGCTGCACTGCGACTTTCCGGCGCCACCACGCCGCCCGAGTTGCGCGTGCTGCTGCGGGCGATGAATTCCTACTACAGCAACAAGATCGAAGGGCAACACACCTTGCCCATCGACATCGAACGGGCGCTGCACAACGACTATTCGCAAGACCAGGAGCAGGCGCGCCGACAGCGGCTGGCGCTGGCGCACATGGCCACCGAGGCTGCGGTCGAGCAACATTGGAAGCAATGGTCCCACGGGCATGTCTGGTCGGCGCGCATGGTGCGAGAGATTCACCAGGACCTGTTCGCCCGCCTGCCCGAGGCCGACCGCGGTCTGCCCGAAGGCGATGTGCTGTTGACCGGTGCGCTGCGTGACCGTAACGTGACCGTTGGTTTGCGCGCGGCGCCCGCACACAGCGCGATTGTGCCGATGCTGGACCGTTGGGGCGCGTTCTATGCGGGTGTGCGCCGGGGCGAGCCCCAGGTGGTCGCGGCGGCGGCTTCGCATCACCGGCTCGCATGGATCCACCCGTTCCGCGACGGCAATGGCCGTGTCGCGAGGCTGCACACGCACCTGGTTTTCGGCGCGCTCGGCCTCACCAACGGTTTGTGGTCGCCTTTGCGAGGATTTGCGCGCAGCCAAGAGGCCTATTACTCGCACCTCGCGGCGGCTGACGAGTCGAGAGCCGGCGATCTCGATGGGCGCGGTACGCTGTCCGAGCGGGCGCTGGTCACGTGGATCGACTACGTGTTGTCGATTTGCGTGGACCAAATCGCATTCATGACACAACTGCTCGACGTCGATGCGATGAAGGACCGCATCGGGGCCTGCCTCGCCTACGAAGAAAAGGTCGTGCGGCAAGGGGTCCGCACCGAGTCGTTGCGTGCGTTGCATTACCTGTGGTTGACACGCACTGAACTCGAGCGCAGCGAGTTCAAGGCGATGCTGGGGCTGGGCGAGCGCCTCGCGACGGCCCAGGTGACTGCCCTGCTAAAGCGCGGACTGCTTGTCACCGGTTCGCCGTATGGCCGACTGGGCTTCGGCGTGCCACAACACGCGTTGAGGTTCTACTTTCCGCGGTTGTGGCCGGAGGCTGAGGCGGGTACACGTTAATGCGCGTCCTGCAGCGCCACAACTCTCGCACTGCCGCATTTCAAACCGGCTGTGCTCGCAGACCCCTGTCGGTAGATCCTCAGGTGGAATGCCAGGAAGCCGACCGTGGTGAACGGCGCTTCCTGGCCGACAGTGTGAGATTCGCCGGCCGACCGGTCTGTGGCTCTTACCAGCCCTTCGCGATTTGAGGACGGCGCTGCTTGCCTATTCCGAACGGCCTGTCGATGGGCATCGCGGGGGCGGGGCAAGCCTGAAACGCTGGCCGATTTGAACCGGAACAGCGGGCGGGTTTGATCGCAATACGCACCACGACGCACCCTTGGTCCACGCGCCAGGCAACGCGTGCGCCGCTGGAGCCCGAGGCGCCTAGCGCCTAGGCGCCTCGGGCGCGCAGCGCCAGCGGACGCGACACGTCGGCCAACAGCAAGGTACAACGCACGAGGTCTTCCACGGCCTCGGAGACACTTTCAGGGGGCTCGATCGCAGCGATCAACTCGCTCAGGTCGTCGGCGTCCTCGAGATCGTCGGGGTCGAAGTGGGCGTACAGCAGCGCCAGCGGCTCGCGCAGACCTTGGGCGTCGGTCTGCAGCAAGCCCGGGAACAGGTCTTGCGCCGCCGCGAACCCCGCGATCCACGGCAACACCGCCTGCGAGGCGAGGGATGCTTGGTTGTCGTCGGTGACGTCGGCCTCGAGCTCGAACACCCAGGGGTCGAACCATTGCCGTGCACTGATCGCTCGCTCGAGTTCGGCGTGGCGGCGTAGCACCAAGGCACGCAAAGCCTGCAGGTCGAGACCCGCCGGCGCAGGCTTGCCGTCGGCGTCGTGGACGTGGCGCAACCAGTGCTCGCGTGGCACGGCGCGCGGCTGCAACAACACGCCGACCAGAAACCCGTCCAGCGCCGACAGGTCGAGCGGCTCCAGGGGTGGCGGCAGGGCGTCGAGCAGGGCCTCGAGCCGGTCGCGCTCGGCGTCGCTCAGGGGCGGGAGGTGCATGTCGGCGGCCATCGCCGGATTGTCAGGCCGTTGCCAAACCGCCGTCCGGCCATAGACTTGCGTATGGGCGGCGCGCGGCGCTGCCGGAGAGACACCATGGGCGCGCCCGAAGCATTCACCACCACCACCGACATCGGCCACTGGATTGCCGGGCGCCGTGACGCCGGCGCCAGCGGTCGCTCGCAAGCCGTTTTCAACCCCGCCACAGGCGCGGTCGCGCGCCATGTGCACCTGGGCGGCGAGCGCGAGGTGGCCGCGGCGGTGGCCGCGGCGGACGAGGCCTTCCCGGCCTGGGCCGACATGCCGCCAATCCGGCGCGCCCGGGTGCTGAACCGGTTCCTGGAGTTGATGAACCGGCACAAGGACCACCTCGCGGCCATGATCACGGCCGAGCACGGCAAGGTCTTTTCCGACGCGCAGGGCGAGGTCATGCGCGGCATTGACATCATCGAGTTCGCCTGTGGCGCGCCGCAACTGCTCAAAGGCGATTTCACCGATCAGGTCTCGACCGGCATCGACAACTGGACCTTGCGTCAACCGCTCGGCGTGGTGGCCGGTGTGACACCGTTCAACTTCCCCTGCATGGTGCCATGCTGGATGTTCCCGGTGGCCCTGGCCTGCGGCAACAGCTTCGTGTTGAAGCCCAGCCCGCTCGACCCCAGCCCGAGCCTGCTGATGGCCGAGTTGCTGCGCGAGGCCGGCCTGCCCGACGGCGTTTTCAATGTCGTGCAAGGCGACAAGGTGGCGGTCGAGGCGTTGATGGCGCATCCCCTGGTCAAGGCCCTGAGCTTCGTCGGTTCGACCCCGATCGCGCATGCGCTCTACCAGAGCGGCGCAGAGCAAGGCAAGCGCGTGCAAGCGCTGGGCGGCGCCAAGAACCACATGGTCGTGATGCCCGATGCCGATATCGAGCAGACGGTCGACGCCTTGATCGGCAGCGCATACGGATCGGCCGGCGAACGCTGCATGGCCATTTCGGTGGCGGTGCTGGTCGGGGATGTCGCAGACAAGGTCTTGCCCAAGCTGGCCGCCCGCGCGCGCGCCCTGAAGATCGGCGGCGGCCTGCATGCCGATGTCGAAATGGGCCCGGTGATCAGCCGCGCTGCCAAGGACCGCATCGAGAGCTACATCGCCCTCGGCGTCGAAGAGGGCGCCAAGCTGGTTGTCGACGGCCGCGGCTTCACCATCGCAGGGCACGAGGCCGGCTTCTTCACCGGCGCCACGCTGTTCGACCACGTCACGCCGGCGATGCGCGTCTACCAGGAAGAGATCTTCGGCCCGGTGCTGGTCTGTGTGCGGGCGAAGGATTTCGCCGATGCCGTGCAGCTCGTCAATGACCACGAGTTCGGCAATGGCGTGGCCTGCTTCACCAGCGACGGCAATGTCGCGCGCGAGTTCGCGCGGCGCATCCAGGTCGGCATGGTGGGCATCAATGTGCCGATCCCGGTGCCGATGGCCTGGCATGGGTTTGGCGGCTGGAAGCGCAGCTTGTTCGGCGACATGCACGCCTACGGCGAAGAGGGCGTGCGCTTCTACACCAAACAGAAGAGCGTGATGCAGCGCTGGCCGGCCAGCATCGCCAAGGGCGCCGAGTTCGCCCTGCCGACGGCTCAATAGCCTCGTTGCGCCGCGTGGTCGACCCCTGATCGCTGCCTCGAATGTCCGAGGCGGCCCGCCTGCGCACGCGGCTCGAACCCGAACACCTGTGCCGCGACCGGGCCAGCGCCAGCCGCGGCCTGAGCTCGCGGCCGGGCGCGCTGACCCTGCCCGCGCCGTCCGACACGCCCTGAGCCGCTGTGCGTGCTCAGGTGCCGATCAAGCCACCGTCGTTCTTGCGGATGACCACGGTGGCCGAGCGCGGGCGACCGCCGGGCCGGTAGTCCGGCCAGTTCGAGAATTTCGCCGGCTCGGCGGGGTCGGTGCGCTCGCTGGGTGTTTCGCCGGGGTGCTGGACGTTCAGGAACATCGTCGCGCCGTCGGGCGTCCAGGCCACGCCGGTGATCTCGCAATGGGTCGGGCCGGTGAGAAAGCGTCGCGTCTGGCCGGTGGCCACATCACAGGCCAGCATCTGGTTGTTGCCCACGCCCTTCAACTCGCCCTGGTGCATCGCGGCCGGGCCCATGTCGGTCTGGATCCACAGCACGCCGCGGGCATCGAAACTGATGCCGTCGGGGCAGGCGTAGATATCGCCCTGAATGTTGCCCTTGGCCTCGGCGCGCGCGTTGGCGGGGTCGCCGCACAGCACCAGGTGATTCCACTTGAAGGTGGCGCCGTCGAAGTCGCGCTCGTCCTGCCAACGGATGATCTGGCCGAAGACATTGTTGGCGCGTGGGTTGGCCGCATCCACGCCGGGCATGCCGGCCGCGCCGCGCGAGCTGTTGTTGGTCAGGGTGCAATAGACCCAGCCGTTGTTCGTGTCGATGGCCAGCCACTCCGGCCGGTCCATCTTGGTGGCGCCGAGCAGGTCGCTGGCCTGGCGCGCCTTGATCAGCAACTCGCCCTGATCGGCGAAACCGTTGGCGGCAATCAATGCGCCCTGGCCGTGCACCAGCGGCATCCAGTTGCCGGTGCCATCGGCGTTGAAGCGCGCAACGTACAAGATGCCATGGTCGAGCAACTCCCGGTTGGCCTTGGCACCGCCCGGGGCGATCTTGTCGCGGCTGACGAACTTGTAGATGTACTCGAAGCGGGCATCCTCGCCGGAATAGACCACCGCTCGGCCATCCTTGGTGACCCCGACCCAGGCCCCTTCGTGGGCGGCGCGACCGAGTGCCGTGCGCTTGACCGGCGTCGAGGTCGGGTCGAGCGGATCCATCTCGACGACCCAGCCGAAGCGATTCGACTCATTCGGGTGCTTGACGGCATCGAAGCGTTCGTCGTGTTCTTCCCAGCGGTAGAACGAGTTCTTGCGCATGCCCCAGCGGCGTTGGTGCGCGCTGAGGTTGTCGCCGCCGCCGAAGTAACCCATCCAGTTCTCTTCGCCCGACAGGTAGGTGCCCCAGGGCGTCTTGCCGCTGGCGCAGTTGTTCAGGGTGCCGAGCACGGTGCGGCCCGCAGGGTCTGCGGCGGTCTTGAACAAGGCATGGCCGGCACAGGGACCGCCAACCGCAAACGGCGTCTGCATCGTGAAGCGGCGCGCGTACTTCGATGGCCGCACCACTTGCCAGGCGCTCTGCTTCATCTCGACCTCGATCACCGCCAGGCCATGCGCGTTCTGGCTCTTGCGGACCTTCTCGGCGGTCCAGGTCTTCATGCCATCGGCGTGCAGCAGGCCGTCGTCGGTGTACTCGTGGTTCATTGCCAACAGGCCCCGCTCGTTGCCGTTGCCGGCCAGTGCGTAGAAGTGGATGCCGTCGTGGTGCATGCCCATCTGTACCGCCTGTTCGGCCGCGCTGTTCGAGGCATCGGGTCTGAAGGCCGGCATGTTCCCCGGCACGCCGATCGGCTCGCCCCAGGCAGCGATCACCGAGGCGCTGTAGCCCTCGGGTACGACCAGGGTGTCGGTGGCCACCGCCGGCACGCCCTTGAAGCCGATCACCGGCCGGATCGCCTTGGGCGCCTCGCGCAGCGCGGCACCTGCGCAGCCCCCCACGAGCGGCGCATACAACGCGCTGGCGGCCAGCCCCAGGCCACCCCGCAACAGGGTGCGGCGGGTCGGATCGCTGACGTCGTGGATGCTGAGATTGGCCGACCGGTTGCTGTCTTCCATCGCATCGAAATTCTTGGCCATGAGGTGGCTCCTTGGGTGAGATAGGGTTGTCTTCAAAAGGCCGTGATGAAGGCGTGGCGGGTGGAGCACCGAAGCCGCCTGCGCCGCCGCTCCGGGCGACTACAGCTTTTCCGTCTCGCTCGTCCGCGGCTGCCACTTCATCAGACGGCGCTCGATGCGCCCGACCGCCATGTCCAGCAGCAAGGCAAAGCCGGTCAGCACCAGGATGCCAGCCATCACGGTGTTGATGTCGAAGCTGCCCTCGGCTTGCAGGATCAGGTAGCCCACGCCCTGGCTCGATCCCAGGTACTCGCCGACCACCGCGCCGACGAAGGCCAGCCCGACGCTGGTGTGCAGCGAGGAGAAGACCCAGCTCATGGCGCTGGGCAAATAGACGTGGCGCAGCAACTGCTTCGGGTTGGCGCCCAGCATGCGCGCGTTGGCCAGCACCACCGGGCTGACCTCCTTCACGCCTTGGTAGACGTTGAAGAAGACGATGAAGAACACCAGCGTCACCCCCAAGGCCACCTTGCTGGCCATGCCCAGGCCGAACCAGACCGCGAAGATAGGCGCCAGGATGATGCGCGGCATCGAATTCAACGCCGTGATGTAGGGCTCCAGGATCGCGCTGGCTGTCGGCGAGAGCGCCAGCCACAGGCCCGTGGCCAGGCCCAGTGCCGAGCCGATGCCGAAGGCCAGCAGGGTCTCTGTCAGCGTCACGGCCAGGTGACGGTAGATATCGGCGTTGGTGACGAACCAGACCCAGATGCGCGCAGCGATCTTCAGCGGCTCGCCGAAGAAGAAGGCGGCCTGGCGGTCGTTGTCGAAGAACACGGGCGGCAACAGGCCCGGCTTGGTCATCACGTGCCAGAACAGGAACACGCCGACCAGCAGGGCCGCCTGCCACAGGCGAATTGCGCGCGTGTTGTTCGGTGCGCGCTTCATGTAGACGCCGCCTGCAACTGCTGCGCATAGCCCTTGAGCACCTCGTCGCGCATCACCGCCCAGATCGCGGCGTGCAGCTCCACGAAGCGCGGGCTGGTCTTGATCTCGGCCACATCGCGCGGCCGCGGCAGATCGACGGTGAAGGCGCCGATCGGCCGTGATGCCGGGCCGGCGCTCATCACGATCACGCTGTCGCTCATCGCAATCGCCTCGTCCAGATCATGGGTGATGAAGAGCACTGCCTTTTTCTTCGCGGCCCACAACGCCAGCACCTCGTTCTCCATCAATTGCCGCGTCTGGATGTCCAGGGCCGAGAAGGGCTCGTCCATCAGGATGATGTCGGGGTCCAGCACCAGCGTCTGCGCCAGCGAGGTGCGCTTCCTCATGCCGCCCGAGAGTTGGTGTGGGTAGCGGTTGCCGAAGCCGCCGAGGCCGACGCGCTTCAACCAATCGTCGGCCTGGCGCCGTGCGTCGGGCAAAGGCACGCCACGGAACTCGAACCCGGCCATCACGTTTTCCTGCGCTGTGCGCCAGGGCATCAGGCTGTCGGCCTGGAACATGTAGCCGGCGCGGCGGTTGATGCCGGTGAGCGGCTCGCCGAACACCTGGACCGTGCCGGCGCTCGGCGCCAGCAGCCCGGCCGCGACATTGAGCAAGGTGCTCTTGCCGCACCCGGTGGGGCCGACCACGGCGACGAACTCACCGGCATCGACCGTCAGCGTGACCTCGCTGACAGCGGTGTAGCGCTGGCTCGCGTCGTCGCGGCTGGCGAAGGTGCAGGCCACCCCTGCCAACGCGAGCGCGGGCGGGGTCATTGGTCAGCCCTTCGGGTACTTCGCGTTGGCCTTCTTCACGAAGTCGTTCGTGAACACCGCGCCGAGGTCAAGCTTGGCCGAGGCAATCTCGGCATCGATCGACGCCAGTGCACGAAACGCCGTGTCCGGCCCCTTGTCGGGGAACATGCCGTCGGCCGAGAGCGCGCCCTTGGCGGCGAGGAAGGCGTCGATGTAGACCGCGCGGTCGCCGAGCAGGAAGCTCTCGGGCACGCTGTTGATGATTTCGGCCGCGCCGGCGGTCTGGATCCACTTGTTGGCGCGCACAATGGCATTGGCCAGGGCCTGCGTCGTGGCCGGGTTCTTGTCGATGAAGGCCTGCGGCGCATACAGGCAGCCGGCCGGCATCGGGCCGCCGAAGACCTTCTCCGATTCGGCCAGGATGCGCGTGTCGGAGACGATCTTCAAGTCGCCCGAGCGCTGCAGCAGAGTGATTACCGGGTCGAGGTTGCTGATGGCGTCGATCTGGCCGGTGCGCATCGCCGCCACTGCGCCCTGCGCGGCGCCGACGCCGATGATGCTGACGTCGCTCGGCTTTAGGCCGGCCTTGGCCAGGATGAAGTTGACCATCACGTTGGTCGATGAGCCCGGCGCGGTCACGCCGATCTTCTTGCCCTTGAGGTCGGCGACGGTCTTGTAGCCGGCCATGGTCCTGGGGTTGACGCCCAGCACGATCTGCGGCGCCCGGCCCTGCAACACGAAGGCGCGCATGCGCTGGCCCTTGTGCTGCATGTTCACGGTGTGCTCGAACGCGCCCGAGACCACGTCGGCACTGCCGCCCACGACGGCCTGCAAGGCGCGCGCACCGCCGGCGAAATCGACGATCGTCACATCCAGGCCTTCGGCCTTGAAGTAGCCGCGTTGTTCGGCAATCGTCAGCGGCAGGTAGTACAAAAGGTTCTTGCCACCCACGGCGATGGTGGTCTTGGGCTTCTCGGGCGTCTGCGCGCGGGTCAGGCCGGGCAGGGCCAGGGCGGCGGCCGAGGCGGCGCTGTGGAGGATGAGGCTGCGGCGGTGCATGGGGGTCTCCGTTTCCTGAACGCGCCACTGTAGCTGCGCCGCGGGCACAACGCCCTCGGGGCTGGCCCTTGCTTATCATCGACCCATGCTCCAAGTTCTCGGCCGCCGCTCTTCGATCAATGTGCGCAAGGTGCTCTGGACCTGCGACGAACTCGGCCTGGCGCATGAGCAGGAGGACTGGGGTATGGGCTTTCGCTCGACCCAGGCGCCTGAGTTCCTGGCGCTCAACCCGAATGCTCTGGTGCCGGTGATCAAGGACGACGGCTTCGTGCTCTGGGAGTCGAGCACCATCTGCCGCTACCTGGCCGCGCGCCACGGCCGCACCGATTTGCTGCCCAGCGAGGCGCAGGCGCGCGCCCGGGTCGAGCAGTGGATCGACTGGCAGGCCGGCCAGTTGAACAACGCCTGGCGCTATGCCTTCCTGGCCCTGTCGCGCAAGAGTCCCGCGCACACCGACACGGCGGCCATCACCGCCAGCGTGCACGACTGGAACCGGCAGATGCGGGTGCTCGAGGCCCAGTTGGTCAAGACCGGCGCCTATGCCGTGGGGCCGAGCTTCACTCTGGCCGACATCGGCCTGGGCCTGGCGGTGCACCGCTGGCTCAAGACCCCGATGGCACGCTCCGAGCTGCCCGCCGTGGCCGACTACGTGCTGCGCCTGCGGGAACGGCCGGCCTACCGGCTGCATGCGCCGGACGACATGCCATGAGCATCGACCCAGCACCCCCCGGCAAGGCACGCACGGTGCTCATCACCGGCGCCAGCCGCGGCATCGGCGCAGCCGCGGCCGTGGCTTGTGCGCGCCACGGCTGGGACGTCGCGGTCAACTACGCGCGCGACGCCGACGCTGCGCAAGCCGTGGCCACGCAGGTGCGCGCGCTGGGGCGGCGGGCCATCGTCGTCGGCGCCGATGTCGGCGACGAGGCGGCGGTGCTGGCGATGTTTGCGCGGGTCGACGCCGAGCTCGGTGCACTGGCGGGCCTGGTCAACAACGCCGGCGTCGTCGACGTGCAGGCGCGCGTCGATGAAACCAGCCTGGCGCGCCTGCAGCGCATGTTCGCGATCAATGTCTTCGGCAGCTTCCTGTGCGCCCGCGAGGCGGTGTTGCGCATGAGCACTCGGCAAGGCCGCGGCCAGGGCGGCGCCATCGTCAATCTGTCCAGCGTCGCGGCGCGCCTGGGGGGCCCGGGCTGGTACGTCGATTACGCCGCCAGCAAGGGCGCGATCGACACCTTCACCACCGGCCTGGCGCGTGAAGTCGCCGCCGAGGGCATTCGTGTCAATGCGGTGCGGCCGGGCATCATCGACACGGAGATTCACGCCTCGGGCGGCCAGCCGAGGCGAGCGCATGCGTCTGCAGCGTTGATTCCGATGCAGCGTCCCGGGACGGCGGACGAAGTCGCCACGGCCATCGTCTGGCTGTTGTCGGACGAAGCCCGCTACACCACCGGCGCCATCCTCGACGTCAGCGGCGGGCGCTGAAGCCCGGGCTCACCGCGTATCGCTGGCGGCGTCAGCGCCGCTCGATCACCAGGGGCACGATCTGCAACCTGTCACGCAGGCGGTCGGCCACACGCTGGGCTTCGCTGCGGCTGGCGAACGGCCCCGCCTGCACACGGTAGAGCGCTTGCTCGTTGACGACCGCCAGCAGGGGTGCGAAGCCTTCGACGGCACTGCCCGCCTGGCCGCGCAGCTGCAGGGCGCCCTGACGCTCGCGAAACGCGCCGAGCTGAACCCAGAAGCCGCGCTGCGCTGACGGGTTCTCGGCCGCGGTCGCGGTCGTGGCCAGGGCCAGGGCCAGGGCCGGGGCCGTTGGCGACGGCGGCTCATCGCCATCGATCAACAGCGGCGTCGGGGTGGCCGCCGCGGCCGCGTTGCTCGGCGCGCCGCGCC
>Ga0163144_10028891_pt1 | contig 10672 bp, 8 predicted proteins | sample OliLak19BULKMAT1_FD_123175 | JGI IMG/M metagenome (GOLD analysis project Ga0163144, IMG submission 123175) | Freshwater microbial mat bacterial communities from Lake Vanda, McMurdo Dry Valleys, Antarctica - Oligotrophic Lake LV.19.BULKMAT1 | ecosystem: Environmental > Aquatic > Freshwater > Lake...
GAAAGCCCTCCCGCTCACTCGTGAGACCATGAGCGGGCAACCTCGCATCACCGAGGTGAAACGCACGAGTCAGCGTCTCCGCAATCCCGCCAATGCACCCGATGCCGCGGAGAAGCTCGCCCTCACGCGCGTCGAACAGGATCTCGCCTCGGGCAACATGCCCAAGACTCTGATGCAACAAATCACGGTGTCCGGCGAACCGACGGAATGGCGCGTTTACCGACCCGTTATGATGGCACCCGCCTGCTTGACCTGCCACGGCCCGCGCGAGACGCTCCCTCCCGCCGTACGAGCCCGACTCGACACCTTGTATCCGGAAGATCAGGCGACCGGATATGCCGCAGGTGACTGGCGCGGGCTGATTCGCGTCTCCGTTTCCGACAGGCCTCCACGTCCCACGCCTCAAAAACGGAGCACCGATGAACGCTCGCTTTCAGGTCCCAATGATTTTTGACACCGGAAAAACTACCGAATATCCGGTAGTCCAAAGGATGGATCCATCCTTCAACTCTGCGCTAAGCTTTCCATCGGAGGCAGCTCTGCCTTGGCTGACATCATCACGCAACTCACCGCTTCATGAAGCAAGGCCATTCCATGTTACGCCCGGTGCTCGTCATCGATGACAGCGATGACGACATGTGCCTGCTCCGGCGCACCTTGATGAAGGCCGGCGTGGAAAACCCCCTCGTCTCGTTTGAGGACAGCATGGAAGCGCGGCGCTACCTCCAATCGGCTGTCAACCCGCCCAGTCTCGAATTGATCCCGTGCATCGTGTTTACCGATCTGAAGATGCCCCGCTTGAATGGCATCGAACTCATCGCGTGGGCCCGCTCCATTCCGCTCTACGATCCCGTTTGGTTTGTGATGCTCTCAACCTCCCAAAACGAACGCGATCAGGAAGCGAGCCGACTGGCCGGAGCCGATGATTACCTGATGAAATTTCCCCAGCCAGAGGTATTCGCCTCCCTGATTGCACAAGCCAATACCGTCCCCCGGAAAACCCCGGTGCAGTCCCAACCATAAACGGTCGAGAAGTGAAACAGACATTCCTGTCTGTAATCCGTCCGTCAGCACGTTTCCCCGCTCCCCACTTCCCACTCCCCACCCACCTGGGCTTTACGTTTTTCATCCCGCATCGCCCCCCACTCAACCGCAACGCTCAACCTTCGTTCCCGGAGTTAACCCGCGCCTCGGCCTCGCGCAGCCGGTCTTTTTTGCTCTTACGCTTCCCTTTGATGCCACCAGTCGAGACGGGCGCCGGCACCTCGATTTCCAACGGCTCAAACCCTTCGACTTGCTCACGCGGCAGTGTCAGTCTATGTTGCTTTTCGATCAGCCTAAAATGCGCGTGCGAGTCCGAGCTGATGAAACTCACCGCGAGTCCACGCTCACCCGCGCGACCTGTGCGACCAATCCGATGCGTGTAATCCGTCGCGGATCGCGGCAGATCAAAGTTCACCACCACGGGCAGCTGCACAATATCAAGCCCACGGGCCGCCACATCGGTGGCGACCAAGACCTGCGTCTTGGAATCCTTGAAATCAGCCAGGGCCTGCTGCCGCGCTCCCTGACTCAGTTCGCCGTGCAACGCATCGGCTTTGAGCCCGGCGCGCCGCAGCTTGTCGGCGACGTGCTCCGTCGCGTACTTCGTCGCCACAAAAACCAGCACGCGACTCCAACCGTGCGTTTGAATCAGGTGCCGCAGCAGCTGGGTGCGCCGCGGCGCATCGACTTCGATCGCGCGCTGCTCGATGTCCGGCGTGGTGTCCGGCGCGGGTGCCACTTCCACCCGGACCGGATCGCGCAAGAGGCTCTGGGCGAGTTTCTCGACCTCCGGTGGAAAGGTAGCCGAAAACAGCAGGGTTTGCCGCTTGGCCGAAAGGCGCGTCACGATCCGGTTGAGCTCGTCGGCGAAACCCAGCGCGAACAACCGATCCGCTTCGTCGAGCACCAGGGTGGTTACCGCCGAGAGCGAGACCGCGTTTTGCTCCACCAGATCGAGTAAACGTCCGGGCGTCGCCACGATGATATCCGCTCCTCCGCCCAAAGCCATCATCTGCGGGTTGATTGAAACGCCGCCATATACCACCAGCGTCTTCACCGGTTCCGCCAGGAAGCGCCCAAAACGACGAATGGATTCGCCAATCTGCGCCGCCAGCTCGCGGGTCGGCACCAAAATCAACGCCCGCACAAATCGGCCAGGTACGCGCCGGTTCCTCGCCAGCCGCTGGAGGAGCGGCAGGGCAAACGCCGCGGTCTTTCCCGAACCCGTCTGGGCCGATGCCCAAACGTCGGAACCGCTGAGGATCGGTGGAATCGCGCTCACCTGAATCGGTGTGGGCACGTCGTAACCTTTTTCTGCAATCGCCCGCAACAGCGGCACGGAAAGTTTGAGGGCGGTGAACGTCATGCGCAGAAAATAAAGGGGCTAAACAGCGGACAAGGATCAACCCACCCGTACCACAATGGTCGCACCACTCACCGTGACGCGGTCGCCCGACGCGAGCTGCTTTCGCTTCCGCGTTTCAATGGCTCCGTTCACCGTGACGCCGCCCTCCGTGACCAACTGTTTCGCCGCGCCACCACTCTCCGCCAATCCGGCAAATTTAATAAACTGACACAGCTCAATCGGCACCTCACGGACCACTACGTCCCGCGGTTCCCCAGCTGATGGCTTGGATGTCATCCCTCCACCCTCGCTCCCGCCGAATCGCGAGTCGAACTTTCTGTTGATGCCTGCCGCCACCACAAAATCAGCGACGACCAACGCGCCGCAAAACTCTCACTGCACGCTCTCATCCGCGCGCAATTCGCGGATCCTGATATTCTTCCAGCGAACCTGGTACGGCCCTTTGCCGGCCGCGATGCTGTGAACCTGCAAACCAATAAAGCCGCTCGCATCGAGCGTATCACGAAAGTCAGCACAGGTGACCCCGTTCACCCACGAGCGAATCCGGTCTCCCTGCGCCACAATCCGATAGTGATTCCACGCTCCATCTTTAAACGCCGCGCACGCGCCCGGCTTCTTCGTCAGGTCGTCGTGCCACTTCGTCCAACGTCCCTCATCCCAAAAATTGCCCGCGACGCATTTGTCACTGGTCGTGATCTCACACTGGTAGCCGTAGACCTCCCCTTTCTCCCGCATCCGACCCTGCTTCGAGGCTTGCGGCGTGTCTTTCGCATAAACGTGACTGCGGATCTGTATGCCGGAGTTGAGTTCCTTGTCGCAGAGCACTTCGAGTTCGAGCTCGAAATCCGCATAGTCGCGCTTCGTGCTGAGGAAGGTGTTCTTACTCTTGGCCACCGTCGTCCCAACGATCATATCCTTGTCGATGTGATACGTAGCCACGCCGCCTTTCACGACCCAGGCGTCGAGACTTTTGCCATCAAAGAGCGACACCCAACCCGAAGCCTTCGGGGACTGGGCGACCAGACTGTTTATAAAGGCCGCTGTCACCAAGGCCGCCATCACGACGAGTTTTGAGGAGGTTCTCATAAAAGGGGCCCCGAAGATTCGTCGGAATCGGCCCGCGTGTCGAGCCGTCGCCGCCTGCACGACGAAGTAACTTCGCCCCCGGCCCGGGAGCGCGCCCTCACCGTTCCGGCTGCACGTCCTGCTCCCACCGGCCGAGCCGCTCCCGCAATTGCGCCGCCACGTCGGGACGCGCGCCGAGCAGATTATTTTCTTCATAAGGATCCGCCGCCAGATTGAAAAGCCATTCGACGCGCTGCCCGCCCTCCTGACTCGACACGAGTTTCATGGAGTCGGACAACACCGCTCGCCACGTCCGATCACCGCGCCGCGCCCGCCAGAAAAAGTCCCGCGCCGGGGTCTCGCGATTCGCGATGACGTCCGACAGCACCGGATGCCCATCCAAAACGCGCCCCGCCGGCGGCTTCGCTCCGGCCACCTCGAGGAACGACGCCGTTAAATCCATCAACGTCCACGGCCGGTCATCGACCCGACCCACCGGCAGCCGATCCGGCCAGCGCGCCACCACCGGAGTGCGAATCCCGCCTTCAAATAAAGTCTCCTTGAAGTCCCGCCAGGGCCCATTCGATCCCGGCAGCATCGCGCCGTGATCACTGGCGAAGACCACGAGCGTGTTTTCTTCGAACCCGCGCGCCTTTAACTCGGCCAGCACCCTGCCCACCGCCGTATCCATATGCTCCACCATCGCACTATAGTTTGCCCGCGTTCCCTTCATCCATTGCTCCGGCGTCGGCATCGGATCACCCGGGCGATGCGGCGGCTGAAATGGAAAATGCGGCGCCGTCAAACTCAGGAAAAGGAAGAACGGCGCCCGCCCCGCCCCGGTCGACTGTTCACGGATGAACTGCACCGCTTCGTCCCGCAACAGATCCGTCATATAACCTTCGCGCTCAATCGGCTCCCGGTCGCGCAGAAAAACGGGCAGAGCGGACAGCTCCCGGTGCCGATAGAAATCCACGTTCCCGCCCAGGATCCCGAAGAACCGGTCGAAGCCCTGATCCAGCGGGTTGAACTTCAGGTCATAGCCCATGTGCCATTTCCCAATCACCGCGGTCGCGTAGCCCGCGGCCTTGAGCCCGGGAGCGAGCACTGCCATGCGGGGCGGCAAACCGAGATCGTTGCGCTCACGCAGGCGGATCGCCTCATCATAGCGGCCCACGTTACCGGTGCCAATCGGACACTCCATCCCGCCTGCGCGTTGCGGATAACGGCCCGTGAGAATCGCCGTCCGCGCGGGCGTGCATTCCGCCCCATTCGAATATGCCCGCGTAAAGCGCACACCGCCCCGCGCAATCGAATCTATATAGGGCGTCTGGATGTCCTTCGCTCCGAAGCTGCTCAAATCGCCATAACCAAGATCATCAGCCAGCATGAATACAATATTGGGCCGATCCGCCGCTTGCGCCGCGATCCCGGCAAAGAGCATCGCCACCAACAGTGAAAGCATCGCCGCACTACGACGGGAAGGAAGAGGGGTTTTCGATTTCATATCCTGCACGCGTTTCGATGAAGCGATCCGTAGCTCCACACAAGCGGGAACGGCCTTCCTTCGGTAGCAAGACTGCACCATCGTCCAAGGTTCTGGAGCTCAAGGACAGGGGGCTCCAAGCCCCAACACCTCTCTCCGCCGCAATTCACTCGTCTTGCCGCACTGCAGCCCACCCGGCCCCTCCGGCAGTCCGACCGTCCGGTCGGGTCAAAGTTTTTGCGGAATGCTCACCTTCTTGATGACCGGGGGCGTCAATGGCTGACTCATCTGCCGGTCCGGACCACGTTCCGTCGGAGTTTCTGCGAGAGCGTCAACGACTTCCATTCCGCGCGTCACGCGACCGAAAATAACATATTGGGCGGGCATCGGATAATCCTGATGCATGATGAAGAACTGACTGCCATTCGTATTGGGCCCCATGTTCGCCATGGCGACGATCCCGCGCAGGTAATTGCGCCGGTAGAGCGGCGTGGTCCGATCGATGTTGTCGTCGAAGAATCCGCCCCACGCACTCTCGCCACCCTTGCCGTTGCCCAGCGGATCACCGCCTTGGATCATAAAACCCTTCACAATCCGGTGAAACGTCAGCCCGTCATAGTAACCGCGCTCCGCAAGCAGGCGGAAGTTCTCCACGGCCTGAGGCGACTCGGCCGCGAAAAACTCGATCTCGATCTCCCCTTTGTTCGTCAGGATAACGGCATTCTTCGCGGTCGTACTGATCACGCCCGCCGCCTTTGCACCCTCATTCGACCGGCTGCATCCCGTGGCCACGAAAATGGAAGCCACCGCGAGCGTGAACCCGACCCCAAACCAGGAAATAGAACGACGAAGACAGATCATCCCCCACTACTTATTCCTCCGCGTCACGAGTCAAGAAGGCACCCCGCCATTCACCTCCATCCACCCTCTACCCCCAAAGACCCCGGCCCCCACCGAATCCCGACCCGCCCCCCACCCGGCGAGTCCGTCCCGCTCCTCCGCCGGAACCGCGCCACCTCTTCCGCTCAGAGGCACTCATTATGCGATACTGAGGCCGGAAACACAAAGTCACTCAATACGTGACACTCGCATCGCGCGAAGTCGTCGCGCCGTCGGCACAATGTCACGTATTACGTGACTTTGTGCCTCCGGGTTATTTTCCAATAGTCATCCCGGGGTGGTGTTGTCCCTGCGATCTCCTGTAAAACTGTATTGGATTGAGGCCTGAAGGTTCGATCACCAAGCCTCGGATTTAACAGGAGGCCGCAGAGAGCGCGGAGAAAACACACGCTTAAGAGGCAGAGAGTCTGGCTGGTGCTATAATGCTTTGCTCTGAACTCTGCGATCCTTGCGGCCTCCCGTAAAACGGTATTGGTTTGGGTTTTTAAAGGTACTATCGTTTCGATCTCCAACCATCGGATTTAACAGTAGGCCGCAGAGGTCGCTGAGAAAAACGCCGGGGGCTGAGAGGCCGAGCCCTGGGTGTTGAGTTGTCGCAAAGCCCTAAAACCATCTCACGCGGTGAAACCACATCCGGTTTCCATCGGATGGAAACGGAACGGGAGCGGATTGAGATGAGGGCGAAGACACATGCGGGTTCTTCACTTCCTTTAAACCCCACCCGCAGGAAATTATTACGGCCCTTTGTCGAATCACCCGGGATGGCCATGCGCCAGCGCAGGATCCACGTCGAATAACGGATCTGAGCTGACTTTGCGTTTTGGAACTGGCTTCGGCCCGTTCGCTGCATGAAATGGTCGAATGAATTTATCCGAAGCCGATCAGGACTTCCTCCGCGATCTCGTCAAACTGTCGCGGCAACGCCCGCATCACGTACGCTGGGTGGACCGCGACGGCACCGACCGCGTCACCACGTTAACCCAAGCCGAAGTCGTGCGACTCAACGGCATCGCCCACAAACTCGGGGGCGGCAAAGAAGCGGCTCTTCGCCAGGGCGCCCACCTTCCCACCGCCAAACGCCCGCCCGCTCCCGCCGCAAACAAGAGCGCCGAGCCCGAAGCGCCGTCGCCATAACCCGACAGACCGCGCGAAACACCCGCAGCGCAGCTTGCTGCGCGCGCGGACACGGTGTTTACTTTCCGCATGCTCCGGGTCCTTCTTGCGCTCTTTCTCTTCGGGCAAATCGCGGCCGCCCAAATTCCGGCCGGGTACTACACTCGCGCCGACGGGCTTTCCGGCGGTCCATTGAAAGCCGCCTTACATGAAGTCGTCCGGAGTCACACCGTGATCCCGTACGCCCAACTGCACGGACCCCTGGCCCGACTGCATGAGGACCCGGTCAACACCAACAATGTCATCCTCCTTTACTCCGCCGACTCTGTCCCGAAGGGCACCGATTTTATCACGGCCAACTGGAATCGCGAACACGCCTGGCCGCGCTCCCGCGGCAATGCCGACGAGACCGGTCCCGATGATTCCGACCTTCACTATATCTGGCCGTGCTACGACGCCGTAAACTCCGCGCGCGGTAATCTTTTCTTCGATCTCAGCGACCGTAACGATCCTGCTTTCCGCTCCCCCGCCCATCCGCTCGCCCCACCGTCTTCCCTCGATGGCAACTCATGGGAGCCGCCCGCCGGCCAACGCGGCGCCCTCGCCCGCTGCCTTTTCTATGTCGCCGTTCGCTACGAGGGAAATGAACCCGCGACCAGTGACATGGAACTCGTCAGCTACCTCCCGTCCGGTTCGCAAATGGGCAACCTCAATACGCTCCTGCGCTGGCACGCGGAAGAGCCCGTCACCGCGGCCGAACGCCAACGCAATAATCTCATCCACTCGGATTATCAGAGAAACCGAAATCCGTTTATCGATCACCCGGAATGGGTCGCTCTGATCTGGGGCAACCCACTCGAGAACGCCGCCGGCACCCACCCGCTCGTCCGCGTTGACGCCACCGTCGCCAACGCGTCCGAGCAGCCGTCCTACCCCGGTGAATACAAGGTCACCCTCGTCCAGACCGCCCCCAGCGGAGGCGTCCAGATCGCGTTCCGGCTCACCGGTTCGGCCGCCGCCGCCATCGACTATGTGCTGTCCGGCTCAGGCGTTTCCTATGACGAGCAAACGCCCGGCGGCACCGTTTCAATTCCGGCCGGCGCAAGTTCGGCCACGATCAAGCTCACGCCCTTCGCCGACGGCATTCCCGAACCGGCCGAAACCGCCACCCTTGTGCTGCATCCAGGTCCCGGATACACCGTGGTTCCCAACGCCTCCCAAACCGCCACCATCACGCTCAACGATCTTCCCGTGTTGCCCGCCGTGTGGCGATTCGACGCCGGCGCGCCGTTTCCCAATCCGCTTCCGGCGGAGTCCGGCAACGCCCTCCTGCGCTTTGACCCGTGGACCGGCACGCTCAGTAGTTTCTCCGGTGTGACCGGTGACGCGCTCGCCCTGATCGGCAATAGCGGAAACGGCAGCCACGTCCTGATCTCCCTTTCGATGACGGGCCACCGGGACCTCGCCGTCGGATTTCAAACCCGCGGTACCGCCAGCGGCTTCAGCTCGGGCACCTGGGCGTGGAGCACGGATGGGGTGACGTTCACGACCATGGCTGCCGCCAACACCGCCAGCACAAGTTCCACGTTTTCCAACCGGAATGTGAATTTCTCCACTATAACGACGCTCAACAATGCCGCCGCGGTGACGCTTCGCTATACGCTTTCCGGCGCAACCAGCTCATCCGGCAACAACCGCGTCGACGATCTCCAAGTTACCGCCACGCCCACGAGTTCACCCACGCCTTTCGCGCCGCAGATTGTCCGGACTCCCGCGGGAACCAGCGCCGCCGTCGGGACGACCGTCAGCTTTTTTGTCGAGGCGATTGCCCAACCCGCTCCGACGTATCAGTGGTTCAAGGACGGCGTGGCGCTGCCGGGCGCGACGTCGGCCACCGTGACCATTCCGCTTGTGACCGCCGCCAATGCAGGCGCTTACCGGGTCAGCGTCACGAACCCACTGGGGACACTCACAAGTGCGCCCATCGCGCTCACGACGCGCCCCTCGGGCTCGCGGCTCATCAACGTTGCTACCCGGGCAGTGGCGGGCGACGGCGATGCGGTGCTGATCGCCGGGTTTGTGATCGGCGGAAGTGAAGCGAAGGAGGTTTTGATTCGCGGTGCAGGCCCGGCGCTCACCGGGTTCGGAGTTTCATCCGCGCTCGCCGATCCGAAGATCGAACTCTACCAAGGCGGGTCGAAATTAGCGGAGAACAACGACTGGAACGCTGTCGAGGCCGGCCTCCACGCGGCGGCGGGGGCGTTCGCGTTCACCCCCGGGAGTAAAGATGCCGCGTTGGTACGCAGCCTCGCGCCCGGCAGCTACACGGTGCATCTCGGCAACGCCGGAACGGCCGGTGCGGCGGGCGTGGGCCTCGTGGAAGTCTTCGAGACCAAGGGCGCCGCAACCCGCACCGAATCCCGCCTCATCAATCTCTCGACTCGTGCTTTTGTGGGAACCGGGCAGGACATTTTAATTCCTGGAGTGGTCCTCGGGACCGACGCTTCCTCGCCTCCCGACGCCTTGCGTTTAGTGCTCATCCGCGCGGTTGGACCAGGCCTTGCCGCGTTCAACGTGAGTGGTTTCCTTGAGCGGCCTCGCATTCGCGTGTTGTCTCCCAATGGAGCCGTCGTGGCCGAAAATACCGGGTGGCAAGGCGCGAGCGATCGCGAGGCATTGCTGGCCGCGACGCAACGTGCAGGTGCTTTTCCGCTTCAGGCCAACCGCGCCGATAGTGCACTCTTGGTTTCGTTGAGTGCCTTGCCCTATACAATTCAAGTGAGCGGCGCCGATGGCGGCACCGGTGTCGCGCTGGTGGAAGTCTACGAAGTCCCCTGATAATATACGAGTGACCGGAGCGGACGGAACCGAGGTTGTCCCGCCATCGATTCTTCGAGCCAACCTCGCGGCGAATCTTCACCCGGGACGGAACCGGACCGCCATTCGCGGCTCAATGACGGTGAATGCGCAGGCCAGGGCTGCCAAATGGGGCGGGGCTGGCGGATCACGCTCCTTTCACCATGAACCCGAACCCCGCCGACCGATCTTCCTCCCCCGAACCCGAACGCTCCGGACCGCCGGCCCCGGGAACGTCCCTTAACCGCCCGGGCAAATCGGGCAAATCCTTGAGATCGCGTCCGCCGAAGCTCGACACGCCGAGCTCCAGCGCCGCGGGTTTCAAAGGATTTACCGAATCGTTGCGCTTCGCGTGGGGACGCGGCGGTATCATCAAAGGAACCCAAGGCCTGTTGAAGATGAACCAGCTTCACGGCTTCGATTGTCAGAGCTGCGCGTGGCCGAGTCCCGATCGCGACCGTCACCTTTTTGAACTCTGCGAAAGCGGCGCGAAGGCCGTCGGCGATGAATTGATGCCAGCCGACGTCGATCCGGAATTCTTCACGCGTCACAGCGTGCGGGACCTGCTCGCCCACTCCGATCGCTGGCTGAATGCGCAGGGTCGCCTCGCGCATCCCATGGTCCGGCTTCCGGATGCTACGCACTTCACCCCGATCACATGGGACGAGGCGTTCCGCCTGATTGCCGACGAACTCAACGCACTCGCTTCCCCGTGGGAGGCGAGTTTCTACACGTCCGGCCGCACCAGCAACGAAGCCGCGTTCCTCTATGGTTTATTCGCCCGGCAGTTCGGCTGCAATAATCTGCCCGACTGCTCGAACATGTGCCACGAGTCGACGAGC
>Ga0163144_10028892_pt1 | contig 10671 bp, 11 predicted proteins | sample OliLak19BULKMAT1_FD_123175 | JGI IMG/M metagenome (GOLD analysis project Ga0163144, IMG submission 123175) | Freshwater microbial mat bacterial communities from Lake Vanda, McMurdo Dry Valleys, Antarctica - Oligotrophic Lake LV.19.BULKMAT1 | ecosystem: Environmental > Aquatic > Freshwater >...
AGTTGGCAGTTGGCAGTTGGCAGTTGGCAGTTGGCAGTTGGCAGTTGGCAGTTGGCAGTTGGCAGTTGGCAGTGTTGCGACTGGATCAAAAGTCGTAAAGATTCAACTAAATCACCGTTCCCGTTCACTGTTCACCGGACTATGCTAACTGCCAACTGCTAACTGCTGACAGCTAACTGTTCACCGCTCGCCGCCCTAGGCCCAACCAGCACTCCGCTCGCCATCCGGCGTATCCTAAAACTATGATCACAAAAGCCCTCATTTCCATGTCGATCGGCGCGGCGGCTGGCGGTGCTTACGCCGCTTGGGTCAAGGCGATGAACACCGGATGACTGAGTTGCCACCAACCGACGTTGCCGGTTGTCGCAGGGGCCGTCATCGGTCTGATCGCTGTGCTCTCAAGTAAGAAAGACTGATGTCCGAACCTGTTGCCGTCTACGTCCACGTGCCGTTTTGTCCTTCAAAATGCGGCTATTGCGACTTCAATTCGTTCGCGATGACGGGTGATATCGTTGGCCGGACCGTCGATGCGATGGTTCGCGAAATCTCAACTTCCCCCCATCGGGGCCGACCAGCGAAAACGGTCTTCTTCGGTGGCGGCACTCCGACCTTTCTTGGGGCCGATCAAATCAGGCGTCTCATCGCGGCGACTTTTGAATCGCATCCTCCGATCGAGAGTTGCGAGGTGACCAGCGAGGCCAATCCCGGAACCGTCGACATCCCAAAGTTCGACGCGATGCGGGAGGCAGGGTTCAATCGAATCAGCCTGGGAGCACAGAGTTTTAACTCCGGGGACCTCATGCGGTTGGGCCGCGTCCACGAGCCCTCCCATATCGCCCGAGCCGTCGGTGCCGCCAGAAAGGCCGGTTTCGACAACATCAATCTCGATCTCATGTTCGCCCTTCCCGGGCAAAGCGACCGCGCATGGCGAGACAATCTTCGAATCGCAACTGGACTTCATCCAGAACATCTCAGCCTCTATTGCTTAACGATTGAGCCGAATACACGTTTTTACCGTCTAAATTCACGCGGAATGCTCGATCTTCCCGATGACGATGTTCAAGTAGAGATGTACGAGACCGCTTGTCGCGTATGCGAGGACGGTGGATACGAGTATTACGAAATTTCAAACTTTGCGAAACCCGGCTATCACTGCCAACACAACTTGTGCTACTGGAGATCAGAAGAGTACATCGGCTACGGCCCTGGCGCAGTAGGATGCACGGTTGTTGACGACAAACGTGTGAGGTACACGAACACCAAACACCCTGACCGCTATTCGATGGCAGTGGAAAATGGTTCGGACTTGTGGTGCGAACACGAGACCATCGACGGCCAAGCACTTCGAATGGAACAAGTGATGCTGGGAATCCGCCTCGCCGAGGGTCTCAGGTTCGACACGGTTCAACTTGATACTGGCGTTTTGAACAACCTGGAGCAACGCGGATGGGTAACGATGGACGATCACTCCGTCTACCTGACCTCAGAAGGTCGACACTTTTGCTCTGAAGTCACCTTGGCTCTCGCTTGAACGCGAAGTCAAATGGTCGTTTGATTGGGCTAGCCCAACAATTGTTCCAACGAGTCCTATTGAATACGGACTAAAGCCACATTTATCAATATTTTCGACCACAGTCCTGCGAAAACCAGGAACACCAAGTGCTCACCAGAGTCGAAGCACATGGGACGACAAGAAGAAACTTCAAAGTTGTCCTACGAGAGTCTGTCCAAATGTTGGGGCTACGAAAGTAGCTCCACTTTTTGATAAGACTATCCGTGATATCTTAACAACATCCAAGTTCGGCCCTTTACAATTCCTCGGGGGTCGACTTGGGCCATTGTGCCCTAATTTTATTGAGTATTCCGTAAGCTCATATCGTAGAATAGTCAATAATCCCACTATGCCCCTCAGAATGTGGATGCTCGATATCGCTCGCGAGCAGACCCCCACCCTCGACCACCTCTATCAATACGCCTCGTTCAGCCTAGACGCAGGTTATGACACCCTTGGGCTCTATCTTGAGCACAGGTTCGCCTATCCAAGTGCGCCGTGGGCGCATGGCAAGGGGCGGATCACTCCCGAGATGATCTCTAGTCTCCGCTCGGAGTTCCCGAGCCTACAAATTGTCCCTTTCATCAACCTGCTTGGCCACATGGAAGGTTTTCTGAACAGCGAGCAAGGCACGGGCTTCCGAGAGACTCCGTTTCGTGGGATGCAAGGCTGCCCGAACAATCCTGAATTCGTCATTTTTTGTGAAAATTTATTGGATGACACCATGGCCGCGTTCGATTCCGAACTGATCCATATCGGGGGCGACGAAACCTGGGAACTTGCCAAGTGCCCGCTATGCAACTCCAACGGCAATCTTGCAGTAATCTACGCAGACCACTTCACCCCTCTCATCCAGCGCGTGATTGCAAAAGGTAGGCGCCCCGCAATCTGGGGCGATATGTTCTTGGAGCACCCTTCTGCCCTTGTCACCATCCCAAAGGAAACACTGATCTTCGACTGGCAGTACCACTATGGCCTGACAGAATCGACTCCAAAGCTCCAAAAGCACGGCCATGAGACCGTCGGTTGCCCCACCCTTCACGTCTTCGACGCCGCTTGGATGCATGTGGAAGAGAGCGAGACCAATGTGCGTGAGGTATGTCGGGATGCTACTGGTGGCATCTGCCTCACAACCTGGGAAAGTGGCCTGTTCGGTGCCTACGACACAGTCCTGCCCGCAGTTAAGTGGGCTCGGAAAGTCATGGACGACCCTTTGACATCCGCAAGCTTGATCGAAGAATACGGCAAGGAATCCGAATGGGCCCAACTCATGGGAATCGAGTTGAACAAGCTCGGTGGTGTCTTCGACTTCGACGGCCACCGCAACCGCCTCAAATGCCGACTCCTCCTCTATAGCAACCCATTCCTCGCTTGGAAGTACCACGCCGAGCAGCTTGCCAGTCTCGATGGAACCAGAGCCTTAGAAATTTGCGAAAAAGCCATTCACGCGACCCACGACGAGGGCCAAAAAGGGGTCGCAATGTTCGTTCGCGGTGCAGTTGAATTCGTCCGGATGGCAGAAGCAAGCCATCTTTGGTATGCACAAAACGAGCCAGAGAGAGCGATCAAAGCCCTTGCACCTTCTCGCCAGGCTTTTGAAACCCTAGAGAACTTGGCCAAACGCACCCACACTCGGATTGGCGGGAGCCTCGCCGACATCGAACGCTGTCGCATAGCCCGCGAACACGTCGAGCGCGTGATCACCCGCATTCAAAAGTACGGTCGCGGAGAACTTGGGTATCAACCGAGCTTCGATACTCTCACCCACACACGCTTCGTCCCTCACGATCAGTCTTGCTGGTGGGGCGTGAACAAGTGGGGCGAGGAGTAAGCGACCTTCGCTCACGGCAAATTGGGAGCTCAAACTTCGATATGTCCTGACAGTGGTAAGTATATTTGCCAGATTTTTGAAGGAAACTGATATAACTGCTATATATCAGAGCTATAGTTGTCGTGACTGAAGCAGATTTACGCTTCAATTGTGTTCGGAGGGAAATTCAATGAAAAAAACACTTACAGCGACCCTAGCGGGCGTTACTGCCATTTCTGGCGCACAATCGTTCATAGACGGTGGCTTCGATTCGGGCAACTTAAACGCCTGGACAGTGACCCCGACAACTAATGGAACAACATTGTTCCAGCAGGTAAGTCCGATCGATATTGACGGAAACGGAGGACTTGGAGTCAGCAACGCCGGTGACTTCTCGGTCGGTCAGGTGGTTTTCCAGTCCGGTGTACCAGCTGGTATCTATCTGACCCAGTCGATCAACCTGACGAGCGGCTCGGCGTATACGATCTCCTTCAACTGGTCTGCACAGCGGTTCACTGGGGGGTCCAACGCTCAAGGCGGCATATTTGACCTAGTGGTCAATGGAACGTCTTTGGCGAACGCTGCTGCTGGAAGCACCTCGCCAACTACTCCAAAATACGGATTCTTGACCGCTAACTATGTCGCGTCGTTCTCGGGCGCGCACGATATCGGTGTCTTGATCCAAAGGCCCTTTACGGTTCCGTCGTCTGACCCCCTCCATCAGTTTGTCGACAACTTCAGCATTGTCCCAGAGCCGGCGACAATGGTGGTGCTTGCAGGTGGCCTGTTGGCTACGCTTCGCAGACGACGCAAATAAGCAGAACAGTAACCAGGACGGAGTCCGCCCTTACCGGCGACTCCGTTCTGATACTTGAGAAAGGGAGAAGATCGCATTTCCACGTATTGTTGCCAGCTTTTTCATTCGCCTCCACTTCACCGTCTATAATTGAGTCTTATTGGGAGAACCTGATATTCAGGAATGAAATGCATGAAAATTATCCCTTTGATGGCAGTGGCCTGTCTTGCGGCTTGTTCAGACGCGCAATCGTTTATTGATGGTGGCTTTGATTCAGGAACCCTGAACGCCTGGACTGTCACCCCGACTGTAGACGGGACTACCTTGTTCAAGCTTGTCAACCCAACCGATATCGACGGAGCAGGTGCTCTTGGTGCCAGCAACGCGGGGGATTTCTCGGTCGGAAATGCGACTTTCGATATCGCCAACGCAGGAATCTACCTTACACAGTCGATCAACTTGATGTCCGGCTCGTCGTATACGATCTCGTTCAATTGGTCGGCACAAAAGACGAACGAAAACCCCAATGCGCAAGGCGGAATATTCGATCTTGTCGTCGATGGCGACTCGCTTGCACACGACGAAGCGGGAGTGACATCACAGAATTCTCCACGATACGGATTCCTGACCGCGGACTACTTAGCGACTTCGACTGGCGTGCACGAGATTGGCGTGCTTATCCAAAGACCATATATGCCTGTCATCGACGGTTCGCTGCACCAATTTGTCGACAACTTCAACATAGTCCCCGAACCAGCGACCCTACTTGTCCTGGGCGGAGGACTAATTGTGACCCTTCGTTGCCGACGAAAGTAACTTTGCGCAAACAAAAAGACCGGAGCCTATCAAACAGAAGCTCCTGACTCTTTTTGTCTCCGTAGCATCACCGTCCAGGCAAGATCACGTCTGCGACCGCGAACGACCGCCGAATGTCTTGAAGAACCACCTTCACGCGGTGGCCGATGTGCTCTGTCCCGGCGAGCAGCTCAATATAGTAGCCTAGATCGGTCCAGCCGATAGCTTTGCTCGATGCATCTGCGTTTGAACGACGCACGTTGCACTCCAAAACCTGCGCTCGGCGATAGCCCATGTGCTTCTGGTCGAAGTCTTCGATCGAACCCGTCTCGATCTCAAAATCCTCAAAGTCAAAGTCCACGTTTGCCCGTATGTAAAGCCCGCGCTTGAGCTCGTGCTCCAGCTCCTCGATGTCTTCACCGTCCAACCCGATAAGGCTCTCGACAACTCCCGGATGGCACTCGACATAGAAGGCGTTGCCCGGCTCGTTCATTCGGCGGCGCATCTCACGCTCGACCCAGAGGCCCACGGTGTCGGCGGAGGCTATGCGTCCCCTACCTTCGCACATTGGACAAACCGAAGTGATCGCCTCGGTCACGCTTTCGCCAGTGCGCTTTCGGGTTATCTCTATCAATCCCAACGAAGAAATTTTTCCGACCCTTGTCCGAGCTCGGTCTCGTGAAAGCAGCTTCTCAAAAAAGTCTTGGAGCTTCTTCTTGTCGGCGGCATCCTCCATGTCAATGAAGTCGATGACGATAATCCCGCCCATGTCGCGCAACCGAAGTTGCCGACAGACCTCTTCCGCCGCTTCCAAGTTTGCTTTGAGAATCGTGTCACTGAGCCCGGTCGTTCCGACCTGCTTACCTGTGTTGACGTCGATAGCGGTGAGCGCTTCCGTCTCGTCTACAACCAACGAGCCGCCACTCTTGAGCGGAACTTTGTGCTCCAACAAGCGATCGAGATCCTTCTCGATACCGAAATAGTCGAAAACCGGTTCGTCACGATCGTAAAGGTAGATGCGCTCCTTCAATTTCGGAGCGACAATGCCTGCGACGAGGCCGACCTTTTCATACTCTTCGGGGTCGTCGATGACCATCTTGTCGATCTCGTCGCCAAAAACGTCGCGAATCGTTCGATAGAGCAAAGTCTGATCGCGATGAACCACGACAGGTGCGCGCAGTTTTTTCGCGTTCTCAAGCACCTGGACCCAAAGCTGTTGCAAGAACATGATGTCCGCCTTGAGTTCGGCCTCTGTACGCCCCTCGCACTCAGTCCGAAGAATAAGGCCGAATGTCGCCGGTAGGATCTTCTCGCCGATCCGGCGCAGTCTTTCGCGTTCTTTGCGATCCTCGATCTTGCGGCTGACTCCAAGGTGGTTGCCTTCCGGCATCAGGACCAAATAGCGGCCAGGCAGTGAAATGCGGGTCGTGACTCGGGCTCCTTTTGTTCCGCGCGGGCCCTTCGTGACCTGCACCATCAGCTCTTGCCCGGGCCGGATCAGCTCCTTGATCTTACGTCGGCGAAGCTCAGAACGACGGACGCGTGCTGGGCTTACGTCACCAAAGTCATCGGGAATGATGTCTGCGACATAAAGAAAGGCGTTGCGCTCCAAGCCGATATCGACAAACGCGGCATCCATTCCAGGAAGCACGTTTTGGACAATGCCCTTGAAGATTGAACCCACGACTCGTTCTTCCCGCTCGACACGGTACTCCATGAGCTTCGCGTCTTCAAGGACGGCGATGCGAGTCTCGCGACTGGCGCAGTTGACGATGATCTCTATTTTTCGCGGTCGGTCACCGGAGTGGCTTTCTTGGCGTGGTGCCCTTGGGCTTATTCTTTTTCTCAAAAACTTCCTCTTTGGATTCGGCAAACACGGCGGAGCGACACGCTCTCGGACACCAATAGTTTCTGAATCTAGCCAGGGAGTTTACCGGGCAATGGGTCAGGGCCCTGAGTCGGCGACAAAATAGGCTCTGTCGTATTCCGTTTCCCACTGCAATATCGGAGTTGGCCCGACGGGCCGCACTCGGACCAGAGCCATCACTTTGCGATCAGAATTGCGCACATAACGACTCACATCGCCGGGAGCAGTGCAGGTCATGCTCGTGTAAGTTCCTTGGAGTAACCCGGTCACATTCGTGTAAGGATCGTAGAGATTGGTCGTCCAGTTGTAGAAGTTGAGCGACTGCGAGTAGACCCCGTTTGTCACCTTCCGGCCCAGAATGCTGAAAGAGAGGCTAGTCGTCGAACTTGGGAGATTGCCTTCCAACCTAAACATCACAGGATGGATCAGACTGTTCGGCACGGTAAACCTAGAGACTCGCAGGGCCGATCCGTCTTCGACAGCCAAACTCGTTGCATCGCCTGAAACGATCCGACCATAGAGGACAGTGACAGCCGTCGGACGGACTTCGACCAACGCACCAAACGATGGATCTCGGACGACCAGTATCCCCGCCAAGGTTACGAGGCGGCCAAGACAAGCGAGCATCAATGGGTGTTCTTCCCCTGTTTCACCATCGAACCACAGGGCAAAGTGCCGGTTTCCAAACACTCTGGTACTGTCGATGGAAATTTTTCGCCAGTCAAGCCTCTACCAACTGCCAACTGCTCACTGCTAACTGTTCTCTGTTCACCTCTCACCTATCACCTATCACCTATCACCTTTCACCGGTCACCACCAACTACCACCGATCAACTGCGATTCCTGCTACTCTATGACCGTGCCAATTTTCGAATACGAATGCGGGAATTGCAAGCGAAAGGTGGCTCTGTTACTCGGCATGACGGAAGAGCCTGACGACGAGGTGTGCCCAAATTGCGGAAGCAATCAACTCAACAAGCTCGTTTCACGCTTCCGCCGAGGCCGATCCGAAGACGCACGAGTTGAAGAAATCGCCGACCACCTTGAAGCAGTCGGTGAACCAGACAGCCCAGCCCAAATGCGCGAGATTGTGCGAGAAATGGGCAAAGCTATGGACGACGACATGGCCGACGATATGGAGGAGATGTTCGAGGCAGACATGGAAGAGGAATGACAAATGGAGACGGAACCTCCTGGTTCCGTCAATCGGCACGTAGACCAAAACCCAGTTTTAAGTCATGCAATCGATTTCTGCATTCAGCATTCCGCATTCAGCATTCATCACAATATCCACTGTGACCAAACCTCGGCCCTTAGGATCCATTACCGTCATCAGCGGAAGCATGTACGCGGGTAAGTCGGAGGAGCTGATCCGGCTAGCGCGTCGGGCCCTCTACGCGAAAAAGAAAGTGCAAGTTTTCAAACCAGCGATCGATGTTCGCTACGACGAAACGATGGTCGTGACGCACATGGGAGTCCGACATGAGGCCGTTCCCATCAAGACCGTTGCAGACATGAAAGCGGCCATTGACCCAGACACCCAAGTGGTCTGTGTCGAAGAAGTCCAGTTTTTCGACCGTTCCATCGTCGATCTCGCGGTCTCATTGGCAGACACGAGCCGAGAAGTGATCCTCGCCGGACTTGACCAAGACTTTCGCCGCAAGCCGTTCGGTTCAATGCCAGAGCTACTCTGCATCGCAGACGAGGTCGTAAAACTCAGAGCGATCTGCATGAAATGCGGCCAGACCGCAAGCCACACCTATCGGCAAATCAACGGCAAGCCCGCCCACAAAGACGATCCCATAGTCCTCATCGGAGCCACGGAAGTTTACGAAGCCCGATGTCGGAATTGCTTTGAACTGAGGGGGGAGAGGAAGCGGTGAGCAGTTGGCAGTTGGCGGTGTAGCGACTGAGTCGAAAGGATTCAACAAAATCACTGTTTTCTGCTATCTGCTAACTACTAACTGCCATCTTTGCCAACTCCCCTACTCCGCCAACTCCATCTTCACTTTGCCGCTGATGACCTGCCCAGCGATCGGCATGTTGGTCCAATCCGACTCGTTCTTGACCATCAGTCCGTTCGCGACATCGATCCACATGGTTCCCTTTGTGCCAGCAGGGTCTGAACCCGATTGTTCTTTTGCGTCGAAAGTGATCTTGAAGCAATCGTGCGAGCCTACTTTCTCTCGGCCAGTGATTTCATAGTTCGCGGTCACGTCCAACGAACCTTTGACTGTGTCTGCCTTGACCAGCCGTTGCCACTTTGAACCGGCTTGAACTGCCTCCTTCGGCCAGAAGATTGTTTGAAGGTTGCTCAATCGAAAGGCGTCTGCATTGACAGAGTCTCCTTTGATGTCTGAGATCGAACCGTCTGCAAGAAAACTTGTGGTCACAAGAGTGCCAACCTCAGCCGGTGCAGGCTGGGTTTGACCGTCCATGTCCAACATTCCTTCCTGTTGTTCACTACTGACACTGAAAGAACCGTCCGCGTCAAACTTGAGAATTTTTTCAATGACGTTCGCAGTGAACTTGGTCTTCATCCCGCTGAACTCGGTGTCGACGAGCAATTTGTACTTAGAAGTCTCGCCTTCCTTGGCGACACGCTTCAGCATAACGGCGTCCTGAGCAATGGCAAATGGCGCGGCCAAGACCGCAACGAAAAGAAGAGCGCTTCTCATAGAATGATTCTACTTGCTGAACCGTCAGGAAGTTTCACTGCCGGTTCAATACCGCGACCATCACAATTTCTTAAAAAAGGACCCGATGGCAAATCTCATTCGGGCCGCTAACATAGAGCGGGCTCCCAATGGAACAAATCGGAAAGTCAATGATGGTGATCGGCGCAGGGATCGCCGCAGTTGGGCTGTTCGTTCTTGCCCTGGGTCGACTCTTCCCACAGTTGCGAATTGGACGCCTGCCCGGCGACATCGTCATTGAAAAACCCGGTTTTGGATTTTTCTTTCCGATCACAACAATGGTCGTCGCTTCTCTACTGTTGACACTTGTCATTTGGTTGATCGGGGTCGTTCGACGTTGAGCATCGAGGCCGTGACCTTCGATTGCGCCCAGACGCTGATCGCCGTCGATTGGCGACCAGCGATCCTCGCCGTCGAAAGCGCCGCGAGTGCAGGCATCGAGTTCGATCAAACATCCGCAGCCGTTGAATACGACAATCTTCTGCGAAAACGGTGGCACGACTTTCGGGAACTCAACTTGTCCCGTGACGAATCACTCGCCGATGCGTTCTGGCTCCAATTGACTGCGGATTGGGCCGCGACATGCGGGTTTTCACCTGTAAAAGTCTGCGAAATCATTCGAATCGCCAACGATTCGCTCTATGGAGCAGAATCGACTGTGTTTTCGATGTACAGCGACGTCATCGAATGCTTGACGACGCTAAAGTCGGCAGGAATCCGCCTCGCCGTCGTCAGCAACTGGGACATCTCTCTGCACAAAACCCTGCGCGCGTTTGGTATCTACGATTTCTTCGAGACCGTCACAGCTTCAATGGAAGAGGGCGTAGAAAAACCAGACCCCAAAATCTTTGAGATAACCCTCGACAGAATGCAAATCTCACCGGAAAAAGTCGTCCATGTCGGCGACAACCCCATCGACGATCTCAGGGGAGCAAAATCGGCAGGAATCAAGGGCTACATCATCGACCGCGAAAATCCCAGCGAAGGCAACCTCTATATATCATCTCTCTCCGAGCTACCAAAAAGGATCGGAATTTGAAACTCTCCGAGTTTGACTACAAACTGCCAGAGCGGCTGATCGCGCAACAACCCCTGGCCGACAGATCTGATTCTCGGCTCCTGCATTTGCATCGAAATAGACCTACCCTTGAACAT
>Ga0163144_10028894_pt1 | contig 10670 bp, 7 predicted proteins | sample OliLak19BULKMAT1_FD_123175 | JGI IMG/M metagenome (GOLD analysis project Ga0163144, IMG submission 123175) | Freshwater microbial mat bacterial communities from Lake Vanda, McMurdo Dry Valleys, Antarctica - Oligotrophic Lake LV.19.BULKMAT1 | ecosystem: Environmental > Aquatic > Freshwater > Lake...
CCCCGTGAACGGCGTGCGAAGTGAGACAGCTCGATTCCGTCGATACGCGAGTTGCCGCCGGGTGGGCGAAGTCGCGTGAGATCCGGCAAATCGTCAGGATAGCCGAGCCAGACTGCGTGCAAGTCGGGCCGTCGTCTCTCAAGCTCCCCAAGCAGCGTGATCATCTGTCTGCGACGAGAAATGTACTCCCGGTCGTTAAGATGGAGTGTCTCCACGATTACTTCGGCCGGTGGCGTCCGAGCGAGTATCGACCCGTCCGCTTGCACTTCGACGGTCGAGGCGAGAAGATGCTCAAGCGGATTGGGAATCAAGTGATTGCCACGCGTTAGATTGCAAGCAACACAAGCGTAAAGTAAGTTGTCGTAATCGGCGACCAGAGATGGGTTGATCGAGGTTGGTACGAAATGATCGATGGCAAATGCACCCTTGACATTCACCCATTGTTCGCGGTTCAGGCAGTAGACGCACCGAAACGCGAATTCATCTCGTAGCCAGTCGCGATAACTTTCATACCTTGCATACCCGCGCGGTGCGTGCCGACGCTGATGCGCATGCAGCGGGTACGCGAAGGGACTCATGTCGTAGTTGTTGCGGGAGAATTCAGGGCTGCTTGGAGCGTGTCTATCACGTCATAAGGCAGTGGGCCCGCTTGCTTCCGGAAATTGGAAAGCTCATCCTGGAGTTTGTTCAACTCGCCAGCCTCCATCGAGTCTATTCCCTGCGAGAACTTCTTGCGGATGAGAGCACAGCGACGCTCGTTCTTGCTCTCGGTCCAGCTTCCGGATAACGGCACCGAACCGGGACCACGGCGGACAACGTCGAATTCTTGAGTGTCCACCAATACATACACTCGCTTCGTCAGCGGATTTTCGACAGGCAGGGGCTGATCGCCAACCTGTTCGAGTTCACGCACGAGTTCGGGTGAGAGCTTGGCAATCATCATGGGATTATATCGCACTCAACTCACCTGCCCAACGCGAACTTCGCCTCCCGCGTCAGCCTCGCGCTCGCTTCGCCACGGGCCAGCTTTTCCAGAACCTGTTTCGCTTCCTTCGTGCCGATGGTTTCCAACACCTCCACGGCACGGACTTGCTGAAGTTGATTGTTTGCAAGCGCGGGCTGTTCCAGTTCTTGAATAATCCGGTCGAGTCGTTCTCGCAGCTCAGCATCGGTGGTCTTTTTTCGGGCGGCACGAAGTTGGGGAAGAATCATGTCGCCGAAGGAGCGCAACTCGTTTGTCGCCTTCTCGCGGTCAGGGAAGGCGGGGCTGCTCAAGCGAGCGATGCACTTTGCAAGCAAATCTACTTCCGGCAGCCTGGCCGGTTGCAGCTTCCCGTCGAGAAACCTGGGCGTGCCTTCGGGGTCTGCAACCATCTCCCAGATTGCACGATGCGCTTCCGCCGCGTCGTCGCTGGCGAGACTTGTCCAAAGAGTTCCTTGCTGCACGGGTGTGTGCTTCACCGTCGTCCATATGCCGTCGGGACTACGCCTGGTGTAATCCCAGAGGAGCACCTGCGTATCTCCTCCGCCACTGACGATTCCACGACCATCCGGCGTAAAGCAGACCGTCGAAACCGAATTCGCATTTGCCTTGAACCGAGTCCGCTCTTGCCCCGTTGCGACTTCCCACACCGAAATCACGCCGTAGCCCCGTAGCAGAATCACCCGGCCATTCGGCGAGAAACAGGCATGTTCGGGGTGTGCATTCCACGGCTTGAATTGTGTCAGCATCTTCTTCGACTCGGCATCCCAAACCCGCAGGCGGACGTCGGGTTCTCCATCTTCATCTTTTCGTCCTCGGAAAGTGTGGATGGCGATATAGCGGGCGTTCGCAGGCGAATAAATCTGAGCCCCGGCGAATTGCGCATCCAGTACGATCGGAGAGCCGACAGCATCCAAAAGTCTCTGCTCTTGTAACCAGTTCGTCGTCTCGAAACCCACGGGACGCAAGCGGCCCTCGCTGGGTTCACCGATCTGCTTGGACTCGCGTCGAAACACGCTGTCCGGATAGACTTCTTTGCCGATTTTCGTGTCGACGATGAAATGATCGCTGAGCTTTCGCCCCTGGGTCGAGACTTGAAGAAAGCGGCCGTCGGCCGAGAGGGTCGCACTCCAAACCGCAGCTTCCGGATCGAACGTGAAGCGGAGTTTGCCTGATGTTAGATCGTAGACGCGGATATCCCCCACCTTGTCTACAATCGCGGCTGATTGGCCATCGACCGAGATCGAGGCCGGTGTCGCCGCCCCGCCAATGAAGCCATATTTGCCTTCGAGTTTCAGAACCGATTTGCCCGTTACCAATTCTCGGAGCCGAATGACATCGCTTCGATCCAGTGTGAGGATGTGGCTCGTCGTCTTGGTGATCGTGTTCAAAAGCTGCTCGCCTTCGGGCAGATCATCCGGATAGCGACGCACCAGGCGAGTTGTGGATCGATCCCAAACCAGCACGCGGTTCTTATCGCTTGTGATCAGGTGTTTGCCGTCCGGCGTGAACTTGATCCCGGCCACCAGGCCGCCATGAGCCGCCACCGGGCGAACTTCCTTGCCCGTCACGACGTCACGAAACTGCATCGCCCCACCATCGTCGAGCACCGCAAGCTGTTTGCCATCGTGCGAGAATGCGGGTGCCGTGAAGCAGTTGGTCGCGGCCCCGACTCGCCAGGGCTTGTCCCCGTTCACATCGACAGCCCAGGTGTAGGCGATGCCAAGGTTGTTGTCGTAGCCACTCCAGGCGATGCGTTTGCCGTCCGGCGAAACAACAGGCGGGCTATCGGAACGCGAGTCTTTCCACACGCGGATTTCTTTGCGCGTCTCCACATCCCAAATGCTAATGGCCTTGCCGCCAGCCATGATAAATTGCTTGCCGTCTGGCGTGAAGACGCAACCGCGGAAGTTGCCCAGTACCTCGGAAGAGTTGCCCAGGTCAATCTCTTCGTTGCGAGCCAAATCGACGAGCGTGATTCGATTGTCCCCGGCGAACGCTACATGATTGCCAGTCGGAGAAGCGGCCCAGTGATTTTGCCGGTACGTGTGCTTGTATCGATAGCTGGCAAATTTTTTGCCAGCCGTATCGATAAGCCTTATCTCCGTGTCGTCGTTGGCAAGACGTTCGACTTGCAGAATCGCCTTGCCATCGCGAACGAAAACTCCACCTCCTCCTTCAATGGATCGAAGCTTCTGGCCGGTTTCCACGTCCCAGATTGATCCGGCCACCTCGGCATCGTTGTAAGTGAGAAGTCGCTTGCCATCGGGGCTGAAGCTAATTCGCCGAATGGTAACTTTGTTGTCGAACGTGTGAAGGAGTTTGCCCGACTGAGCGTCTAGGAAATTCAGTCTGTTCTGGTTGGTCGCAAAAAAGCGGCCATCGGGCGAGAACGCGACTAGACAATATCCCAGGTTCCGAAAGCGGATGGTGCCAAAACGGGCGATGGCACCGTCGGGTAGTGGATCGCCATACTGGTCGGCTCGGGATTTGGTGGCAATTGGCTTCGCTGATTCGGGATCTGGCTGAGCGGCCACAAAAGCAGGACAGAGGCTAAAGCCGAGCAGTACACACGCAGCACGAAGAGGCAGAGAGAGTTTCATTGGTTTGCATCTCGCATTGTGGCGGTAGGCCTCCAGGCCTGCCGAAAGCCACGTTGGGAGAAAACTCTGCAAGGTGCAGCGAAACGGTTGTCGGAGCAGGCCTGGAGGCCTACTCCACGAGATTTCCTCCAGCTCGATCAATCATTTAATCCCCACGCTTTCGCACGTTGCCAACAATCCGTTAGACGAGGCACCACCCAAAATGATCAGGTGATTTTCAAGACTCGCGACCATGCGGGCCGAGAAGCGGTGGTCCTTCGTCGTGGCGACTTCTTGCCAGTGGTCGCCTTCGAGTCGATACACTTTGCCGTTCGCCGGAGCAACATACAGGCGTTCGCCGAGCGTTGCGGCGGCCGGGGTGAACCCGTGTGAGCCTTCTACCGGCAACGGCGGGCCGTCGGACCAGATCTCGGATTCGGCGTCGAACACATTGACGGTGCATTCGACTTTGCCGGCCTCGGTCATGCCGCCGATTACATAAACTTTTCCCGCACGGGCGGCCATCGTCAACGCCCGGCGACGGAATGGTTGGTCGATCCTGTGCCAGCCGGAACCGGGATTGGTCAAGTCGAGACGAAAGCCGTGATCGTGCCAGTCGGTCTTCCCGGCCAGGCCATTCAACTGCCAGCCGCCGAACACGAATAGCGAATCCCCAACGACTACGGCATCGTGCGAGGAGCGTGGCTCGGGTAACGGTTCGATCTCGGTCCAGAGTTTTGCGATCGTATCGAATTTCGCGCAGATCGCTTGCGACCGGGTGTCGGGTTTTTCCGATTTCGCGTTCTGCGGCTGCATACCGCCAATGCGATAGAGGTTTTCGCCATGAGCGACGAGCGCCAACCCCTGCAACTTGGGGCCGGTCGGCAATTCTTCCCACTGCTGGGGCTGGCCGAGATGCAGTCGCCGAAGTTTGTTCTGGGTGGTCTCGCGCGAGTAGCTGTGTGCCTGCCCGGCATGACCGCCGTAGACGTACAGATACTCGCCAACCACGGCTGCTCCAAAGCTGGAGAGTGAAGTGGGCAGGTTTGGATACTCAGGATTCCCGGCAGTGTCGGCCACGTCGTGTCACTCGGTCGAGTTGTTCTCAAGTTAGTATTGTGTGTGATCGAAGGAAATGGGCCAGAGAAATGACGAACTCTGGCTCCCGCCCTCTGCCTGGGCATGCCCACGGTCGCTCAATCGTGGGCACGGGTTTCCACCTGCTTTCTATCCACTACCCACTGTTCAAATCTGATAGGCAATGTCGTACTCTTCCTGCGACCGTTGAATCAAATCGGCCAGTGTTGTGGTTTCCAGGATCTTGCGTTGAGCACCCAGGATTTGGCCCCAGACCACATGAATTGCACGGGCGAAGGCGGTTGGCATGTCGTCGCCACGGGTTGGCTCGGGGGGGTCAATCACATTCACGATATCGGCGATCGTGATTCGCTCGGGAACTCGACCGAGGTGATAGCCGCCCGACGCGCCGCGTGTGCTGGCGACCAGGCCGGCTGCCTTGAGTTGCAAGAGAATCTGCACGAGAAACCGGTGCGAGATGGAATGCTTCTCGGAGATCGCTTTGAGCCGCAAGGGCGTCGGATCGTGGTGGTGAAGGGCCAATTCCAAGAGTGCCACACAGGCGTACTCCGTCTTGGCGGAATAAAGACTGCTCCGCGATGGCTTCTTTTCTTCCTTCTCGATGACGCTCTTCTTCGGCACGGACGACTCCGGTGGAGGAAGACTAAATTCCCGACCCCTCTTGATGCTCAATCACATGCAAGCCGCATTCTTTTTTCTGCGAGCCGGCCCATCGGCCGGAACGATCGTCGCCGCCGTCTTCCACGGGGGCAGTACATGGCCAACAGCCGATGCTCGGATAACCCCGGTCGTGTAACGGGTTATAGGGGACATCGTGCTTGATAATGAAGTTCCAAACGTCCTTCTTCGTCCAGTGAAGTAAGGGGTTCACCTTCACCAGATTGAACTTCGCGTCCCACTGAATCACGCCCGCTACTTTGCGATGTTCCGTCTGGTCGCCTCGAATCGCACTGATCCACGAGGCATAGCCTTTGACAGCCCGGCGCAGTGGGAGAACCTTGCGGTCGAAGCAACATTGATCGGGCCTATGGGTGTACAACGGGCCGCCATGTTCCTTCTCGTACTCGGCCACGGACAACTCGGGTCGAACCAGCTCGACTTCGATTCCGTATCGATCTTTGATTCGTTCTCGAAGCTCCAACGTCTCGGCAAACTGGTAACCCGTGTCCAGGTTGATGACTTTCACGCCCGGCTCAATCTCCCCGAGCATATGGAGAATACAACAGCCTTCCGGACCGAAAGCGGTTGCCATCATAAGCTTGGGATGAAATCGACGCACGGCCCAGGCTAGAATCTCTTCCGGAGTGGCGCGTTCCAACTCGCGACTTGCAGTGGCGATCTCGTCATCCGTCATTCGCGGCGTATGCATAATCTCCGACCACGTCGTGCAGTCCGAAAGTAATGTTATCGTCATTCTAAGGATTCTCGGCAAGAGAAAGCGGCGATTCCGTGCCACTCCTGTACATTTCGACTCTGTTTTTGGGTGCCGTGCTGCTGTTCGCCGTCCAGCCGATGGTTGGCCGGATGCTCCTGCCACAACTCGGTGGCTCGCCGGCAGTTTGGAACACTTGCCTGGTCTTCTTTCAGGGCGTGCTTCTTCTCGGTTACCTTTACAGTCATCTCAGCACGCGGTATTTGAGCCTGCGACGGCAAGCTTGGATTCACGTTGCCCTGCTGGCAGCGATCTTCTTCGCCTTGCCGATTGCCATCACCCGAGGCAACCCGCCGAGCGATGCTCCTGCCGCTTGGTTATTAACGACCCTGTTTCTCTCAGTCGGTTTGCCGTTCTTTGCCGTTTCGACGACCAGCCCGCTTCTGCAACGCTGGTATGCTTCCTCACGGGCACGAGGTGCAAGCGATCCATACTTTCTTTCGGTGGCCAGCAACTTGGGCTGCCTGATAGCCTTGATGGCTTACCCGTTGCTGCTGGAACCTTCACTGCGATTGGCGGAGCAAAGTGAGTGGTGGCGATGGGGTTATGTGGGGTATGTTGCACTGATGGCGATTTGTGCGACAAGTATCGCCTTTCGGCCAAAACGTGGCGACGAGATTCTGATCTTGTCGGAGGGAACTGCTCAAGATCGGAATCTTAAGCCACGAGTACCCGGAACTCACCACTGGAGTTGGCTATTTCTCGCCTTCGTTCCTTCGAGTTTGCTCGTTGGGGTCACCAACTCCATCACGACGGACATCTCGCCCATCCCGCTGTTGTGGGTGATTCCACTCGCCCTGTATCTGCTCACGTTCATCGTGGCATTTACACCGGGTCTGAATCTGCCCCTGGGCCGACTTGGCAAAATCCTGGCCATGAGTGTGTTGTTTCTCTCGCTCGCTTTGCTCACGGGGGCCACAGAACCGCTGTGGCTGGTGCTGACCCTGCATCTTGCAACCTTTTTCGTGGCTGGTCTGGTCTGTCATGGCCGTTTGGCCGCTGAACGACCGCCTGCCGAGCATCTCACGAGTTTCTACCTGTGGATGTCCCTCGGCGGTGTCCTGGGCGGGGCGTTCAACACATTGGTTGCGCCGTTACTATTTCATCGAGCCGGGTTCGTCGAGTACCCACTCGTCCTGTTGGCCGTTTGCTTGATGAGGCCAGCTTTGGCCGAGCGTTGGTCGTGGCGCTGGACCGACCTCGGCTTCCCGCTCGTCTTGGGAATGGTGACAATCGGCACCATCCTGGTCACGGGGTTAGAATCGTCGGCTGACTTGCTGAAGAGTGTCGCCGAACCGCTGGCGATGACGCCCGACATCGTTCGCAGGACTGCCTGCTTTGGACTGCCGCTCATCTTAGGTTTCTTCTTCGTCGAACGTCCAGTTCGCTTCTCGCTGGGCCTGGGGGCACTTTTCCTGGCCAGCATGTTCTTCGAGGGGGCTCAAGGTCGCGTGTTGCACCTCGAACGAAATTTCCTCGGCGTCGTCAAAATCACTTCCGCGAACAACGGCGAACTCACGCGGATGGTGCATGGCAACACGGTGCATGGCCAGCAGCGGAATGTGACCCGGCCCCGATATATCGCGAGCTTTATGCAAACTCTCGGCGCGACGAGTGGCTTGAATGAGGCTTCGATCTTCGCTGTTGGTGAAAGCCGCTGGGACGACCGCCATCGGCCGTTGACCTATTATCACCCAACCGGCCCGGCGGGGATTGCCTTCCGCCATTTGGTGGATGGCTGGAAGGGCGAGCGACGAATCGGGGCTGTCGGTTTGGGAGCCGGAGCTATCGCCAGTTATGCGCGACCCAATCAGGATTGGACATTCTTTGAACTCGACCCAGCGGTCGAACGCCTCGCCCGGGACGAGCGATATTTCACGTTCCTTCGCGATTCCCCGGCTCGTTCCTTGAACGTCGTTCTCGGCGACGCGCGCCTGCGGCTAGTGGACGAACCGGATCACTCGTTCGATCTGCTTGTGCTCGACGCCTTCTCGTCCGACGCGATTCCGGTTCACCTGCTGACGGCCGAGGCGTTCGCGCTTTACGAAAGGAAACTCGCCCCGAACGGCGTGATCCTGATGCACCTGTCAAATCGCTATCTCGACCTGGTGCCGGTCGTAACCAAGATTGCGGAAACGGCGGAGCCGCGGCTGATCGTTCGCGAGAACAACGACACGGGCATCTCCGATCGCGAGGCGGAGGATGGAAAGTTCCCGTCGATCTGGGTTGCGCTCGCGAGGCACGACGACGATTTCGGCCCACTGAAGCGGCCAGTCCGGGGCTTCCTGACGGTGCCTGCGTCTCAGGCACCGCGCTGGACGGACGATCGAGCGGATTTGCTGCGGGCGTTTCGGAGGGCGGAAGAATGATGTTGAGCGGTGCTTCAGAAGGAGCCCGAGGATGTGATGGCCTTGTGAAGAGTGGCTCATTTCGGCGATAGGAATTGAACCTTAAGCAGGTGGTTTTCCAGCCAGCGTTAAGAAACCCGTTCAACATTACCTCCCGAGTTCGCTGGAGCAAGGACATCAATCGTCTATCCTTCTCGAACGAGATGGAATTCGATTGGCACTCACCGGCCAGCGCATTAGCTGGAGATCAAAGGCGCTGGTTTTCAGTCCAACGGACTGCGAGGCCAGTCCGTTGGACTGAAGACCAGATAACAAATATGGACGCTGGGGCATGTTATTGACAAAGGCAGGCAACCGGGAATTCGGGTAGTTATTTCGCCGCGGTTCCTTAACCGAACACGGCATCCAAGTCTGGATTGTGCCGCAGGTCGGTGGGCTGTTGAGTGGCGGGCGACTCGAGGGGTGCGTTGAATGCCGCCATCAGTTGCCTCGCGGCCCGCTCAACTTGGGCACGCTTCGTCGCGGCCATGGCCACGAACTCGGCTCCATGATCGTCGAACCTCGTGGGCGCAAATCGTTCGGCGAGCAAATAATATTGCCGGCGAATCAGTTCCACGTTCAACGGCGTCTCGATGCCGATTTCCAGCATGGTTCGACAATCGATTTCCGTCCAGGAGCCGGCGTTCCCTATCTGGGCGGTCGCAACTGGCTTGCTCGGTTCGAGAGTGAGACCGAGGGATTCGGCAATTCGTGCGAGGCATTGTTCCTCCCGAGCATTTCGTTGTCCTGACGCGTCGACCACGGAGGCCGCGAACTGGTGCAATTCAACGAGTGCGGATGCCGGAATCGTTCGTCGGACTTCGGCAATTGCCCGATCTAGGCCTGGTACATCCTTCTCGATCGCCTTAGCGATTTGATCGATTTGCAAGCGGAGATCGTTGGTCGAGGCGTAGCGGCGTTCGAGAAAAACGCGGATCTGCCGCCGCTCACCGGCCGCGATCCGTCCGTCGAATTTTGCCACGGCATATCCGAAACCGGCCACGGCCCGAAGCCGATCGACAGGCGAATTGTCCACGGGCGGCACTTGGGCCACTGCAATGGCCGGTGCCGGAGCCACCTCGACCGGAGCGAGTTTGGCGACCCGGAGAAACGGCGGCGGCGTCAGAGAACGAGCCAATAGCTTTTCGCTGAGCCCGGCCACGGGTCGGCGTGCAAGGTAGTGCATAAAGGTAATCTCGGCAGCCACACGAATGGGTTCTGCGAGATAGGAAAATGCCGCCTCGACTTCCTTGAGATCCTCTCGGGCTGCGTCATGTTGCCGGGTTCGCTCGACCTTCTGGGCATTTTTCTCCGCCAACATGGCCACCGCCGCGGGACACGCCCCGGCATCGAACTGATTTTTCGCTTCGCGCTTAGCATGTTGCAAGGCAGCGAGTAAATCCTTCTCTCTCGCTGGGCCCAAGCCAGGGACGGTCGGAAAATTTCCACGGGACAGCTCATTGAGATCGGTAAAGCCCGCCTCGCGAAGCCTCAAGACGGTGACCGGTCCAATCCCGGAATAATTCAGTAGATGGTCGACGGAAATGCTCCGCAAGTGGCGAGCGAAATACTCGCCTCGGAGGGCCAGGTCTCGGACTTCGGGCGAAATGTCTGTCGGCCGCGTCAGGCTTAGCTTGCGTACATCCCACTCGGCCACAACAGTTTGAACCCGCCATTTCCAAGCGGTCGCCGGTCGATTGGAATAGCGAAAGTGGAGGAGAATCAACACCAACGCGGCCCCTGCTAGCACTCCAAGAATTATAAGCAGCGTGTTCAGCATGAAACCTTTGCCAACGACGAGAGATAACGGCAGTGTTATGTTGGCAATGCGATTCGGTCCGTCAAGCGGCAAAGCCAGGCAGTTTGTGCATCTTTTCTCTGGCGTTCGTCGATCCGACACTGTAGACTCAACTACCTGCCCGCGATTCTCCTCACTCCAACCCAAGGTGTCTCTTGACCCGCCTCATCGTCGCTCTGTTCCTGGCCGCACTTCCCGCCATCGCGATTGCCAAGGAACCCCCCACTCCTCCTTCCAAGGTTGACGTCGGAACGCAAGCACCCGCGTTCAAGATCAAGGACGCGTCCGGCAAAGTCATCGACCTGGCTGAGTTGACGGCCAAGGGCCCGGTACTCGTTCGCCTCACCTGCGGCTGCTCCGGCTGCGACAAGGAACTCGCCTACTTCCAGAA
>Ga0163144_10028895_pt1 | contig 10670 bp, 10 predicted proteins | sample OliLak19BULKMAT1_FD_123175 | JGI IMG/M metagenome (GOLD analysis project Ga0163144, IMG submission 123175) | Freshwater microbial mat bacterial communities from Lake Vanda, McMurdo Dry Valleys, Antarctica - Oligotrophic Lake LV.19.BULKMAT1 | ecosystem: Environmental > Aquatic > Freshwater >...
TCCCACAGATAGCTGTCATGAATGCCATTGGCGTCCAGCGACAGCACCGTTTGATGTAAATACTCGGCACAGCTCCCCCAATGCCCGCAAGCCATGGAAAGAGTTTGCGCGATGTCGTCCGTTGCAAGCCCGCCAATATAATTCGGGCTTTCCGGATTTGCCGTGAAGGCAATGGCCCTCGCAGGCTTCCCCTCAACGGCGACATCAATCCAGCGCGGAAAATTGCTCGGCGGCTTGTTTGTCATCTCGCGCCGCCATAGCACCGAAAGGTCTTCCCACACGCGCCGGTCCGCAACCTGCTGAACCAGGCCTTCGCACTGTCCGCCACGGTCAATCTGCATCATCAGCCCCGGCTGCTCCACCGTGCCGCGAAACCGGGCGATCCGGAGGCAAAATGCCCGCTGCCATCCCAAGGCAACAGCACGCGCAGTTGTCACCGGTTGAAACACCGGCTTCCAGATCAGCGAACCATAACAGAAAACAAGGAGCGGGCCCTCCGGCCTGTCCTTCAGAAACGCCTTCAGATGCGCGTCATAGTCCTCCTCGGAAAACACCACCGAAGACGCCAAAGGCCCCGTGTCGGGCACCTCCCGATAAGTGCGGCGGACGTGATCTTCCGTGAGACGAAGGCGCTTGCTCATGCTGGTTTCATGGTCATCTCGTTTAACGGCACTATACATTAGCCGAATTCACAGGAACGCGTAAAATTGATTCAACTTTTGCGCATCGCTGCCAAAAAACAGGCATGCTTCTCAACGCGAACAGGATTTCACGCAAGTCCGATTGACCACCCATGAACCGCTCATCATCATGTTTTTCTTTTACACATGAGGAGAGCGCCATGGCCCGCAGACCTGCTAACGCCGTAAAAGAAGAAACCTTCGAGGGAATGGGCGGGCTCAAAATTTTTCTCCGGTCGTGGAAACCTGCTTCGAAGCCGCGCGGCGTGATCGTCATTTGCCACGGAGTTAATTCCCATGGTGGGCAATACATCAATGTGGCCGAACAATTTGCGGCCAGTGGATTTGCCACCTACGCGCTGGATCTCCGCGGCCGCGGAAAGTCGGAAGGCCCCCGCTTCTTCGTCAGGAACATCGCTGAATATGTCAGCGACGTTTCAAATACGATAAAATTGGCAAAGGCGCGCGACCCGGAACTTCCGGTTTTTCTGCTTGGCCACAGTGCCGGGGATGTCGTGTCCTGCTCCTACGCGCTCGACCACCAAGCGGAGATCACAGGACTTATTTGCGAGAGTTTCGCCTTCAAGGCGCCGGCCCCCGATTTCGCCTTGGCCATCATCAAGGGGTTGAGCCACATCGCGCCGAACCTGCCGGTCCTCACACTCAAGAACAAGGACTTCAAGCGCGATCCCGAGGCACTGAAGGCCTTGAACAGCGATCCGCTCATCGCCAAGGAGGTTCAACCGGCGCTGACTGTCGCTGCCTTGGTCCGCGCCGACGAACGGCTCAAAAAGGAATTTCCGCGTATTACCCTGCCGGTGTTCATTATCCACGGCATCGCTGACAAGGCCACTGTGCCAAGTGGCAGCCAGTTCTTCTATGATACGGTGGGGTCCAAGGACAAGAAACTGAAACTCTACGACGGTCACTTCCACGACCTGCTCAACGACATCGGCAAGGAAAATGTCATGGCGGACATCACGGCTTGGATCGAAAAGCGCCTCTAAACGCCTGAGCTTAGCTGACGTTGGCTTTCAGCTTCAGCCATGTCATGCGCACGTTTTCCTTGACTTCTACCCACTCGCTCTTGGCAACGTCCCAGTTGACGATTGCGCGTGATGTGCTGGCGGTGGTGCCATTGGCAACTGTGGACGTCACCATTGAATCGTGAACGTAAACGACACCTATTGTCAGCAAGCAACCGAGAATCATTCCAATAAAAGTTCGCATGATGATCGTCCTCCTTGGTCCATAACGCGTCCAGCCCGGTTAGGTTCCATTTGCTGGCGATGACAGAAACCTGCACATTGCGATTTCCTGCTGCAGCGCAATCAAGCCTCAGGCCATCGCCTTGACAAGCACCAATACAAATTGCGAACTTGCAGCGCGGATCACCGCCTAACGGGGGAACAATGGAATATTTCAATTCGACCAATGAAATGTTTGGCCACATCGCCTACGCGATGCTCGCTTTGTCATATGTTCTCACGAACATTTTTTGGCTGCGCGTGACCGCTGTTGTCAGCATGTTTCTCGAAATTGTTTATTTCAATTTTTCCGGCGGCGACCTCTCCACAGGAATTGGCTGGACTGTCCTGTTCATTTGCATCAACGCGTATCAGTTGTTCTGGCTGTTGCGCGACCGCATGAATTTAAGGCTGCCGGAAAAGGAAGCCCCGCTGCTGCGCGAGGCCCTGGCAGGCCTTGATGACGCGCAGATATCGCGGTTGCTCAAAGCGGCGGAATGGATAGACTGCGTTCCAGGCGACGTGCTGACACGCCAGGATGCGCCCGTGGATGCGCTCTACTTCATCTGCTCGGGACGCGCCAATATCGAGGTCAACAAATCATTTGTCACCTACCTTGAAAAAGGTGCTTTCGTCGGCGAGATCGCTTACCTGACTGGCAATCCGGCAACTGCCACGGTCGCGGTTGATGAGCCTAGCCGCGTACTGAAATTCTCGAGGGCGCGCATGGCAAAGGTTATTGCGGCAGATGACCGGATCAACGGCATCATCTACCAGCTTCTGGGCCGTGACCTCGCCATGAAAGTGCGCCGCTCCAACACCAGGCACGTTCTCGAAAACACGGAAGCCGCGCGGGTGGCTTAAAAGAGGCTAACTGCGCCGCCATTTGCCTCATACGCGCGGCGCAAGTATTAGCGATTTGCAATCTCCATACCTAACACTTTTTCGGCAGAGCCATTAAAGTAGTGGCACAATCTCACCGTGGCTGATTGATTGTTTCCGAGCTCTCCAGGTATCCGTCCCTGAGGTGGAATATCCGGTTGAACCTGTTGAATATCTTTTCATCGTGGCTTACGACAAGGATAGCTGCGTGCTGCTCTTTTGCCACCCTGCTCATCAGATCCATCACAGTGCCGGCGCGCTGTGAATCCAGTGCCGCCGTGGGTTCGTCAGCAAGTATGATCCGAGGGCGGTTGGCCATCGCGCGGGCGATGGACACGCGCTGTGCCTCCCCGCCCGAAACGGTTGCGGGCATTGCATTTTTGCGGTTGCCTACGCCGAGATAGTCCAGCAGTTCGATGGCTCGCCGTCTGGCTTCGCTGCTGGAGGCCCCGGAAAGTTCCAGCACCATCGCAACATTTTCGGTTGTGTTCAGGAAAGGTAAGAGATTATGAAACTGAAAGATGAAACCAATCTTGTCGAGCCTCAGTTTGCGCAGGTCGCTCTTGAGCCAACGGCTATCATAAACAACATCTTGATCCAGCCGCATCCAGCCGCTGGATGGCTCCAGAATACAAGCAATCACGTTCAGCAGTGTGGATTTGCCAGACCCGCTGGGACCAACAAGCCCCACAATCTCGCCCGGAAAAACCGAAATTGAAACCTCGCGCAAAGCGTCAACACGTGTATCGCCTTCACCAAAATGTTTGCTGATCTTCCTTAGTTCAACCAGTGCATCGCTATTTGAAACGCTTTCCACGCTAGCCGCCGAGCGCTTTGGCCGGATCGACCGACAGAGCAAGGCGAACGCCAAGGCCGCTGGCGATGAGGCAAACCACCAGAACGATTGCCGCCAGTACAATCCCATCTTCGGGCTGGAGAACGACGCGGCGCGGGAAGTAGTCCTTGACACTGGAGATCAGCGCGACCCCAAGGAGGAAGCCTGAAAGCCCGAGAGCCACGGCTTGCTGCACGATCATGCCGATAATGGTGCGGTCAGGTGCTCCAATGAGTTTAAGGGTGGCAATCTCGCGTATCTTGTCCATTGTCATGGTATAGATGATGAGGGCGATGATCACTGCTGAAACAGCGAGAAGGATAGAGGTAAAGAGTCCAATCTGTTGACGGGCGCGTTGCACCACGGAACCTGTAAGTATCGTTTCCTGTTCGGCCTGCGTAAGCGCAGTCAAGTGCTTCCAGCGGCGCACGGATTGAGCGACATCTTCTGGTCGCACATTGTCAATGAGGCGGGCAACGACTGCATTCACGGTGTCTTTGCCTCCTCCCGATACGCCACGAGCAGTTTCGATGCGCGACGCAGCCGGCGCCAATTCGAATTGCAGCTCCTGGCTATCGAGTAAACTGACATAGGCCACGGGATCGCCGCTCGATGTGACCTGGCCTGCCGTTACTCCAACTATTGAAAAGCGGTTTCGCCCCACCATCAAAGTGTCACCGGGCATCAAGCCCGTTGATCTATCGGCGATCATTTCAAAATGATTGCGTGCCAGTGCCCGCCCAGTCAAAAGCGTTGCCGGCCCGCCGGGCCGTCCCGGTTCATATCCAATGATTTGAAACCGCAATCGTCCTCCGGCCCTAACGATATCGACGGATTGATATGTGACTGAGCCTGCGGCCGTAACACCATGAACGCGCTCGATCGCCTCGCGGGTGTCACCGGGAATACGCGAGGATTCGGCGAAGGGACCGCGCCGGTCCGCTTCAACTATCCACAGATCAGCTTGCGGAGCCCGCACAAGCGTCAAGGCATCCACAACCATGCCGCGATAGATGCCGAACATGGCCAACACCACGCCCAGTAACATGCCCAGCCCAACACAGGTCAGGACAAAGCGTCCGGCGTTGTGGCGGATATCGCGGTAAGCGAGATTCACGGCGTAGCTTCGGCGGAAACCTGCACCGCGCGGCCGTCACGCAGTCCATCGAGTGGACCCGAGATGATCGCAGCCCCAGGTGGCAAACCGCCTGTCACTTCCAGGCGGCCATCAAGTGTCCGGTGGCTGAATGTGATCTCAAGCTTGCGGGCAACGCCATTTTCAATGATCCACACTGTGCCGCCCCATCCATTATATTCGGACACCGCATTTTCAGGAACCAGCAGGGCCTCAGGTAGAATTGCTGTCGTCACAACGACTTCGGCCTGTTCACCCAAATGAAAATCCACCGGGCACTTTTCGCACTTCACCCAGATGCGGCGTTCCTCGCTCACCCGGTCACTCTCAATGCCAATCCTGGCAACGTGGCCTTGAAAAGTTAAGCCCGGAAGCGATCTCAAACTGACTTCGGCATTTTGGCCCAGGGCGATGGCACCCGCCCGGGATTCCTCAACATGAGCGAGCACCCACACACTTGCAGGATCCACAATGGTGTAAACCGGATCGCCAGCCTTGACCACCGTCCCAAGCTCATTCTGCCGGTCCACAACAATGCCATCGAATGGAGCCTTTAGCACATGATGGGCGAGAAGGGTGGATTCATAAGTCAAGTCCGCGCGTGATGTTTCAATAACCGCGCGTGCAACTGCTGCATCGGCCACGGAGAGCGCAAGATCGGCTTCAGCAACTCTAACATCTTTTGCAGCCTCCTCGGCTTTCTCTACGGAAGCGGCATTCTTCTTTAGCAATTCCTGTTGCCGGCGATTGACAATCTGCTTCTGGGCCAGAACCGCAGCTTGCCGATCCACCATAGCGGAGGTACGAGCCAAGGCAGCTTCTGTCGAATGAACACCGGCTTTGGCCCGCGCCACGCGGGCTTCCTGTTCAGATGACTCGAGGCGGGCGAGCGTGTCACCACTTTCGACCATGCTGCCATGATCCGCCGTCAACTCAACCAAGGCCGCCCCGACTTCAAAACCTATGCTGGAGGCAATTTGTGCCTCGACGGTGCCAAGACCGAACACTTGAACTTGAACGTTCTTCTCAAGCTTCACCACATCCACCGGCAAAGAACGATTGTTAAGAAAGAAAATGACGACCGCAACGGCTGCAACCGCAGCCCCGGAAAGAACAAGATAAATAACGCGTTTTGACATGCTTGTGGTGATATAATAGGGGCTGGGCCTCAGCCCGCATTGACATGGGTCAATTCGATCTGTTCATTTCATTGCCGCGCTCGACTGGCAGAATGATAAACAAGCTGCAGAGTCAAAATGGTGCGGGCGGGCAGACTCGAACCGGCACTTTCTTTCGAAAAACAGGTTTAAGTCCGCCCCAAACAGTTATAAATTATTGATTTAATTAGTTTATTTAAAAATTAAATCAGGAAATGTGTAAGTTTATGTGTAAATCTTTTCACGTCATTTCCGGTCAAGATAGCAAATCAGAAGTAGCTGGAAGCCTGCTGAACTTCTCAGTTTGCCCTTATACCGCCATCCGCTCTCGCCGTCGCGAAGTCCGATATTTGGCAGAGATACGGAGAAAAACTCAAGATACAATCGGCCTACCCGGCTGGTGGGTTGCTCGCGTTCAGGCTGCACGTTCGGATCAGCCAGCGGCCATTCGACTGGCGCTCGAAAACACAAAGCGATGTTCCCTCACCAGTCGCTTTCCCCTCTCCGAACTCTGCAAGAGCCCAGGCCACATCACCAGAGCCGCCAAACTCGACAATCTCCAGCCGCTTGCCATCGCTGCCTTCTTTGGTCCATTCAGCATGTTGTGCTTCGATTTCTTCCCGTCCGCAGGCTGTCGGGCCATAGGGCGACATCATCTTTGCATCGGGTAAAAAAACAGCCGCGCAGCCATGCGCATCTCCGGATTGGTAGGCAGTGACATACAGATCGCATATCTTTTGAAGTTCGCTCCGTGTCGGCATCGCAGTAGCCCTCGTTTCCGAATCTCCAGTAAATCCAGTACCCGAAGTCTCGACATGCCAAGTTTGGCATTAGAGTCGGGAATGCCACTGTAAGCATCCAGATCACTTTAGATTCGTCTTTGAATTCGCAAGCCCCAGTTGACAAGTCAACAACTTCCGCTGAATTTGATTTCGTCACAATCGTGAGGGCAGGGCATGAGTTGGCAATGGGATCAGATCACAGCGTTATCATCCGTATTAGGCGTGGTCGGCGGCTTGATCTCCGTCTATTTTCTGGTTCTGGAAGTCAGGCGCAACGCGCTGGCGATTGAAGGTGCAACGGTTCAATCGCTGATGAGTTTTGAAAAAGATGTCTTTCAAATGCTTGCCAACAACGCCGACGTTTATTTACGTGGCTGCGAGGATATCTCCAAACTTTCCGCCGGGCACAAATTTCAGTTTGAACGACTGGTCGCAGTGCAAATGTCGTTGTCCTACAGCGCCTTTGTTCAGCATGGCCAAGAGCTGATTGATGACGAGGTCTGGGACGCCTATGAAAATGCACTCAGAAGGTATCTCGGTCGGCCCGGATTTTTGACCGCCTGGCGATCTTTTGAAACCGGCTACCCCAAGAGTTTTCGGGACATGATCAACAAGGGCTGAATTGTCCGACAGCTCGCTATTCGAAACTATCGATAGGTACTCATGCGCTTAGAGCAACACTTTGCGGGCTGAACAAATAATGCAATATCATGTAAGCTTATCGACTTCTCGAGTTAGCCAGTTTTAGAACTCGTGTAGAGATGACAAATTATCGGCAGTAAAACCAATTCGGACAACCCAGCTTTCAAATGGATCGGCGATAACGCGGGATAGGCATACGTACTTGCAACCAGTCCCGCTTCGCGGCGCTACGCCGGACAATCTTCGCCGCTTGGGCGAAGACTGGTGCGGGCGGCCGGACTCGAACCGGCACTTCCTTTCGAAAAACGGATTTTAAGTCCGTTGTGTATCATATTAACTATTTGATTTTATTATATTATTTATAAATAGATGCGAAAATGTGTAAGTTTATGTGTAAATCTTTTGGCCTCATTTCCGGTTATTCTAACAAAGCGGAAGTGGCCCGCTGCTTGCGATTCTTCTCAGTTTGACCCAGAGCAGAACTCACGTAATTCTAGGCTCCTTCAGGCCCCTTTACCTGTTACCGAATAGTGGTGCAATCTGGCTGCCAATGAGCAGCAAGCGGAGATAGGCAAGGAATAGGTCATGGCGGATATCACCGACTGGATCGAAAAGCGCCTCTAGATATCTCCGCTCAACTGATGTTGGCCTTCAGCTTGAGCCAGGTCGTGCGCACGTTTTCCTTGACCTCCACCCACTCGCTCTTGGCAACATCCCAGTTGACGATGGCGCGCGAAGTGTTGGAGGTCGTGCCGCTGGAAACCGTTGAAGTCACCATTGAATCATGGCCATAAACAACGCCTATGGTGAGCAAGCAGCCGAGAATCATTCCGATAAAAGTCCGCATGATGATTGTCCTCCTCCGCGTCCAACGCGGTGAGGCCGGTTAGGTTCCATTGGCAAGCGGGTTAGCGATACCCTGCCACTCACAGTTCAAAGAGCCCGGCGTACCGTCCGGGTCGCGCGCCACACAAGCAGCGAGACAATGAGCCACGGCTCAAAAGTGCAAATTTGCCAATACTTTCAATGGTGGTAATTTTGCAACAATCACCTGTTGTTTATTTGGCAAGTCAGCAAGATATTGACCGCTCTGGCGTAAGAGATCATTTTGTTCAGAACAGGGACTCAATGGTGGAAAACATGCGGAATTTTCGGATCATGGCTCTCGTGGCTGCTATGGGAGCAAGTGCCCAAGCATCATCGGCAGCAGATGTCGCAAGCAACGAAAACCTGGGTTTGGTTTTATCGGGACAGATCGAGAGCTGGAGCGGGTACTCTTTTTATGGCAACGAAAGTGGCGATACGGAATATTCCGACGATACGGGCCAGCTCGTCTCAAGCATAAGCGGCCGCCTTAGCATTCCGTTAGGAGCCTCTTTCGCGCTGCAGGCCGACGGGGAAGTTGAATATTCTTCCAACGAGCTGTTTGGCTCTGAGCAGGACGACTTGTTCCAGAGCTCATACCTGCTCGGCGGGCATATGTCCTGGCGTGACCCATCTGCGGGGCTGCTCGGCGGATTTGCGGCATTCGGCGACGGGGACCATGACAATGACAGCACGCCTCATGCGGACTTTTTTGCAGCAGGCGGCGAGGCGCAGCTTTATCTGGATAACATGACCCTTTACCTTCAGGCGGGCTATCTGGACAGTGACAAGGACGATGATTTTATCAGGGACGCCGGGTTTGCGCGGGGCGTGCTGCGATGGTTTTTCACGCCAGACAATCGGCTGCAAACTGAATTGTCCTATGTAGACGGGACAGCGGATTCCGGTGGGGATGCGGCTGACACCACTGTTTTGGAGTGGTCGGTGCGATACGATACTGTCCTGCCTAATCTCCCTCTTCTGGGCGATACGAATGTTTTCATCGGATACCGCGGCAGCGACTTTGACAAAAAGGGTTCCGACCCGGGCGGCTTCACTGACCACACCGTCCTTTTGGGAATCGCGCATAGTTTTGGCGCCAACTCCGTGCAGGAGATGGATCGAACTGGAGTTACACTCGACTTGCCAAACTTTGGCCGGTGGGTCGCCGCTGGCGAGGCGCTGGAGTAATCAGCGCACCTCACCTGCAATTTATTTGGCCGATGAAGCGATTTAACAGCAGTAGAACGCCAAGCTAATTAATGTAGTTGGTGCGGGCGGCCGGACTCGAACCGGCACTTCCTTTCGAAAAACGGATTTTAAGTCCGTTGCGCATCATACTAACTAGCTGATACTGTTAAGTTATTTACAAATAAATGTGAAAATGTGTAAGTTTATGTGTAAGTCTTTTGGCCTGATTTCCGGTTATTCTAAAAAAGCGGAAGTCGCCCGCTGCTTGCGATTCTTCTCAGTTTGACCCTAAGGAGAAATGTCGCCTTCTCACATCCTCAGCCGCTAACGCCGCCCCAGGCGCGGACAGACAAGAAGCTGTAAAGGCCCCGCCACTTTTCAGCGGCAGGGCCCGTAATCTGTTTGAGAGTGCTGAGCTTTTATTGGGCGACACACCCTTCCTGTGTGGCCATGTCGGCTGCAGGATCACAAGGGACACCTGATTTTTCTTTCTTACCTTTTTTATCCTTCTTGGCAGGTTGCTCTTCGGAAGCGGGCTGGCTTTCGTCTGGCTGGCTTTCTCCATCCACTGCTGTTTCTTCAGTTTTGGCTTTCTTTTTATTGGCTTTTTTCTGGTTTGGCTGAGCCGCGGGATCAGCCGCTTCTTCTACTGGCGCATTGGTCTGTGACTCTTCTACTTTCCGCTTTTTCTTCTTGTCAGCTGGCGTTACCGCCTGCTCGACATTATCGGTGTCAGTGGCCGCGCCGTCAGTTTGGTCAACCTTCTGCTTTTTCTTCTTGTCAGCAGGCTCTTCAGTCTTCTCAACTTCTGTGCCAGTCGCCTGGCCCTCTGGTTGCTCTGTCTTTACTTTTTTCTTGTCGGGCGATTCCTCGCCCGCCTGCGTGGCCTGATCGTCAGGGGTTGCTCCAGCGGGCTCCTTTGATTCCTCTTTCACCTTCTTCTTGGCTTTAGCCTGGTTTTCTTTTACCTCGGCCACTTCCTTGAGTTTGGGCGGCTTGGCAGTTTTGTCGGGCTCAACCTTGCCCTCAAATACTTGCACCTGCCCATCACTGGCTTTGGCGTTTGCAGGATCGTCAGTCTTCTTAACTTCGACTTCCGTCACCTTCTTGCCGGTGTTTTCTTCAACATAACTGACGTTAATCACGTTGTTGACGATGATGTTGTTCTCGACCTGAACACTGCCGACGAACTCAGAATCGTTCACAATGCGACGGCGTTCACGGTCGTCATCGATGATGACAACGTTGAGATTAA
>Ga0163144_10028896_pt1 | contig 10670 bp, 6 predicted proteins | sample OliLak19BULKMAT1_FD_123175 | JGI IMG/M metagenome (GOLD analysis project Ga0163144, IMG submission 123175) | Freshwater microbial mat bacterial communities from Lake Vanda, McMurdo Dry Valleys, Antarctica - Oligotrophic Lake LV.19.BULKMAT1 | ecosystem: Environmental > Aquatic > Freshwater > Lake...
CGATTAGTTTTTCGGCGACGGACATGGTGCTTTTTTCAAGTTCGGGGTTCGTTGAGAGACTAGTATAGATCGCCTGCGCGTCAAGGTCGCTGTCGGAATAGAGCGCGTAGAGCAGCATCTTGCCGAGCAGGCTTTCGGGAAGTTCATCGGCGGAATACCCGACGAGCCATTTGAAAAAACGCAGCAGATTTTTTTGCCGGGCAAGCTTCATGAGCTGGAGGACGACTTGCATCCGCGTGTCCTCCTCGCCGGTTGTGGGATCGAAGTGGGTGAGATCTAGCAGCGCGTGGTGGAACTTGGGCAGGAATGGAAGGAGTGCCTGGGCGATTTCCTCGGGCAGCTCGAAGAGATCCTCGAAGGCGGTGGAAACGTTCCATGTCGCCGGACCTTGGTGGAGCACCAGAGGCAGGACGGGCGGTAGCGGAAAGCCGTTGGACCTGTGGTGCTGGGTGAGGATTTCCACGACATAGCCGAGCAGCCGCAACGGCATGGCGGGGGCGGGGCTGCTTTGATGGACTCCGAGTTCGCGCCCAGCGAGAAGATCACGGCATCGCAGCTCATTTCACCCGGAGGACTCGCCGAGGCGGATCGATGGGCGACATGGTTTTCGAAAATCGAGATGCCGGTGGGAGACCAACATCCCTTGGTCAAGTGCGGCGGGTCGTGGGTGCAAAACGATCCGGTCGCCGCCGGAAGCTGGCTGGATCAGGCACCGCCCGGGGATTTGAAAAACCGGGCCATCCTTCAATACGCCATGTTGGGGACGAGTGCAGAAGAGCCCGCCCATGCGGCGCGCTTGCACGTCACGCTGCCTGTGACTCCAGACCGCGAGGTCTTCCTTGACCGGGTTCTCGCCCACTGGAAATCCAAAGACTGATCCGCTGCGGCGGCCTTCGCAAAGGAGCACCACCTTCCCGAATGACAAGAACGTGAATCACCCTTCCATCGTCAACACCTCCACCAGATGCCGGAATTCGTCATCCGCGTCTTCCTGACTTGTTGTCGTCGCAACCACTGCGCCGCACACCAGCAAGCGGAACCGCTGCCGCAGCCGATGAATCGTGACGTTGAGCAGGTTCGCTGCCAAACCAAGAACCACAGCAGCTTCCTTGAATGGGACCAGCCGTTTTCGCAGTCACCCCGCCAAAACCAAATTCCTAGCAGTAAATTCCTAGCAGTAGTCTAATTTTAAAGCTTCACATCCCGGGGGGATTTCTTACCTTCAAAAGGTGTGAATGCAAAAAACCAAACTCTTAAAAATCCGATGACCCCTTCAGACAGCCCCTCAGACAGCCCTTCAAGGGTTTCTTTCCAGAAGCTCTTCACTGTTGGGACGATAGGCTGGATCATCGCTTCCTTGCTTCTTTTCGGTTTGGCTTGGCCAATCGCCCGTCCTGAAACCGTCTCCAATGCCATTCTCTGGTCAACATCCCATTGGTGGGTCGCCTTCCCGGTCGGGCTTTTGTGCCTGGTCGGTTATGCGATGGTGAGCCGCAGTTCTTTCATACTGGCAGCAAGGGCCTATCTGTTGCCCGTGGCGGTTCTCGCGCTGATCGCTGCGGTTTGTCAGCTGATCTATCCAGACCGATCTTTCCGTGGGGATTTGTTGATCTTCCTGCCTGTCGTGATCGTTTTTTACGTTTGCGGATGTGTGTGGATGGCCTTGACCAGGGACAAGGCGGGGAGCTCTTCTTTCGCCCGGGCGGTGATCCCCGCGATCACGGGTGGACTGGTCATTCTCGGCTTGGTGGCGGTGCCTGTGTTTCGGAGCAACGAGTTTCGCTATCGGAATACGTTTCAGTTCACAATTTCCAAGGTGGCATTGCTTGATAACCTGATCGTTGCGAATGGAACCATCCAGATCCACGAGGCTGGAAACTATGATTTCGTGGTTCCCCGATATTTTTCGTTGGCCATGGAAAGTGGCGAAGAAGTCGATCCCGCAATCGAAGTTGGCACCATCGACTGGGGAGTCGCGGGCGCTCCCAAGGCCGATGCAAAGGGCACCTTTCCCATGCAGATCACCTGGAGCAGAAAGCTTTTACCATCTACCGGGGCTGTTTTTCCCTTCATGGATGACAGCATTTGTCTCGAGGTCCGGGACCCGGCGGCATCAGCCGATTCAGTCTATTCCCTCATCGCAGAAGTGCCTCACTGAGAATGGGGCAAGCACGAAGGCTCGGCGGCGAGAAGATGGGTAGATGATGCTGATGGAGCGCAAGGCTCGCTCTAGCAGCTTCCTTGCCGCCCCCGATCTCCTGCCCGCACGGGCGGGCGGTTTATCACTTGTTAGCTGCCGGAGTCTGGATTGTTTCCTTGCTCAGGCCCCCAAGGTCGAGTCGTAGTCTTTTGGGGCGCGGATGATTTTTTCGATGCCGTGCTTGGTGACGAGGTTGCCCGCACTGGAACGACTCTTGATGCCGAACTCGGCGAAGTGGAGGGGGCGGATGAGGTTGCGTATCCGGAGGCCTGACTTCAGATAGACCAGCAGCATTTGAGCAGCACTTTCTTCGTTGGTCTTGTGAAAGGCAAAATAGAGGACTCGGCTGCCGGGTGTGCCTTTGGTGAGATCGTATTCCTTGTCACGGGTAATCCCCCCGACGGTGAAGCGCTTGGCGAGGATGTGCCCATCGCGCCCGTCCCGATAGATCATCGAGTAAATCAAATCTTCCTCCTTGCGGAAAATGGCGACACGCAGTGGCCTCTGTCCGACGAAGACTTTGTCTGCGACTTTCATGACCCGCATTTTGCCCTCGGCAGTGAAGGCGATGAGGTCGTCGATGGTGGAGCATTTTTCGACGGGGTCGCCGTCTTTTTTGAGGCCGTAGCCGGCGAAGCCGTTCTTGGTATCCAGATAGAGTGTCTCGGTGGCGGCGACGACTTGCATTCTGTCCACCCGCTCGAAGGACGCGATCTCGGTGCGCCGCTCACGGTCTTTACCGTATTTTTTGGCCAGCTCTTCATACCAGCGGATGGTATATTTGGTGAGTTGCTTGAGATGCTTCTCGGTCTCGTCGATGGATTTTTCCAAGCCACGGATTTCCTCGTCCGCCTTGAAGGAGTCGAACTTGGAGATGCGCTTGATTTTAATTTCCGTCAGGCGGACGAGATCGTCCTGGGTGACTTCGCGCTTGAGGAGTTTTTTGAAGGGCTTGAGTCCGTCGTCGATGGCCTTGAGCACGGCTTCCCAAGTTTCGCATTCTTCGATGTCGCGGTAGATGCGGTTCTCGATGAAGATTTTTTCCAACGAACTGAAATGCCACTTCTCGGCGAGCTCGCCAAGTTTGATTTCCAACTCCAACTTGAGCAGCTCGCGGGTATGATGGGTGGTGCGGCGCAGGATATCGGAAACGCCCATGAAGACCGGCTTGCCATCGACGATGACGCAGGCGTTCGGAGAAATGGTGAGTTCGCAATCGGTGAATGCGTAGAGCGCATCGCGAGTCTGCTCGGCATCGGCTCCGGCGGGCAGATAGACGAGGATGTCGGCGTGGGCGGCGGTGTTGTCCTCGATTTTTTGGATCTTGATTTTTCCCTTGTCCGCAGCGGCGACGATCGACTCCATGAGTGCGCCGGTGGTGGTTCCGAAAGGGATTTCCGTGATGCGGAGGTAGCCCTTTTTCTCCAGCGAAATCCGGGCGCGGACGCGGACTTTTCCGCCACGCAGACCATCGCGATATTCGGCGGCATCCATAATTCCGGCGGTGGGAAAGTCCGGGACCAGGTTGAAGGGTTGGTCGCGGAGAACAGCGACTGAGGCTTCGATGAGTTCGTGGAAATTATGTGGGAGAATTTTGCAGGCGAGGCCGACGGCGATGCCTTCGACGCCTTGGGCAAGGAGCAGCGGAAATTTGACGGGCAGGGTATCGGGCTCTTTGCGGCGGCCATCATAGCTGGGGAGCCATTGGGTGGTTTTCGGGTTGAAAACAACTTCGTTGGCGAACTTGGTTAGACGGGCTTCGATGTAACGAGGGGCGGCGGCACCGTCGCCGGTGAGGGTATTCCCCCAGTTTCCCTGGGTGTCGATGAGCAGGTCCTTCTGCCCGAGGCCGACGATGGCCGCACCGATGGATTGGTCGCCGTGGGGGTGGTAATTCATCGTATTTCCAACGATTCCAGCGACTTTGTTGTAGCGCCCATCGTCGATCTCATCCATTGCGTGGAGGATGCGGCGTTGCACGGGCTTGAGGCCATCATAGAGATGGGGCACCGCACGTTCGAGGATGACGTAACTGGCGTAGTCGAGGAAATAGTCGGAATACATCGCGCCAAGCGAGGCATGTTGGTCCGGTTCGTGCGTCATGGGGGCGGATGGTTAAAGAACCAGAAGCATCCGTGCAAGCCTGAGGTGAGAAGAACCGTTGCCATGGGTCGATAAAGTGCTAATTCTGTGGCATGGAATCGAAGGTCACAGGCAAATTTGAAATCGAACGCCGGGATTGGCTGAAAGCGGCAGGACTGGCCAGCGCGGCTTCGTTGCTGGCCGGGAAACGTGCTTTCGCCGAATCTGCGGGGACGCCCGCCGCCAAAGTCCGCGGGGTCGTGTTCATGGTCTCCGACGGGATGAGTCCAGGCGTTCTAACCTTGGCGGAGGCGTATTCCAAGCTCACTCGACAGCATGGCACCCAGTGGTGGTCGCTGTTAAACGACAAAAAGGCGGCTCGTGGGTTGATGGACACTGCCTCGGCCAACTCGATGGTCACCGACTCCGCTGCGGCATCAAGCGCCTGGGGAGGCGGACAGCGTGTCAACAATGGATCGATCAACATTACAACCGATGGCAGGCCTGTCACACCCATCGCGGAGATTTTAAAAAAGAAGGATGTCCGCATCGGTCTGGTAAGCACGGCGACGATCACTCACGCCACTCCCGCAGGATTTGCGGCGGCGGTCTCCAAGCGCAAGGACGAGGATGACATATCTCCCCAATACCTTGAGCGGGTGGATGTTTTGTTAGGCGGTGGGTCGGGCCATTTCAGTGCCAAGGACCGCCTGGACAAGCGCGATCTGGCCGGAGACTTCGCTAAAGCAGGCTACGGGGTGGTGAAAAACCGCGATTCCCTGTTAGCCGCCCGCGAGGAAAAACTGCTGGGAACCTTCACCCGTGGCCACCTGCCTTTTTCGATTGACCGCGACCAGAATCCCGAAATGGCCGCGGCCGTTCCGACTCTTACCGAAATGACTCAAGCCGCGCTCGCCCGTTTTCTCGCCAGCGACAAGCCGTTCCTCTTGCAAGTCGAGGGTGCCCGGATCGACCACGCGGCGCATTTGAATGATATCGGCGCGCTGTTAGGAGATCAACTGGCTTTTGACGATGCGCTGGCTGCCGTCTTGGTCATGATCGGCAAGCGGGATGATATTTTAATCTTGGTGACCAGCGACCACGGCAACGCAAACCCCGGTCTCAACGGCATGGGGAAGGGCTATACCGAGAGCACGCAACGCTTTGCCAGGATCACGGAGATGAAAGCATCTCACGAGCGCCTCTTTGCGGAGTGGGTCAAAACTCCAGCGGGCAGCGCCGCGCAACTTACGGCGCTGATCAAGCAGCACCTTAACTTCGTCCTCAAGCCCGACGAGGCCACCGCGCTGCTGGAGATTTTCAAGGAAAAGCCCATCGTCGAGTGGAATGAGCAGCTCAACAAACCTGAAGGGCTGCTCGGCCAATTCGCGGGAAACCACACCGGCATCGGCTGGACCGGCACAACCCACACGTCCGATCCCACCTTGATTTCCGCGATCGGCCCCCAGTCAGACCGGTTCACCGGCATGGTGAAAAACTCGGATGTCTTCGGCCACCTGATTGAAATGTTAGGCTAGCGGATCAGGGTTCTTCCACGTTCTCTTCGATGACCTCGTCATCACTGACAGGGATTGCGCGGATCGCGCGCGGCCTCTCCGGGACAACCACTTCGTTGGAACCATCAAAGACTTCCACCGGATTCTTTTCCCCGCTGGCATCAAGCGGTTCGACAGGAAGCGCCTTCATCGGGCCGTTGTTGAGAAGCGTCACTTGTTCATCACCATTTTCCTCGGGCTTTTCCGTCTCATCGACGACGATCAAGGCCTTCTTCGGCGGCGTGATCGTTTCCTTGATGTCATCTTTGATGCCTTCAAAAAACTTGCGAACCATCGGTGCGGCCATGCGCCCGCCAGAGACCGTTTCGCCGGGACGCCCCTCATAAAGAACCGCGAATGCGTAACGCGGATTGTCTCGGGGAAGAAACCCGGCGAACCATGCGAGTCGCTGGTCTTTTGCCTTGGGTCCCCATTGGGCGGTGCCGGTTTTCCCACAAAGGGTGGTGTAGCTGAGCCCGGCGCTTTGACCCGTGCCACCGCCGCCGTTGACGACGTCACTCATGCCTTGGCGGACGATTTCGACGGCCTTGAGATCGACGCCCAACCAGTTTTTCCGCTCGGGGACGGCGGCTTGCACGACCCGACCGCGGGTGTCCTGCACTTGGCGGACGAGTTGGAGTTTTGGCAAGGCCCCTCCATTGGCGATGCCGGCCATGGCTTGGGCGACTTGCAAGGGTGAGGCTAACAGGCTTCCCTGGCCGATGGATAGATTCGCGGTGTCGCCGTCGAGAATCCGACGTTTTTCGTTTTTGAGCATCCATTCATCGCTGGGGACGAGACCGGGAGTCTCGCCGATGAGAGGCAAGCCGGAACGCTCGCCGAAACCCAGACGCCGGGAAAGGTTCAAAAATGCGGAGGGACCGACATCGATGCCGACTTGATAGAACCAGGTGTTGCAAGAACGGGCGAGGGCGCGTTTCACATTGATCGAGCCTTCCGGACTTTTACTCCAGTTGTTAAACACGGTTCTCCCGATGGTGATTGCCGCAGGGCAGTAGATGGTGGAATTTTCCGTGACGGTGCCATTGTTGAGAGCGGCAAGTGCGACGATGGGTTTGTAGGACGATGCTGGCGGATAGGCGGATTGGAAAGCGCGACCAAATAGCGGCTGGGAGGGATCCGCTTCCAGAGCTTTGAAATCCGTCTCATTGATGCCGGGAACAAAGCGATTAAGATCGAACGAAGGCCGCGATGCCATCACCAACACGTCGCCCGTAACCACGTCGATGACGACAAACGCCCCCCGGCGACAGCCGTTTTCCAAGATTTTTTCAGCAAGTTTCTGCCAATCCAGATCGAGAGTGGTAACCAAGGTGCCGCCCGGACGTGGACGCTTCACTTGTTCTTCGAGCAGCTTGTTGCCGTTTTCGTCGAAAAGAAGGCGCTTCATGCCAGGATCGCCGGTGAGCTGCGTGTTGAAAATTTTCTCGAGGCCGGACCTGCCCTCGGATTCCTCCCAGAGAGGTTCGTTGAAATTGATCGGGCCGGTCGGCAGCTTCCCGACACTTCCGGAATAACCCAGAATGTGCGCAGCGAGTTCACCGTGCGGATAGGTGCGCCGATAGATGGGGTGGAGAATGAGTCCGCCGATGAGCTTGGATTCCAGCGCGCGCGCTTCCTTCTCGTCGATCTGGCCACTCACCAACAGCGGCAACCAGCGCCGGTCCTGATAGTGAGCGAAGATTTCATCGTCCGTTTTTGTGACAGGATTCTTGATCAGGGACTGAAGCACATCGAGCCGGGAGCGCCCCCAGTTGATGACGAAGTCGCGGTCTGCGTTTTCGAATTGTTTGAACTGCAGGGCCACCTGATAGGCGATGCGATTCTGAGCGAGAGAGTGGCCGTCCCGATCCACGATTTGGCCGCGAGGCGCGGGGATTTTCAAAGTGATGGCACGGGCATCCTTGCGAGTCATGATGGTGCCGTCCGTCGCATTTCGAGCGGCGGGTGACTCAGGCGGCGGAACCGTGGTGGCGATGACGGGAGTTCGCAGCTCTTGCGCGGAAAGCGGCAATGCGGCAAAGCACAAGACCAATGATAGTCGGCAAAGGGAAGGTAGGCGCACCATGTGGATCAGCGGATCTTAGTCAGATTTCCCCCCAAGGCAACGCTCAATCCCATCCGGTCTCGTTCCAATCCGCTGGCGATTTCCCGAGGCCTTTGACGATCTCTGTCGGCAGGAAAATGAATTCATCCTGACGTGTTTGTGAAGGATCCATGCGAAAAAGCACCAGCTTCCGCTCACTTTTCCCCAAAGTGGTGACGGTCAGATCGACAAAAATCTCCATCACGCCATCTTCCCGCGGTTTGACGACGAGTAATCCTGGAATCTCATAGGTGGCTCGTGCCGGACCGGTTTCATTTTTGCGCACCCTGAAATCCGCGCGTTTTCCGAGGTGGGATTTGGGATACCATTCATCGCGCTTGGTTTTCGTGGTGCGGGTGTGGATGCGATGAATGACGAGGGATTCTTGTTTACCGGGTTCGCCCGTGGCCTCGATCCGCCAACGAAACGGGCCATCCATGGTCGCGACCACGGCGGAAACGACCATGGCACTCATGGCGTATGAACCGCCGTCGGTGCCCTCGGGCCTGACCTGCATCCGGATATCCGCGCCATTCACCCGCACGGCGCTGGAAGAAGTGGAGTAGGTGTGCTTTTTAGCCATGAGACTTACGCAACTGCTGATCCCAAGAAGACAGATACCGACGAGCACCGCACTTGTCGTGAGTCGAAAGCCGTGCTTGATTGGCGCGATGAGCGAGTGGAATTTCATGTCAGTAATTATCATAGTGGGGGTTTTCGCACTTTGGAAATTGGAATTTGCGGCGACTTTGCTAAACCTGAAAGCATTTCCCGAAAAAGTTCCAAAGGCCTTGGAGGGACTGATGGACGATGCAAAACTTCATCAAGCTCGTGAATACCTGCAAGTGAATGCGCGCTTCGGAATCCTCCAATCCACCGTTTCGCTGGTGATTTTGTTAGTATTTTGGTCGCTGGGTGGCTTCGGCTGGCTGGATCAGCTCGCGCGCTCGCTGTCAGCTTCGCCCGTCATTGCCGGGTTGGTTTTCCTGAGCCTGTTGGTTCTTGGGCAGAGTCTGGTCGGATTGCCGTTTTCCATTTATGACACCTTCGTCATCGAGCAGAAATTCGGGTTCAACCGCGCCACGCCAGCCACCTTTATCATGGATCGGCTCAAGGGACTGATCCTCGGAGCCCTCATCGGCCTGCCCCTTGGAGCGGCGGTTTTGTGGATTTTTGGAAACGTTTCCAACGCATGGCTGTGGGCATGGATCGTGGTGACTGCCTTTCAGTTGATCCTCACTTACCTCGCGCCGTCGTTGATCATGCCGCTGTTCAATAAGTTCACGCCAATGCCGGACGGCGAGCTAAAGCGGGAAATCGAGGCACTCGGCGTGCGTTGCGGATTTCCCCTCAGCGGAGTATTTATCATGGATGGCTCGAAGCGCTCATCCAAGGCCAACGCCTTCTTCACCGGACTCGGGAAGCAAAAAAAAATCGCCCTCTTTGACACCCTTGTCGAAAAAAGCAGCCACCCGGAACTCCTCGGCGTGCTCGCCCATGAAATCGGCCATTTCCGCTGTGGCCACATCAAGCAACGCCTCGCCGTGGGCATCCTCCAAACCGCCGTCATCTTCTACTTACTCGGCCTAGCCACCGATCCGACGGGGAAATTCGCCCGCGTGCTTTTCGATGCCTTCGGAGTCGCGCAGATCTCCCCCCACGTTGGCTTGGTTTTATTCAGCATCCTGCTGGAACCCGTGAGCAAACTGCTCGGAGTGCTCGCCAATGCCTGGTCGCGCCGCCACGAATTTGAGGCAGACGCCTACGCCGCCAAGGTCACGGGCGATGGCATTTCGCTCGGTGAGGCCTTGAAAAAAATGACTGCGGACCACCTTTCCCACCCATCGCCCGCCGCCCTCCGCGTCTGGCTCGACTATTCCCACCCGCCCCTGATCCAGCGACTGACTGCCCTTCAAGCGGCGAGTTCCTCAAATTAGAAAAATTGCGCTCCCCGCAGGATACAGCTTGGACCCGTGGCCAAGTTCGTCCATCTTCCGCCCCGCCATGCAATTTTCCGGCACTTATACCGCTCTCATCACTCCGTTTCGCGATGGCGGAATCGACATACCCGCTTTCCAATCTCTCATCGAGCGCCAAATCGCCGCTGGAATTAATGGCATCGTCCCCGTGGGGACCACCGGCGAATCCCCTACCCTCGACACCGACGAACACATCGAAGTCATCCGCCTCGCCATCGAGTTTGCCGAAGGCCGCTGTGAAGTCGTGGCGGGCACCGGAGCGAACGCCACCTCCGAGGCCATTGAGCTCACCGAAGCCGCCGAAGCTCTCGGTGCCACCGGTTCGCTCCAGGTTTGCCCATATTATAACAAGCCGTCACAAGAAGGACTTTACCTCCACTTCAAAGCCATCGCCGAGTCCACCAACCTCCCGATCATGCTCTACAGCGTGCCCGGCCGCTCCACCATCGAGATTTCACTGGAGACAGTTGCCCGTCTCGCAGCCGATTGCCCAACCATCACCGCCATCAAAGAAGCCGGCGGCTCGGTGGACCGGATCAATCAGTTGGTGCAAGCGCTGCCGGCCGACTTCGGTATCCTCTGCGGCGATGATCCACTGCTGCTACCCTTCGTTTCCTGCGGGGCCACCGGACTCGTTTCCGTAGCTTCCAATCTCATCCCGGAAGTCATCGTCAGCCTTGTCAAAGCCAGCCTCAATGGAGATTTCGCCACCGCGCTCGCCCTCCAAAAACAATACTACCCGCTCC
>Ga0163144_10028897_pt1 | contig 10670 bp, 14 predicted proteins | sample OliLak19BULKMAT1_FD_123175 | JGI IMG/M metagenome (GOLD analysis project Ga0163144, IMG submission 123175) | Freshwater microbial mat bacterial communities from Lake Vanda, McMurdo Dry Valleys, Antarctica - Oligotrophic Lake LV.19.BULKMAT1 | ecosystem: Environmental > Aquatic > Freshwater >...
ACGGGGTCGGTGGCACCGCCCTGCATCGCCGCGAGGATCGGCATCAGGAACAGTTCGGCGCAGACGAGGGCCGAGACCGGGTTGCCGGGCAGGCCCAGCAGCGGGCACCCGTCGGGCAGGGTGGCGAACCAGACGGGCTTGCCGGGGCGCATGGCGACGCCCTCGACGAGAAGGATGGCCCCCAGACTACGGGCGGCCGGTTTCAGCAGGTCGTGGTCGCCGACCGAGGCCCCGCCGATGGTAATGATCAGGTCGGCCCTCGCGGCGGCGAGGCGTTCTGCAATCGTCTCCAGCGTATCGCCGACCAGCGGCAGGCGGCGGACCTCGGCCCCCGCGCGGCGCGCAACGAGGGCGACGCCGGGTCCGGCCGCGTCGTGGATCTGGGACGGGCCGACCGGCGCGCCGGGTTCGACCACCTCGTCCCCGCCCGCGAGGATGGCGACGCGGGGGCGGCGGGCGCAGGGCAGGTCCGGGCAGCCCGCAGACGCGGCGAGCGCCACGCGCCAGGGGTTCAGCCTGAGACCCGCTTCCAGCAGGGGCTGGCCGATGCGGTAATCTGCGCCGCGCGGGCGGACCCAGGACGGGGCGTCGGCGGGGGCCTCGAGGGTCAGTTGATCACCATCCCGGGTGGCCTCCTCCTGGATCACCACCCGGTCGGCACCGGGCGGCAGGGGGGCGCCGGTGAAGATGCGGACCGTCTCCCTGGCCCCCAGTGGCGTCTCCCGGCCCCGCCCGGCGGCGCTTTCGCCGACGATTCGCAACGGCCCGGCCCCGAGGTCGGCGGTGCGCACGGCCCAGCCATCCATGGCCGAGGTGTCGAAGGGGGGCTGATCGCGCATGGCCACGATGGCTTTGGCAAGCCAGCGGCCATCGGCCTCGATCAGCGGTACGGATTCGGCCGGCAGGGCCTTGACGGCGGCCAGCATGGCGGCGCGGGCCGCCTCGACCGTCGCCAAGGTCATGGAAACGGCCTCATGTGGGCGTCCAGTCGCCGGAGGCACCGCCGGATTTGGAGACCAGGCGGACTCCCTCGAGGGTCATGCCCCGATCGGCAGCCTTGAGCATGTCATAGAGGGTCAGAAGGGCAACCGTCGCCGCCGTCAGGGCCTCCATTTCCACGCCGGTGCGGCCGGTGGTGCGGGTGGTGGCGGTGACCGTCAGGCCCGAGCCGTCGGGGGTGGTCTCGACCGAGACGTGGGCGGCGTCGAGCGGCACGGGGTGGCACAGGGGGATAAGGTCGGCGGTGCGCTTGGCCGCCATGACGCCCGCGATCTCGGCCACGGCGCGGACGTCGCCCTTCCTGCCGCCGCCGGACAGGGCCAGGGTGAGGGTTGCTGGGGCCATGACGATCCGGCCCTCGGCGCGGGCCTCGCGCGCGGTGCCGGCCTTGCCCGAGACGTCCACCATCCGGGCGCGGCCTTGGGCGTCGATGTGGGTCAGGTCGGCCATCTCAGACCTCCAGCAGCCGGGGCATGATCTCGACCAGGTTGCAGGGGCGGTGGCGGCTGTCGAGCTGCCAGCGGATCACCCTGTCCCAGCCGTCGCGCACCGCCCCGTTCGATCCTGGCAGGCAGAAGACGAAGACACCCTCGATGATGCCCGCCGTGGCGCGGGACTGCAGGGTCGACAGGCCGATGGTCTGGTAGCTGACGGTGTGGAAGATCACCGAAAAGCCGTCGATCCGCTTGTCGAACAGCGGCTCCAGCGCCTCGGGCGTGACGTCGCGGCCGGTCAGGCCGGTGCCGCCGGTGGTCAGGATGGCGTCGACCGCGCCCGCAACGATCCAGCTGCGCACCTGCGCCCGGATGGCCTCAATGGCGTCGGGCACGATAGCTTTCTCGACACAGACATGACCGGCCGAGACGATCCGCTCGGCCAGGATGCCGCCGGAGGTGTCGCTGTCGTGGTCGCGGGTGTCGGACACGGTCAGGACGGCGATCCGCACCGGCACCACCGGCTGGTCGAGCAGCAGCTTGCCGCCGGGGGCGGGCAGGATGTCGGTCATGGGGTCGGCTCCGTTCGGGTCCATCGGGCGGCGTCGGCAAGGTCGGACGGCCGGGGTTCTATCCAGCGGCGACCGCCCGGGCCGTCCTCGCGCTTCCACAGTGGGGCGCGGGTCTTGAGCCGGTCCATCAGGTAGTCTGCGGCCTCGAATGCGGCGCGACGATGCGTGGCCGCGACGGCGACGAAGACGATGGGCTGGCCGACCGCGACCTCGCCCCAGCGGTGGACAGCCAGAAGGTCAATCAGGTCGAATCGCGCGCGGGTCCCGGCCTCCAGCCCGGCCATGATGCGCTCGGTGTATCCCGGCCAGGCGTCCAGCGTCAGCGTCCCGACCGAATGGCCATCGGTGGCGGCACGGCACAGGCCGGTGAAGCTGACGACGGCCCCGACATCGGTCCGGTCGCAGGTGAACCTCGCCAGCAGCGCTGCCGGGTCGATCGGATCGGCCTCCAGCCGGACCACGCTCAGCCCCCGCTGACCGGCGGGGCGAAGGCGACCTCGTCCTCCGGGCCCACGGCGCAGTCGCCGCGGACCATGATCTGGTTGACCACCGTCAGGGTGCCGGGTCTGGCCAGCCGATCGGCCAGCCGCGCGTCCTCGCTCAGCACGGCGCGCAGGGCCTCGACCGTGTCGCCCGCGATGGTGCGCTCGCGCCAGCCCGCGACGTCGGCGAAGGCCCCGAACAGGAGCACGCGTGGCATCCTCAGCCCCCGGTCATCGACATGGGTCGTGCCACCGCAGGGGCGAGGCCGAGCCCGATGCGGAAGTCGTGGCTCTTCGGCTTTCTGGCGACCGCCTCGCGGATGGCGCCGGCGACCGCAGCGTCTCCTTCGGTTCTCAGCACCGCCCGCAGGTCGGCGTGGTCATCCTGGCCCAGGCACATGTAGAGCCGCCCGGTGCAGGTGACGCGGACCCGGTTGCAGGTGTCGCAGAAGGTGTGGGTCATGGGCGTGATGAAGCCGACCGTGCCACCGGTCTGCTCGACCCGGGCGTAGCGGGCCGGCCCGCCGGTCCGTTTGGCCAGCGGCGTCAGCGTCCATCGGGTCTCCAGATCGCGGCGGACCGCGTCCAGGGACAGGAACTGGTCGGTGCGATCGATCTCGATCTCGCCCATCGGCATGGTCTCGATCAGGGTGATCTCCATGCCGAGGCCATGCGCCCAACCGATCATGGCCCGCAGGTCGGGGGCATTGTCGGCCTTCAGCGCCACGGTGTTGATCTTGAGCGCGATCCCGGCATCCCGCGCGGCGACGAGACCCTGCTTGACCCGGTCCAGATCCCCGCCTCGCGTGATCCTGCGATAGGCCTCGGGGTCCAGCGTATCCAGCGAGACATTGATCCGCCGCACCCCGTGGTCGGCGAGTGCCGGTGCGTGTTCGGCCAGATGCGTACCGTTGGTGGTCAGGGTCAGCTCGTCCAGCGCGCCGGATGTCAGATGCCGCGACAGGCCGGCGACCAGACCCATCAAGCCCTTGCGGATCAGGGGCTCACCCCCGGTCAGCCGCAGCCGGCGCGTGCCGAGGCCGATGAAGACCGAACACAGCCGGTCCAGCTCGGCGATCGACAGCAGTTCGGCCCGCGGCAGGAAGGTCTGGCGTTCCGCCATACAGTAGGTGCAGCGCAGGTCGCAGCGGTCGGTCACCGACACCCGCACATAGTCGATGGACCGGCCGAACGGATCGACCATCGGGGACGCGGCGAGGCTGGACGCGGGGATAACCGTCATGCTCAGATGAGCATAACGAAGCCGACGGCGGAGCAAAGTCATTTCTGGATCGATCGTACGGCGGGCGGTTCTGGCGGCCGGGATCGGCGGCCTGATCGGCTGCGCCCCGCGGACGGCTGCGCCGTTGACGCTGTTCGGGGCCGCGTCGCTGACGGATGTCCTGACCGATCTGGCAGCTCGGTTCGGCGAGCCCGTCCGCACCGTCTTTGCCGGCAGTGGCGAGGTCGCGCGACAGGTCGTGGCCGGCGCGCCGGCCGATCTGGTCGCGCTGGCGGATCCGCCGTGGATGGACCGGCTGGCTGCGGCCGGCAGGATCCGGACGACATCCCGCGTCGTGCTGGCGACCAATACGCTTGTGGTGATCGCCCCGGCCGATCGGGCGCCGACAACGTTCGCCTGGGGCGGCCGCATCGCCATCGGAGATCCCGACAGCGTGCCGGCCGGCCGCTACGCCCGGGACATGATGCGCTCCCTCGGCGTCTGGGACGCCGCGCGGGTCGGCATCGTCACGGCGGCGGATGTCCGCGCGGTCCGCAGCTTTGTGGCGCGGGGCGAGGTTGATCTGGGGGTCGTCTACGCCAGCGACGCCCTGGGGACCCGCGACGTCCGGGTGGTCGCCAACCCCCCGCCGGCGGTCCAGCCGGACATCGTCTATCCGGCGGCGCTGACGACCGGTGCCCACGCGTCTGCGGCCGAACTAATGACCTTCCTGCGGTCGGCCACAGCCCGGACGGTCTTCGCCCGGCACGGCTTCGGGGCGGGGCGATGAGCCCCGACGTGCCGCGCCTATGGTTCCAGATCCGCGTCGGTGAGGGCCGGTTCGGGCCGGGCAAGGCCGACCTTCTGGCCCGCATCCGCGAGTCCGGTTCGCTAAGTGCAGCGGCGCGGCAGATGAACATGTCCTATCGCCGGGCCTGGACCCTGCTGGAGGCGATCAACGTCCTGGCCGGCGGGGCCGTGGTCGAGACCGAGCGGGGCGGGGCCGGGGGTGGCGGCTCGCGCCTGACCGCGCGCGGCGAGGCTCTGCTGGCCGCCTACGAGATCCTGCGGACCACTCTGGCGGCGGCGGCCGCACCGACGCTGGCCAGCCTTTCGGCGCGGGACGACGCGGATGGGTGAGTGGCTGGCGCCCCTGACGCCACCGGAGATCGAGGCTTTGATGCTGTCGCTCCGCGTTGCCCTGGTCGCCACGCTGGCGACCGTGCCGGTCGCCGTGGGTCTGGGGCTGCTGCTGGCGCGAGGCCGGTTCCCGGGAAAATGGGCGCTGGAGGCTCTGGTCCATCTGCCGCTGGTGTTGCCGCCGGTGGTGACCGGTCTGGCGCTGTTGCTGCTGTTCAGTGCGAGCGGGCCACTGGGACGGCTGCTGGCGGATGTCTTCGGCGTCAGCCTGTTGTTTCACTGGACCGGCGCGGCGCTGGCGGCGGCGGTCATGGCCCTGCCGCTGATGGTGCGGCCGATCCGGCTGGCGATCGAGGCGATCGACCGCGGGCTGGAGCAGGCGGCCGCGACCCTGGGTGCGCCGCCCCTGCATGTGCTCATGACCGTGACCCTGCCGCTGGCCGCTCCGGGCCTGATCACGGGGGCCCTGCTGGGCTTTGCGCGGGCCTTCGGGGAGTTCGGGGCGACCGTTACCTTCGTCGGGGCCATTCCGGGCGAGACCCGGACCCTGCCGGTCGCGATCTATTCGGTGCTGCAGGGGGTCGATGGCGAGCACATGGCGCTGCGGCTGGCGCTGCTGTCGGTCATGGTCGCCGTGCTGGCGCTGGTGGCGACCGAAGTCGTCAACCGGAGGATGATGCGGCGGAGCGCGGTGCTGTGAGCCTGGTCTGCGACATCGCCGCCGAGCGGGGCGGATTCCGCATCGACGCGCGGTTCCAGAGCCGGGCGCGGGTGCTGGCCGTGCAGGGCGCTTCGGGGGCCGGCAAGACCACGCTGCTGCATGCGATCGCGGGGTTGATTCCGGTCGAGCGCGCCCGGTTCGCCATCGACGGCGGGGCAGTGATGGACACGGCCGCAGGCCTGTCGCCGATGCCGCACCGGCGCGGTATCGGTTATGTGTTTCAGGACATGCGGCTGTTCCCGCATCTGACTGTGGCGGGGAACATCGCTTTCGGCCGGCGTTTTGCTGCGGATCCCCCCGAGATCGGGCCGATCCTGGCCCTGCTGGATCTGGAGCTCTTGGCCGACCGGTGGGTGCGGAACCTGTCGGGGGGCGAGGCGCGCCGCGTGGCGATCGCCCGGGCCCTGGCCACCGGCCCGCGCTTGCTGCTGCTGGACGAACCCTTCTCGGGCCTGGATGCGCGACGGCGCGATGAGCTGATCCCCTATCTGGCGGCGCTGCGCGACACGACGGCGACGCCCATCCTGCTGGTGTCTCACGACCCGGGGGACGCAGACCGGCTGGCGGAAGACCGGGTCGAGATGATCGCCGGCCGGATCGGCTGAGGTCAGTCCAGACCGTCTTCGGTGACGACATAGTCGCGGCCGGCCGCTTTCGCTTCGGCCGCGAGCTGGTCCTGGACCAGATGCCAGCGCCGCAGCCGCTCGAAATCGATGGCGTTCCCGGGCGAAGCGTCCAGCCATTCGGTGAAGGCGCGGCGCTGTTGGCGGAACCGGGGCGCGGTCGGGTCCGGCACCGGGGGCACCTGCGGCAGCCGGCTGGCCACGTCCGCCGGGATGGGGAAGTCCCCCGAACTGGTCGAAAGAATCATGGGCGGCTGCTCTCGGTGACGACGTCCGTCGTCAGATAGCCCGTCGGCGGCCGTGGGCGCCACCTTTTGAGGCGAATGGCGTTCTTCCTGCACAGCCGCCCTGATATCGCCAAGCTCGGCGCGCGGAATGGAGGGGCGACAGGGAGATGAGCGCATGATCACGATCCGGATGGCTACGGCTGCAGCCGTTATGACCCTGGTGCTGGCGGCCGGCGCGAGCGACCCGGCTGCGGCGCGTAATGATCGCGCGCCTGCGCCCGTCTCGGCACCGCAGACGCTCAACGACGGCGAGGCCTATCATCGGGCCGACGACGCCGAACAGGACCCGGCGGAACTGCGCATGACCCAGGCGCTGAACGACGAGATCGCCCAGCGCAACCAGCTGGCCGAGAACCAGGAGCGGGCGGACCGGGCCGCCTTCGAGGCCGAGCGGGCCGACTTTGAGCGTGGCGTCGCCGAGACCACCCAGGCGCGCCTGGCTTATGAAGAGGCCCTGCGCCGGGCGGAGGCGGCGCAACGCCAATGGCAGGCCGATGTCCGCGCCTGCGAGGCGGGCGACCGGACCCGCTGCTCAACGCCCGGCCCGATGTAACCCTTTTCGGGCAGGCACGTAATCGCCCCAAGCGGTTTGCGCGCCCGGGACCGTCCATGAGACGGTCCCGGGCGACCAGGGGGCACTATGACGGACCAGACGATCGAACGGGCCGACGCCGCCCCCACGGAGGCCAAACCCGGTCCTTCCGACCGGCCCCTGCCCGGCGGGCGCACGGACACCTACCGTCATCCACCGCTGGTCCGGATCAGCCACTGGCTGAACGTGACCGCCGTGGTGGTGCTGATCATGAGCGGGCTGAACATCCTGCTGGCCCATCCTCATCTTGACTGGGGCACGCAGACGAACTTCGGCAACCACTGGCTGAACATCCCGCCCATCCCGAACTGGCTGCTGATCCCGCAGGGACGCAACTTGGCCGAGGCGCGGCACTGGCATTTCTTCTTCGCTTGGGTGTTCGTGATCAATGGGCTGATCTACCTCGCCTACGGCTTCCTTTCCAAGCGGTTCGGCCGGCGGCTGTGGCCGACGCGTCTGGACCTGGCCGGCTTCTGGCCTTCGGTGAAGGAACACGCCCGCTTCCACTTTCCCAGGGACGACAAGGCGCGGACCTACAATGTCATCCAGAAGCTGACTTATGTGGTGATGATTCTGGTGATCCTGCCGATGATGCTGATCACCGGCCTGTCGATGTCGCCGGGCTTCAACGCGGTCGGCGGCTTCCTGCTGGACATCATGGGCGGCCGCCAGTCGGCCCGGACCCTGCATTTCATCTCGGCGGCCCTGGTCGTGGGCTTCATCGTCATCCATGTCGGGCTGGTGATCTGGACGGGCTTGTTCAACAACATGCGGGCCATGATCACGGGCTGGTTCGTGATCGAGCCGTCGACGCGCCCCAAGGGAGACGGGCCATGAGCGGGACTGGACTGAGCCGGCGCGGCTGGCTGGGCCGGGCGCTGGCGACGGCGGGGGTGATGGCCCTGGCCGCCTGCGAGCGGGGGGTGTCGTTCAGCGACCGGCTCAAGGTCTCGGCCGAGGCCCTGACCCGCAGGTCCCAGCGCGTGCTGATCCCGCGCGAGGCCCTGGCGCCAGTGTATGACGCCCGCGAGATCTCGCCCTTCTTCAAGCCCAACGGGTCGATCGACCCGGCGGCGGCGGACTATGTGGCGCTGAAGCGCGCAGGCTTTGGCGACTACCGGCTGGCGGTCACCGGGCTGGTGGAGCGGCCGCTCTCGCTGTCGCTGGCCGAGCTGCGCGCCCGCCCGTCGCGGACCCAGATCACCAAGCATGACTGCGTCGAGGGCTGGACCGCGATCGGGCAATGGACCGGCTTCCGGCTGGAGACCCTGCTGGACGAGGCCGGCCTGAAGCCGGAAGCCAAGTACATTGTGTTCCACTGTTTCGACGCCCTGACCCAGACCGAGGACGGGCCGCGCTACTATGAGAGCATCGACCTGGTCGACGCCCGGCACCCGCAGACCATCCTGGCCTATGACATGAACGGCGAGGTCCTGGGCGTTCCGAACGGGGCCCCGCTGCGGCTCCGGGTCGAGCGGCAGCTGGGCTATAAACACGCCAAATACATCCGCCGGATCGAGGCGGTCGAAAGCTTTGACGACATTCAGGGCGGCAAGGGCGGCTATTGGCCCGACCGAGGCTATGAGTGGTACGCCGGGATCTGAACTGACTTCCTGTTCCTTCTCCCGTTGGGAGAAGATGGACGCGGAGCGGACGGATGAGGGTCGGGTCTGTGCGATGAGCCCGACCATCCGAACCTCACCCTTTCGCGCAAGAACGATCGCTCCGCTCTCGTGCGCTCAAGCCCTCTCCCACCGGGAGAGGGGTCTCAGTCAACTCAGCCCGCGACCATGCTCATGTCGCGGCGAGCCAGCATCTTGTCGAACTCGCCCCAGACGCCCTCGGCCCCGTGCCAGGCCCCGGTGGTGGCGGCCTTGGAGTATTCGGTCGCGCGGGCCTCGAAGAAATTGGCGTGTTCGACGCCACTGAGTAGCGACTGCAGCCAGGGCAGGGGGTTTTCCTTGACGCCGTACAGCTCGGGCAGCTTCAGCTGGCGCAGGCGCCAGTCGGCGATGAAGCGGATGTAGGACTTGATGTCGTCGGGGGTCATGCCCTGGACGTCGCCCGCCTCGAAGGCCAGGTCGATGAACTTGTCCTCGAGACCCACCACGGTGCGGCAGCATTCGACGATGTCGTCGGCCACCGACGGGGTGACGCAGCCGGTTTCCTTGTTGAAGGCATGATACAGTTTGATGATGCCGTCGCAGTGCAGGCTCTCGTCGCGGACGGACCAGGACACGATCTGGCCCATGCCCTTCATCTTGTTCTGGCGCGGGAAATTCATCAGCATGGCGAAGCTGGCAAACAGCTGAAGGCCTTCGGTGAAGCCGCCGAACATGGCGAGCGTTCGCGCGATGTCGGCCTCGGTCTCGACCCCGAAACTGCCCATGTAGTTGTGCTTGTCCCGCATGGCCTCATATTCCATGAAGGCCCCGAACTCGCTCTCGGGCATGCCGATGGTTTCCAGCAGCAGGGCATAGGCCGCGATGTGGATGGTCTCCATGTTGGCGAAGGACGACAGCATCATCTTCACCTCGGTCGGTTTGAACACCCGGCCGTATTTCTCCATATAGTTGTCGGCGACCTCGATGTCAGACTGGGTGAAGAAGCGGAAGATCTGCGTCAGCAGGTTGCGCTCCCTGTCGTTCAGGTTCGCCGCCCAGTCCTTGCAGTCCTCGCCCAGCGGCACCTCTTCGGGCATCCAGTGGACCTGCTGCTGCTTTTTCCACATGTCGAAGGCCCACGGATAGCGGAACGGCTTGTAGGCCGCCGAGGGGGTCAGCAGGCCCGCGCGGGCGGGGACGATCGGGACGTGAGCGTTCATGGCGACGGACCAGTGCGAAAGCGGCAGGGAGGCTTGAGGCCCTATCCAACCTCAAATTCGATCCGGAAGCTACCGGTAGTTGGTTAACGATCCCCAGCATCAACATCTTGTGTGAAAGCGGGGAGCATCTGGTCACGGTGACGAAAAAACACCGTGACGGACCCTGACATTTCAGTCTGCCGGATCCTCATCCGGCGTCGTGTCCCCAGGCGCGGTTTCGGCCTCCTGCGCGAATTCCTCATGCAAACGGCGCAGATAGGCGGCGCGGACGTGGTCGATGTCGCGAAAGGGATGGGCCTCCTGATCGATCCGGTCGCCGCAGCGATCGATCAGCTGGGTCAGCCGCATCCATGCCACGGCCTGTTGCGGCCGGTCGAGCGCGGCGGATTCGGACGCGCGGCGAAAGGCGAAACGCCGCAGTGTCCGGGGTTGGGGATCGAACAGCAGGCCGAACCGGGCGGTGGCCTCGGCCTCGTCGACCTCCTCCAGCGCCCCGTCCTCTTCGATCGCCTCGGCGCGGGTCAGGGGCGGACGCAGCCAGGGCGGCGGCGGGCCCAGTTTGATCGGCTCGAAATCGGAGCGGCGCCAGCCCTCGAGCGCGGCGCGGCGCCGGACCTGTCGCTCGGACACGCCGTGGCGTTCGGCCACGATCGCGGCGCTCAGGCCCGAGACGAAGTCGGCGCGGGCGCAGGCCCAGGTTTCGGCGGTGGGGTGGGGTCGGGGATCGATAAGGGTCATGCCGCCATTATCGACCCGGCCCGAACCGACGCACGC
>Ga0163144_10028898_pt1 | contig 10670 bp, 9 predicted proteins | sample OliLak19BULKMAT1_FD_123175 | JGI IMG/M metagenome (GOLD analysis project Ga0163144, IMG submission 123175) | Freshwater microbial mat bacterial communities from Lake Vanda, McMurdo Dry Valleys, Antarctica - Oligotrophic Lake LV.19.BULKMAT1 | ecosystem: Environmental > Aquatic > Freshwater > Lake...
ATTTCCGAGGCATTCAGCGGCTTCCAGAAATTCCTCTACGAGCCGGCGGCGTAGGTGACCAAGGAGCGGCTGCGTTCCTTGGCAGGCTACCCGAGCAGCGTCGTCCGCGTGAAGAGCGGGATGACGTGGATGCCGCGCTCCTCAATGGCCTGGCGGCCGCCCTCCTCGCGGTCCACAAGGACGATGCAGAATTTCACGTGGCCGCCTTCCTTTTCAATGGCTTCAACGGCTTTCAATGTGGAGCCGCCGGTGGTGATGACATCATCGACGACGATCACGTTCTGGCCGGGGGCGAAATTTCCCTCGATCTGTTTCCCTGCACCGTGGCCTTTCGGCTCCTTGCGGACGGTGAAAACCTGCAACGCCTCGTCCGGATGGGTGCGGGCGGAGGCCATGCCGATGGCGAGGGAGATCGGGTCGGCGCCTAGGGTCATGCCGCCGATGGATTGGATGGAAAGTTTTTCCGAATGGATCTTGGAACGGACCGCGTGCCAGCCGAGATCGCCGATGAGAGCCGCGCCGAAGGGATCGAGGGCGGTGACGCGGCAGTCGATGTAAAGGTCGGACTGTTTTCCGGAGGCGAGGGTGAAGGTTCCGGTGCGGACGGATTTCTTCAGGAGCAGGGCTTTGAGGTCGGCTGTGGTCTGGAGCATGGGGGGAGAGTGAATGGGCGGATTGGAACGTCCAACCATTTCAGCATTTCAGTTTTCAGTATCTCAGCTTTTATTTCCAAATCTCCCGCTTGCCACGTGGTTTCCGGAGCCTAGGATTCGGGAAACGAACGCATGAAGATCTGGTTGGACGGAAAATTGGTTGATGAGAATGAGGCGAAAATTTCGGTTTTCGACCACGGGTTGCTTTATGGCGACGGGATTTTCGAGGGCATCCGTTTCTACAACGGCAGGGTGTTCCGGCTGGAGGAGCACATCCACCGGCTGTTTGATTCCGCAAAGGCGATCCTGCTGAACATGCCGTGGACGCAGGAGGAGGTTTGCAAGTTCACCTGTGAGACGGTGGCGGCAAACGGGCTTCGTGACGGCTACATCCGGCTGGTGGTGACGCGCGGCGCGGGCGAGCTGGGCCTGAACCCTTACCTTTGCCCGAAGCCGTCGATGTTCATCATCGCTTCGACGATCAAGCTCTACCCTGAGGAGCACTATAAGAACGGCCTTGCGATCATCACCTGCGCGACGCGCCGCCCGGCACCGGGTGCGCTGATGCCACAGGTGAAAAGCCTGAACTATCTCAACAACATCATGGCGAAGGTCGAGGCGATCCAGGGCGGTGCGCTTGAGGCGGTGATGCTCAACGAGCAGGGCTACGTGGCGGAATGCACGGGCGACAACCTTTTCCTGATCAAGAACGGCGCGCTTCACACCCCGCTGATTTCCGATGGGGCGCTGGACGGGATCACCCGCTCGGTGATCCTGGAGATCGCAGAAAAACTCGGGGTGAAGGTCAACGAGCGTTCACTGACGAGGTATGACATTTTCATCGCCGATGAGTGTTTCCTGACAGGCACCGCAGCGGAGGTGATCCCGGTGGTTTCCCTCGACAGGCGGGTGATCGGAGATGGCAAGCCGGGCGGGCTGACGAAGAAATTCCTCGCGGAATTCCACGAGCTTGCGATGAACACGGGGACGCCATTTGCGTGATGTGCTAGATTACAGCAACAAATGAAGTGCGACTATTGCGACAGCAAGGCGACCGTGTTCCTGACACAGCTCGCGGAAGGCCAGATGAAAAAGGTCTGCCTCTGCGATAGCTGTGCCAAGCAGCGCGGGGTGACCGATCCGACCGGGTTTTCCCTCGCCGACATGCTGCTTGGGAACGTGCAGGCCACAACCGTTGGAACACCTGCAAAACGCAGGGGCGTGAATGCCGGTGGCATGAAGGTCTGCCCTCAGTGCGGATTCGGTTTCGATGATTTCCAGAAAGTCCGCAGGTTTGGTTGCGGCGAATGTTACCGGGTGTTTTCCGAGGAACTCGCACCGATGCTGCGCGGGATGCACAAGGGGCTGAGCCATATCGGGAAGGTGCCGGAAGGCCTCATGGAAAGCCATTTCCGCCACCAGCGGCTTGAGGAACTGCGTGCCAAGCTTGAACAGGCCATCGCTTCCGAGAGTTACGAGGATGCGGCGGATCTGCGCGATGAAATCCGAACCCTTGGGGAGGTGGCCATATGATGCGCTTCTCCACATTGCTGCGTCATCCGGCTGACTGGATGACCGGTGTCCAGGCTGAGTCCGGCGCGGTGGTGACATCGCGGATCAGGCTCGCCCGCAATCTGCGCGGCCATTCCTTTCCCGGCTGGGCGAGGAAGGGCGAGAGGTTGGAAACGCTCGGGATCCTGCGAACCGCCGTCGAGGAACTTCCGGCGATGAAGGATGCGTTCTCCCGTGAGCTGGTTGATTTGTCCTCGGTGCAGAAACATGTGCTGGTGGAGCGCCATCTCATTTCCAGGGAACACGCGGCACGCAGCGAAGGCTCCGGCGCGGTGATCGAACGGCGACAGAGCTTTTCGATCATGCTCAACGAGGAGGATCACTTGCGGATGCAGTCGATCCGTCCCGGCCTGCAGCTCAAAGAGGCGTATGAGGCGCTCAACGCGCTCGACAGCGAACTTGAGCGGAAGCTCGAATATGCCTTCGATCCCACCCTCGGCTATCTAACCACCTGCCCGACGAATCTCGGCACCGGTCTCCGCGCCTCGGCGATGCTCCACCTTCCGGGCCTTGTGCTCAGCGATCAGATCGGCCCTGTGCTGCAGGCGGTGAACAAGATCGGACTGGCGGTGCGCGGCCTCTATGGCGAGGGCACGGAATCGCTTGGAAACCTCTATCAGATATCCAACCAATCGACACTCGGCGAGAGTGAGGAAACGATCATCAGCCGGCTCGACCGGGTGATCTCGCAGGTGGCTAGCCATGAGCAGAACGCCCGTGAGAAACTGATGGAGGACGATCCCTCCATGGTGGCGGACAAGATCGGCCGGGCATACGGCGTGTTGCGGAACGCCCATCTCATCGATTCCAAGGAAGCGCTGAACCATCTCTCGCTGATCCGGCTCGGCGGAAACATCGGATTTTTCCCTGCCGGGACGGTGAACCTGTGCGACACTTTGCTCATGGATATCCAGCAGGCGCACCTCCAGCTTCACGCGGGCGCAAAGCTTTCGCCCGATCACCGGGATTCGATCCGCGCGAAAATCATGCGCTCCCGTTTGCAATCCCTGGATTCCCCTGATATCGATAGGCAACAAAATGACCAAACAGGCCGCTTCCCCGAAGGCGGCAACCCGGAAAACGCATGAATAATTTCACACCCAGAGCACAGCAGGTATTGGCCTTGGCACGCAAGGAAGCGGACCGTTTCAACCACGCATACGTAGGCACGGAGCACCTGCTCCTCGGCCTCATCAAGCTTGGACAGGGCGTGGCCGTCAACGTGCTGGAACGCATGGGCCTGGAACTCGAGGCCGTGCGCATGGAGGTGGAGAAGGAGGTTGGCTCCGGGCCGCCGCAGAAGACTCCCGGAAACATCCCCTACACCCCGCGTGTGAAGAAGGTTCTCGCCCTTGCCAACAAGGAGGCGAAAGCGCTCAACCATTCCTACGTCGGCACCGAGCACCTGCTGCTCGGCCTGCTCAGGGAAGGGGAGGGTGTTGCCGCCCGGGTGCTCAAGCGCCTCGATGTGGACATCCAGCGCACCCGCAACGAGATCCTCGCGGAGATCGACCCGAATTTCTCTCCCGATGACATGGAGGACGACGACGATGAGGACGATGACGACCTCGGGGTATTCGACGAGGAGGCCAGCCCGCCTGTAGAGAGCGGAAGCGAGCAGAGCGAAGGGAAAACCAAGACCCCCGCGCTCAAAGCATTCGGCCGCGATCTCACCAAGATGGCCAAGGACGGCTTGCTCGATCCCGTCATCGGCCGCGAAAGCGAGATCGAGCGGGTCATCCAGATCCTCTGCCGCCGCACCAAGAACAACCCCGTCCTCATCGGCGAGGCAGGTGTCGGTAAAACCGCCATCGTCGAGGGCCTCGCCCAGGAGATTGTCACCGGCAATGTCCCCGAGCTTCTCCGCGACAGGAAAGTAATCACCCTCGACCTTGCCCTGATGGTCGCCGGGACGAAATACCGCGGCCAGTTCGAGGAGCGCATCAAGGCGGTGATGGACGAGATCCGGAAAGTGAAGAACGTCATCCTTTTCATCGATGAGCTGCACACCATTGTCGGGGCAGGCTCCGCCGAGGGCGCGATGGATGCCTCCAACATCATCAAGCCCGCCCTCAGCCGTTCCGAACTCCAATGCGTCGGCGCAACAACACTCAACGAATACCGCAAATACATCGAGAAGGACTCAGCCCTCGAGCGCCGTTTCCAGCAGGTCAAGGTTGAGGAGCCTTCCGTCGAGGATGCCATCCTCATCCTCCAGGGGCTGCGCGACAAATACGAGAGCCACCACAAGGCAAAGTACACGCCGGAGGCCATCGAGGCGTCGGTGAAATTGACCTCCCGCTACCTCACCGCACGTTTCCTCCCGGACAAGGCCATCGACGTCCTTGATGAGGCCGGCGCCCGCGCCCGCATCGGCACCATGACCCGCCCCCCTGTGATCAAGGAGATTGAAGGCAAGATCGAAAAAATCACCAAACAGAAGGTCGAGGCCATTTCCGAACAGGATTTCGAACGTGCCGCCGCACTCCGCGATGACGAGAAGAACGCCAAGAAGGAGCTTGAGGATACACTCAAGGCATGGCGCGCCACTTCCGAGGAGAAGGTCGTTGTCGTCGATGACCAGGACATCATGGCTGTCGTCTCGAAATGGACCGGCGTCCCCCTTCAGCGCATGGAGCAGAAGGAGACGGAAAAACTCCTCAGGATGGAGGACGAGCTCAAGGGCCGCGTCATCGGCCAGAACGAGGCCGTCATCGCGATCTCCAAGGCGCTCCGCCGCTCCCGCGCCGATCTCAAGGATCCCAAGCGCCCCATCGGTTCCTTCCTTTTCCTCGGGCCAACCGGGGTCGGCAAAACCTATCTTGCCCGCAATCTCGCCGAGTTCATGTTCGGCGATGCCGAGGCGCTCATCCAGATCGACATGTCCGAGTACATGGAGAAATTCACCGCGAGCCGCCTGATCGGTTCGCCCCCCGGCTATGTCGGCTACGAGGAGGGCGGCCAGCTTTCCGAGGCGGTTCGCCGCCGCCCGTATTCGGTCGTGCTCTTCGATGAGGTCGAGAAAGCCCATCCGGATGTCATGAACCTCATGCTCCAGATCCTCGAGGACGGCACGATCACCGACTCGCTCGGACGGAAAATCGACTTCCGCAATACGATCATCATCATGACCTCAAACGTCGGCGCATCCACGATCAAGCGCCAGACCACCCTCGGCTTCGGCGCGATGACTGCCGACGAATCCGATTTCGAAGGGATGAAGGAGAAGATCATGGAGGAGTCGAAACGCTACTTCAAACCGGAGTTCCTCAACCGCCTCGACGATATGGTGGTTTTCCATATGCTCGAAAAAGTCGATCTCAACCAGATCGTCGATCTCGAGGTATCCAAGCTCGTCAAGCGCCTCAAGGAAAAGGACATCGAGCTCACCCTCGCCGCCGATGCCCGCGATCTGCTTTCCGAAAAGGGCTTCGATCCGAATTACGGTGCCCGCCCGATGCGCCGCGCCGTCGAGCGTTTCCTCGAGGATCCGCTCGCGGAAGCCCTGCTCCGTGGCACGGTGAAAACCGGGGACATGGTCTGCGTCACCCGCAAGGAAGGTTCCGAGGAACTCGTGTTCGATACCTCACGGCCCGATGGCGAGCCTGAGCCGGATGTGGAAACAGTGGGAGCGGAGTGAACCGGATGGCTGACGAGGACACCCGATACATCGCAAACGCGGACTACGAGGAGCGCAACACCCGCGCCCTTCACCTGACCGCCGGCCAGGAAGTCACCAGCGGCCCCGCCGATGCCACCTGGCCCGGCTGGATCTGGGCAAGCAACAACGATCAGCGCAGCGGCTACGTCCCTGCGGAAATCCTCGAGCCTCTCGGCGAAGACCGCTGGGCGGCCATGGAGGATTTCGACCCGACCGTGCTAAAGCTCACGCGCGGCGACGTGGTGACTTCGACCAAACAAATCCACGGCTGGCACTGGTGCCGGAATGCCAACGGCGATGAGGGCTGGGTGGCCGGATACCTGCTCAAGCCCGCCCCCTGAGACCCTTCGCCCCACGGGTGTGGCGGACGCCAGCATATCCGCAGGCCACTGGTGCAGGAAAGAAATTGCAAGACCCGGAAAGCGGCGGCACCCTTGCCGTGTCCATGACCCAACCCACGCCCGCCGTCGAGATCCGCCACCTGGTCAAGGATTTCAAAACCTCCTTCAAGCGCCAGCCGCTGCGGGCGGTGGACGATGTCTCCATCCGCATCATGCCCGGCGAGGTGTACGGCCTGATCGGGCCGAACGGCTCCGGTAAATCCACCACGATGAAGGCGTTGCTCGGGCTTGTCGCTCCAACCTCCGGGGAGTGCTCCATTTTCGGAAAGGATTCGCTGAAAGTGGACTCGCGCAACGAGGTCGGTTTCCTGCCGGAGAACCCGTACTTCTACAAGCACCTGAGCGGGGAGGAGACCCTGGAATTCTACGGCAAGCTCTGCGGCATCAAGGGCGTGAAGCTGCGCGGCCGGGTGAAGGAATTGCTGGAGCTTGTCGATCTCTCCGGGGCCAGCCACCGGCGCATCGGCGGATATTCGAAAGGGATGTTGCAGCGGATCGGGCTGGCGCAGGCGCTGATCCAGGAGCCGAGGCTGGTCATCCTCGATGAGCCGACGGCGGGCGTCGATCCGGTTGGTTCACGGGAGATCCGGGATCTGATTTTCAAGCTCAAGGGGCAGGGGATCACGGTGTTCCTCTGCTCCCACCTCCTCGAGCAGGTGCAGGAAGTCTGCGACCACGTCGGCATCATTTTCCAAGGGAAGATGGTGAAAGAGGGAAGGCTGGAGGATCTCATCGCCATCGAGGATCAGACGGAGCTGGTGATGAAGGATGCCAGCCCGGAGCTCGTCGCCCGGATCGAGGAAATGATCGCCAAGGACGGCTCCGCATCCCTCGTCCGCTCCGGCAAGCCGCGGACGACGCTGGAACGCCTGTTCCTCCGTGAGACCCGGAAGCAGGAGGGGAAAAACTGATTCCAAGATATGAACCCGCTCTCCCAAACACTCTCCCACGCGTCCCGCATCGGCGTGATCGCCCGTCACGCTTTCACGCAGCTCGTGCGGATGAAGGTGTTCTATTTCCTAGCGTTCTTCGCGGTGATCCTGATTGCCAGCAACTTCTTCAACCTCCCCCAGCACGAGGGGCCGGAGTCCGCCGGGATCAATATCCTGCGTTCGATCAAGAGCTGGTCGCTCGGTGCCATGACGCTCTTCTCCGTGGTGCTCTCAATTGTCGCCACGGCGTTGCTTCTACCTAAGGATGTGGAGGATAGGACGCTTTACACGATTTTGGCGAAGCCTGTCCCAAGGCTCGATTACCTTGCCGGAAAGCTGCTTGGCGTTCTTCTCCTGGTGTTCGTTTCCCTGGCGATGATGGATGTGCTCATGACCGGCATCCTCCACCTGCGGACAAACATGGTGCTGGCGGATCAGATGGCGATGGCGGAGGCGCGGAGCTGGCCGGCGGCGGACATCGCCCTGCTGAAATCCGATATCCTCGCCCAGGGGCCGACGGCCTCGCTGCAAGGCGCCGTGTTCTCGGTGTTCCTGAGGGCGACGATCATCGCCTCGATGGCGATGCTGATCTCAACGTTTTCCAGCAGCACGCTGTTCACCACCATCATCTCTTTCCTGATCTACTTCATCGGCCACTTCCAGGCGGATGCGCGGGCGGCCTACCTCACGCAGGAAGCGGGGACGAGCGATAGCTTCTGGATGCGCGGGATCAGCCTTCTCATCTCGCTGGTGCTGCCGGATTTCCAGCTTTTCAATGTGATCGACGCCGTCATCGAGGGGCAGGTGATGCCGCTCATGATCCTCGGGAAACTGACGCTCATCGGGCTGTTCTATTTCGTGTTCTACGTCATCGCGTCGTGGTTCGTGTTCGCAAGGAAGGAATTCTGAGATCCTATGACGCAGGGAAAACGATACGCCGCGCTTGCCCTCGCCATCCTCGGGATGGGGGCGGTGCGCATGCCCTTCGAGCAGGCGCTCAGCAAGGAACTCTTCGCCGCCGGGCTGCTGCCGCCTAAGCTGGAGGTGAAAACTTCCGAGCGAATCGGCCAGACATTTTCCGCCGTCTCGCTCGGCGGCTTGCGCACGCTGGTGGCTACTTTCCTCAACCTCCGCGCCTTCAGCTATTTCACCGAGCAGCGCTGGGCGGAGGTCGGCGATACCTTCGACACCATCGTAGATCTCTCGCCGCGCACCCGCTATTACTGGGATACGGGGAGCTGGCACCAGGCATACAACGCCGCCTCCCACTACCTTTACGAATCGAAGCTGCCCGCGCTGCGCCGCAAGCTCGGCTGGAGGGAATCCATCCTCAAGGGCCGCAGTTTCCTGGAGCGCGGCATCAGGAACAATCCCGGCGATCCGGTGCTGCGCGAGAGGCTGGGCTTCCTGCTGGCGGATCCGAACAAGATCGCGGCCTTCGGGGATGTGGGCAAAGCCTACGGGGATTCCTACGACGCCTACATGTCAGCGGTGGAAACGGGAAGCGGGCGCGGCATGGCGGAACGCTTCGCCCTTTACTCCCTCGCAAGGATTCCGGGCAGGGAAAAGGAAACTCTGGCAATGGCGCAGCGGCTCCACAAGGAGCAGGGCGCGAACACCACGACTATGCTCAGCCTCCTTTACACCCTTGGCTACCACCAAGACCCCACCCAGTCCGTGGCCGCGCTCATCGACTCGGTTTTCCCCTCCCACGAGGTCGCCTACGATGTCCTCACCGGCCTCTGGCTGCGCACGCGGGACCGCTTCCCTGTCCATGGCGTCGCTCAGGGCATCGCCCTGCTGGAGGTTGAGCTCAAAGTCCCTGCGGAAAAGAGCATATTGAAAAAGGATCTGCCGTCGCCGATGAATCCCGATGACTATTTCCAACCGAACCGTTGAAACGGTGGATTCGCTTCCGGGTGCCGTTTTTCCCTGACGCCCGGAAAATCGCTTGTGGCATGTGTCAAAGCTTCCCATGCTAACGCCAGTCTAATATCACATGAACATGCCAGGCGAACATCCTTTCCAGCAGCTCTTCGAAACCTTCGGGAAATTGCCCGCAGCCCATACGGACTCCGTGAACCGGAAGGCGCGGGAGATCCTCAGGGATTGCCTCTCGGTCCCGGCCGACAAGCCGGGCCACTGCATCCTGCTAAAAGCCCCCAGAGCCGGGCATGGGAAGACGCACCTGCTGACCAAGCTCCAGCACGATCTTGGCGGGAGCCATGAGTTCATCCCGCTCCAGGCCTTCGGCGGGAGCCGGATCGATGCGCTGACGGTGCTGGAGGATACGCTGCGCCGGCTTGTCCGGGCGCTTCCCGCTGCGGGCGGGCTGACCGTGCTGGATCTGGTGACGCGCCGGCTTTTCGCAAATTCGCTCCAGCCGCTGGTGAATTCCGGGGAGGTGCCTTGCCAGGATCGCGAGGGCGCCTTGACGGCACTGAGAAACCGCCCGATCGAGACCTTTGACTTCCACCACCCCAGCGCGGTGACGGCCCATTGGGCGAAGGAGAACTTCGAGCTTCTCGGCCCGCGCCTTTCCCTGGCGCTTTCCCAGAGCAACGGCCTGCCGCTGCGCGAGGTCTCGTTCTGGGTCGAGGCGATGTTCCGCTTCGCGGCGAGTCCGATCGACAGCCCGGGACGGGTCCGTGCGCTGGCGGCCTGCGTTTTCGATGATCCCTCCGCAGAGTCTGCGGCTCACGAACGGCTCGTCGCTCTGCTGGGGATGATGGGTTCCCTGATGCGGGTGGTGCTTGTCGCGGATGAGCTGGAGGGCTTTTCCTCGGATGAGACGGCTGCCCTCAGGTTCGCCTCTTTCCTCGGATCCCTGCGGCAATCGGTGGAGCGGGTGGATGTGATCCTTTCCGTGAACCAGGATGTCTGGGAAAGCGCCTTCCTGCCGCGCCTCAGCGGCGGCCTGGCGGACAGGCTTTCCGAAATCACGGTCGAGCTCGGGCCTTTGGATCGCGAAGGGATGCTCGCGATCATTGAGTCCCGCTCGCCGGGGATGGGTGGGAGTATCCTTGGAAACATGGAGAAAGGCAGCCTGCCGACCTATGCGCGCGGCATCATCAGGAACGCCGGGGAAAGCTGGGGAACCGAGCTGGAAAGCGATGCCATGAAGGAGGAGGAAGCGCCAACCTCATTCATTCCCCCCGTCTCCCAACCGGAACCTCCGAGGCATGCCGAGCCGGAACCGCCGAAGCAGGCAGTGCCGGTATTCGCCCCGACGGTTCCCGAGACTACGATTCCGGAAAATACATTTCCCGAGCCGACGTTTCCCGCACCAACGATTCCGGAAACTACATTTTCCGCACCAATGATCCCAGAGCCGACGATCCCTGCTCCCTATGAGAATGAGGAAGATCCGATCAACACGCCGACGAATTTTTCACCCGAGGCGGCGATCGCCGCATTTGGCGGATACCAGCAGCCCGCGGAAGCACCAACC
>Ga0163144_10028900_pt1 | contig 10669 bp, 8 predicted proteins | sample OliLak19BULKMAT1_FD_123175 | JGI IMG/M metagenome (GOLD analysis project Ga0163144, IMG submission 123175) | Freshwater microbial mat bacterial communities from Lake Vanda, McMurdo Dry Valleys, Antarctica - Oligotrophic Lake LV.19.BULKMAT1 | ecosystem: Environmental > Aquatic > Freshwater > Lake...
CCCAGCGCTAGCTCTTGAATGGCGTTGGCGAGTTCTCCGGTGCGGTCCGCGGGTATCGCATCCTGCCAGTCAATCACCGGTCTCCGGGTCCCAGCATCAGGAGCGCCTGCGAATTGCGACCCCAGGGCGGCTATGAGCCGCGCTCGTTCGCGATAGGCGACGCTGCGTGTGAGACGCTTCCGTGCAACCAAGCGTAGCAGAGGCCCGAACTGCAGTTGCAAACTCAACCCGGACGCCTGGCTCGCTTGCTGGTCCTGCAGCCCGCCGCTCGCGATTGCGGGCACCCGCGCCAGCGAACGCATCTCGTTAACCAGCTCGCGCATCCGCTCCAACCGCGCCGTCGCCGTCGGCCCAGACAAGATCTCCAACACGTACGCCTTGGCGTCCGCCGGCAACGCCCAAATCGTGCCAGGCTGGATGCTCAAATCCTGAGACCCGTCCGCGTTTTCTATGACGATGATCGCCCCCTGAACCCGCGCCACGAGGTCATCCTGATATGCCTGCTCCGAGATCCGGTCCTGTTGATACCGGATCGGAGCGACGTCCCCCACTCCCCAAAAGCTCGTCGACCGGCGCACGTTTGGGAAATGTACGTACGGCAACAGCCCGCCGTACGGGTTCGCGCTTCGGTCCGCCAGCTCCTGCCCTACCCACACCTCCACCGCTTCGCGCGACCAATATTCCGTTATCGGCTCGTCTCGCCCCGACAAAGGCACACCGATCCGACTGCCGAACATCACCGGCAGATGTTCCGCCGCCACCGTGTACTGGTGCGCGAACGCCACCGCCCGCGCTGGATCGTTCGGATCCGTCGCCACCCAAAGCCGCGACGCGTCCACCCCGGCGATGCGCACGATCGCGCGCTCGTCGTCCCACGTCACTTTGAAGGCGCCGTCCCCCGTCACCGCGCAAGAGGTCTCAGTCGTCGAATCAAGCAGGTCCGCGTCGTTCTCGTCCATCGCCACGCGATGCCGTTCCTCGAGCTGCGCCGCCAGCTCGTCGTCCCCCCAAGAAACCGTATGCCTGCCCAGGTGGTCCACTATCGTGTCGACAAGCGTCGCGAGATGATTGGGAGGCCGCCAGCGTTCGTTGTTGCGCGCCCCCCCCGGCCTCCTCTGCTTACCCTCGTAGTACAACCAAGCTTCCGCCCCGTCTCGCACACGGTCGCCCCGCGAACTGGTGATCTCCCGTGGGTTCACAATCATCATGCCCCCACCTCCCAGCGCGCTTCGCTCGCCGTCCCGGCCTTGCCGCGCGAAGCCGCGTTGTTCATCAGCGCCAGCGACATCAGCCGATCGTCGTGACCGTCCCGTTCGTCCACGTACCAGAGCATGAACCCGCCGGGCTTGAGCTCCCGCCTCGCCAGCCGCGCCTGTTGCCAGATCACTTCGCTCCGCGCGCCCTTCCAAAGCTTCAGCGAACCGCTCCCCGCGCCGGCCAGGAGCTCGTACCCAAGGCTGGACTTCGACTGCCGCGTGAGCTTCAGAGCGTTCACCCTCGTCGCGCCAAGCTGAGCGATAAGGTGAGCCGCCAGAGGTTCGCCAATCCCCGTGGCGTCGATTGTGGTGAAGCTCACGCGCCATGACCGAAGGATCCGCAAAACGTCCGCGCGCTGATCTTCGTGACGAAGCCCCCGCATCGCGTACTGCGCCACCGCCTCAACCATCGGAGCCTCGCGCCGACCGCGACCGGTCCAGCGCGCGCGACCAATCGTCACAACCGTCTCGTCCGGGTCCCCGTGCTCCGACATATCCTCGCCCCCGACATCGACCCCCGCCACATACGTGTTGTGACTCGCGCCCCCCGGGGTCTCCAGCGCCGGATGCTCCCCGGCGAGTTGGTCCAGATGCGCCGGCGTGAAGAGACGACCCGCGCCCGCGACCGTGATCAGATCGTACTGCGTCTGGAAGACCGGGTTCGGATGCTCGACCGTGTGCCCCAACCGCACACGTTCCGCCTCCACGAACAGCCCATACTTAGGCGCTTCCTCGGCCACCCGAGACCACGGGACGTCGAAGACCCGGCGCGCCCCGTCGCGCGCCTGTTGCTCCAGCGCCGCCTGCCTCGTCGTCTCCAACAAATCGAAGTCCGTCCAGGCGGTGCCATAGTAAGCCGACGCGCACGCCGTCGCGGCTGCCATCGGCCGATACTCGCGATCGTGTTTCTCGATGTCGAAATCCTGAGCTTCGTCGAACTCCAATAGCAGGTCCGCCGTATCGCCCACCACGTTCGCGCCCGGTTCGCCCGACCCGAACCACCAGGAAGCTTCGCCCAACTGCACCGTGTCGCCGCCCGTCATCACCCGCCCCAAAGCGCGATCGGGATCGCACGACCTAAGAAACTGACTAAGCCGTCGCAGCGACCGCGTAGCTTGCGGCGACTGCGTCGGCGCCGCCTTCACACCGCGCCGAGGCGAACCGCGATAACTCGCAAGCAACGCCCCCTCCACGTGCGCGCTTAGCTCATTCTTCCCCGCCTGCCGGGACATTCGCACCACCACCGTCCCCGCATCGTGAGCCTCCGCCGCCCGCAGAATCGCCAGGTACGGCTCCAACTGGTACCGCCGCAACGTGATCGGCGCAACCAACCTGGGTACGGACGGCCAACGCCTACCCGACCCTCCGCGACGTCCCCGCGCACGTTCACCCTTCACGAGTATTTCACGCTGCACGAAGCCACCCGAAGACGGTTAGTCGTGCCTGTCTTGAAGCCCACGCACATAGGGAACACGTCCGTCGGCAACGCCACGGTCCCTTGGCTGACGTCGTCGATGTACCACTCTACATTGGCGCCGACAACGATCTTCCAGCGATGCCACAGCGTATCGACCGCCGCGCCGAGATCGCTCACCGCGGCTGCCCACAGCTTGAAGTTCACCGCGTCCGACACGATCGCAATCCCGTTCCCGGCCGCGCTAATGTCCGTCGAACCGCCCCCCTTTACGAAGCCCAAGTAGCTGGTCACCTCGTTCGCGCTCGACACCACGAACCGCGCCAAACACTCAAACGTCATAACCGTCGGCAGCGCCCCCAGGAACGCCGCCGCCCCCAACGCGCCCCCGTAACCCCCGAAGATCTGCGGCGACCGAAGCTCATCCGCCGAGGCGTTCAGGTTCGCCGCCGCCGCGTCAACATCGCTCGCCGCGAGAAAGTCCCCGCGCCCTTGCTCATCCGCGGCTGCCGCTGAGTCCACGACGCTGTTGATGCTCGTCACCACCCAGCCGACCCCGTCAAGCCCGGCCACGTTAGTCCCCGCCGCCGCCTGGAAAAGGTCCTGACCCCCAAACTGCGCGTGATACTCCGACCCCCGACTGCCCAGCCAATCGCCTGGATTCTGGATGACTCCGTTCAACCCGCCACCTCCTGACGCGTACGCCCCGTTCGCGCTGTCGTATACCGCCGTGACGACAAAGTCGCCGACGTTGTTGTGCTCGCCCGTGTCCACGATGCACCGGCGATTAGCGACCAGGTCGGCCGACCCCAGCCCGCGCGCCACCGCGATCCCCGTGAGCACAAGACTCCCCGAACCGTCGACGCGCACCACCGCCGTGCCCGTCGATGAAGCAAAGCTGACGATTGTTCCACGTGAAAGACTCATACGTCCCCCAGCTCCAGGACAAGCTCGTATTTCGGCTCACCCCTCGCCCCCGACAGCTCGTACTCCACCGCCAAACCGATCACACGGTACACCGCCGCGTTCACCCCCAGCAGCGCGTACGTCACCGTCACCACGTCGAACAATTCCTGACCAGCGTTCACCGGGACCCGCGCTATCGCTTTGATAGCGCGAAGCTTGGGGCGCCGCAGAGCGGCAGCCGCGGCTGCCGTCGCCTTCGCATCCGTGCCAAGCGACAGGTCCCGAATCACGCGAAGCCGATTACCCACGGAACCAATCGCGTCGACGCCCACGGCGTCGGCATACCGGCCCGTGCCCACCACGCGAACCCAGTTGTCCACCGCCTCCGACTCGTCCTTCTCGAACCCGCTCACCGCATGACCCGCCCCGTACGTGTACACGCTCGCGTCCGCCGCCGTCAGGTTTAACTGCGTAAACGAACCGTTGTCGTGCCGCGGCTGGTCAGTCACCACCGCCAGCAACCGCTCCGCGACGCTTCGCCCCGACTCGTTCGCCGCGTACGCGAAGCTCACCACGTCGCCGCTGAACGCCGCCGACGCGCTCCCCGAGAACGCCGCAAACCCTGTCTTCGCAACCAGCCGCGAGAACACAGCCTGACGAGTCAGCGCCGCGTTCTGATAAGCCTGCGGCGCCGACCATCGCTCCAACGCCTCCCAGGGCCCGTCCCCCGTCACCGCAGCCACCCGCCGACCGTCCGCCTGGATCATGTACCGGATGCGCTGAACGGCGAACCGCACCACCGCCCCCACCTCCGCCCCCACCGAGGTCGTGTACCCGACGTCCAAACGCATCGAACAGCCCACAAACAGGTTCGCCGTGTCCTGGAGCGCGAGCGCCCCATCGCTGTCATCGAGCACAAGCGACGCCTTCAACGACCTCGCGTCCACGCGATAGCTCGCCGACAGCACCCGGGACGTGTAGTCCGTCGACCCCGCAAGCTGCGCAAACCACACCCCCCCGGGCGTCACCATCCACGCCCGCGCCTGCGCCGCCTGGAGCGTCACGCCAGGACCAAACGCGGACGCGGGCTCAAGCGGTTCCGGCTCAAGCCAGGTAGCACTGTTCGCCCCTAACGTCGTCGGCGTGTGCGAGTAGAACGCCCGATTGAAGGCGACGCCGCCCGTCTCTTTCTGAGCGAAGAACACGTGGGCTTCCAGCGACGGCATCACGATAGCGCCCCCGGCATAGCTCGACGTCGAAGCCGCGTCCGCGTCGGCGATCGTGTTCAGGCTGGACCAAACGTTAGACGGCAGCCCGCCGTCACCCATGGCACAGCCGTAAGAACGCTTGTTGCCCGACGCGTCCGCCCCAGTCACGCACAAATGAAAGTCCGCCCCGTCGAACCCGGCGCCGATACCCGCGACCGATGCCAGCGAGTTGGTCCACGCCGTGCCCGCGCCAGCCCACGTCCCGGTCGTCCGCCGAATCCGATACACGCTGGACGCCCCCGAGTAGAAGAGCGCGATATCCGTCCCGTTCGCCCTGTACTTGTGCGCCACCCACGTCACCGGAGCGCCGTGGTTGACGACATCAGATGACGCCCCCCAGGAAGCCCCGTTGTCCAGGCTCACCCGAACCTTGATCACGTTCCCGAGGACGTACACCATCGTCGACTCGCTCGTCCCCGTCGCCAGCGAGATACCCGTGCCCGTCGTAGCTACCGCGCCGAGACTCGTCCAGGACGAGTACGTCGACCCCGCGACCGGCGACGCCACGCGGGAATGGTGCACCGTGCCCGCGTCGTTGCGAGCACGGAGCAACGAGCTGTCGCCCCCCATCGCGACCGCAACAGGAGAGTCCGCTTCGGCGCCCGTGTAGTACCGCGTCCACCGGAACAGCGGCAGCTGAGCGCGTTGCGTCTCGGCGACGACCCGCAGGTACGGCTGGCGCCGGGCCAGCTTCTGATGCGCGGTCAGCGTCGCCGAGAGCGTAATCAACTCATTCGCCTGTCCACGAAGCGAACCCCGCCGCCATGTAGCCCATGAGCTTCTCCAGCTCTCTCACCCGACCCTCGAGCTCGACGAGCGTCTGCTCCAGCGTTGGCGCTGGCGGGACGACCACGGGCGGCGGCGCTGGCGCTGGCGAAGCCGCCGGCCGCCAGCCTGAATCGAGCATCGCCGCAAAGCCGACCGTCCCCCACATGCGGATCTCGTTCGACACCTCGGACGACACGTGCTCCCGCTCGATTGCCGCCCGAACCGCGTTGTAGTACTGCAGGTTCAGCGTCTCCACAGTCTTAGCCACGCCGACCTCAAAGCTCGCGTAGTTGCGGACCGGATTGCCGCCGTTCTCATTCCAGTACGGATTGGTCGGCCACTCGCCTCCGTCGCGCGTCGTCGCGAGCGGGTTCCAGCGCGCGCCCGTGTTTTCCCAGCGCATCCACTCCACGTAGAAATCGCGACGCCAGGCAGTCGGCGTCATGTCCATCCGAACGATGATCGCGTTCGCGAACGTCTCACGCTCCGACACCCGCCACCGCTCTGGCCCAGCCATCATTCGCGCACCGCCACCAGCGGCGGGAACGCCGCCGCCGGCGCCCCCGGCGTGAACGCCGGGTGAGCCTCGTCGAGACGCACCGGCCCGCGCGTCACGTGACGCATCGGCTCCGCCGACGGGTGCACCGCTACCACCACCGGTGCCGACGTGGCGTTGTTGCGGATGAACTGCAACCCCGCCATCACGTAGGCGATGTCTTCCGGTGACGCGTTGCGCACCAAAACGATCATGTCGTCGCCGGTTTGGTGAAGATTGATTTGCAAGTATCTCGCCCCCGGCAAGTCGTGCTCTGCTGTCATAACTGAATTCCCTTTCGAACCTGAACTTCGCACTATGCTTATTACGTCCCGTGATTACGTCAACCCACCTGCACCCCCGTTCTAGCCTCCAGCTCGGCGTCGATCGACCGCAATGTCTCCGTCCAGTCCAGCGTCCCGTCCGCCTCCAGGAGCGCCGCCGCGCGCGGCACCCGAGCAAGGTGAGGCGGCACCGCAAACGCCCAATGCGCCGACTCGCGAGCGAAACGTTCCACGTCCGACGCGTCAGCACAAAGCCGACCGCCGACGAGCAACTGGAACACGTACCCCGCCGGGTTCTCAATGCGCTTCCGACCGTTAGCCGCGTCAAGCTCCAACAGCGCCGCCATGCACAAACCGGCGCCGAACCGCGACACCGTCGACGCTGGCCGCGTCACGCCCAGCCGCTCCATCACCTCAACCACGCGCGGCCGCGCCGTGGTGGTGGTGGTATCCGACGCAACCGAAGAAAAAGAACTACGTTCTTTTAGGTGATCAACACCACCACTATGTGGTGGACAATCAGCTTCCAAGACCGGTGCAAATTTTGCACCACCTTTGGGCGCGTCGTACGGAAGCGAAACAGCGTGCAGAGCGTTCGGTCGGGTCTTGGCGTGGACCGCCAACACCCCGGCCTCGACAAGCTCGGCCTCGGCGTCGATCAGCGACCGCCGAGACACGCCAACCACGCGACAGAGCGATTGATGCGAACCCTTCCAGTACACGCGACGCCCGCCCGTCGCGTGGTCCGTCACCTGCCGCCCATGCCGGAACAGGAACACCACGAGCCGAAACGCAGCCGGCTTAGCGCCTACCAGTACGTCATCGACGATCCAGTCCGGCATTTCCATCACCCCGCCCAAAGGCGCGCTGGCCGGGACCGTATGATACCGCGGCCAGTCGCGCATGCCGCGCTGGGACGAACGACCGTCCCTGGACCCCCGGCTCCCCCGGCAGCCAGGCTTGCAGTCCTGGACGACGGACGAGACCGGAAACCTGAGCGAGAAGCGGCACTGTTTCCCACGCCCCGCAGCATAAACGCACCGTGCAGATTACGCAAGCCGAACGAATGTTCGCGCGCGCGCGCTAACCGAGGACCGCCGCCGCCAACCGCGCGCGCTTGCCCCGTCCGGCGCCGGGCTTGTAGTTCGCCGCCAACGCCGCCACGTCCGCGTCCACCATCAGGACCGTCTGACCGCGACGTTCGGCCACGCGAATCATCCCCGCCCGAAGCCAGCTTGAGATAGTGCTCGCCGGGATACCGTACTTCCGAGCCGCCGCATTCACACCGATTGAGTTCATGCTCCCCATCCTACCCCACATCGCCCCACTCCGTGCACATTTGGGAGGAAGTCCGCTGCGGCGGGGAGGTTGGCAGGAAGTCCGCTGCGGCGGGGAGGCGCTTCGCGTTTCCCTGATGAAGCAGCCGCACCGCGTGGATCACCGGCTTCGCGTGCGGACTCCTCGGGGTGCTCTCCGTCCCGGCCTAACTCGCGGCCTTGGGTTCCGTCGCCTGCCATCGGGCCATCTGCTCGCGCTAGCGTTCTACCTAAGCCTTGAGGGTGGCCGTAACGTCGCGCCGCCCGTCTGCCTTCTGGGGCCTGCGTTTGGGTGTGCGAGGAAGTCCGCTGCGGCGGGGAGGTTGGCAGGAAGTCCGCTGCGGCGGGGAGGGCGCGCATGCCAGGGGGAGGCGCGGCTGCCGCCGCGCGGGATGGTCCGCTGCGGCGGGACGTCCGCTAGCGGTGGACAAGAGCCGCCGCGCCCAGGGCTGCGCCGCGGCCCCCAGCCCCCCCGCCCGGGCGCAGCGTCGGGATGCGCAAGCGGAAGCGGCGAAGCGTCACGCGCCCAAAGCTGCGCCCGCGCCCGCTTGCGCCCCTGTCCGCCGCGCTCCGGGCGGCGCCGACCGGCCCAGGGCTGCCGGTCGGACGCCCGCCCCCCAAACATATGCACAGCTCCGGGCGGCGCCGACCGGCCCAGGGCTGCCGGTCGGACGCCCGCCCCCCAAACATCTGCACAGCTCCGGGCGGCGCCGACCGGCCCAGGGCTGCCGGTCGGACGCCCGCCCCCCAAACATATGCAAAGCTCCGAATAGGTTACCCGCGCAAACCCGGCCTGAACCGTTGCCGCGACGAGTTAGCAACCGACAAACGAGACCGACATCTGAGACCGACATCTGAGACCGACATTCGTTCCACGCGCGCGTAGTACTACTACAACCACCCCAACCCCCATCGGCGCACGGGAGGTTGGCAGGAAGTCCGCTGCGGCGGGGAGGTTGGCAGGAAGTCGCTGCGGCGGGAGAACTTGCGGGCGCCGTTTCCGAGGCCAGGAAACGCGCCCGCTGCGAGGTGCGCCCGGCCCGCTTCCACCCACCCGCCCGCAGCGGGCCGGGCCTCGGGCGGGGGGCTTCGGCGGAAAGCGCGCTGTGGCTGAAATCTCTTTTTGTCCGCCTGCGCCCCCCGCCCGGGGACGAGGAAGGCGGCGCGCGTCCCCCCAGGGCGGGGTCCGCGGGCCCGGGGCGACGTGGCCGCCTGGCGCCGAAGCGGACGCCGCGGCCGCGCCCCGGGCCCGGGCGGGCTAACGCCCGCCCTTGCGCCGCCCGATTCGTTCCTCGCGCGCGCAACGCTACAACCCGACAGACGCGCATGCCTTCTGGCGCCGTATGAATCTGCGATGTCGCGCCGCCGGCAAGCAACGGACCCCCCGCCCCTATTCGTTTGCGAGTCAACGAAACCGATCTCAACGACCTTACGTGCGCTGTCTTTGTTGCGAAACTGCGTCCAAGCCGGGGCGTATCTGCCGATCTTCCAATGCTGTTCCGTGGTCTGGGGCGAGGCCGCATCAAGCGTGGGCTAACGGCTTCGCTGTTGCCGGCGCTGGCGCTTTGGGGGCCGTGCCGGGGCCGGGGCTGGTGGGCCGCGCGCCGGGGCCGGGCCGCGTCGGGGCCGCCGGGGCCGGGGACGGCGCGCCTGCCGCCGGGGCCGTGCCCGCGACGGGGCCGGGGCCGGCGAGGGTCGGGGGCCGGGGTCGACGGGGCCGGGGACGCTGGGTCGGGGCCGGGCCGCGGGGGGCCGGGGTCGGGCTCGCCGGGGGTCGGGGCCGTCGCCGCGCTGGCCGGGGGCGGCGAGGCGACCTGCACCCCGTCCGCGCCGCGCCGTTGCCCCGTCCTGTTCCCTGCGAGCCCGCCCTATCCGTCCCCCCGCCGGGCCCGTCCTTTCCGACCCAGCTCTCCCCGTCCTAATCCGTCGACCCCGGCCTTTCCCGACCCTCGCTTCGGCCCCGTCCTGTTCCGTCGCGGTCCCGTCCTTTCCGTCGTCCCGCGCTGGCCGTCCCCGTCCTATTCCGGCGTCCCCCTCGCCTGGCCCGTCCTCTCCGTCGCGCCCGCCCCCTGCTCCCCGTCTTTCCCGGCGCGCGCCCCCTCCGCGCCTTAAACAAGTGCCCGGCTGACGAAAGAAGCGAATGGGCGGCTCGCTTCATAAAGCCGGGCCGCGCACAAGAAATCGGTTCGTCTGCGGGGGGCCGAGGCGTAGCTCCCCCGCAGCCAAACCGGGAGCGCGCCCCGGAACCCTTCGGCACCCTGGCGTTGGTCGCCCGCGCCTGTCGTAGGAAACCGGATTGCCTGGCAGACGTCCCAGTCTGGTAGGAAGTCCGCTGCGGCGGGGAGGTTGGTAGGAAGTCCGCTGCGGCGGGGAGGAGCGCGGCGGGGAGATCGCATCTTGGCCCAAAGAATTCCCGCCGCGCGATCTGGCAGGAAGTCCGCTGCGGCGGGGAGGAGCGCGGCGGGGAGATCGCATCTTGGCCCAAAGAATTCCCGCCGCGCGATCTGGCAGGAAGTCCGCTGCGGCGGGGAGGTCCGCTGCGTTGGTAGGGGGTCGCTTCGAGTGGGCGAAGCGGCGCGAGTTTTCGGGCAAAGGGGGGGGGCAAGGAAACGATACGGGGCGAAAGAGCCGCCGCAAGGGTGGGGGGCAAAAAGCGGGCAAAGGCGAGCGAAAGGGGGCTTATTTCCTCGAAGCTCGGCGCCCCCTTTCGCATGCTTAAGTTCCGCTTCTTGCCCCCCTTGACGGTTTCGCGGCGAAATGGCTGCGGGGGGTCCTCGCAGCTCGGCGCCCCCCCAGCCCCCGCAAGCGGCCGCCCTTGCCCCGTCTCTTTTTCGCCCCGTGGAGTAGCAATTGCCCCCCCCCTCCTGCTCCGAAAAAATGGGGTGGGGGTTTCCGGGCGGGCGCTCGGGGGTTCTCCGTGTC
>Ga0163144_10028901_pt1 | contig 10669 bp, 11 predicted proteins | sample OliLak19BULKMAT1_FD_123175 | JGI IMG/M metagenome (GOLD analysis project Ga0163144, IMG submission 123175) | Freshwater microbial mat bacterial communities from Lake Vanda, McMurdo Dry Valleys, Antarctica - Oligotrophic Lake LV.19.BULKMAT1 | ecosystem: Environmental > Aquatic > Freshwater >...
AAAATCACCTCGTTTACCTGAACATTATGAAATCATCTTTCATGGATCGCAGACAATTCCTGGCCAGCGTGGCGGCGTCGGCTGCCGTGCTCGGAGCGGGCGCGCCCAACGTGTTCGCAGCGGCCCAGCCCCGCCGATTACGCATTGGTTTGCTGGGCGCGTCCCATTCGCACGCGGAGGGCAAGTTACGGGTGGTTCAAGCTTCCGCCGATTACGAGCTCATCGGCGCCTGCGAGGAATCGCCGGAGGCCCGGCGGCGCTGCGAGCAGCTCGGCGTAAAGCTGATGGCGCAGGACGAACTGCTGGACCATTGCGAGGTGATCGCGGTTGAATCGCCGGTGCGGGACCACGCCGCACACGCGATGGCAGCCCTCAAGGCCGGCAAACATGTGCATTTGGAAAAAGCGCCCGCCGCGAATCTCGAGGACATGAAGCAGATCGTCGCGCTGGCGCGTGAGCGGAAACTCCTTCTGCAAACCGGTTACATGTGGCGTTACCATCCCGGGTTCAAGGCCATCTTCGAGGCAGTGCGACAGGGGTGGCTCGGCGATGTCGTCATGGTGCGCGCCACGATGACAAAAATTCTTTCCCCGGCAGCCCGGAAGGAGTGGGCGGAATTCAAGGGCGGTTCGATGTTTGAACTGGGCGGCCATCTGATCGACCCGATTGTCCGGTTGATGGGCCGGCCAAAATCGATTCAACCCACGCTCCGCCATCACGGGAACGACGCCGACGATCTGAAGGACAACAACGTGGTGGTGTTTGAATTTGACCGGGCGCTGGCCGTTCTGACCGACACGGCGCTGCAACCAACCAAAGCCCCCGAGCGCTCCTTTGAAGTCGTGGGCACCCGAGGCTCGGCCATGCTCCGTTCGATCGAGCCGCCCGTCTTCAGCATCGAACTTACCGAGGCGGCTGGCTCCTACCGGAAAGGATTGCAAACCGTGCCCCTGCCTGACTACCGGCGTTACGAGGGAGACTTTGTGGAACTGGCCGCCGCCGTGCGCGGAGAGCGGGCGCTCACCGTGTCGCTTGACGAGGAATTGCTCGTTCAGGAATGCCTGCTGCGGGCCAGCGGAATGCTATGAATGGCACCGGGCGTCAATTGCCCGGGATCGAGTTCTTTGTTGCGGGAGCGGCGACCGGCGTCCGTTTGTCATCCAGATTCCGGTTGAGGCTGGCCGGGTCAAACTTCACCGGTGCGCCGCCTTCGGGAACCGGAAGTTTTGCCGTCCAGAGAATCGAGTTGATGACGAGGCGGCGCTGGCTTTCGATCTCCCAGTTCTTGTGCAGATCGCATCCGGTGAAACCAACCGACCGTCCGCCGTTCGCCCGTTCGTAGGCCCACGCAATAATCTCGGCTCGGCCATTGTGCGATTTCGCGTCCGGAGTGGTGCGCGATTTGTCGGGGACCTTGCCCGTAAGCAGGGGCGTGACACCTTTCAGGTCCGGGGCGAAGTGCAGATTGTAAAGCCAGCCATCGCCAGGTGCGGCGAAAGGTTTTACGCCGCGCACGACCGGATGGTCTGGAAACGTGGAAAACTCCATGTCCCAATGGCCGCGGCTCCCGATGTCAAATCGCCAGACCGCTCCGAGCCAGGACTGGACGGCGGTGTCGGGTCCCTTGGGATAATCCACGGCTTGATGGAGCATGACGAGTCCGACGCCGTCATCCATCAGCGACTGTAACCGCTTCATCCGGGCTGGTTCGAGAAAGGGTTGTTTGCCGCCGCCGTCCATGAAACAAACCACCGTGCGCGCGCCTTCGAGAATTTTTTCATTCTTCGGCCAACCATCGCGGGACATGACCGGATCGACGCCGGGCGACTGCCGCAGCCAATCCATGAACAGGGCGCAGCCGGCGAAGTATTCGTGCTGACCGGTTTTATTGCTCGGACTTCCGGCAAGCAGGACAATGCGGGCGAGGTTGGGATCCGGGTTTGTGACTTCGAGGGGCACGCCGGATTGATCGTAAGGGTCCGCGGCGGATAGCCGGCCCACTGTCAGCAGGAGCGCGGAAACGGCCAGCCAACGTTGGGTGAGGAACATAATTGGAGGATAGGAATCACGGCGACCAACACAAGCGGAGAATTGGTGTGGTGAGCCGGCGCGCCTGAGACGAGGGGTGTGTCTACACTCCTTCGCAATATTTGACGAGCCGGTCGTTGATGAAGACGCGATTCTTTTGGCCGAAGAGAAGTTTTCGTTCTTTCTCGATCTTCACGGTGAATTGCTCCTGGTTTCCCACGAAGAAGACATGGAGTTCCTTGACCGGTTCGTCAAACAGGCGCACGTGTTTCTTGATCGGCTGGTTATTCACCTTGATGGTGAGGGCGCCGAAAAGCTGATTGAACTCGTAGTCGATCGTGTGTTTTTCGACTTCGCCAATCTCGAGGGAAAATTTCATACGGCTTGTGACTTTTGCTCCTTAAACGACGGAGAGGCACGAGGCATGCCATCCATCGTTTATCGGCGGATTTAAATTTTCGGCAGGCCGGATGTTGGAGATCCAAAACCCGACGGTCGGCGGGAATTGTCCCGAAGCGATGCAACGTGGTCGTAATTTATACGCTTCGCAAAACGGAACGGGTGCGTAAAATGGATTGCCGAATCGAGCTCATGAGCACGCCAACTTTTCCACCGGGAGCAAAAAATATTTTTTTGTTCACCGTTTTCAACGCTCTCTCCTATCAGATCATCCTGAGCAGCCCGATGATTCTGTATGCGAAAAGCCTGGGAGCCCGGGCCACCGTTTTGGGAATCCTCGCTGGGATGACTCCGCTGCTGGTCATATTTCAGATTCCCGCCGCGAGGTACGTGGAGAGTGTGGGCTACAAAAAATTCATTTATGCCGGCTGGGGAATGCGCGTCGCCTTTATCTCCGGGATGGCTCTGGTTCCCTGCGCGGGATTTTTTTTGGATCGGACAACCCAATTGATCCTCCTCCTGATGCTGTTGTTTGGGTTCAATCTTTCCCGCGGCATTTCCAGTTGCGCGTGGCTCCCCTGGATGGCGTCGCTGATTCCCTCCGAGTTGCGCGGCCGGTATCTCCTGCGCGACGCCGCCTTCCTCAACGTTTCCAGCTTTGCGATATTCCTGGTGGTCGCGTTCAGCCTGGGGGCGGATCCCAAGGCGTGGCAATTCGCGTCGCTGTTCGCCTTCAGCGCGGCGATGGGCGCCATGAGCCTGGTTTTCATCAAGCGGATTCCGGAACCGGAAAGGATGACGCCGATTCGGACTTCGCGGGAGCCGGTTCCCTGGCGTGAGATTGCCAGCCATCCGCCGTTCCGGAAATTGCTTTGGATGAATTGCGCCTGGTCGTTTGCCTACGGAGGCATCAATACGTTTGTGGTTTCCTTCCTGAAAACCGAGGTGGGCCTGAGCGAGCGCGTCATCATGCTGGTCAGTTCCGCCACCTTCGCCGGCGGGTTGTGCAGCCTCTGGTTTCTGGATTCGCGCCTGGACCGGTTCGGCAGCAAACCGGTTCTCACTTTTTCGATGCTGGTCTGGATTGTCCTGCTCGGTGCGTGGGTTTGCCTGGCGGGAAAGTTGATTCCCCCATGGCTCTCCGTGCTGGTGGCGTTGCAGTTTTTGATGGGGCTCACCGCGTCGCTGGTGACGCTCTCCAACACGCGGCTGGCCATGGTGATTGTGCCGGAGATGGGACGCAGCCATTTCTTCGCGCTGTTCTCGGTGGTCGCAAGCCTGACGCTCGGCCTTTCCCCAATTCTCTGGGGACTCTCGATTGATGCCGCCCGCTCCGTGCGCTGGGCGTGGCAGGGTTTCGAGTGGAATCGCTACAGCCTGTACTTCGCGGCGGTGGCGTTGATGTTCGCCGTCACGCTCAGGCTCTGCCGGCGACTGGAGGAACCGGAGGCGGCCAGCTTGGAGACGTTGCTGCGCGATATCCTGAAAAAATCAACGCTGCGATTCTGGCTGCGCCTTTGGCCCAGGAATTAACCTGAGAACCAAAGTCGAGAACCACGGAGGACACGGAGGAAGTGGAAGGCGGGGGCGAGGCACTTTGAGCCGATTCAACTTGGAAACCGCAGTTCAACCGCCAAGGCTTAGCGCGGCAAAGCCGCAACCAAAGGAGCGCGGACAGCTTTGTCCGCGAGTCCCGAAAAGCAAGCAACGCGCGGACAAGGCTGTCCGCGCTGCGGGAAGATCTTCGCGGAGCGCGACGAAGTTGGGAGATCGCGGTGCGAAGGCTCCAGGTTGAGAGCCAAACAGTCGTCAGGGATTTTGCACACCAACCAGCTTCACGCGGCAGGTGAACAGTCGTTCCGGACAGAAGACTTTGATCGTTATGCCTTGGTGGTTCGTCCTGATGGGCGATGCGGCGAATCGTTTGCGAATTCCGATTCCTCGTGTCTGAGACTACAGTGCTCAGCCGCCTTGGGTTTTGGCAGGTTTGCTCTCTTTTTTGGGCGCGGTGGATTCTGTTTTGGCGGGCTTGCTTTCGCTTGTGGTGGTTGCAGCCGGTTTGGTTTCACCTGCGCCGGATTCCTTTTTGGCCGCCGCTTTATACTTTTCGCTGCGGTAATCGGTAATGTAAAAACCGCTCCCCTTGAAAATCAAGCCCGCGCCTGCGCCGATCAGCTTTTTGACTTTGCCTTTGCCCCATTTTTTCTGGCCGCAAAGTTCCTTTGGGCAAACGTCCAGCGGCCCGTCCGACATCCGCTGATGTTTCTCAAATTGATGGCCGCATTTCGCGCAAAGATATTCGTAAGTTGGCATTCGTGCGCATAGTTAACAGGCGGGGCGGTGGGTTGGTCAAGAAAGCCCGGCGGTAGTTAATGGCAAATTTTGAAACGTCCTGACGAAAGATTTCCCGCGAAGAGTCGAAGGAAGCGAAGGTTTCCGAGGCTTCCGCCTCTTCGCGACCTTTGCTACTTCGCGGGAAACTTCCGAACTGTACCACTACCCGGCGCTTTTCACGCCAACGGCTAACCGCCGATGCAGCTCATGGTCCGTTGCGGGGGCACGAATTCCGGTTCGCCGATGTGGTGGCGATCTTCTTTTTGCCAGACGACCGCCCGCAATTTATTCCGGATGGCTTCGTCGTCCGACCCGTCGCGGAGCAGGGCGCGCAGATCATGTTCCCCGGCGCTGAAAAGGCAGGTGCGGATTTTTCCATCGGCCATCAGGCGAATGCGATTGCACTGCCCGCAAAACGGCTCGCTCACCGGGGCGATGATCCCGATCTCGCCGGTGCCGTCGGCAAACCGCCAGCGTTTCGCCGTCTCGGATTTGTTGTCCGATGAGACAGGCTCAAGCGCAAAGCGGGACTGCAAGCGCCGCAAAATCTCCTTCGCGGGGACGACGTGTTCCTTCTGCCACGCGCGTCCGGAATCCAGCGGCATGAATTCGATGAAACGGAAGCTGAGATTTTTTTGTCGCGCAATATTGGCCAGCGCCTCCAGTTCGTGATCGTTGACGCCCCGGATCACCACGGCATTGATTTTCACCGGGGCAAAGCCGAGTTGCTGCGCCAGGTCGATTCCTTCGAGAACTTCGTCCAAGCCGTCGCGGCCCGTGATTTTTTTGAAATTCTCCCGGTCAAGCGAATCGAGGCTGAAACTGACGCGTTTAAGTCCCGCGTCCCGCAACGCCTTGGCCTGTTGCGCGAACAGAAAACCGTTCGTCGTCATCGCCAGATCTGTGATCCCCGGAACTCGCGCGATCTTCTCGACCAGTTTTTCAAGTTGCCGGCGCAGGAGCGGTTCGCCTCCGGTGAGCCGGATTTTTTGGATTCCCAGCTCGGCTGCCAGCCGGACCAGCCGTTCGATTTCCTCGAAGGAAAGGATTTTTTCGCTCGACTGCCATTGGCGGGCGATGGGAGATGGGTTGGGGAGATTGGCCCAGCGGCCACGATAAAAATTCAGCGCGGCCTCCGTTTCCGGCAGGCAATACATGCACCGGAAATTGCATCGATCCGTCACGCTCACCCGCAGATCGTGCATGGTGCGCCCATGCGAATCGACAAGCAGATCGGTCTGGATCATTTGGGCGGCGCGTTGGTGGCGGGAGGCGAATTGGTCGGGGCCTGGATTTTCACTCCGCCACCTTGTTTCAGTTCCACGTTCAGATCGACGTTGGTGCGCACGGTTGGCACCGGCAGGGTCGGGGCGATCAGGGCTTCGGCTCCTTTGGCCGGGGAGCCGAGAATTCCGCGGCGAATCCATTCCAGGCGGCGGGATATGGAAAGCTCTTCCTTCAGACGGCTGACCTGCTGGCGCAAGACGACCAGATCATTGAATTGTTTTTCCAACTGAGCCTTCTCGGCCTGCAACCGTTTCAGCTCGCGCAGGAGAAACTCCCGGTCGCCTTCCGAGGCCGCCAGCTTCTTTTCGGTGTCGGCAATTTGCAGTTCAAGATTTCCCAGCGAGGCGTTGAGCTCGAGCATCCGTTTGGTCATCTCGTCGTTTTGCCCCTGCAATTCGCTGATTTTGGTGTCGCGCTTGGCCATTTCGGCCGCGGCTGCTTCCGCGGCGGCCTTGGCTTCCGCCTGCGCCTTGGCCAGCGCGGCGGCCACGTTGATGAAATTGTTGGAGACTGCTTCCAATTCGTGAGTGCGCCCCACCAGGTTGGTTTCCAAAGAAATGTTTTCAGTTTTCAGTTGGTCCACCTGCCCCTTGGTTTCGACCCAGACATTGGACAGTTGCATGATCTCCGACTGGGCAGCCTGGGTCTCCTCGGCTGCCTTCTTGCCACGAACGAACAAACCGACTCCCAAAGCGATGCAAATGATCACCAAAATAATGACAACAACTTTGCCTTTCATAGGTTTTAAGGATGCGCGTACAAACTTTTTTGGCAAGCTTCTAACCGCGTCTTGATAAATGGACGTGCCCGATTACATTGTGTTTATGGAAATTCCGAACGAGGTGGCCGTAATGACATTGCCGAACGCCACTCTCTTTCCCCAGGCGCTCCTGCCCCTCCATATTTTCGAGCCGCGCTATCGCCGTATGCTGGCCGACGCGCTCAAATCGCACCGGATGTTTATCGTCGCCATGCAGAAGCCGACTTGCGTGCGTGAAACGCCCTCGACGGTGGCGGGCTTGGGGTTGATCCGGGTCGCGGTGGATAATCCGGACGGCACGTCGCATCTCATCCTGCAGGGCATTACGCGGGTTGAGATCGTCGAGACGATTCGCTACAAGCCGTATCGCATGCAGCGGATTCGCCCGTTGCAGGCTTCGCCGACGGATAATGTCACGGTTGATGCGCTCCTTGCCAAAGTGCGCGACCTGGTCACCGAACGCATCGAGCTGGGCATTCCTTTTCCTTTTCCGCTGTCCGGCAAATCGGGCAAGAAGCAAAAATCCGGGACGATGACCATCAAGGAAATCGTGAGCTATCTGGATAAGCTCCACGACGCCGACCAGGTGGCGGATTTGGTTTCGTGCGCCCTGTTGCAGGGCGCGGCGGAACGCCAGACCATTCTCGAAACCGTCGATGTCGAGCCGCGTCTCAAACATCTGATTCATTTTTTGATGGCGGAAATCAAGCAGCACAGAAAAGATAACTCCTGATGAGCACCAACAATCCAACCTCCGATCCGATGGCCAACGCCAGCCCCGAAGAAATTACCGCCGCCCTCTTCGCCAACCTGGTCATACAACAGACGAATATGGCCTTCATGTTTCTCGGGCGCGTGCCGCACCCGGACACCGGCGAGGTCGTCCAGGATTTGGAGAGCGCCAAGTTTTTCATCGATCAACTTGAAATGATCGCGGTGAAAACCAAAGGCAATCTCGACAAACGCGAGGAGGGACTTTTGAAACAAAGCCTGACCGGCCTGCGCATGGCGTTTGTCGAGGCCATGGATGGAAAAGCTCCGGCTGCGCCCACGGAAAGAATCGCTCCAGCCGAGGCCGCCGCGCCGGCTCCTCAAGCGGAGGAACCTTCGCCCGCTGCTGCGCCTGCACCTAAGCCGCCCGCCGCACCCGCAGCGGACGAGGAATCGCGGAAAAAATTCTCAAAAAAATATTGATAAAGATTCTCGGAGGCGTATTGGTTGGAGCAACCAATAACCACAGCGAGGTCTTTATGAATCCATGGGTCTATCGGCGTTTTGTTTGCGGGGCAATTCTCTTCACATTGTTGATCGCGTCGGCAACTCCCGCGCGGGCTGACGCGCTGGATAACTGGACCACCGAGCAACTCACCACGAATTGGTCCGGGCTACAGCATGTCGCTTACGGCAATGGCCGATATGTGGCTGGCGGAAGGTATTCTGATTGGGGGACCCTTCACAGTTCGGAAGATGGTGTGAGTTGGACCCTGCGCGTCAACGGGCAAACCACGGGTATCGGGCATCCTCAAGGCATAATTGATCTCAAGTTTTCAGACGGCCGATTTGTCGCTTCGGCTTGGTCTTTAGGAAACTCGGTTGGGTTTTCCACGGATGGGACAAATTGGTCATTTGCGCAATTGCCATACGAGTCATTCGTAACCGGGGTCATCGGAGGGATCGCTTACGGGGCCGGGAAGTACATCGTCGTGTTTTATGGTTTCAGCGGAAACAGCAAGAATTACTACGTTTCAGCGAATGGCACGAATTGGACGGGTTCCGCTTTTAATACTAAGGCGTTAGACGTGCGAGACGTGGCGTATGGACCGGGAACGTATGGGTTCGTTGCGGTTGCAGGCGATGGTTTTGCTTATCTCAGCGACACCAGGCCGACCGCCGGTTTGACGAGGATTCCCAATTTTGTGGGAGTAGGGACCCAGATCAGCTTTTGCAGGAACCTCTTCATCTCCCCTTCGAGCCCCGGTGTGAATGCGATCTCCACGAATGGCTTCGATTGGACGACGGCAAGCACTGGAGTCGCTGGTTTGCTGGGTCGGGTGAGTTATTTGAATGGAATATTCTATGCCCGAGTCGGGAACAATCTGGCGATCTCTTCCGACGGAACGAACTGGACCGAGCGCTTGAGTTCGAATCTCCCCGGCAATGGTGGCATCGCGTCGGACGGCAGACGGTTCGTGAATGTAGGCAGGACCGGCAGCGGATTACCCACTTGGAACAGTTTTGTGCATGTGTCCGATCACCTGGTGTCCGTCGGCGTCAATAGTTCGTCTCCGCCTCAGATTAATCTGTCCGGCGTGGTCGGTTGGCCGTATCGGGTGGAGTATCTGTCATCGTTGCCAGTCGGCTCGACAAACTCCTGGCAAACGCTGACGAACCTGGTTCTGCCCGGCAGTCCACATCTTTTGACAGACCCCGATGCGGGGAATTCCACCGAGCGCTATTATCGCGCGATGCTGATGCCCTGAGCTTTATTTGCGGTTTTGTGGTTCTCCGCTGTTTTCAGTCGAATTGGTCTCCGAGGGGACAGAGTTTCCAGAGCAGAGCCCGCGCTTTTCATGAACCTCAGGGTACGGAGGGCTGTCCTCAGCCCGCCGAAAAAGGCCCAAACGGGTCGCCTCGATCACGGCGCGGTTAGGACACCGCGCCCTGGCAATTGGTTTCCATTTCATCCTGCTTGAATCCAGAAAATTGAACCCTCACCCTTGTTTAAGTTAAGTGCATATTATTACACGCAAACGGCTGAATGATTTTGAGAGTTTTGTCGAAGTGCGCCGCGCATTTCCTCATGCCGATCAGGTCGCGGGTTTGACTGTGTTCAACATCGGGGGCAACAAAGCTCGCCTCGTCGTCGCGATCCATTACAATCGCCGCAAAGTGTATATTCGCGCGGTGCTGACTCACTCCGAATACGACATGGGCCAATGGAAAATGAAATAGTTATGTCCACAGCTCAAATGGAAAAAGCATTCGCGGTCTGGCCGCACGTTGAACCGACGTTGCGCGTGCCGCATAACGACCGGGAATATCGTCAACTGGTGAAGCTGCAGGATCGCTTGATCGATCACGTCGGCGAGAACGAAAGCCATCGTCTTGCCTCCATGAGGGAAGTTCTTGGCGTGCTCATTGAAAAGTATGAGGACGAACATGTGGCGGAACCGGCCTGAACTGATTTCCCAATAGCTGGCATATTTTTTTAATGAGCGACCCCGCAATCACCCCCGAACTCGTCAAGAAACACAACCTCACTCCCGAGGAATTCGAGAAGGCCAAGGAGATCCTTGGCCGGGAACCGAATTACACCGAACTGGGAATTTTCTCGGTCATGTGGAGCGAGCATTGTTCCTACAAAAACACCAAGCCGTTGCTGAAAACGTTTCCGACCAAGTCGGCGAAGATTCTCGTCGGCGCGGGCGAGGAAAACGCCGGCATCATCGACATCGGCGACGGGCTCTGCATCGCCTTCAAAATTGAATCGCACAATCATCCGAGCGCGGTGGAGCCTTTCCAGGGCGCTGCCACGGGTGTTGGTGGAATCGTGCGCGACATTTTCACGATGGGCGCGCGTCCGGTCTGCGCGGTGAATTCATTGAGATTCGGGCCGATCACAGAAAAAGAAGTGAGCGAGAAAGTGAGTAAGGGAGAAAGTGAGGGCGGCACTCAACACTCAGAACCTCACTCACCCACTGACCCACCGACCCACTCACCGTCCACAAACTGCGTCTCCCAAGAAATATTGAACAACCGCCGCCTCTTTGCTGGTGTCGTCTCCGGCATTGCCCATTACGGAAATTGTTTCGGCATTCCCACCATCGCGGGAGAAGTTTATTTCGACAAATCCTACGAGGG
>Ga0163144_10028902_pt1 | contig 10669 bp, 10 predicted proteins | sample OliLak19BULKMAT1_FD_123175 | JGI IMG/M metagenome (GOLD analysis project Ga0163144, IMG submission 123175) | Freshwater microbial mat bacterial communities from Lake Vanda, McMurdo Dry Valleys, Antarctica - Oligotrophic Lake LV.19.BULKMAT1 | ecosystem: Environmental > Aquatic > Freshwater >...
AATGTATCTCAACGAAGTAAAAAATAGAAATGTACCTTTATATCTCACTGACACGTTAAAACTATCAAACTAAAATATTTATAAAATGAAAAAAATAATTTACCTACTCTTATTACTTTGCTGGCTTCCTGCCCAAGCCATATTGGCACAGGACACAGATTTAGAAAAAATAAAAGAATTACTGATAGGCTACTGGAATGTAGAAGACAAAGGAACGCTGATTATAGAATCTACTGGGGAGATTTTTATGCATGTCAATGGAGAAATCGTGCAATCTGCAACTTGGAAACTAAGTGAGGATGGAGTTAATTTTTATATTATGGAAAATGGAGAGATAGAAGAAACCATGGAAATCTTAGAAATCACAGAAACTGTATTTGCATTTAAGAGCAACAGTACGACTATGTCACTCAACCGCACAGACCCTAGCTCTATCTTAATGCCTGATGATTTGACTGTAGAGCCTGTTAGACCTCAAGTTTCTCTTAGTTCGGAAGAGCTGAAAGAACGAAAAAGACTACTCGTAGGTAACTGGGCTATAGAAGGTGAAGGCACATTAGTCATCCAAGAAAACGGAGTAATTCAAGAAAAAAAAGACGGAGAAATACAACACGAAGGCACTTGGAAATTGAGTGAAGAGGGTACTACCTTTTATATCTTAGAAAATGGAGAGGTAGAAGAAGAACTTATTATCTTAGATATAACCGAAGAAAAGCTTATAGGAGAATCTAAAAATGGAAAAGATGTTACTCTTTTTAGAGAAAAACCTACGGTCAAAGTTGATGTAAAAGTACGTAAAAAAATTTTAATAGGTACTTGGGAAACCAATGTACTAGATGCAGAAGCAGGGGAAGGTTCTGAGCCAAGCCTTCAACTTATCATCAAAAAAGATGGAACTGTAACTTCTGTCAGAGGAGAAGAATTTAAGAAAGAAGGCCGATGGACACTCAGTAAAGATGGAGTTTACCTTGTTATATCCTCAGAAGAAGGCTCAGATACAAGAATGCGAATTGTATCTGTGGATAAAGAAAACATGCAATTATTTAATCGCAGTCAAAAATTTGATTTTATTAGGATTAAATAACTCATCAAGGATTTATCACAAAGTAACCTTTGGAACTTTGTGATAAATTGCTCTACTAACGCAATTATTGAGCGATGACGAACACCTATCTCTTTGCCTATTCTACCCCTAGTCTAAAGATTGACTGTAAAGATTGCTCCAAGTCAAGCCAAAATCTGTGATACATATAAACTTCAACTATGATAGTGCAAGATTTTCCCTCATTAATGTAATCATCTTTGTAAAAAAGAATCATAAAAATAACATGGTTGCTATTTTTAGGGTAAATACTGATTACCAATTGTTTGGCAAATTCCTATGAGACTTTGATGATTGATGAAAAATATATTCTCATTTTTATTCTGGCAGAAATAGCTATTCTATACAAGCATCCTATTTGCCCTGTTTGGAGTGATTATAGCCTTATATGGAAATAGTATTTTTTTCCATCCTTATAATCAGCTACTTGCCGAAATATTTTGGCATAAATCGGAGATTCCCGATGAGGTAAAATCTTTTCAAGCTTTTGTTTTAGGACCATTGGGGGCAACAATCGCCTGTTGCTATATACTAACTGCTTTTATTGCTTATTATCCCTTCAAAAGGAAAGAAATCTGGGCTCGTAATGCCATTCTTGTAGCTTTTGGTGTGTGGGCTATGTTAGATTCGCTTATCTGTATTCGTTATGGTGTTTATTTTCAAGTTTATTTTATAAATATGTTTTCAATTATCATCAAAGCTTTGCCTATTATTTTTACTTGGAAGGATTTTAAAATTTCGTAAATCAAATAGTCCTAAGTGAGAGATGAGTTATAAATTATGAGTGATGAGTTTGCAATAATCTGATAGTGAGTGTTTTACTTAAACTAACTTTTCGCTTTATTTAATTGTTGTTCCTAAAATATATGATATTATTACTCTTACAAAACCAAATTCTTTTTAGTAAAATAATAAAAATAAAGTATTCCATTAGCTTAGATAAATCTCTTATTATGAGATACTTACAAAGATAACAACTCACTTAATTAGACTTCTCTTAAATTTCTAATAATGAAAGAAAAACAGTTTAAAAAAATTAATTATGACAAAGCAAACGAAAAAAGAAAAAGCGAAAGTAGAAGAAGTAATGCACGAGTTTAAAAATGGAACTTTGATGTCTGGAAAAGATGGAAAAGGTGGAAAAGTAAAAAAACGTAAACAAGCCATTGCCATTGCATTAAGCGAAGCAAGTCATTTGGAGGATAAAGCTGAGCCTGAAAAAGCCAATGAATGATTTGTGTAAATTATAGAATACACTCATTTGGCTACACATTTAAGTCCTTGAAAATATCAAATCTCATAAATAAAACAATGAAACATCCACTAAACGAGATTACATTATATTACAATCCTGATTCTTTGGTGAGTCAAAAAACTTTGGCGTATGCCCATTCTATTTGTCCTAATGTACGGGAGATTAATCATTTGGAACAATTGTTTACAGAAAGGCAATTAGGTGAATTAGTCAATGACTTAAAGCTAAAACCTGCGGATTTAGTAGATAGAAACCACGAGTTATTTGCGGATAAATATGCCAACCAAGATTTTTCAGATGCTGATTGGCTAACTGTTTTGGTGAAAACACCTCAATTGATGATTTCACCTATTGCCATAATGGGTGAAAAGATTATGATTATTCATAACCCCGTTGATATTTTGCAATTAACAGATACTCCGCACTAAGTAAGAGGTTGGTTGTAAGTTATTACTTTCTTTAGACCAAAATTGTTCAACGATTTGTCTGACGAGCATAGGCACTTGAGCGTTTGGCTTCTAGGCTATTTCCGTTTATAAAGTAATCTACTGCTGCTTGAATATCTAAGAAAAAATGTTGCTCACCTATTTGTTGTGTCAGTCCTACCTTGTATGTCAAATCACGCAAAGGACCTATCATCCCAGCAATATATAATTGAATGTCTTGTGAAATGAGTTTTTTATGAAAATCTGAGAGCATCTCTAAAGCACTTGAATCAAGTCTATTCATACTATCACAGCTCAAAATGAGTAGTTTCATAGATTCGCCCTTCAGCCCTATCAGTCTATCAAGTGTTTCTGTAAAGTGGCTAAGATTTGCAAAATAAAGAGAGGCATCATAGCGAACAATTAATATTTCTTCTTGGCGAATTACTTCTGGGAATCTATCCAAATTACGGTATTCTTGCGTTTCTGGAAGTCTTCCTAGTACTGCATAATGAGGGCGAGTCGTCTGATAGATGACTAAAGCAATAGAAAGCAAGACCCCAATTAAAATCCCCTCAAGAATCCCTAAGGTCAAGGTAAGTAAAAAAGTAATCAAGAACATAAAGAACTCTTCTCGCTGATTTTGAAATAGGCGTTGAGCATATTTCAAATCCATCAAACCCAAGACAGCTACCATAATAATAGAGGCAAGAACTGCCTGTGGCAAATAATAAAACCAAGAAGTGAAAAATAAAAGTGTAAATATCATCAGAGTAGCACTTACAAGGGCTGCTACACCTGTTTTTGCACCTGCTTGGTCATTGACTGCCGACCTAGAAAGCCCCGCAGTTGTAGAATAAGATTTAAAAAATGCTCCCACTATATTGGCAAGTCCTAAGGCAACTAGTTCTTGATTAGGATCTATTTGGTGGTCTTTATGCTTGGCTTCCATCACTTTGCCCACAGAAATAGCTTCCATAAAAGCAATCAAAGAAATAGTAAGAGCAATGGGAAATAGCTCCACCCATTTTTCAAAATGAAAATTTTCTATCCCAACGCTTGGCAAGCCAGAAGGAATTTCTTTGATAATTTTTACTCCTTGGCTATCTAGCTGAAAAAGTAACACTGCCAAAATCCCAAAAATCACAATAATCAATGAGCTAGGTAATGCGATTTTATATTTTTCACTGATGTTTTTGATTAGAAATACTATCAAGATTCCTACTGAGCCTAAAATAAAAGTAAGTAAGTGTGTATCAGCTATTTTATGAAAAGCATCTATTAGAATAATTTGTATCTGATTGCTATTTATAAGTGAAATTCCCAATAAATGCTTTAATTGACTAAAAGCAATCATCAAAGAAGCCGCAAAGGTAAAGCCGCTAATCACTGGACGGGAAAGAAAATTCACCAAGAAGCCTAACCTTAATACACCAAATACCAATTGTATTATTCCTACCATTAATGCCAATATAATCGCCAAAGAAATATACTCTTCTGAGCCTGCTTCTGCAAAGGCAATGATTCCTGAGGCAACTATCAAAGAGTCCAAAGCTACTGGGCCAATGGCTAGTTGCCTTGATGTACCTAAAAAAGCATAGATTATCTGTGGTACAATGCTAGCATATAAACCATAAACGGGAGGTAGTCCTGCAATATAAGCATACGCCATGCCTTGTGGAATGAGCATCACTCCAACTGTGAGACCAGCAAAAATATCTCCTTGTAAGTTACTTTTTTTGTATTGGGGAAGCCAGCTTAGTATGGGTAGCCATTTAGAAAGATGCATGGATGATTTTAAATTCTGATGTATTAAAGAAGGTTTCACCTTAGGTGAAACCTTCATTTTAATTTTAAAAACCTTATTATTTCTTCTCTAAAGTAGTAGGACATACAAAAGCAGTTTTTGGAATGTCTGTTTCTGTAATGGCTTTGTAGCCTCCTATTATCTCAGTAATATGCTCAAAACCACGACTTTTAAGGATGGAAGCCGTTATCATAGAGCGATACCCTCCTGCACAATGAATGTGATAAGATTTATCAGCATCTAACTCTGCCATATTCTGATTAATATAATCTAAAGGAAAGTTCACAGCTACTTCTGCATGCTCGGCTTCATACTCACTAGGTCTGCGAGCATCAAGCAGATTCTCTACTTGATTATTTTTAAGAGATTCAGCCAAATCATCTGCTGAGATAGAAGTAATGGCATCGACTTCTTTACCTGCTTTCTTCCAAGCTTCAAAGCCTCCTTTGAGATACCCTAAGGCATTGTCATAGCCTACTCTTGCTAATCGTGTTACTACTTCTTCTTCACGTCCTTCTTCGGCGACTATTAAAATAGCTTGCTTCAAATCTGGCACTAAAGCCCCTACCCAAGGAGCAAAATCTCCATCAATCCCAATAAAAATAGAGTTAGGGATAAAGCCTTGGTTAAATACTTGTGGCTTACGTGTATCTAAAATCAAGGCACGCTCTAAGTTAGCAACATCTTCAAAATCAGCTACTTCTAGTGGAACTACCCCACGTTTCATGACATCATCTATGCTGTCATAGCCGTTTTTATTAAGAGCTACATTTTGAGCAAAATACTGTGGAGGAGGTAAAATCCCATCTGTTACTTTTTGAATAAATTCTTCTTTGGTTTTAGCACGAAGGGCATAATTGGTTTGTTTTTGATTGCCTAAGGTATCAAAGGTTTCTTTGCTCATGTTTTTGCCACAAGCCGAACCTGCTCCGTGTGCAGGATATACGATTACATCATCTGCCAAAGGCATAATTTTATTGTGTAAAGAATCATAAAGCATTCCTGCCAAGTCTTCTTTGGTAAGGTCTGACTTCTGTGCTAAATCTGGGCGACCTACATCTCCTATAAATAAAGTATCTCCAGAGAAGATAGCTGTATCTTTGCCATCTTTATCTGCTAATAAATAAGTAGTACTCTCTAATGTGTGCCCTGGAGTGTGTAGAACTTTAATACTTACTTCTCCTAATGTAAATATTTCTTCGTCTTTGGCTTCATAGCTATCAAACTGAGTCTTGGCACTTGGGCCATAGACTATTTTTGCACCTGTTTTTTTGGCTAAATCCACATGACCTGATACAAAATCTGCGTGAAAATGAGTCTCAAAAATATATTTGATAGTGTGTCCGTCTTTGTTTGCTTTATCTATGTAAGGCTGTACTTCTCTTAAAGGGTCTATAATCGCTACTTCGCCCTTACTTTCTATATAATAAGCACCTTGTGCCAAGCATCCTGTATATATTTGTTTTATTTTCATGTTCTTATTTGTTCACTATATATTAATTAATATTGATATGTTTATTTATATAAATAATTTTCTATTTGATAAAGTTCCTTATTTTTTTTAACTTTATCAATATTAATGTGAAGTATCTACTATCTTAGTTTTAGGAAAAGTAAGTTTTTATCCCTATGATATGTTTTTAGCAATATACTTATTTTTTAATACATATACTGTTACTTTTAATAGTTCAATTGTATTAAAGATAATAAAGTTATGTAAAAGGACTGCTAAAATAAAGAAAGCAATTGAATGGAATTATCATTCAATTTTTATCGTTAAAAGTGTCGTATCAGGCAATTTTATTTTTTTAAATATACTCAATAACGTATAAATCTATAATGCCCTCAAAACAATTAATCAATACTGCTGATAAACTAAGAATAGAAATATTAAAACAATATCAAATTATGGACTCTCCCCCTGAGAAAGAGTTTGATAATCTAGCAAAATTGGCATCTTATATCTGCGATACGCCCATTTCTTTGATTACATTATTAGACGAAAACAGACAGTGGTTCAAAGCGAATGTGGGTTTATCTGTCAGTCAAACTTCTCGTGAGCAAGCATTTTGTGACCATACCATTCGCCAAGATGATATAATGGTTGTGGAAGATGCACAAAAAGATGAGCGATTTAGAGAAAATCCTTTTGTATTAGAAGATCCTAATGTTCGTTTTTATGCTGGTGTGCCACTTATAAATCCGCAAGGATACAAACTTGGCTCATTGTGCGTGATAGACAAAGTACCACGTCAACTGGATCAAAATCAAATATTTGCACTCAAGACATTGGCAATCCAAGTAATGAGTCAGATGGAACTAAGAAAGCAAAATTATGAACTTATCAGAATCTTAGATGAAATGTATGAGCAAAACCAAGTGCTTGAAGATCTTAATGATTTTAACCGAAAGCTTCAGTCTATAGTAAGTCATGATTTAAAAAGCCCTATCGGTGCTACACGCCATTTTTTAAATTATATTTCTAATGGCGAGTTGACTCCCGAAGAAATACTAGTTTGGTCTGAATCTATTAGCAAGAGTTTAGAACTTTCAGAAAAACTTGTGATGAGTCTAGCTGATTTAGGGCTTAATAACTTTAATCATAGTGAACAAGAAAAACAGACAATAGAGTTAAATAGTTTTGTCCAAGGTATCATAGGAGATGTTGCTTCACAGACACAACTCAAAAAAAATAAAATGGTAAATAAGATAGGTGAGATGAATTTATCTATCAATGCAAACTTACTAGAGTTTGTAATTAGAAATCTATTACAGAATGCTAATAAATTTACAAAACAGGGAGCTATTTGTACTAAAGCCATCCGAAAGGAAAAGCATATTTTGATAATAATACAGGACAATGGACAGGGAATTGAAGCACATAAAATAAAAGATATTTTTGCTGTTAATAAATTCAAATCTAGTGTAGGTACTGATGGAGAAACAGGTACAGGACTTGGACTAGCAATTTGCCAAGATTTTGTAACCAGAATGAATGGTAAAATCTGGGTGGAAAGTGAAGTAAACAAAGGCAGTACGTTTTATATAAAACTGCCTCTATTTAATGCTTAGAATTAAGAAAATTTTCTGCCCACTAGCTCCATAAAACTTTTGGTTTCTTCTTGATTGAAGTCCCAAGCATATCTATGTCCGTATTCATTTTGAAAGAGATGTTTTACTTCTTCATAAGATTGTGACTCCTCTAGCTTATCTAGTGCATCATTAAAAGCGAGACTATCTCCTCCAAAGAGTTTATCAATAAATTGAAATTTCTGATTAAGAGACATCGCTGCTCTTAGATTATGAACTTTAGCATTCTGAAACCTTTCGGCTAAGCTTGCTTTTGGACTTTGATTTCTAAAAGTTTGGTTTAATGTTCCACCATAATCTTCCTCCTCCTTGATTGCATCCTGAATAAATTTAGGTTTTTGAGGAGCAGGAATAGGTTTTTCATTTTTTATCTCGTGAGGAATCATTGTAGGAGCATCTTCCATAATAATTGTTTTCTCAGAAGCTAAGTTGGTAGCACTTGTAATAGTCTCTTCTTGACCTAGCAGTTTGGCTACATCTAAATGAAATATATCAGAGAAGTTTTGTAATACCCATTGCATTGGTTCTATGGAAGTGCGTTTTTCTTCACAAGTAGCTTCTAAAACTTGTTGGACGTACTCTCTGTCAAAGTTTGTCTGTTGATTGAGTTTATCTAAAAAGGCTACCCAGATTTTTTTATTAATAGTGATGTATTTTGTAATCTCCTTGTATTTTTGAGGGCTAGGTGGTTGATATATTACCTTGTTAATTTCATGCTTAAAAAAGCTTAAAGGCTCTACCACAAGAAGCAATGTTTCACGAATAGCCTCAATTAGGATTGGGTTGAAGTCTTCTCTTTTGATTTGGATATGCTGAGAAAGAACATTCATAAACTGCTGTAAGGCTTGTTTTACAGCAGTATGATTAAAATCAAAATAAGGGCTATCTAGTTTGGAGGTTTCTCCTTGCCATTTTTCAAAAAGATTTTTAACTAAAAAAAGATTGACTTGCTTGATGTCGCAAAAGTTGAGAATATCTTTGCCACCTATCACATTATGATCAATAAAATAATAATCTGCCAATCTATTGGCTAATGCACGGCTATATTGGTATAGTTCGCTTTGATTGAGATGAATTTCTTTATCGTCCATTGTCTATTAGTGCCTATTTCGTAAAATAATAAACACAAATATCGTAAAAATTCATATAACAAAGCTTTTTTTAGTCAAATTAACCATTCGATGACGCTATCATTCGGGCGTAACATCTATTTTTTCAATCTTCTGTCCATCTGTTTTGACGATGAATCGAAAACTCTTGCCGTCTGTATCAGTATATTTTCCGACTGCATAACCAGATTTACCTGATACTCCTTGATGCTTATATTCAAAGGCAGTAAAGGGGTGTTTATTGATAAAAGATTTTAAAATAGCTTCTGATTGGGCATTGCTTACAGACTGTTTATTTCCATCTATATTGATTTCTACTTGTGCACTAATACTTGAAAGTAATGCAGCAGCATTGCCTTCTTTAAGGTTACTAGCAAATTTTTGCAAAACGTCTTCCTGTGCTTTTGCAGTGATGCTATTCCACAAGAGTAAAATAAATATAGCAGCTAATATTGTGATTTTTTTCATGGTTTCTAAGTTTTTGATGAATGTCTTTTAACATTTATTGTTTATACTATAATAACGAAATTATAGATAAATAAGGTTTATTCCAAATAAAAAATCGCTCATTATGAGGAAGCTATTATGATAACTTCTTCAAAATGAGTGATTTGGTTACAGGTTAAACCTTTGTGAATAAGTAAAACCTTAAATTAATACATCATAATTACTTAGAAAGAGATTGGTTGTAAGTTACTTGGTTGTTAGCTTACAAGAATCTAATAATGGGAATTTCACAAACTTATAACTCATCTCTCAGGTACTTACCTAGTAGCTATATTTTTCTTCTCTTGAAAATTTTTAACACCTATATCCAGAAAGTCCACAAAATTTTGAATGTTCAGATTATAGGCTTCTGGCTTCACAAGTAGAGTACCACTATGGTCTAGTAGCGTATAAAAAGGCTGTGCGTTGTTATTAAATTTTACTATCTGTAAGTCTGCATTTTGCTGACCAATGGTTTTCTTAACTTTTTGGTCATATTCAGATTTGTACCACTCATTTTCAGGGAGTGTTTTTCTGTCATCTACATAAAGAGCAATCACGACATATTCTTCTTGAAGACGTTTCAAGACCTCTTCATCAGACCAAACACGGGCTTCCATCTCACGACAGTTTACACAGCCATGACCCGTAAAATCAATAAAAATTGGTTTATTAACTTGCTTGGCATACGCTACTCCTTGCTGATAATCAAAAAAGCCTTCTAGCCCGTGAGGTAATTTCAAGAAATTAGCATGCTTGACTTCCGAAAAATCTACTGCTTGTGCTATTCCTTTTCCATCTGATTGTGATGCTAGAGTAAGACCACTATTTTTTAATTTCTTAGCAACAATCATCTCCACTTCTGAATCGGTTACTAAATCAAAATCTAAGCTAGACTGTGGTGGAATATAGCCTGAAAGTTGTTTGAGAGGTGCACCAAATAAACCAGGCACCATATACACCACAAAAGCCAAACTTACAATCGCAAGGGCTGCACGTGGTACACTAATTTTATCAACGGGTGAATCATGAGGTAAACGAATGCTTCCTAAAAGGTAGAATCCTATCATCCCAAAGATAACTATCCAGATAGATAAAAATATATCTCTGTCTAATATTCCCCAGTGATACACTTGGTCTGCTATGCTCAAAAATTTGAAGGCAAGTGCCAATTCTAAAAATCCTAAGACTACTTTGACAGAATTGAGCCAGCCACCTGATTTGGGTAAACTATTGAGCCAAGATGGAAATGCTGCAAACAATGAAAAGGGCAAGGCAATTGCCAATGAGAAAGCAAACATTCCTAAGATGGGTTTGACTATCATCCCTCCTGCTGCCTCTACCAAAATAAGTCCTACCAAAGGTCCTGTGCAAGAAAATGAGACTAATGCAAGC
>Ga0163144_10028904_pt1 | contig 10668 bp, 12 predicted proteins | sample OliLak19BULKMAT1_FD_123175 | JGI IMG/M metagenome (GOLD analysis project Ga0163144, IMG submission 123175) | Freshwater microbial mat bacterial communities from Lake Vanda, McMurdo Dry Valleys, Antarctica - Oligotrophic Lake LV.19.BULKMAT1 | ecosystem: Environmental > Aquatic > Freshwater >...
AGGCGCTTTGGCCGACAGCGACCGGCGGAGGGCGAACAGGTCGGTTTCGAACCAGCGGACCCGGATCTCCAGATCCTGCCGCAGGGACTCGGCCGCCTGGAACCAGTGGTTGTCCAACGCCAATTGATGCTGATGGGCCAGCCTGACCAGGTGGTCCCAGGCTCCCTGCGGCAGATCGACCTGCGTGGCGGCGGCCCGATTGGTCTCCAGGGCGGCGGCGATCCGCAGCGCGGCCCGCCAGCGCTTCCGGTGAAAAGTGGCCATGAGCGTCACTCCTTGCGAGAAGATCGGCGGGGAGACCGGCGAACCGGTCTCCCCGCCGGAGAACGAGAGAACGCTCAGGCGCCTTCGATCTTGGTGGGGGTGACGCTGACGCGGTCCCCGGTCTGAAGCACGGCGTCGGCGGAGGTCGGCTGCCGGTTGACCCGGATCAGGTAGTCGCTCGGCCGGCCGTGCGGCAGCCGCTGCCGGAACAGGTCGGTGACCGTCGTGCCGTCAGGGATCTCGATCTGGTCGGCGAAGCCGCCGCCGTCGTTGTTGATGAACAGAATGTGCATGAGAGAACCTTGTGGAGGGTGGAAGGTTGAGAGCTAAGGGCTGAGGGCCGGAGGAAAGGCCCAGAGCGGAGGGCCAGGCGAAAGCCACAGCGAACCAGCTGATTACCGCACCGGAACGCGCGTGTAATGGGCGTCGCCGGCGGTATCGGTCCGGCCGGGCTGGCGGAGGACGAGTTCATTCTCGGTGAGCGTGATGACCTGGAACTCGCTGGAGAGGTCGTCGGAGCGGACGCCGGCGAGCGTTGGACCGAAGGGAAGTGGCTGGCCGTGATCGCTGAACAGGAGCAGCTGTTTCTCCTCCAGGGACCAGCGGCCCACGAGATCGAACTCCGCCTGCAGGAGTCGCCCCCAGACGGATCGCGTCCGGAACTGCCACAGGACCCGGCGGTTTGACTCCAGGATGAGGATCGTCCGCTCCTGGCCCTGGTCCACTTTCCAGGTGCCGACCAGTTGCTGCTCGGGGGTTTCCGGGAGCGTCATGACCCAGAGGACGAAGAGCAGCATCAGGCCGGCGGGCAGCCAGCGAATCTGTTTCATGGCAGACTCCTCAGAGTCAGAGGGAAGGGAGCTCCGGCTTACGCCGGAAACCGGTGGGTGGCCCGCTGGGAGTCGAGCGCATCCCAGTCGACCGTGAGCGGCTCGCGGTCGTCGTCGTTGAGCGTCAGCGGGGGTTCCACGAGGCTGAAGCCCTGGCGGCGGATCGTGGTCAGGTCGTCGCCGGTGGCGCGGGAGATCTGCTGGTCGAGTTGGTGCTGGGTCATGCGAGTGATCCTGGGCAAGGGGGTGAAAACGAAGACAGCCGCCGGGACGATCCCGACGGCTGTCGTGAGTGAACTACAGAATTCGCGCAACAGCGGTCAGTTGCGTGGTCGCAGCCGATGTGCGGTCAGCCAAGCGACCTCGGCCGCCAGCGCGTCACTGCGGCGGGGAAACGGCCCCAGCGTGGGACCGTCAATGAGATGCGCGCACCACTGGCCCTGATCATTCGGTTCAACATGACTGGCGCGGACGATGTTCAGCGCGCCCAGCGCGGTCAGGTCCAGGAGTTCGGTATAGAGCGTCGTGATGCTTCCGTCGGGGGAAATCACAACGTCCATCAGGCCGGCTCCGGACGGCTCGGCCGCAGGATCGACCGCCGGGGGCGATCGACCAACAGGCCATCCAGCGTGGCTTGCACGCCAGTCAGTTGCGTCACCACCCGCTGCCGAAGCGACGTGTTGTCCCGCAACTGCTGTGGCTGGACGCCGCGGACGATCTGCTGCGCCTGGCCGACCAGGTCGTCGAGCTGCGCATTCGAGCCGATGTTCAATCGGCGGAACCGCTGGAAGAACTCGCTGAGGTGCTCGACGGCCGTGTCCCGGAAAACTTTCGGTTTCCCGTCGTCGCTGCCGGCCAGCCGATCGGCCAAATGGCTGACCAGTTGGGCCAGTTCATCGACGAACGCCTGCTCGGCCAGCTCGACGGCTTCATCGAACCGCGCCTTGACCCGCTGGCACTCCTGTTCGTACAGCCGGGGATTGAGCTGCGCGAGATAGGGCGGCGGCTCGACACTGGGGAATTCCCAGGTGACGGCGAACTCCGCCTGCAGGCTCGGGGGATAGTCGGCGGCATTGAAGAGGTCGCCCACCGCCTGATAGGCCGGATGCTGGGTGTCGAGCAGTTTCTTGGCGGCGGACAGAAACTTCGCTTCGGCGCTGAAGGAGTCCGCGGCTTGCGCCTTCTGCGCGGCGGAGAGGGATTTGCGGACGCCGAACCAGGCGAAGCTGACCTTCGTGGCGGCCATCGTGGTTCGCAGGCGGTCGGCGTTCGACGAATGAGGGCGGAGATCCGTGTCTGTGACAGGCGGATCGGCGAGGGCTGGAGGCATGGCGGTCTCCTACAAGCGGAATGAAAAGTGGCAGCATGATTGGTGACGCCGGCGGCGATGCGCACGTGGGTCCGTCGAGCGCCGACCCACTGAGAGCCGTGGTCTCGATAGGGTCTGCCTCACGCGGACAATGGCCGGTTGCTCCACCAGCCTCCCGGCACCAGCCAGGACATTGTTGCTCCAGGGACCGGGCCGAGGAGTATCGGGACCGCCTGGAACTGCACCTCGCTCCGCGGCGGTCGGGCCGCGTCCGCTGATGGGAGACTTCCGGCGGGCATCCGGCGTATCACGCCCAAGGGCGAGAGATTCGCGATGCATGGCAACGCCCGGCGTGGAACCAGGAGGGGGCCATTCTGAAGGATCGTCTGGCAATTTGCCGCTGGACCAGGATGATCAAATCTCCGTGGCTGACACATTACTCAGAAGCGATCCGATCGGCCGAGTTTTTGAGAGTTCTCGGTTCTGAGTTGCACCTCGTCGCCCCGATTGATATTTGCTTGAGTGAACCTGTCCATCGACTCTGAGACCGAGCAACCTCGAGACCGTATGGCCGGAGATGACTTCCTTGAGCACGTTGTTTGTCCACGCCCGCCCGAAGTGGCTTCCCGGCCTGGTCGCATTACTGGCGGCGATGGCTTGGCACTGCGGACGACTGTCCGCCCAGGAGCAGGCGGATGTGCTCGTCTATGGAGCGACGCCGGCGGGAATCGCGGCGGCCGCGGCCGCCGCACAAGACGGACAGTCGGTGCTGCTCATCGAGCCCACGGTCAGAATCGGCGGGCTGGTGACGAGCGGGTTATCGCACACGGATTTTCGGACCTTCGAGGGCCTGACCGGCGCCTTCCTGAAGTTCAGCCAGCGCGTCGAGGCCCATTACGCCCGGACGTACGGCCTGGATTCGCCCCAAGTCCGCGATTCCTTCCGAGGCACGTTTGGCGAGCCGAAAGTGAATCTGGCGGTCTTCGAGTCCCTGCTGCGCGAGCAGCCGAACATCATTCTCCGGACCGGGCTGGTGCTCCAATCCGTGAAGGTGGACCGGTCGCAACACCCGCCGCGCATTGAGGAGATGACGTGCGTCGGCAGCAACCGGACTGTAATCACCCTGTCAGCCAAGCTGTTCATCGATGCCAGTTACGAAGGAGACCTGATGGCGATGGCCGGCGTGGCCTGGCGATCTGGCCGCGAGGGCCAGCAGGATTTCGGTGAGTCCTTGGCGCCCGATCAGGCGGATGACCAGCTCCAGGCCTACAACTTCCGCTTCATCATGACTCGCGAGCCGGCCAACCGCGTCACGCCGTTGGCCCCTCCCGGATATCGTCGTGAGGACTTTATCGCCGTGCTGCCGATCCTGGAGTCCGGCCGGATCAAAATGATCTTCGATTATCCGCGCGACTGCATCTTCAAAGCGCAGACGCCGCCGCTGCCCAACGGCAAATACGACATCAACGACGTGTCCGGCGGCCTCGTGCGGCTCTCGCTCCCCGGCAAAAACCTGCAATGGCCCGATGGGACAGCCGCGGAACGATCGAACATCTTCGCGGAACATCGCCGCGATCAGGTGGGGTTGCTCTACTTTCTGCAAAACGATCCCGCCGTTCCCGCGATGTTTCGCGATGAGGCCCGGGAGTGGGGCTGGTGCCGCGATGAGTTCACCGACACTGGCCACCTTCCGCCGCAGCTCTACGTGCGAGAAGCCCGCCGGATGCAGGGGGTCCACATTTTCACGCAGCACGACAGCGAACATGCACCGGGCGATGTTCGCAGCGTCAGGCATCGGGACGCAGTTGCCATCGGCGACTACGGCAACAACTGCCACGGAACCCTTCACGACGGGCCACGATTCGGGGGCCGGCACGCCGGGGAGTTTTACAACTCCGTCCCCCCTTATCAGGTTTCTTACGGCGCGATCGTGCCGCGCGATCTGGGCAACCTTCTGGTGCCCGCCGCCGTCAGTTCGTCGCATGTGGGTTTCTGTGCCCTCCGGCTGGAACCGATCTGGATGTCACTCGGTCAGGCCGCCGGTCACGCAGGCGCGCAAGCCGTGAAGCAAAACCTCCCGGTGCAAGCCGTGGACGTCCCCGATCTGCAGCGGCGGTTGCACGCGGATGGTTCCGCGACGATCTACGTGAGCGACGTCTTGCCCGGACATCCGGATTTTGCCGCCGTGCAATGGTGGGGAACGGCGGGCGGACTGCACGGACTGCAGCCGATGCCGGCGAAGAAAGGCCAGCGCGGCAAGAATCTCCACGGGCAATACTATGCCGCCTATCCGGGGCACGCCGCGGATCTCGATCACCCCCTCGACGCCCCCCTGGCAGAGCGTTGGAAGACGCTGGCCAAACGGCTCAAGCTCGCGCCCGAATCTGTTGCCGGGTCAACACGCGGCGATTTCATCCGGGCTGCATGGAAGCAGCATCAAGCCGCTCCGGCCACCGTGGGCGACGCAGCCGTGGTGACGGGCCTGCCCGGACTGGTCGCCTTCTGGATGTTTGGCGAAGACGCGGGGCAACCGCGTCTGTCCACCGGTACGCCCGACAAGCATCCGCTGACGGAGGTCGGCGGTCCCATCCCGCGCGTCTCCGGTGGGCCGTTTTCCGGCTATGCCGCAGACCTGAATGGTAAGCAGTATTTTCGGATTCCCTATGCCGAGACGGGCGATCTCAATCTTTCCGGACCGAATGCGCAAGTCAGCCTGTTTGCCGTCGTGCGCATCGTGAATCTCCGACAAAGCCGGACCATTGCCGGGATGTGGAGCGAGGGCAAAGGCGCCAACGACGACACGGGAACGCGCCAGTACGCGCTGTTGATGAACATGCCGACGTATGGTGGTCCCAACAAGCTCGTGCCGCACATTAGCAGCGAAGGGGGCGTGACCCGCCGCGCCGATGGCAGCGCGTTTCCGTGGTGCTGCGACTATGCCGTCACCGCCCATGACGTCCCGACCGAAAAATGGTGCAGCCTCGGTTTCACTTACGACGGGAAGTTCATCCGGGCCTACCTCAACGGCGTGCTCGATGAGCTGAAGCTCGATCCGGTTCCCCACCAGCGGACCGATCGCTACTTCACGCAGGAAGGATTGGACGGCAGCGACCGCGGCATGAACCCCTACTTTCATGGCCGGGGAATCTTTCGCTACGAGCCGGACAAGCACTCCACCACGAAGCCGGGCGGCGGGAGCGACTTCACGATCGGCGCTCGCTATGCGGTGGGCAAAATGCTCGGCGAAGCCACGATCGGCCGTTTCGGGGGTCTGGCCGTGTTCCGTCGCTCACTGTCCGAGGCCGAGATGGCGCAGCTCCACCAAGCCGCCGCGGTGGAGCGGCTGAACCACAAGCTCGCGATTCCGGCCGCCGCTTCGGGGCAATCGTGCGACTGAAGGAGCAGGGGTCGCCGGAGTACGACAGGTGGTGTCGGCGAAACCTGTCATCAAAGCCATACGACTGGATGGGTGGTTTTTTCGCAGATCAGCCGGAAAGATGGAACAATTGCGAATCAATGCCTGCTGGAATTGATGGGGGCTGCAGCCGATGCCAAGAAGGATTTGATCGCCGTCGTCGATGGCTGAACTGGCCGTTGCACCTCGTCTTTCACGCCTACCCGATCAGGCACCTGACAGCTCGGCTCAGCGAGCGGAGCACGCCGTTTCAGAGCCGCCCCAACTGCGCAAGATTCGCCCGGGCCACGGCATCGGACGGAAAACGCTGGCATTCGTCGCAGCGCTCGACGGAAGCGGGATCGATCCGGCCGGCCTTCACGCAGGCCAGCACGCCCGCGACGCCACAATGGAAGTGTCCCGGCGTCTGGGAGCCACAGGGTTGGTCGAGTTCGGCCAGCCAGTCGCACAGGCCATCAATCTCGTCCAGCGTCAGCGGCGCGATCTCCAGAAAGTCGGGACGGGACCGCGTCACGTCGAGGCCCTGCTGGCGCAACACCGTCTCCCAATGCCGAAACGCGGCCAGCAGCGTGGCCCGTTCGGGAACGGTGAACAGGGCGGAAACTCCTTTCAGGCGGTCTGGGCCAGTTGGTCGCGTGCGTCGCTCAGGAGTGCAGTGATCGCCTCGGGCGGGCGACCGGACTCGTCCCAGGCGATCAGTTTTCGCAACGGTTCGAGCAGCGGCTCGGTCAGGCTGTGGAACCACTCCGACAGTGCATATTCCTGATCACCGACAACGTCGACCAGAAAGTGGGAGAACTCCTCGTCAAATTCCCCGCCGGAACCAGTGAGACGATCCAGGCGCTGCAGGAACTCGACATCGAGGACGCCTTCGACCACGATCACCAGCGGACTGCGTCGTCGGGAGCGTTCACGTCGGCGTCTGCGTGGAGTGAACAGGGATGATCTCCTGGGAGGGGGCATAGAACGCGCTGGTGAGCTGCTCGTGTTCGCGCACGCCGAGCGCGGCTTCCAGGACTTTCGTGGCCTCCCGGCAACTGGCACCGGTGAAGCCGTGGGTTTCGATCCGAGCCTCGCCGGTCGGCGAAATGGTGATCGTGATGGTGGGACGCATGGAAGAGATCTCCAACAGGGCGCGAGGGGGAACGTCGTCTGAAGGAACATCCACAGTTAAGAGCAAGCTCGACCGCTTACGCGGCAATGATCTGCACCACGATCGAGCCGTCCGCCAGCGTCTGCTCGGTGGCCGACTGGCCCTGTTTTCGGGCCTCGAGTTTCGTTTTCTCTACCGCATAAGTTTGAAGGAGTTTGTGGAGGTGCGCCTTGTCGCCCCAGCGGCCGCCGTAGTTGTCGTATTGCATCTGGCCAGTGCTGACGTTGCAGACCACCGGGTACTTCCAGTCCGGAAGCTGGACGGCGTGGCCGGTGGCTTCGGTGCGGAAGAGGATCACCGTCCTGAGAACGGGTTCCGGCAGCTCGAGCCGGCGGCAGGCCAGGCCGAGCGCCACGGCGTCGTTGATCTGCGTGCGGATCTGCACGATGTGGGACAAGTTCAGTCTCCCGAGAGAGTGGAGGGCGGGGCTGCGGCGGTCAGTGCCGGTGCCGAGACAAGGCGGCATGGAAGTGGTAGAGCATTCGCGCGCCAACCAACGCGCCGACGCCGAGATACAGCCCGAAGGCCCAGGCGGGTTCAAGCACGAGCAGAACGTAGAACAGCAGTCCGAACCATTCGCTGATCGACCAGCGGGGTGCGGATTCGCTGGGGTGCGAATTCTCCGACGGCAAGAATCCTCCTCTTCCACTTCTTCGAGAATCAGCAGCCGGCGGCGCCGACGCCGGGGGCGGGATTCGCGGGCTCGCGAGTCGGCCAGGAGGTCGGGCGGCAGGTGCCGCTGACGGATGACATCCACCAGCGCGGCCGCGAAGTGCGCCGTGGCCGCCAGCCGGCGATCGAGTGGGGCCCACCGCGACGGGGGGCCGGTGGCAGGGGACATGCAGGACTCCTGAAAAGCGACCAGCCGCGGCGGAACCGCTTCCGCGCGGCTGGCAGGTGAGACGAATCGCTAGGACGTTCAAGTGTATATGACGCGAAAACGTCCGAACTTTAGCAGCCGAACCGCGTCTCGATTTGCTGGGACGATGTTGCGCCGTCGCGATGGAGTCGGGCCACTTGCCAGCTGCGTTTGGCCGTCGGGTGGCATCCCCGAGACAACGTCCGCGACTGATCGCCGCGGACGTCATCCGGGTCATAAGGCGCCGTCAACAGTCTTGCCGCGCGGATGGCGGCGTTGGGAGAGAGGGACGATCGATCGCCTCGACGCTCAGGAGCTTCGTGCCGTGCGTCCGGCACAATTCCTGGAGGCGTTTGCAATCTTCGGAACACCGGGACACACGAGTCAGGTCCGTCACGACGACGGCGTCAATTTGCCCGGTCGCCACAGCCGCCTCGACGGCCGTCAGCATCGGCCGATCGGCCGCGCCCCCCGTTCCAAGTTCCACGATGCGGTTCACCACGGCACCGTGGAGCAGGTGGGGGAGGATCGACTCCAGCTGCCGCGAAGCCGCTTGGTCTGGATGATCGCTCTGATAGCGCTCGTAAACGAGCAGGCGCGGCTGGAACGACTCATGATGACACACAGATTGAGGAGTTTGGGACAACGGACACTTCCAGTTGGCCAGGAGGCCAGGTTCAGGAACTGGCTGCCAGTCGCAGGGAGGCTGGGAACACCCCAACCGCCATCGGCGACCGGCGCTCAGGACAGGACATCCTCAGGGTGCGAGGACATTTCAGGCGTCGGACGCCGGCTTTCCCAGGGCGAACGACCTTTGAAGTCGAGAGACTTGCGCCGCGTCCGGCCATCCGGCGGGGTCAGTCCGCGAGCCGCGTAGCCGGAGCGGACCGCCTTGGTGATCATGTTGCGATGCGTGCCCAGTTCGTCGGCAATCTCGCCGAGAAGCTTTCCCTCAGCCACCAGCTGCATCGCCCGCTCGATGTAGGCTTCGACCGCCTTCGGCCGGGGATTGACGGGCCGGTACTGCTCCCGCAGCGCTTTCGCTGACAGACCATTGCCATATCGCTCGGCGACGACCTTCATGATGACCGTCATCCGCGCGTCCCTGACGCCAAGCTGCCGGGCAATCTCCTTGAGAGGCTGGTGCGCTTGCAACAGCTCCCAGGCCCGGACGACTTGACGGTCGATCGCGAGGGGCCGCACGAAATCGAGCGTGATCGACTCTTGCAGCTGTGGCGAGTCAGAGTCGGCCGCGGGGGCGTTCGGGCCGGCCGCCGCGCGGCGACAGTCGCCGGCTTCGATCACCCCTGAAGTTGTCAGCTGAAGCGTTCCTCGCCAGTAGGACCGCTCCCGGCCGGGAACCGTTACGGTTTCGAGGACGATGGGCGCATTCAAGAGGACTTTGAGAGCCGTGTTGGCGACGGGGGCGGCCGAGGTCAGCACCTCGTGCAGATGGGCCAACCGTTCGCGGACGTGTTCGCGCGTCGGCTCGTTCGGATTCGACGACACGGTCGCTTCCAGTTCCTGCAGCCGCCGGGCCGCCGCCGTCCGCTCGCGCCGCCGTTCCGCCAGCCGGGCGGTGAGCCCCGGGTCGGGCTCGGCCGCGTTCTCGACCTGATCGATCAGCCGCCCGATCTTCTGGTCGAGCTGCTGCACCTCCCGGTGGGCCGCCTCGACCAATCCGGGCGAGTTATCGCTGCTCTCGCGCCAAGATCGAAGGGTGCTTTGGTAGACCGCCTCGAACCACGCTTCGTTCCGCAGGATCCGCTCTGCGAGGAGATCGAGGAGCAGCCGCTCAGCCAGCCGTCGCGGCATCATGGCCTTGTGGCGGCAGAGGCCCTGCCGAAAGCCCGGGCAGAGCAAGTAGTCGCCGTGGCCGCCGCCGCAGATCAGCGTCGACTGGCAACCGCCGCAGCGGAACAGGCGATGCCGCTGGGCGTTCGACCCGTCGGTACCCCTGAGCCGCCCGCCGTCCCGGCGGGCGTAGGGATGCTGGTCGGCCTGCGCATCCAGTCGTCGCCGCGCGATGTCGAACGTGTCGTCATCGATGACGCGGAGCTCGGGAAACTCGCGGAGCCATTTCTGGCACTCTTCGGGCGGCCGCGGTTCGGCCCGCACGACGCCGGTCAACGGATTTCGCATCGATTCGCGCTCGCCCCACGGCCATAAGCCGATGTACTTGGTGGAGCGCAGCATCCGCACGACCACTTGCGAATGCCAGCGGGATGTCGTTGCCCGCCGATCGCGCGGGACGGCCTGACGATTGAGCTCTTTGACGATCCAGCCGAGCGAGCGCTCCTCGCGAGCGAACCATTGGAAGATCTGGCGGACCCAGTGGGCTTCCGCCTCCTTGACCTGGTAGACCTTCCGAGGCTTGAGGTCGCCGCCACGGCGAATCATCTCACCACCTGGTGAGGGCACGGACTCATAGCCGAACCGCCAGTCGCCAATACTGAAGCGTGCGAGGACCGTCCCTTGCTGGCCCTTCTTGACGTTGTCACTGAGGTCGCGGATAAACTGCTCGTGATTGAGATTGCAGAAGGTCGCCATCACCTCCCAGCCGTCGCGATCCGAGTCCACGCCTTCCTTGCAGGAGATGATCCGGACGCCAAAGTTGTAGACCAGGTTCTTCAGCAGCGGCATGCTGATAACCGACTCGCGGGCCAGCCGACTCAGGTTGAAGAAGTAAAGCACATTGAACAGGCCCGCTTCGGCGTCGCGCAGCAGCCGGTTCAAGCCCTCCCGCTTGAGGAGCGTGCCGGAGACGGCCTCATCAACGTACTCGTACCGGGGCGAGGTCGGATGGCCCTCCCGCTCAGCCGACTCGCGCATCGTCCG
>Ga0163144_10028905_pt1 | contig 10668 bp, 9 predicted proteins | sample OliLak19BULKMAT1_FD_123175 | JGI IMG/M metagenome (GOLD analysis project Ga0163144, IMG submission 123175) | Freshwater microbial mat bacterial communities from Lake Vanda, McMurdo Dry Valleys, Antarctica - Oligotrophic Lake LV.19.BULKMAT1 | ecosystem: Environmental > Aquatic > Freshwater > Lake...
CGACAACGCCAGCCACACGCTGGAGTTCGAACCCGACAGGGAACGCATCTTCAGTGATCTGATCCAATGGTTGGACAAGGAATTGCGCCACTCCGTTTGTGATTCTTCTCTGTAGGCGCATTTCGGTGGAACGGTCGGCAAAGACGATGCCAATCAAGCGAAGTGCTACCAGGCAACGCCGCCGCCCGCGACGGCACCAACTCCTTCCGCCCGAAGATCAGTGATGAGGCCACCTCGCACAAAGACATGCGGGCCAAACCAGTGGATGAGTTCTGCGTTCAACATGGAGTCGGAGAATTCATCTTCCAGTTCACAATCAAGTGCTGTCCGAAAGGACGTCTGATCCGAAAGGTCGATTTCATTCCCGATGACCAGAAACCCGGTATTCTCCTTGTCCTTGATGTGATCCCGAATGTGGGGACTTGCATTCACAATCGTCAGCTCGGACTGTACGGATTGGATACCGATCTGAATGAACGGGCGAAAGTCGTCTGTGACATCGGCAAACAATGTTGTCCCGAAAACAGCGGCGGTCGCCTGGGCATCTAAAGCTCCATCGACGCCTGGTGCGGGCAGCGAGCCGGCAATGTCAAGACGGCCTGCGGATACGAAGAGATCCTGCGAAAGCACCCGGAGCAATTCTGTGGTCCAGGGGATCGGGACATTCAATGTTCAGTCACGCCGGTTGTGGAATCATACACCAGTCCAGGTGGCTCGGGTGAGTCATAGTAAAGCGCCTGAGCTTCCGCGTAGGCTCGTCCCAACAGACCGGCGCGAGTAGCAGAGTCTGTTTCCTGTCCTTTCAGTTGAGACGACAGCTGAACGGTGACCAGAGTTGTCAGAGCCACGAGCTGACAGAATCTGTGAGGCATGAGAAACAATTCTCCCGGTCGGTATTCCGCTGCACGACAAAACGACGCTCGACGAATATCAGCGGCAGCATACGCAGCATTCACACTGAGTTTGAAGATGGCATTGCGGTCTTGAATGGGCAACGTGCAGTTCGACCTGGCGGAACACACCGGTTCCGGCGGAACTTGCCGCAATTGATTGCAGCATGACAGGGGAAGCAACGGCAAAGGGGTCAGGCCTCTTTGATTTGCGATTCCTCTTTTGATCGCAATTGTTGCCGTCCGCGCGGACGTATGGTTGACTCAAGGTTGAGGCGCGTGGCGATTGATTCCACCCAGACATCATCTCCCAGTGGACGGCCTCGCTGAGCGGACAGGCGAATTGCGTCCAGTTCCTTCTTTGTGAGCGGATTGTTAACCCGTTCCACCCATTTCGGCAATCGTGCAAGCGGCCACGGCGACAGCAGCTTTGGATCAGGCTCGGGCTTCTGTTGCCATCGCCACAATGATCCCCAACGCCAATCCTCGGCTCGATCCACCAGCTTCGCTCGCAAGGCGTTTCGCTCGACGTAGCGGCAAACCACGAAGAAGTGGTCGTCGTCCTGGATCGGAAAGCTCTTGTATCGCTGTTGATAAACATGACCCAGTCCGCTGGTGTGATAGTGGGCATGATAACGCATCGTATGGGTGCCACCAATCCAGCCCATAAACCGGCTCATCTCGCCGTCAATCAAAGGGCGCAGTACCAAGTGATAATGATTGGACATCAACTGATAGCTGAACAACTCAATCTGATAGATTTGCAAACCTTCGTGCAGAATTCGCTCAAACGCGGCGAAGTCCGCTTCTTTCCGAAAAATATCCGCTCGCAAGTTGCCGCGATTGAGGGCATGATAAAGTCCGCCTGCTTCGTCCGCTCGAGGAGGTCTCGGCATGTAATGTCGCTCCGTGAAAAGCGAGATCATAGCTGAACAATTGACAGATTTCAATCAAAGACGCCTGACCCCTTTGATCCTCCCGATGCGGTCCGACTTGTCGACATCGACCGGGCCGCTGTCGAATACGGCGTTGAAGCTCAGCCCGGCATCAGCAGCTCGATGCGCATCATTGCGCCACTGGATCTGGCGGCACCTCTGGCCAGTCTTGTTGCGAACGACGTGGCGACGGCGGCGGTCTGCGAATCCGTATGCCTTCAGCTTGCGCATACGCTTCCAGTTCCGCCGACGGAACCGGCCGATGTGGTGGTCTCCGCATGCGCTTTGAGCCAGATCATGGAGTCACTCGCGCAGCTGATACCGGCGGAGCATCCTGCCTTCCTGGATTTCCTGCAGGCTCTGCGCCGAGGCCACCTGCGGCGAATGCTGCAGCTGTTGAAACCAAACGGCTGCGGCGTTTTCGTCACGGATCTCATCTCATCGGAAACCGCTCCGGAACTTTCTGCGACGGACAATGCCCAGCTTCCACGATTCCTGGCAAAGTGTCTTCAGAGTTCCAACTTCTTCTCCGGGCTGAATCCGGGCTTGGTCCTGCAGGATCTGAAAACCGAACCGGGACTGGCGGCGTTCTGCCGGAACGTACAGATTCATCCGCCGTGGCGATGGCAGATGGGGCCACGCTGGTATGCGGTGTACGCGGTCGACTTCAGAGCGGCCCCTTTGCCTCGCTCCGAAATGACAAACCTGGACGCAATTCCGCCGTAGGGTGCTCGCTGCCGTGAAACGGGAAGGATTCGTCCCTCGCGAAAGACTCATTACACTCCGTCATGACGATGCCCTCGCGGCCCCGGCAGCGGTGCCCAGGGCATCCAGCGAAAACGCCCGACTTCCCTCCGTGGAACGACTTCATTGAAACCAATAGTTCCGGCAACCTCAAAAAACTTCCATGGCCCGGCTCCAGGCTGGATGGCGGTCGCGCGCGGAGCAGCGCTCGGGCTGGCTTGTCTGCTGGCGCTCAATCTTCTGGAAATCTTTGTCCACGGCACCAGCGCAGTCGAAAACTGGTTCTGCAGTCTGAAACCCCTGACGCAGCCGCTCTGCATCGCCGTGCTGGCGATGGCGGCGACGTCGTTCCTGATGTTTTCGATGAGGCCCGGGCTTCCCGGGCCGGTCTGGTTTGCGACGATCGGGCTCGTGCTGATGTTTACCGGATTTTGCGGCTGGGAGCTCCTGCAGATCGTGCAGCGGGTTCCTGAAGCGATACGAGTGACCGCGATGGCCAGGCCTCTGGGAATTCTAATGCTGCTCGCCGTTGCCGGGATCGGCGTATTGACTGGCAATGCCGACAGCGTTCGAGGCCGCTCATCGTTCATCGCGATTGTCACGTCCGCAGCAATCGCGATCGCTGCCTTTGCCGTAGTCACAATTCAGTCGGGAGGCCTGTCCGACACGGTGTCCGAAATTCCGTTCCCCGCAGTCCTCGTGCCGGGTTGCGGACTCAATGCCGACGGAACACCGAGCGAAGCGTTAACCGATCGAGTCATCAGCGGTTGTCGATTGCTGAAGGACACACACGGCACGCTGCTGGTCTTGTCCGGACGTCCCGGTACGAACGGTGTGTCAGAGCCCACAGTCATGCAGCAGCTCTCAATTGACTCCGGTGTCAGCGAATCATTTCTGCTTTTGCACGAGAGCGGAACGGATCTCGCTGCGTCCATCCGATTTGTCGCAGGACTTCCCGAACTGAAGGATGACCGCCGTGTCATCGTCGTCAGCCACTGGCATCAGCTCGCCCGGGCTCGACTACTCGCAAGACGAACCGGTATGACAGTCGTTGCCGTTGCTGCCGAACAGCAGCATGCATTGTTCAATCAGAATCTGCTGGTCGCCAAAGAAGTCGGAACATTGCTGAAGGCGTTCTGCGATCCGGGTGTGGAATTCGTCAGAAGCTCGACTAACTCGGTCGATGGAAACGAGAAATGATCAGCGGTGAACTCCAGGAGAACGAGTGCAGAAAATCGACCGATAACCGTGCTTCCGCGACGGGGCATCCTCAAATCCAACAGCGATCGATCGGAGTCTTGTATTGAACTGGAGGAGACTCTAACATCCTCCGCCGCAGCGGCTGAAGGGAGCAGGGTACCGTCCCCTATGCCGTTTGTTGCGTCCTCGGGCAGATAGCTCAGTTGGTAGAGCACAGGACTGAAAATCCTGGTGTCGGGGGTTCAATTCCCCCTCTGCCCATCACAAAGCCCCATGTTTTTGAAAGAGAACATGGGGCTTTTTTTGAGCGTGCAAAACTCGAATTAGCCGCTCCGTCTGACAACGACGCAGATCGCTGCGACAAGGAAATCAAGAGTCAATTCAAAGACTCAATGCCAGGTTGGAACACATGACTGAATTCGCCGTCGAATTGTCGGGGATCACCAAGACATTCGGGACTCACACTGCGGTGCGGAACCTGGATCTCGCGATTCCGGCCGGGTCGATCTACGGCTTCATCGGGCCGAACGGGTCGGGCAAGACGACGACAATTCGCATGATCCTGAGAATTTTCTTTCCGGACTGCGGACGCATCACGGTCCTGGGACAGGCGGAAGGCGTCTGTGCGGACGATCGAGTCGGGTATCTTCCCGAAGAACGGGGTCTGTATCGCCGCATGAAGGTGCGCGACCTGTTGAAATACTATTCGCGGCTCAAAGGCTTTCGCGAATGTGATCAGGAGATCACAGACTGGCTGCGACGCCTGGGTGCGGAAGACTGGGGCAACCGTAAGATTGAAACGCTGTCGAAAGGCATGACTCAGAAAGTGCAGTTTATCGCTGCGGTGGTTGCCCGGCCTCAACTGTTGATACTGGATGAGCCCTTCAGCGGGCTCGATCCAGTCAATGTCGAAGTGCTGCGGGAGTCAATTCAGGAAGTTCGCAGCCGAGGAACGACGATTATCTTTTCGACTCATGAAATGGACGTCGCGGAACGCATGTGCGAACGAGTGTTCATGCTTCACAACGGCAACAAGGTGCTCGACGGTACGGTCAGCGAGATTCAGCAGAGGTACCCTGCGGATGAAGTCAGAATTCGACTGGCCGAGGGCGAATCTTTGCCAGCTGAAATCGGCGGCGTTGCTGCGGTTGAAAGGCGAGGAGCCTACTATCATCTGCATCTGCAGGATGCATCGCGGGCGGATGGACTGCTGAAACAACTCGCGATGGAGACTCGCCTGGAGCACTTCGAGCTGCTGCGACCTTCGCTTCACAACATTTTCATTCGCATTGCAGGTCCAGTTGCTGAAGCGGCGGAAGTTCCCATACTTCAGGCTGGCTGATCCGTAGATTGGGGACTACCTTCCTGGAACGCCAGAGACCGCCCCATTTTTTCACAGGAGCCGAAACTCAATGACGACTCTTTCCGGGCAGACTTTTCTTTGCTTCGTCGGTGATGATTACGAAGATCTCGAAATCTGGTATCCGAAGCTGCGGCTGATTGAAGCCGGTGCCGGATTTCACCTTGCAGGTCAGGAAGCGGGGAAAAAGTACATCGGAAAGAACGGCTATCCGTGTGTTTCCGACAGACTGATCAAGGGGATCAGCGTTGCCGGCTATGACGGACTCATCTGCGCTGGCGGATGGATGCCGGACAAGCTGCGCCGGGATCCCGAAGTCCTGCGGATCACTCGCGAGTTCGCTCAGTCCGGCAAGTTGGTCGCAGCGATCTGTCACGGCGGCTGGATGCCAATCTCCGCCGGAGTCTACAAAGGCGTCAAGGTCACGGGGTCGCCCGGGATCAAGGACGACCTGATCAACGCCGGTGCGATCTTCGAAGATGCTTCCGTTGTCATTGATCGGCATTTCGTGAGTAGCCGAAAGCCGGATGATTTGCCGGATTTCTGCAAGGGCATCCTGCAGGTGTGTTCGGGTTCACCGCGTGTTTAAACGATCACTGCGTTTTCGGACAACAGTGCTTCTGACGATTAGAGACGGTCTGACAATCAATGGATCGCAGCCGCGAAACGGCGCACGCAGGAATGATGATCTACGCAGCAGTCAGTGCTTCGCCGCCGTAGCCTTTGCGGATGGCTCGGCGGGTCAGGAAAAGTTCTGAGATCAGGAACAGCAGGAACAGAGTCATCAGTACGGCCCACAGTTCCGTCACACTTTCATCGCCGTACATGCGTTTGCTGAGATCAGACAGATTTGCGGCGAAGCGAACGCGGTCGTTGGTGGCGAGTCGGGCTTTGTCGTCCGCTGTCAACTGCGTGAGATCGTCCTCCGCGTGGTCGTAATTGACGACGAACGCATCGCGACTCACTTCCTTTTCTTCGATCACCACCTTCAAGCTGTAGATGCCCGGGACAAAAGTCTCTGGAAGCACTCCGACCAGAGCTTCCGCATCTCGTGTCGCAGCGACCGCTTTTCTGATCTCGCCGGGAGTTGTGAATTCGAATCCGACCGACTCGTCAATCGCAGCCGAAGCTGCCTTCTGCCATTCGCCGGATGCCTCTGCATCTGGCACCGCCGACACCACATCGGGACTTCGAATACGGGCAATCAGAGGTTCGCCGAAGCGCACGTTGCGATGCCGACGGGCGGAGGCCAGATGAAACACCGCTTCATGGAGAAACGGAACGAAGTCTGACCGCGTCGGAAGGTCTGACCAACTTCGATCCAGCGCGGAGGTCATCAACAGCGTCAGTCCTTCTCCATATCTGGATTCGAGCACGAGCGAATCCCCGGTCTTCAGCTGCGCAAGCACAATCGGCAGCGAAGCGACGATCGGACTCGCTTCGCCGGGAACGATTGGCCTGGGTTCGAATCCGGCGTCAGCTAAGGCGAACTTCGGCAGGCACCAGGCAGAGAACGAAGCCTTCAGCAGACTCCGACCGGGCGGCTTGCGGAACCGGTCCATCCAACCGGTCTGAATACTGGCTTCGGACACACCAATCACCTCGTCCGACTGAGGAGGAGCTTCGCGGGTTCTGACGATCTGTACCGGGGCCATCAGACCTGAGTCCGCAAAGCATGCCTTGAAGGATTCCGGAGTGGTGCTCGATCCGCAGGCCACAAATGCTCCGTTGCCTTTCGCCACAAAGTCGGCCAGCGCCGCCGCCGCGGGAGGCGGGATCGCCGAGACATTGCAGAACATCGCGACTGCCGCGGATTCAAAATCGTCGGGCCGCAGTTCGGCAGCTTCAACGACCCTTGTTTTGACCCACGGCTGTCGGCCTTCCAGAGGAGCAAACGCCAGTTCCGCAAAGAACGTATCGCGTTCCGCCGGGGTGGCTGACGGAATTCCGTTCACCAGCAACAGAGGAAGCGATCCGGCGACATGAATCGCCGCATGACTGATGTTGTCGACGGCAATCGCGTCATCGTTCACTTCCGCTTCGACGCTGAGTACATGAGTTCCGTCCGAACGTATCGCATGATCAAATTCCAGGACGGTTTCACTTCGAGCCGGCACGGTCGGAGTCTGCGATTCGCCTGCCAGCGACTGACCGTCCAGCAGCAACCGTACAGGAATCTGCATCTCCTGATCCGAATCATTTCTGACCGACACCTGCAACCGAACAGGAAAGTCGGGAACGGTCATCTCTCGAGACAGCGAGATTTGACCCACGGAAACATTCCTGACAATCGGTGCCAAATGCGGCGCGACGTCGACCACCCAGATTTTCGGACGCACAGCAGGAAATTTCAAAAGATCGTCGAACCGAGTCCATTCGGCATCATTGTCTGACTTCCAGCCGTTGCCCTGGCGGTCGCTGAAGACAACCACTTCCCGGGCGGACGCACTCGTGCGGCCGAGAATCGCAATTGCTTTTTCCACAGCTGCCAGCATTCCGCAGGCACCGCCTGGAGGAGGGAGCCGGCGAAGTTGGTCTTCCACGGCTCTGAAATCCCGGAGAGGTGATTCGATCACGGACATCGGCTGATCACGCGCATCAATCAGTGCGGCACTGTCATCGCCCCCCAGAGTCTTCAGGAACTCAGATGCTCTGCGAATCGCGTTCTGATGCACGGAATTCACTCCGTCAGAACGCGACATGGAATTCGAACCGTCGATGATGATTACGACAGTTCGCGAACCTCCCGATCGGTAGCCACCGAGCCAGCCACCGGGAATCATCGGCCGGGTCACCGCGAAGACAATCAAGCCGATCAGCCCGATCCTGAGCACCAGCAACAGCAGCTCTTCCAGCTTCAGCCGCCGCCGTGTCTTTCGGGACGGGTTAAGGAACTGCATCGCACCCCATTCGACGATATCGAACCGGCGCCGACTCAGCAGATGCGCCATGATCGGAAGGGCGACGCCCAGCAGTCCCAGCAACAGCCAGGGATTCAGGAAGAACTGAAGCATTTTCTGTCCACGAGGATCAGCTGGAATCTCAGAGCTTCGCTGGCGGTGTTGTCGCTTCGCTCCGCCACCGGCTACCTGCTGAAAACCCTGCCGGGTTGTAGCCGAATTCGCAAAGATTCGGATTGATTGTCCCGTCCGTCCGGCCGGAATTCTGGCCAATTCTGTTACAGCCATTCATCCTGCGCAAGTTCAAAGTCTATCGCATCCGGTCAAAACGGAATCACTGCGAAGCCTGCGCCGCAGCCGCTTCTGCCGCAGCCTGTGGCGATCCGGGGGCCCCTGGCTGACCCGGCTGGGGCTGTCCGGGCTGGCCCGGCTGCTGCCCGGGCTGTTGACCATTCGGCTGAGCCGGCGGCTGCATCAGACTCCGCAGGCGTTCCTGAATCAGCGCGAGATCAACGCTCTTATCGACCTTGACGACCTGCACGACGGATGCGGAATCAGCGGCTTCATCCAGCGACTCGATCATCTCACCGATCGTGTCCATCAGGCTTCCGGCAGATGAAACAATCAGTGTGTTTGATGAATCATCGATGCCGATCGACAACAGACCTTTGAAGCGGATGGGCTCTTCTTCTTCGTCAGAAGAGCCGGACGTCGACGGGCCTCGCGGCAAAAACGTAACAAGGCCGCTACTTGCTGCTCGCTGTCCTTTGTCGTCCGCCTCAAGAGCCTTGTCGTTGGAGCTGAGCAGATCGCGGAAGACGTCTTTTACGGCCGCTGCCACTGAAGCAGCTCGTGCATGCTCCAAACGAAAGATCGTCGTGACGCGCATTGAACGAGTGTCGGAAGGCTCCGGAACGTCATAAATTCCGATCAAGTCTTTGATCGTTTCGAGTTGTTTCGTGTCAGCGTCACGGACCAGAATCGTGCTCGTGAAGTTATCCGAAATAAACTGAGGCTGCCGGCGCTTTGAAAGACTGTGATTGCCTTTCGTCTTCTTCTGCGACGGCATGATTCCATAATACGGATCGTACTCAAAACCGCTCTTCGTCTGTTCCTCGGCCTTGAAGAAGTCCTTCAGATTCAGGGTGACCCACGATGGTGTCGCATACTTCAGACGGAAGAGCTTATAGCTTCGCCGCGGAGCAGCCACCTGTCCCATCAGCTGTTCGAATTCGGCGAGTGCTTCCGGATCGCGGCTGCTGGCGATCAGCTTCCCGTCGGGCGTCACGGAAATTTTCACAGGTGATGAACCATCACGGGAACGCGGACGCCTTTCCGATGATGCTTTTGATTCCGGCAACTCGGACGCTTCCGAGGCGTCCTGCCCGAGTTGTTTTCGCAGGCGATCGATCAGCTTCTGATCAATCACGGGTGGCGAATGCTCCGGCGGAACATCGCCCACCTGGCCTTCGGTCGGCGGGAGCACCGCTTCTGCCCCTGCATCTCGGCTGCCGCTCACGGGTGGGTCCCCGCCAACCTCAGCAGTTGCCGGAGGGCTTGGGCCCTGCCGCTCGCCGTCGCTCGCGGGCGGTCCGGCAGCATTCTCCGCTGCTGGATCGTCGTTCAGCATTGTCAGCACAGAAGCGGATTGACTGACGACAGCCACTCGGTTGTGTCGACGCGATTCCAGAAGTTCATCAAAGGCATTTGACGACGAATGCTGTGCCCTGTCCGAACCGGGTTTCCAGACCCTGACCCGGGGTGAAGACGATTCGCCAAAGCTTGTGACATCAGCATCAGTGCCCGATTCTTTCAGCGATTTCTTTTTAGGAGGATCTGATTCCTCCTGAGAATCCGCCGGACGTTCCGGCAATGGTTCAGGGAGATCAAATTCAAGCTCATTGCCGCGCCGCCAGTACTGTTGCAGTCGTTGCTGAAGTTCTTGCAGATCCTCGTCTGCATTGATCTCGAACACCCGCATCCCGTTGTCAGAGGAATTCGGATCCGGAAGTTCCCCCAGCTTGATCAGCAGCGTGCGGATCTCATCCATCTCCAGCGAGTTCGCATTCACGAGCAGGCGGTTGTGTTCAATGTCTGCTTCGATTTTGAACGATGGTTCCTTCGCAGTTTGCTGCGCACCACCACCACCATAGTCAAAAAAGCCGTAGAACCGCTGGCGGGATGAATTGTCTTCCTGTTTCTCTTCTTTGTCCATCAGCACTCGGATCGTGCCCGCGACGTATTCGGCATCCAGTCGCCGCAGCGGAATCACTTCAAACTGCCGCGAAGACTGATCGAGCTTTTCAACCAGCGTCGAAATCGTCAGATGATCGGCGAGAGTGGCCCAGGCGATGATTGAGCGTTTATTCTTGTCGACTTTCAGGACCGTGCCTGGGTCCATGTCGCCCAGCTGCTGAAGCAGATCTGTCAGAGTCTGCGGGTCGACCGTCTCAAGCCGGTAGATCTTCATGCGGTTCAGGTTCTGCAGCAGGCTCTTGCCTGCATCACCCGGCACGTCGATCTGTTCCACCGCTTTCTCGATGATGGCCATCTGATCCGGAGCCGCCTGCGCCAGAATCATGTTCTCTCTCTGATTCAGCACAAGCCGCGTTTCAATCTCCTTTTTCGGTCCTCCTGCG
>Ga0163144_10028907_pt1 | contig 10668 bp, 7 predicted proteins | sample OliLak19BULKMAT1_FD_123175 | JGI IMG/M metagenome (GOLD analysis project Ga0163144, IMG submission 123175) | Freshwater microbial mat bacterial communities from Lake Vanda, McMurdo Dry Valleys, Antarctica - Oligotrophic Lake LV.19.BULKMAT1 | ecosystem: Environmental > Aquatic > Freshwater > Lake...
GGAAGCTGTTGAAAATTTGGGCCGTGCAGGATTCGAACCTGCGGCCTGCCCCGTGTAAGGGGGACGCTCTACCGCTGAGCTAACGGCCCGTCTACGAGGGAGTTTAACAGGTTTCGACTTGGGGGCCAAGGGGTGGTGCCCTCCTTGGTGCCCAGCCAGCGTTAGAATCTGCCAAAAGCTTTATCGAACTACTACGAAACAAACCCCCAAAGAAGCAGAACAAACCCGACAATGAAGGCGATACTCCCAAGTATCGGAGAAAACATACCCAGCACCATAGACAGGATGATGAGAAGGCATCCGCCTCCTTGCCTGTCGCCACGGATTTTCTGCCGCACTGCTTTCTGAGGGTGGCCGCAAGACGGGCATGCTGCGGCTTCACTGCTTATTTGCTTTTGACATGCTTCGCATGCGTTCAGTTTCATAGATTCGACTCTGTTCCGGCTTGCGAGCTAACTAGGGACTATTTCTTCAGCGATTTTACGAATTTGCTGAGGGCGCCCGTCTTCAGCATGCGCTCCTTCGAGTAATCAAAAGCGACCTTGCCGCAGGACGTGCACTTATACTCTTGGCCAGTGCGGTCGTTGGGATTGTGGTACAGAGGAACTTCACAGCCGGCGCAAAATGCAGTGGTCGAAATCTCATCGGGCTCGACGCGCGGGTCAATTCCCGCTTCCCAGGATAGGCGGTAGTTCACATCTTTGCTCGGTGATTCAACAAACGCCGTCTGGCGGGAACCGGCTGACGCGACGTTGCTTTTGGCTCCTTTGAAAAACTCGATGACGGGTTTGAGGGTAACTACAACTCCGCCTGATTTCAGCTCAAAGTCTTCTGTCCTTTCTTGGGCAATGGGCTTCTTTGTTTGGAAATTCCTGATGAAGTAAATGGCCTTCTTCATGCCATCTGCTTGCCCAATCTCCCAAAGCACATCGGGCGATTTGGAAGCGGCTTCAGTATAAAGGACAAGCAGCACGTCGCAGGCTTCGATGGCCCCCTTGAGCTTGTTCCGAAGGTCTTCGCCTGGACTTTGCTTGCGTTCGACGATCTGAAGTGCGATTCCTAGCGCTGCGAAGCCGATTTCGAGCGCCGAAATATAGGGCTCGTCCGCTGCAACGTTGGAGTGGCTTAACATTACTTGCATGAAGGATTATCGCTTTTTCCCTTCATGCCGAATGCTTCCGGCTTGCTACAGCTTAAAGGTGCGAATCTGCCTAAGCGCACGCAGGACAGGCGGATCTTTTTCCGTTTCTGGGATGATTGGGTCATCGTCCAATTGCAACGCCATGATGTCCGGATCATTCTCCCCGATTTGCCATGCATTCCTTAGGCTGATCGCTCTCATTGGAATCGACAGATCGAGAAATATCTCAGGGCGGGGCATGTCCTCAGTGAATCGCGCTGGAAGGATGAGATACGCCCCCTCGGTTTCGAATGCTTTCCGTAAATTATCAATATTCTTCGAGTCGGCCGGGTGCATCTGCTGAATACGGGAGACAACTAAGGTCTGTTTCGAATCGTCATTGTCTTTCGAGAAATCTGTCCCTATAACCATTCTGTAGCTGAAAGGCTTCTGTTTTTGCGCCCCCGAAATAATTGAAATCCGAAGACGTTCACTGCTGCCCGTCTCGCTGAACGATTTGCGCCACTCCTCGAAAATCGCGCGTCCAGCCCCACCATCCTGGAATAGGAGAACGATGGCCGAGGGCTCCCCTGGAGGAGACCAAAGATAGCCCACCCCGCTCCATTTCGCGCGATCCCACAACGGAATGTTGATCAGCGAATCAACTCGACGGTCGGTATGTTTTAATTTTGAGGAATCGAGCAGTCCCGTTGGCGGTTCGCCCTTACCTGGTTTCGACGGAACTCGAGGTGAACTGATCTTTTGATGTCCTGTGTCCCAGGCGACCCTTCGTAGTAATGGATAATCGTGGTGTGCCTCAGAGGGCTTCCAGTCCAGAGTCCCAACTGCGGGCGTCTCACCAAGGATGTTCCGTATCGGAACCTGTGTCTCGGAAAAATTCACTGCACGATTGATCGCCGCCTCGTCGCCAAATACTCGGCTAGCGTAGGTATCAAGGTGCCTAATGATTGCAATGCGTCCGATAACGCCTATCGCAAGCGTTAATATCCATTCAGAATGCTTTATTTCGCTTCGTGACGACTTCTCATTGTAGTGGACGATAGCGGACGCGTACGAGTCTTTGTCAACAAACTCAACCTTCGGCTCACTCATCTCCACTGAGGTTGCCAGGAGGGTGATTTTGAAGTCCTGGCGGTGAGCGAAAACATCATCTACAAGACTGGTGGCCAATAATGCCTCAAGTGTTCCGAGAATCGTTTCGCCAACACAAATCGAATGCAGGTTGTTATCAGCTTCCACGATGATTTCGCATCCTATAACCCAAGAGCGAAGAAGCACTCGCTCTTTCAATAGATACTCGGGTCGGCCAGCCATCTCTTCAGAGGCAGGGTGGTCTCTCCAATCGAGGAAGAACTGGAGCCTTTCACGCTCGGATAGAGTTTCGGGGATTGCCTTTTCAGATACCAGTTTCTCCTCGTAGCCGAGCGCATAGAGTAGTGACATCCACGAGAATATCAGTCCTTCTTTTTCAAAGACATCTGGCAAAAATCCTAATTGCTTGAGGTCTTCAAGAGGAGTCTTGAGAATTAGACTCCCCATCACCTTATCTTGGTCGCCTCGCTCTTCAATGAATAATTTCTTGCGCTCTTCAGTTAGACCCAAATGGCTTGCTACGGTAGATGCCACTGATAACCATCGCATGGCATACGACACACGTCCAAGTTGAAGTTCCAACCAAACCAACCGCCTCAAACAGACAAGTGCTTGGGGAACAACAGCCCCGCGCTCACTGAACTCAGAAAGGGCTTGATTTGCAGCAGCAATCATCTTGGCTCTTGCCGCCCAAAGCAGTCCCACCGTCCCATATGCTTGCCCGGACCCCGCAAGTGCTGCTATTAGCTCCCCGCGTGACTCGCGCAATACTAACTTCACTTGAGCACGTCCGAAAAAACGGATCGCGTCATAGGGTTTCTCAGACTCCAGCATCTGGAACCCACGTTTCAGCAGGAGTTCTCCGGCCTCACTTTCACTCCCTCTTTTCTGAGCTACGGATATGACGTCCTCCAAGAGCTCGTCATAACTTGGGCTGTCCGTGAAGAACTTGCCGAGATCCTGGACGATATCGATTACAGACTGCATCCGGTATGAAATTAAACCCTTCGAAGCCGCCACCACGTTGCGTAATTCCACAAATACAGGCTCGACTTTCACGCGGTCATGAGCTGCTTCCTGTAGATCCATGAGAATGAGGCTGGTCTTTGCCCAAAGCATGTTGTTCGGCCGAGTCTGATCTGTCGCTAGCCCTGTGAGTGAGGTCCTTAGCGCGCTAGTCCGGTCCGCCAGCTTGGCTTTGGATGCGTCCAAATGCCCGCGCTTAACAGTGGTATTGAGAAGCATCCATAAGTTTGTAAGTAGCTCAAGGTCCTCGGCCTGATTGCTCGGGAGGGCCAACTGCTCGACGTTCTCGTATACGGTCACAAAGCTGGCGATGTCATCAAACCACCAATATGCGGTCCAAGCCTTGTTGTAGGCAACCCGTAAGCGTTGTTGCTGGTTGCCTACCTTGTCGGCAGTTCTCGACGCGCGTTCGAAACGACCATCAATTTCAGATCGGGGGCGCGCGAGCGCACGCGCGAGCAGTGCCGCACGCAGACAGTCTTCGGCGAGTTGATACTCCACACCCCGGTACCGATCTTGATCCTCGATCTGGAGCTCCAGTTCGTGCAGCTCTGATTCTCGCTCCGTATCAAGCGGCCCAGGAGTCTTTGTAGGCCGTCCTCCTTCCGCGCTCAAATGGAGTGACTCAATCGCGAGTCCCAGGCGGTCATTCTCGAATACACACTTCATGATCCAACTCCGGTCAAGAATCTTGACTGGAATCCCACATTTCTTCGAGAGCGTCTCCTCGAGTTCAGCCCGTGACTTATCCTTAACGTAGTGACTGGTGATGAAATAGATCAGGCGATATTCCCGGTCAGTGCCGGCGATTTTCTCAACATCAGATTGAACTTTTGCCCGCCAATCTCTTTTCGTACTGAATGCAAATGCCCATCGCTCCTTAGCAGCGGCTACGGCATTGCCGTCATACCACCGTTCGGCTATCTGTTCTGCAACCGGATATGTTTCCGTGTCGACTTTGCTATCGCCCCCGCCAGTAGGACCGGTTTGAGGTAAAAGGTTGGGGCAGAGCTCCTTTTCTGAGAGTCGCCGGCAGAAGTTCTCGAAATCCACTTCCTGCTTTCGGTTTGTTAGCGATTCTAGTTGAAATTCAAAAACCTCACGACTGATATGGAGGTTTTTGGCGGATGTCGAATCCGAAAATAGCTCGGGCCGACGTGCGCGCATTATTTCCGAGGGGCGCCGATGTTTATCTGGTTCGGGAAGGTTCATGGAGCATTTCGACGGCCGCGTGGGGCCAAGAGTCTATCAGTTTGAATTGGGGCACACTCGGCAACCCTTCCTAGAGTAAATGTCGTAAAATCCTCATCGTGAATCCCTGTTTCTGGCCTCGGCCCGGCACCTTCGCCGCATGAACAAGGAAAACCTCAGCGAACGCGACATCTGCACCAAGTTCATCACCCCCGCCGTCAAGCAGGCTGGGTGGGACGAGATGTCTCAGATTCGAGAGGAAGTGAGCTTCACGAAAGGCCGAATCATCGTTCGCGGCAAGCTCGTCACCCGCGGCCTAGCCAAACGCGCCGACTACATCCTCTACTTCCAGCCGAACATCCCCCTCGCGCTCATCGAAGCGAAAGACAACAGTCACGCGGTCGGCGATGGCATGCAGCAGGCTCTGGAATACGCGACCACCCTCGACATTCCCTTCGTCTTCTCGTCCAATGGCGACGGCTTCGTGTTCCACGATAGAACAGGGAACGGCGCAGTTAAAGAAACCAATCTCTCACTCGATAAATTTCCGACGCCGACGTATCTCTGGGCCCGGTACCGTACATGGAAGGGCCTTACTCCGGACACAGAATCCATCGTTCTTCAGAATTATCACGACGACGGCAGCGGCAAATCTCCCCGGTATTACCAGATCAATGCCATCAACGCCGCCATCGAGGCCATTGCCAAGGGTCGCAACCGCATCCTACTCGTCATGGCAACCGGCACCGGCAAAACCTACACGGCCTTCCAAATCATCTGGCGGTTGTGGAAGGCTGGACGGAAGAAACGAATCCTCTTCCTTGCCGATCGGAATGTCCTCATCGACCAGACCATGGTGAACGATTTCCGGCCCTTCGGCTCAGTAATGGCGAAACTCAGCACCGGTGCCAAGACCATACAGCGTTCCGACGGGACTGAAGTTGAGCTGCCAACGGCCATCGACAAGAAGCGGCGAATCGACACCGCCTTCGAAGTCTATCTGGGTCTTTACCAAGCGATCACCGGGCCAGAGGAAAGACAGAAGCTCTTTCGGGAATTTTCGCCAGGCTTCTTCGACCTCATCGTAATTGACGAGTGTCACCGAGGCAGTGCTGCCGAGGATTCCGCTTGGCGCGAAATCCTCACGCACTTTTCCGGCGCCACACAGATTGGTCTAACTGCAACGCCCAAGGAAACCGAGTACGTTTCGAACATCCAGTACTTCGGCGATCCCGTTTATTCCTACTCGCTCAAACAAGGCATCCACGACGGCTTCCTAGCGCCATACAAGGTCATCAAGGTCCATATCGACCGCGACGTGGAGGGCTACCGCCCACAGAAGGATCAAGTAGACCGCGAGGGTCAAGAGGTCGAGGACCGCATCTACAACCAAAAGGACTTCGACCGGACAATCGTACTAGACGACCGCACTAAGCTCGTCGCCAAGAAAGTCTCTGATTTTCTAAAAGAGAGCGACGATCGCTTCCAGAAAACAATCGTGTTCTGCGTCGACGAAGAGCACGCTTCTCGCATGAGACAGGCGCTTGTCAATGAAAACAAGGACCTCTGCGATCAGAACCACCGCTACGTGATGCGGATCACCGGCAGCGATGCCGAGGGACAGGCGCAACTCGGAAACTTTATCGACCCTGAGGCAAAGTACCCCGTGCTTGTCACCACTTCGCGCCTCCTATCGACTGGGGTTGATGCCCAGACATGCCGCCTCATTGTGCTCGATCGTACCGTGGGTTCGATGACTGAGTTTAAACAAATCGTAGGGCGCGGCACTCGCGTCCATGAGGACACCAAGAAGTTCTACTTCACTCTGATCGATTTTCGTGGCGCAACCAGCCACTTTGCTGACCCTGATTTTGATGGCCAGCCGGTCCAAATCTATGAGCCGGGCGCCGAAGACCCTATAACGCCACCGGATGACGTACCTCCCACGAAAGACGGCGAAACCCCTATCCCACCAATGCCGGGAACGGACGAGGTCATTATTGATGGACTGCCGCCCGATATTCGCATCCTGAGCGACGACTGGGAGAAGCGCCGAAAAATATACATTGACGGGGTGGGTGCTGAAATCGTCGCCGAGCGTGTTGAATATCTCGATGAGGACGGCAAACTCGTCACCGAGAGCCTGCGTGACTTCACAAAAAAAGCTCTCAAGAAGCGCTTCGCTACACTCGACAACTTCCTCACACAGTGGAACGCCGCCGAGCGGAAACAGGCGATCATCGAGGAGCTCGCAGCTGAAGGCCTCCCACTCGACCCCATCGCCGATGAAGTTGGAAAGAATCTAGACCCCTTTGACTTAATCTGTCATGTTGCCTTCGACCAACCACCCCTGACGCGAAGAGAACGCGCCGAACAGGTACGCAAGCGTGATGTATTCACCAAGTACGGCCCGCAAGCACGCGCGGTCCTCGAGGCCCTCTTGCAAAAGTACCAAGACACCGGCGCGGCCGATCTCGACGACCCACGCATTCTCCAGATTCCGCCCTTCGACGCGATGGGCACCCCGTACCAGCTCATCAGCCAGTTCGGCTCCCGGGCCGGATTCGAGCAAGCGGTTCATAAACTCCAAGCTGCTCTCTATCAGGTGGTCTAATCATGTCCGTCCGAAATACAGTCAAATCCATTCAAGACATCATGCGTAAGGATGTCGGCGTCGATGGGGATGCGCAGCGAATCTCCCAACTTTGCTGGATGTTCTTTCTCAAAATCATAGACGACCAGGATAAGGAGCTCGAACTCCTAGATTCAAGTTATCGGTCCCCAATCCCGAAAAAACTCCAGTGGCGCACCTGGGCCGCGGACCCAGAAGGCATCACAGGAGATGAACTGCTGGCCTTTATCAACGGCCAGCTATTCCCCCAGTTCAAGGACCTTCCAGCGACTGGCAAGGCCGGCGACCGCCGACGTGTTGTTCGAGAAGTCTTCGCCGATGCATACAACTACATGAAGTCAGGCCAGTTAATGCGGCAGGTCATCAATAAGATCAGCGGCGTTGATTTCAACAATCTAACCGACAGACAGCACTTCGGTGACATCTACGAACAAGTGCTCAACGACCTCCAGAGCGCTGGCAACGCTGGCGAATACTACACTCCGCGCGCCGTCACGGCTTTCATGGTGGATCGCATCGATCCCCATCCGGGCGAGATTCTCCTTGATCCCGCCTGCGGAACAGGCGGCTTTCTCACCTGCGCCATTCGTCATATGCGCGAACGGTATATAAAGAAAGTGGAAGAAGAGAAACGCATGCAGCAGGCTCTTCGTGCTGTTGAAAAAAAGCAACTCCCACACATGCTCTGCGTCACGAACATGCTTCTCCAAGGGATTAAGGATCCAAGTTTTGTCCGTCACGATAACACTCTCGCCCGGCCCTACATATCCTATACCGCTAGCGACCGCGTTGATGTCATCCTAACGAACCCCCCATTCGGTGGACGCGAGGAGGACGGAATTGAATCGAACTTCCCCGCCCACTTCCGCACCCGGGAAACCGCCGACCTATTCCTTGCGCTGATCATCCGCCTTCTTAATAAAGACGGCCGCGCTGCCGTGGTTTTACCGGACGGCTCGCTCAGCGGTGAAGGAGTCAAAACGAGACTACGAGAACACCTGATGGAGGAGTGCAACCTTCACACCATCGTCCAATTACCAAACAGCGTCTTCAAACCCTATGCCTCAATTGGCACTAACCTCCTCTTCTTTGAGAAGGGTGAACCGACAAAGGATATTTGGTTCTACGAGCATCGCGTCCCCGCAACGCAGAAGGCGTATTCGATGACAAATCCGATCCGGGTCGAACACCTCAAGGGCTGCGTCGACTGGTGGGGAGGCCTGGAGCGGAAGGGGCGGGTACAAACCGAAGTCGCATGGAAGATCACCGCCGCTGAGATAAAGGAGCGCGGATACAACCTTGACTTTAAAAACCCACATACGGTTGCAGATCACCATGGCGACCCAGATGAGCTGCTGAAAATTCTCGGCGAGGCAGAAACGCAAACCTCTGCTCTTAGGGATCAACTCAAAGCTATTCTAGGCGAGGCGCTGCTACGATGAACCCGGCGCGACTACTCATCCACTTTTCCCGCCTCGCGGAAACACCGGGTGCGATCCCGCGTCTGAGGCGATTCATCCTGGACCTGGCAGTACGTGGAAAATTGGTTGAGCACGACCCCAAGGACAATCCTGCTCCAACGCTGCTTGCTCACATGGAGAAAAGTGACGCCATTTTCACCAAAGGGCCTGGTGGCTGGATTTCCGGGGAATTTGGAAATCTCCTGGAAATGAAATATGGGAAGGGCCTAGAGGAAAAGGACCGGAAAGATCAGGGTGCGGTCCCGGTTTTCGGCTCGAATGGCATAGTGTCATTTACCGATCAACCACTTACAACTAAACCAACCATTATCATTGGTCGCAAAGGTTCGGCAGGCGCTCTAAAACTATGTGAAGGTCCATCTTGGACTACTGACGTCGCCTATTTTTTGGAGCCGCCCGATTTTTTCGATATACGTTTTCTGTTCTTCTTTCTTCAAACACTTGACCTGAACGCACTTGGGAAGGGTGTAAAGCCGGGACTAAGTCGCTCCGACGCGTATCGCCTGGCCGTTGCTGTACCGCCTCTCGCCGAACAACACCGCATTGTCGCCAAGGTAGATGAGTTGATGGCTCTGTGTGATCGACTCGAAGGGGCGCAATCGCTTCAGGAGAGCCGACGTGATCAATTGGTAGGCGCATCCCTATATCGCCTGACATCGAAGGAAGACCAGGCACGGTTTCACCTTCAACATCTTCCGCGCCTTACAGCTCGTCCCATGCATATTATCCAACTGCGACAAACCATACTCGATCTGGCTGTCCGCGGCAAACTCGTTCACCAGGACCCCAATGACGAGCCCGCCTCCGAACTCCTCGAACGCATCAAGGCTGAAAAGCAGAAGATGTGGAGGGAAGGGACCATAGAGAAGGAACGCTTGCTGCCATCGATTCCAGCTGATGCTGTTCCATTTGACCTCCCCCAAAGCTGGAAATGGACAAGGCTTGGTAGTCTTTCCCTGTTGGTAACAAGCGGGTCCCGCGATTGGGCTCAGCACTATTCAGCACAAGGCGCCATTTTCCTAAGAATGGGAAATCTGTCTCGAAACTCATATCGCCTCCGACTAGACAAAATTCAGCATGTGATGCCTCCCAAAAATGGCGAAGGGACGAGAACGAAACTGGCTGCTGACGATATACTTATCTCCATTACCGGTGAAGTCGGTCTCCTTGGATTGATCCCGCCAAATTTTGGCGATGCTTATATCAACCAACATGTTTGCATGGTCCGTCTTGCTAGCTGCCTCAGGCAGAATTATATTCCCGAGTTTCTTAGATCATCTACCGCGCAGGATCAATTCAATGCTCCACAACGAGGCATTAAGAATAGCTTCCGCCTCACCGACGTAACAGAACTTCTCGTCGCACTTCCACCCCTCAGCGAACAGCTCCGCATTGTCGCCAAGGTGGAAGAACTGCTGGCCCTTTGTGATCGGCTAGAAGCGCAGCTGACCGCAACTCAAATCGAGGGCTCCCGCTTTCTTGAGGCGGTACTTGACGACGCCCTCTCACCGGGGGAACCAACACGCCTTAAGTAGTCAACGGGCGAGGTTCCGCCTCCACCCGCCTCGCGCCGTCCCCGCGGATCCCGTGTCCGTCAGGAGATCCGAACTCCGCAATCAGGTTCTCGGCCTCATCGAGAGGCTCTTTTATCGTCATAGTTTCTTTTTGCGATTATCGCATCCCGAAAACATTTCCAATAGCGACGGCGATATAGTAAAAAGAGCGGCCGACGGAAACGCTTTCGTTTTTGCGAAAATAAGTTGACACATGCCCCCAACGAGTGGACGCTGGGCGCGGCGGCGACGGTCGCAACGGCCGTTTGTGTTGCCCGCCGTTACCTGGCACTGACAAACAGAGCCGCGTCATTGAAGCGTTGGCCGGCCGGGCCGCGAATGCCCAGCTGCCATTGCCATTCAATTGCCAAGTGGGTGCTGGATTGCATAAAAAATGTCAACAATTTGGGAGGCGCTTCTAAAGCGGACGCTCTGTATGTCTTCAGCGATTTCGGGAATATTATTGGCCTGAATTAGTTTGCGGTTCCGGCGTCCGTGCCATATTGTACGCATAACGCCGAGCCATCGTCTCGAGCTTGATCTTGGCCCGCC
>Ga0163144_10028908_pt1 | contig 10668 bp, 10 predicted proteins | sample OliLak19BULKMAT1_FD_123175 | JGI IMG/M metagenome (GOLD analysis project Ga0163144, IMG submission 123175) | Freshwater microbial mat bacterial communities from Lake Vanda, McMurdo Dry Valleys, Antarctica - Oligotrophic Lake LV.19.BULKMAT1 | ecosystem: Environmental > Aquatic > Freshwater >...
CGATAAACCCCTCGTCAGTCTCCCGGCCGTGCCGGCGTGACGGCCGGCCCAACTCTGCCGGCGGGACCCGTGACGAGCATCGCCTCGTACACCACGTCTAGGGACACGACCCCTTCGGTGCGGCAGTGGCTGCTTACAACGCGCGTGTGGAGGCTTTGAAAGCGCGCATTGACGAGGTCAGTCCGCCGCCGCCGGGGGCGAACTAACACACGTATCGGGCAAGGGCTCCCGCTATCGCCCCGTGAACTTCGCCGCGCGCTTCTCCACGAAGTGCGCGACGCCTTCCTTGAAGTCTTCAGACTTGAAGCTGGGGGCCATGTCGGCGTTGGCGCTCTCGATGGCGTCGCCGAGGGTCTGGAACTGCGCGGCCCAGATCTCGCGTTTCATCTCGCGCAGGGAGCGGGGCGAGACTTCATGCGCGAGCATGCGGGCGTAGGCGGCAACCTCGCTGGCGAAATCGGCGGCGGGGATCACGCGGTTTACCAGACGCATCTGCAGCGCTTCGGCGGCCAGGATCACGCGCGACGAATACAGCAGGTCGGCGGCCGCGCTGAAGCCGATGAGCCGTGGCAGCAGCCAAGAAATTCCGTGCTCGGCGATCAGGCCTCGGCGGGCGAAGGCCGTGGTGAACTTCGCCGTGTCGCTGGCAATGCGGATGTCGCAGTAGAGCGACATGATCATGCCGAGCCCGGCCGCCGGGCCGTTGATGGCGGCGATGATCGGCTTCGGCACGACGGGAAACCAGGAATACTGCTTCTGGAAATTCGGGTTGGCGCTTGCGTCCCACGGCGTCGCCGCATTGACGGCGCCGCGCGAGGTTGCAGCGTCGCCGGACTGGATGGTCTGCAGCATTCCCATGTCGGCACCGGCGCAGAAGCCCTTGCCCGCGCCCGTGAGCACGATCACGCGGACGTTGGCGTCATCGCTGGCGACCCGCATGGCGTGGCGCACGTCGCGGTCCATCTCGCCGCGCCAGGCGTTGAGCCTGTCCGGCCGGTTGAGTGTGACCCATGCGACGCCGTCTTCGGCCGAGTAGAGGATGTCTTCATAGGTATGGTCTGTTGTTGGGGCCATGGCGTCTCTCCATTTTTCGCGGAGCCTACGCCGATGCGGGTGGGCGCCAAGGGGGTGGGTGGATCGCGCTATTTGCCTAGCGCGAACACCTGCACGGAAGGCTCGCCGGCCGGCTTCGGCATGGCGGGTAGTCCGCGCGAGACGCGGAACCTGTCATAGCGCGGCGCCATCGCTCCGATGTGGTAGTTGCCCATGCCCGTGACGACTGCGACGTACTGGGTCGGGCCAACGCGGTAGGTCATGAGGATGGAGCTCGGGTTCCCGTCGAGTTTGGAGCTCCACAGCAGCGTCCCGTCGCGATCGTCGAACGCCTTCAGGGCCGGGTCGAGGTCGCCGATGAACACGACGCCCCCCGCAGTCGCCAGCGCCGACGTTGAGATCGGCGCATCGAGGTCCCGCCGCCACGCAATCTTGTTTCCCGCGATGTCCATGGCCTGCAGCAGGCCCATCTTGCCATCGGCAACGGCATCGGGGTGGTCGGCTTCGCCGATCCTGGCGCCGGGTGCGCTCAGGAGCGAGGAGCCTTCATTGCTCATCCTGGCGCACCATTCGGTCAGCGGCAGGTAGAGCATGCCGGTGGAGGGGCTGAATGACGTCGGCGGCCACGCGCGCGCGCCGGACGGGCTCGGGCAGTAGACCGTCGGCCGCGTCGGATCAGGATAGCGCTGCGGATCAATCGTCTTGGCGCCGGTCTTCGGATCAATCGCCGTGATCATGTTCTGCGTACCAGCGTCGATCGAGAACAGGTATTCGCCCGTTGCAGCGTCGAGCGCATCAAGCACGCCCATCTTGCCGACATTCATCACGACCTTGCGGTCGCGACCGCCAACTTTCACCGTCGCGATCGTGCGCTCGAACGCCCAGTCGAGGTCCCATTGGTCATTGGCTACGTGTTGGTAGTGCCATTTCAGCACACCCGTGGCGGGATCGAGCGCCATCGTGCTGTTGGTGTAGAGCGCGTCATTCGTGACGCCGGGAAGCTCCGACCGCTTCAACAGCGTCGCGGTGTCGTAGGTCGGCCCGGCACCGAAATAGAGGAGGTTGAGCTCGGCGTCGTATGTGCCCTTGTCCCACACGGACCCGCCGCTGCGCTTTTCCAGTGGCAGGTCGTTCCAGGTATTGCCACCCGGCGCGCCGGGCCGCGCGATGGTGTGGAAGCGCCAGACCTCCTTGCCGGTCGCGATGTCGAGCCCCACGATGAAGCCGCCGCCCGGGCCTGCGCTCGAGGTCACGGCCTGGATCACCCTGTCGCCGACCACCACGGGGGCGCTGCGCAGGTTGAACACCATGCGGTTGGTGGCAGGTGGACTGAGCTCGATCTTGCTGTCCCACGCCTTCTCTCCGGTGCGCGCATCGAGCGCGATCACGTGCAGATCAGACGTCGGCGCAAAGACGCGATCGCCGCCAAGCCCGAGCCCCATCTTCATCGACGAGCCACTTACCGGCTGGTGCACATGGCGCCACATCTCCTGACCGGTGACAGCGTCGAGCGCCAGCACGGTGTCCGGCGCGGTGTGCAGGAACATCACGCCGTCATGGACCAGAAGGCTCGGCATGCTGAGGCCGGGCGCAAGCTTGGCGCTCCAGGCCGGCGCGAGGTCTTTCACACTGGTGCGGTTGATCGTGGTGAGCGGGCTGAAGTTCTGCCCGTCATAGGCGCGGCCCCATTGCAGCCAGTCGCCGGGCGAGGGGTTCTGCAGCATGGCCTGGGTCACGGGCCGCATCGTGGCGAGCCGCTCGGCCGGCGTCGCGGGAATGATGTGGGCCGGCTCCGTGGCGCAGGCGCCAAATGCGAGCGCGGCGCCAAACGCCAGGATGCAAATCCGATTGCGTGACCGCATGTCCGTCTCCCCTGTAACCGCCCGCTCGCCGGGTCTGACGACAGCCTATGCCGTTGCCGGAAGGGTTGGGAAGCGTGTCCTAGGGGGAGGGCACGTCGAGTTGAGGTGAGCGCCGGGCTTTAGCGAAATTCTGGGATCTTGCGCAGATGCGGCACGGTGCCAACCGCGCCACGGGGAGGGAGAGCTTTCCGCAGATCAGGCCGATCCGTCACGGAGACAATGTCCGCAACAATTGTCAGCAGCTGCGGGCAAACAGTGTCCTCACACGCGTCGCATGTGTCGGCTCACGGCTGCCCCGATTACTCGGCAGCGCGCTCCGGGCATCAGCCCGGGAATCTGGCGGACAGCGCGAGTATGGGCTTCGCGATTCCGGAGCCGAATGCGGCAGCTCGGCGATGGACTGGCGGATTGCGCGACGCCTCAAGCTGCGAGCGTATCTCTCGCACCAGTGAGAACTAGCTCTATCTCCACGTACAAGTCGGCGACGTTGATCGGCTTGGCCACATAGCCATTCATGCCCATCTCCAAAAGTCGCTCCCGATCCCCGGTCATCGCGTCCGCTGTGAGCGCGATGACCGGAGTTGCGGACCAGGGCTGCGCTGCGGCGCGAATGGCACGAATCGTCTGTTCGCCGTCCATCTCCGGCATGTGCACATCAAGCAGAACAAGATCGAACGTACGCGCTTTGAGCCGCCCGAGAGCCTGGACGCCGTTCTCAGCTTCCTCGATCTCGACCCCCATGGGCGACAACAGCAGGGCGACCACGCGACGGTTGATGGCGTTGTCATCAGCCACAAGGACACGGGCGCCGGGCCTCAAGCCTGTTGCGCGTCCAGTGGGTTGCGGCTTGACCTGGCCGGACGTTGGTTCAACACAAGCCCCAATCCGGAACGTGAGACTGAATGTTGAACCTTTACCCGGTTCCGATTCGACCGTGATGTCCCCGCCCATAAGTCGGGCGAGACGCCGAGAGATGGAGAGTCCAAGACCTGTTCCACCGAATACTCTTTCGATCGAAGCGTCCGCCTGCGAAAACATGCCAAACAGGCGGGCCTGCGCCGCCTCATTCATGCCTATGCCGGTGTCCTTTACTTGAACCGAGACGAGATCGCCGGCGAGCGGACAGGACGATGTGCGTACAAAAACCCGGACGTCGCCGCGGGCCGTGAACTTGACTGCGTTGGACACGAGGTTTCCAACGCACTGTCGCACACGAACGGCGTCGAACTTGGCACGAAGCGGCGTCGCTGGATCAAACACGATTTCGAGCCGTGTGTGTTTTTCGGCAGCGCGGCTCGCGAAAATCTTCGCCGCGCCCTCTATGGCGGCGTGCAGGTCGCTGGCTTCGCTCCTGATCTCGACCTTTCCGGCCTCTATCTTCGACAGGTCCAGCACATCATTGACGATCGCCAAGAGCAAGTCACCGGATTCACGAATGTCGGACACAAGGGCTCGCTGCTGGTCACTCATCTGCGTGGCGTCGAGAACTTGCGCCATCCCAAGCACTCCATTTAGCGGCGTCCGGATTTCATGGCTCATGTTCGCGAGGAAATCGGACTTTGCGCGGCTCGCAAGCCTGGCTTCCGACAGAGCTGCGTCGAGTTGCTGATGGGCAGCTCGCAATCGCTCGATCAGCATGTCGGCGAACAGGACCCCTGGGACCGAGGCGGTAAATGATGTCAGAGCAGCGACGGCCCCAACACACAAGATGAGACCCGGATCATATACCCATCCAAACATCATCTGTATGATAAGCGCAGCAACGACAGCGAACGCGGTGCTAAAGGTCGTGAAAACGAGCACCAGTACAGGATTTACAAGCTTACTGTCCGCGCGTTCTGTTGCTTTCAGAAGCGCATTTAGCCAAGCGGGGGACGTTGAACTCACCGTTAACATCCTGAAAAGGAGACCCACGAGACCGCGTCGGGTCCATATACGCCATCACGACTAAACAATACGTTTCGTGAGCGGCCAAAAGCTGCCAGCAGCGCTTCAGCATTTGGTTTGAGTTCAACGGCATCGCCAGGACAACTGTGCTCACGCGAGACTCGCGCGGGCTCGCCGGACCGGTTGGACGCGCTGGTGTGGGCGGTGGCCGAGCTGTGGCGGAAGCCGGCGGCGAGGGTGTCGATCGACGTGATGTAGCGGCGTGGCGCTATCTGCCTCTGCGCATGAGGAGCCACGCAAGCGCGGCGATCGCCAGCGCTTCGGCCAGCATCACCGCAAGAGCGACGGCAAGCTGGTAGGGCTCCACGCCTCCGATGAATATGAGCGGAGACAGCGCATAGACGCCGATGAGCGGGGCGAGCACCACCACAGCGGCGAGCACGATGAGCATTGCGGCGCGGGTGGGTTTCTGTTCGGGCACGCGCTAGTCCTTGCCAATCCAGCCCTGCGACGTCAGCAGAACGGAGAAGCCCCAGGTAGACACGAAGCAGGCGGCCACAGACACGCCGAAGGCTGGCCAGAAGGCGAGGCCGAGTTTCTGCAGCCCGAGCAGGCCGACGAAGAAGAGGAGGCCGGGCCAGAACAGCAGGAAGGTTTTCAGGGCGAAGGTGGTGGCGACTTCGGTGCCGCCCTTCTGCGAATCGAGCGCGATCAGGGCCACCGTGAGCATGGTGGCGAGCGGCAGGGCGACCAGTGCGGCGGCAAGCCAGGTGGAGCGCTTGGCGACCTCCGACAAGGCGATGATGAAGGCGGCCGTAGCGACCCCCTTGCCAAGCGTTCCGAGGAACGCGGCTGACGTGATGGTTTTCAAGATGCCGTCGAGCATGCCGGAGGTCCCGCGCTTTCCCGCGGGGACAGTGGCCGGGAGGGGTGGGGCAGGTCAACCGCGGTGTACCGGGCGCTTCCGCCTCCCGGTGACAAACTGCCGGGAGGCGGGGTAGCGAGCAGCACCAAGCGTCGCGATCTTTACTGTTTTGCCGGGCGGTCGAGGCGGCCAATGCCGCGCTTCACGACCGGCTGCTTCAGACCAGCCCGTTCGAGCTCGCGAGCGCCAAGGAGGATATTCGGGACAGCATAGTTCCCCTCATGGCAGGCGTATTCGTAAATGCGATCCGGCGAGCGGCGGAAGTTGAGCTCACCCTTCCATGGCTGGGTGTAGGCTGCGGGATCCTCGACGGTGAACTGGTAGAAGATCGTATCGTTGTCCTGCATCGTGAAGCGCTCGGTGACTTTGGAGTCCGGCGAGATGTAGACGAACAGGCCGAAGTCGACGCGCACCGATTCCACCGCCTTGAAGCCGACAGTTTCGACGACCAGCGTATCGCCATCCCATTTGCCGACACTGGTGCCGAGATACTGGCGCATGACATCGGGATTGTGCTGACCGTTCATCCGGATGATCCGCGTGTCGTGCACCATCTCGATGTTGATCGCTATGGCGTCGGGTGTCTGGATGATCTGCTGGTGGTTGTTGTAGAGCGCGTTCAGCATTGGCGGGCCGCCCGTCGAGGCGAAGCCGATGAGACAGCGCTCGATCGGGATGCGCTCCTCGGGATTGTCGAACATGTTGTAGGTGCTCACCGTCTTCATCATCGCGGTGCGGCCGGCGGGCGTGTAGGGCACCTTGCCGCTCGGCGGATCGGTGATCCACGACGAACGGTATGTGCCATTGATCTTGCCGACCTGCCGGCCGGGGTCGATCCAGAAATTGTTGTAGCCTGCGGGATCATCGCCGACCTCGGGCGCGCCTTTGTCTTCTGCAGTGGGGGCATTGTCCGCCGCCGCGACACTGGCGGCATCCAGCTCCCACTGTTTTGCATCCGCTTCCGAGATCACAAGATCCTTGAATTCGGGCACGCGCTCGAGCCGCGTGATTGACGAGTTCGTCCATACGCCATGGAAGTCCGGCTTGCCTTCGGAGGTGCGAGGAATGGGGCCGCCCGCCTGAGCGAAGGCCGCGCCGCAGGACATCAGGGCTGCGGTTGTGCAGAGGACCGATAGGCGCATCATGTTGCTGTTCCTTACGTGAGCTCGATGTCATCCTTGCACAAGGCTCGGCCGGGCACGAGCCATGGTCTCGCGGTCGTGAACAAATATGCATTGGTCTACCTTCCGCTACGTCGCTGTCTCTTCAACGAATTGCGAAGGGTGGCGATGAGCGTGGCGTGGTTGCGTAGCACCGTCTTCCCGGCATGAGAGACGGCGATGGCTGCACGATTGACGATGCGCAGGCGCTGGCGGATCGCCAGGCTGTTGCAGGCGGGAAATGGACGGGCGCGTTGCGCGTTGATGTGCCGGACCGGCGCCTCGAGCGTCGATGGAGGACTGAACATGATGAAAGCTGGACTGATGAGTGTCGCCGTTCTGGGCCCGGCGGGGCTCGGCGCCTGCGAGGAAGCCGGAGAACATCGACAACACGATCGGCGTCACGCGCAGGAATGATGCCGATTCGCTCGGCGATCCTGTCGACGGCGACCGGTCGACCGCGTCGAACTAGCAGTCCTTACGACAGGATTGCCAAGCCGCGCGCGTTCGCGCATGTCCGGCCATACGCCGGACGGGCGCGAATGGAGTGTGGCATGTTCTCACATATAATGGTCGGGACGAACGATCTCGAAAAATCGAAGAAGTTCTATGACGCTGTCCTCGGCGCGCTGGGCGTGAAGCCGGGTTTCGTGGACGGCCACCGCGTGTTCTGGCGAACGAAGACCGGCACGTTCGGCGTGAGCATTCCGATCAATGGCGAGAAGGCGTGCTTTGCAAATGGCGGTACGATCGGTTTTGCCGTCGAGACGCCGGAGCAGGGCGATGCGTGGCATGCCGCGGGCGTCGCCAATGGCGGCACATCGATCGAGAACCCACCCGGCCTGCGCAAGGGCGCGATGGGCGAGATGTACCTTGGTTACCTGCGCGATCCCGATGGAAACAAGATCTGCGCGCTCAAGCGGATGGGGTAGGTTGGCTCGTAGCCATCCGCACGCATTGCGCGCTACCCACTCGCCTGCTTCGCAGTCGCAGCAGGACTTCAGCGCAGCATCGCGAAGTTCTGCGCGAAGTCGCGGTCGAGGACTTCCTTCATGCCTGCGGCGAGAGCAGCAGGGCCGAGATGTCTGCCATGCTTGCAGGTTGAAATGCTGCACCCGAACGCATGATCAATGATCTGGGGCGAGGCGGGCGGGACCCGGCCGCGTCAGCGTTTCGGGTTCGCCATCTTCTCCTCGAGCCACGCGACAGCGGCCGAGTAGGTCTTGTCGTCCGCGCTGTTGAGGTTGAGCAGGTGCGGGCGGTGGTCCGTGCCGAAGACGTAACGGCTGTCAACGTGGCCGGCGAGCTGGAGCAGGAAGGCGCCCATGGAATAGCGGACCGTCGGATCGCTGGAGAGGCGGGCGTTGCGGAAGATCTGGGTCAGGACGGCGTTGTTCGGGTGGGCCTCAGCGATGTCGTAGAGGCGATCGAGCGCGCCGGTCATCGAGGCGGCAGCTTCGAGCTTCTCGATGAAGCGGCGTTCCATCTCGGCAGTCCAGCCATGTGTTTCGATCTCGTGGCGGAAGGCTTCGATGCCGGCGCCATCGGTCTGTTTCTCGGCGGCCTTGCCGATGCGGCTGACGGCTCTGGGTGTTGCGAGGGTGCGGAGAGCTTCGACATCGCGCCAGTCGAGCGAACTGCGCTGGCAGATCTCGTCGGTGAGGAGGTCGCGTTCTTCGGCTGTGATCCCGGCGAGGGCGGCGAGGTCGTAGGGCGTGCCCTCTTTCCACTTGTCGTAGTCGATGATCATCGACTGCCTGAAGCGCAGATAAGCGGGAGAAGGCGCGGGCGAAGCGTTGGCCATCGGCCGGGTTTAGCCGTCGCGCCGGCGCGAAACCAGTGTCACTGCACGAGGCGGACGTTGGTCTTCAGATTGTTGCCGACGCCCTCGGGCACGGGAATGGTGCTGTTCCCGTAATCGGTGTTGAGGACAAGTTCAGGGCCATCGCGCAGTTCGAATTCGCGCGCGATGATGACAGTGTAGTCCGAGCGGTCGGCGACCGGGTTACTGGCGTCGATCAGCAGCTGGGACTTTGGCAGGTAGATGGTGCCGACGAGGTTGCGGGCGTCCTGGCTTGTGATGCGGTGATTGGTTTCAAAGTCCGTGTCGCGGTCTTCGAAGAACAGCATGCCCGCCATCTCGCCGTCGCGCGGAGCGGTCAGCGAGATCGTGCTTTTGCGATGGAAAAGGATCGTCGATGACTTGCCCGTCAGGAAGAAGCCGACATTCTCGCCTTCAAGCGTGCCTGTGATGTTCAGCTTGCCGTCCTTGATCACGTAGATGCCGGGATCAAGGCGCGCGCGACCACCCATGTTTGAGATGCCGCCGCAGTACACGCCCGGCTTCAGGCGAATGTCCTGCTCCGCGCGAATCTTGACGTCCTTGTAGTCGCAGTCGTTGGGGTCGTCGATCTTGGGCTCGGGGCGGTCTCGCAGTGGATCCAGCAGCGGCGGGCAGTCAGTCGTTGGCTGATTGAGGGTGAAGGAGCTGTCCGGCCCCCGCACGCCGCCGGCGACACAGACAGAGTCGGCATAGACGCGTGAGGTATCAGCCAGCCAGAGGGACTTGTCGCTGGTCGAGTTTGAATAGATGGCGCATTCGGGCGCGCTCAGGCGGGCGCGATTGGACATCTTGAGGGTGGCGATCGCGTCAGGGTCGAGACCGAGCATGCAGACATTGCCGCCGCCCAGGACTTCGGCCGTGGCCTCGGCGCGTATGCGGTCGACGCCGGCCATTGGTCCGAAAAAGAAGGTCTTCGGGGCGGCATCTAGGTTCACGCGGACGGCGGTATTGCCGTCGATGATGGAAGCTGCGGTTGTGTGCTCGCCTTCATAGCTGCCCCTGACGATCGCGCTCGCGACAGCGGTGACACGTGCATCTGAAGCCTGGGCGACGATGAGTTCCTGGGCGGCGGCAAGGGCGGCGCGATCCGCGAGCCCCTGCATCGACTCTTTCTGGATCGTCATCGAAATGTAGTCGATGACGTTCACCGTGATGAACATCGTGACGCCGATCGCTCCTGCCATCAGGATCGACATATTGCCGGCAAGGTGCGTGGCGAAACGGCGAAACATGGTGGTCGGCTCTGGCCCAATTTCCTTCGGGGCTAGCTGCGGATTCAACCCGATATGTGCTAATTTGTCGTGCGCCGAACCTCGCGCATTTGCACGAAATGCTCGACGGCCGGGTCGCCGTCAGGCCTGGATGTCGACGAGGCGGGCCGCCATGGCGCCTGGGGTTTTGCCCTCGTGTGCGGGCTCGGCGCTTTTTGCAGGAGCCGGTTCGGGAGACTGGGTCCTGTCGTCCGGCTGTTGCCGCGTTTGTTCGGCTTCTGCGCGGCCGGATGCGGCACGCGCGGCTTGCTGATCGGCGGCCATGCGCTGGAGCGCCTGCGCGAAAAGCAGTTCCCTGATCTGTGCGGCGTACCGGACCGAAACGGGTCCGATCGCGCCCGTTGCAATAGCGCTCATGGCACACTCCCACAGTGGGCATTATGTGCCGAGTCAATGAATCGCGCCTTAATGGCCATGAGCGCTACGGGCCGTTTTGCGGGGAAAAAGAGTTAACTGGAGGGCTTGCAGGGTTCAGCAATCGTGCACCGGCCTCGCCTCGGCTCGTCGTGTTGCGCCTTGCGACGCAGGTGGCAGATCGCCATGTGAGCGGTAGCGGGACGTGGACGTCTTCGAGGTAAGCCCGCTGTTGTGAAACAAGTTTTTGGTTTCGGCCTGCATGTGCGGGCTTGTGCGCCTGCCGGCGCGACGCGCGGCGAGTGACGCCGGC
>Ga0163144_10028910_pt1 | contig 10667 bp, 5 predicted proteins | sample OliLak19BULKMAT1_FD_123175 | JGI IMG/M metagenome (GOLD analysis project Ga0163144, IMG submission 123175) | Freshwater microbial mat bacterial communities from Lake Vanda, McMurdo Dry Valleys, Antarctica - Oligotrophic Lake LV.19.BULKMAT1 | ecosystem: Environmental > Aquatic > Freshwater > Lake...
ACTCAGCTTTTTCTATTTGGAGTTTATTGAACAAAGAGGGTAAATACCCCGCCGCTCTGCGGCGTGAGTATATTCGGTAAAAAAGAATTTAGATACCCCGTCCGCTTGCGGCGGGGTGATTCATTGAGTGTAGATATCCTGATCGCATATAACCGTATGTACTTGCCAAGCCGATTCAGTATTTGGATAATCTATGCGGAAATGTGCTCCTCGGCTCTCTGTTCGGAATAGAGCAGATTTGACTAGTAGGTATGCAAAATCAATTAGGTTGCGAGTTTCTACCCACAAACGAGTGTTGCTTTGCAAGTTCATAATTTCTTGCTGAAAATCTTGGATTTGCGCGATCGCCTCACACAGAGCTTCAGCTTCACGACAAATCCCCGCAGCCCGCCATGTCAATTCAGGTAACTCTTGACGAATGATAGCGATCCTATTTTGAAGATGTTCACTCGTATTTGGATTTATAGGATCAAAATACTTATTAAAAGAGTGATTTCCCTTTTTATACTTACTTTGAACTAAATCTTGCGCCACTTTTTCTGCTAAGCGCACTCCAAACACAAAACATTCTAGAAGCGAATTGCTAGCTAGACGATTTGCACCATGTACACCTGTGCTAGCGCTTTCACCAACAGCATATAAACCTCGGATCGAGCTAGCGCCCCATGTGTCTGTGATAATCCCTCCCATGCAGTAGTGAGCAGCAGGGGTGACGGGGATCGGTTGCGAAAAAAGATCAATTTGCCATTTTTGACAAATTTTGATGATGTTAGGAAATCGGTAAGCAATGCGATCGCGTTCTATAGGCGATAAATCTAAAAATACGGTCGGTTCACCAGTTTTTTGTAAATGCTGAAATACAGCGCGGCTGACTATATCTCGCGGCGCCAGTTCACCATCCCGATGATACTCAAAGGTAAAGCGATTGCCGCTGTGATCAATCAAATGAGCGCCCTCACCACGCACTGCTTCACTAATTAAAAATCTCGGTGCACCAGCGATCGCGAGAGCAGTTGGATGAAACTGCACAAATTCTAAATCGCGCACTGCTGCACCTGCTCGCCAAGCGATCGCCACACCATCTCCTGTACTTGCGGGCGGATTTGTATTTTGAGAAAAAACTTGCGCCCCACCACCTGTAGCGAGAATTGTAATGGGCGCGAGTAAAGCCATCACCTGATGAGATTGTTGATTGAGATCAATGCAAGATACGCCCACGCAGCGATCGCCTTCGGCATCTTTCTCTACCAAAAGATCAAGGACAAGTACATCCTCTAAAATTTGAATATTTGCGCACTCTACAACTTGTCTTGCCAGAGTACTCACTAATTCATGCCCTGTTGCATCAGCCGCGTGCAGAACTCGTCTGCGTGAATGCGCCGCCTCTAGTGTCAGAGCTAAAGAATTATCATGCAAGCGATCAAAATCGACACCTAATTCTAAAAGCTTATTAATTTGCGGTTGAGCTTTACTGACCAGCACTTCTACTGCTGCTAGTTCGCATAGTCCCACCCCTGCTCGTAATGTATCTTCAATATGCAGCGCGATCGAGTCATTTTTATCAACAACTGCAGCAATCCCACCTTGTGCCCAATCACTAGCCGAAATTGTCAAATTATCTTTGGTGATCAGGGCAATCTTCCAGTCACGTTCCTTTGGTAAGTATTCAGACAAAGAAAGGGCAGTGTATAAACCCGCTGCCCCTCCTCCAATCACAATTGCGTCAAATTTTTTAAAGTCCACGCTTGATCGCCGTAATTCTTAAATTGGAGGGACGCTTTGCGCCCCTCCAATTTCTATAGTCTATAGTTAGCGTTGTTAATCCGTTCACGCCCCATTGACTCATCAGGCTTTTTGAGTGTGAACTGATCAGCATTCGCTTTAATCAAATCTTTTTGCGAATCGCTGAGTCCAGCAATGTTTAGGACATCATCTAAAGACTTGTAAGGAGCATTATCAATGATCAAACGACCTAAGGTTGGATACATACCACGCACTTGACGAAAAGTGTTGATATTAGAATTATTTAGGTCAATTTTGCTAAGGTCTTGCGTATAAAAGCTGGTTGAAGGTAATTCTTCGGCAAATGCGTCGTTATTGCCAAAAGAACCTAAAAGGCAAGTTGTCCAAATTGACGCGATCGCCACTAATAAAACAGAAAAGCGTATAAGTGCTTTCATGCCTAAATCTCTCAATTAAAAAAATAATTTATTCATTTTTGAGATTAGCAGAAAAGTGGAAACCCCAAACCTCACGCCTCTTCAAATCATAGATATGTAAATAATTATCTCTATTTGTTAAATTTACTTAACAAATTTTTAAAAGAGTAGCTACGCACTAAATCGCTTTCAACCCCTTATTATGTAAAGATCTCAGTCATAATCTAGTCATGGGTTTTAAGATAAGGTGCGATCGCCTAGTTTTAATTAACTATAAAGAGTTATAGCGTCTGTAATTAGGGCTAGGTACAATGGCTTTCAAGAAATGGACGGGTATTTACAACGGTTACTTTTGCATATGTTAAGTCTCGAAAATTTCCCTTGGCTCACGTTTATCATTGCCTTCCCCATATTTATGGCTCTCATGGTTGCCTTTGTGCCAGATAAAGGTGATGGCAAAACGATTCGCTGGTTTGCGTTGGTAGTCGGACTGATTAACTTTGCGGCGATCGCCTATGCCTTCTGCACAAAGTATGACTACAGCAACTCTGGACTGCAACTCGTTGAGAAATACGCATGGGTTCCCCAACTAGGACTAAATTGGTCAGTTGGCGTTGATGGACTCTCGATGCCCTTGGTCTTGCTGACTGGATTTATCACCACATTAGCGATCTTGGCATCTTGGCCCGTCACCCTCAAGCCTCGCTTGTTTTACTTTTTGTTGCTATCGATGTATGGCGCCCAAATCGCTGTATTTGCCGTGCAAGATATGCTGCTATTTTTCCTTACATGGGAATTAGAGCTAATTCCTGTTTACCTGTTGCTGTCGATCTGGGGAGGCTATAAACGTCTGTACGCCGCCACCAAATTTATTCTTTATACAGCGATCGGTTCTCTGTTTATTCTTGTCGCTGGTTTAGCAATGGCATTCTATGGCGATACCATTACTTTTGATATGCAAGCCCTTGCTGACAAAGACTATCCGCTAACTTTTCAGCTATTAGCCTATGGTGCATTCTTGATTTCCTATGGAGTCAAACTGCCAATTTTCCCTCTTCATACTTGGCTACCTGATGCCCATGGTGAAGCAACTGCACCAGTACATATGCTTCTTGCAGGTATTCTCCTAAAAATGGGTGGTTATGCCCTAATGCGAATGAATGCAGGAATGTTACCTGAAGCTCATGCTTATTTTGCGCCTATATTAGTGATTCTGGGGATCGTGAATATTATCTATGCTGCACTCACCTCTTTTGCTCAGCGCAGCCTTAAACGCAAAATTGCCTATTCATCAATCTCTCATATGGGATTTGTGCTGATCGGTTTAGCTTCATTTACCGATCTCGGAACAAGCGGCGCAATGTTGCAAATGATCTCTCATGGACTAATCGGTGCGAGCTTATTCTTCTTAGTTGGTGCAACTTATGATCGCACTCATACACTGATCTTGGATGAAATGGGCGGAGTCGGTCAACAAATGCCGAAAATATTTGCAATGTTCACCACTTGCTCTCTTGCTTCACTAGCTTTACCAGGTATGAGTGGATTTGTGGCTGAGGTAATGATTTTTGTCGGCTTTGCTACCAGTGATGCTTATAGCGGCACATTTAAAGTCATTGCCATATTATTGATGGCAGTCGGCGTAATCTTAACACCTATCTATCTGCTCTCGATGTTGCGTGAAATTTTCTACGGTAAAGAGAATAAAGCACTCACATCTCACCAAGATTTAGTGGATGCAGAACCTCGCGAAGTATTCATTATCGCTTGTCTATTAGTTCCCATTATCGGCATCGGTTTCTATCCCAAAATCGTTACCCAGATCTACGATACGACTACAACTAAACTTGCTGGTGTATTGAGGGATGCAGTGCCAGCATTAGCTGCTAAACGGGATAACAAGCGCTTAGCGGCTATACAAGCTCAACCCTCACCGAGCTTGCCAAATTAAGCAAAAAAGAAGGTTCGCTTAGCGAACCTTCTTTTTTGCTGAAAATACTTTGCTATAAGTAATATGGGCAAAGTCAGGTATCAAAAGAGCCATAAGAGTAAATCTTATTGATATACCGCGTCTAAGATCAAACCCGTAGTTCTTGTAGAGGGTCGCAGGGCGAAGCCCCGCTTCGGGTTTTTCTTTTTGTCCCTGTTGAAAACCGAAGTTTTCGACAGGGACGGGGTATAAATAGCTTTTATTCTATTTTTCTTTGACTGTTCAAAGTATTGTAGTGAGAACTGTTGGAGTTTTGCCCTAGCGATTCTCGCACCATAATTTTAGTATGTGTTGTTAAAGTTAACTTGCAATTTTAGTTAAGCTGTTTTTGAGAGAGGTGTTATATAGCGAGTCCTCTTACACCCTGTTTTAAGTTTTGAGATTTGATTTTGCAAGTATGAATAAAAAATACACCTCTCAGCTTTCTAAATATCGGATTTTGGGTTTAGTTGGGAGGGGACAATTTGGCAAAGTTTTGTGCGCGCGGATAAGGGATACAGGAAAGCTGGTTGCACTCAAAGAACTTGAAACCAAGAGATTTCCTACCAGCAAATTATTGAGAGAATTGCGTTTTTTATTGACTTTACAGCATGAAAATATTGTTGCTTGTTCAGCGCTTGTGCATCACCAAAATTATCGTTATCTAGTGATGGACTACTGTGAAGGGGGAACATTACGAGATCTAATGAACTATCCCAAGATGCTAACAGTACAGCAAGGCTTTGGCTTGCTCAATGATATTTTGCTGGGTTTAGAACACGCCCATGCTGCGAATGTTATTCATTGTGATATCAAACCTGAAAATATACTGCTAAAGGTTACCGCAAATGGTTGGCTTGCCAAAATTTCAGATTTTGGGATTGCTCGACTCAGTCAAGAAATTGAATCTGATAGTAATACAGGTTCACCAGGTTATATGGCTCCTGAAAGATTTTATGGTCAATTTTCAGCAGGGTCAGATATTTATGCAGTTGGCATTATTTTATATGAGCTTTTAGTAGGCAAGCGCCCTTTTTCGGGAATACCTACAGATTTGATGAACGCTCATTTAAATCAGCGGGTAATCGTTCCTGATACTTTGCCCCGATCGCTAGAAGCAATTATTTTGCGATCGCTCGAAAAACTACCTAAGCGCCGATATGCTTCAGCTCGCGAGATGCGACTAGATCTATTAAAAGCAATTGGCTCTGAAGATTTTAGCCAACTTAAAACAGTTGCCGATGATGAAAGTTGCGCGACAATTTCCTTTGCTCAAAAAGCTGCATATTTTGCTCAAAAAGCTGAACCTGAAAAAATTGTTGGATTGATTGGTGCAGAAAAATCTCGTTTTTATAGTGCATCCAATTTTCATTTGCATTGGCATAGTTTGTCCCTTGATAAAGCAGAACAAATTGCTCACTCTGATGTTCAAATTGAAGCCATCACTTTTGCGCGGAAAACTTTATTTGCATTAACCAAGCGATCAATCTATCAATTTGTACAAGGAAAACCCAAATCTTTATATCAATCAGCACAACCATTTCAATGGGCTATTTCACCTCATGGCGATTGGTTTGCTGTCTCAACTGGTAAGCAATTAGAAATACGAAATTTAGTTTATGGAAGAGTAATGCGTTTAGAGTTTGCAACTCGATCTTTGAGTTGTATTGTGGCTTTTGATCAACATCATCTAGTAGCGATCGCTAATAAGCTAGAAACAAATGAAAGTCGAGCGATCGTTATTTCTCGGCGCTGCAACATTATGTATCGGCTTGCCTTGCCTATTTCGATTGATGCAGGGATCGCGACTTTTACTATTGATCGTGTGCTTTTGCGAGAAGCTGGTAATCATAAAAATATTTTTTTCCTCGATCTCAAACCCTATCGACTAGCCCGTTTTTCTTTGCAATATGAAGTTTTAATAATGACAGCTACGCCTTGGGGATATGCGATTACAGCTTATTACAATCCATATCAAACTATGTTAATTTTGCTAGATTTGCGAGGTAATAATATTAATAATTTAATTATTGAGGGTGAAGTTACCGCGATCGCACCGATTGATATTAATTTATTAGCGATCGCCACTGCCGAAATATCAGGATATAAACTGTATGCGATAAATCTCAAAAAGCTCGAAATTGATCTAGTTTTCTAAAACATCAAAAACCACGCATCACTTCAGCTTTAGAAAAAAATTAGGAGCAACGTAATCACGCTGCCCCTAATCAATAAAGTGAATAAACTATGCTTGTGAAGCTGAAGATCGCTTACGACGCGAGGCTTCGGGAGATTGAATGGGAACAAACTCTTTTGAAGATCCTAAAAATTCAGCTTTTGCTTCTAAATTTCCATCTGTATCAATTGGCTGCACTCGATTTACTCTCAAAATCACCCCATTAGAAGCACTATTACTTGTAGCAGAGCCAATCGTCTGCACAGTATCAACTACTTCAGGCTGTACATCATCACCTTCAGGCTCATCAACTTTAGACTCAACATTTTCGGTCTGTACAACTTCAGGCTCGGCAAATTTAGCTTCAACAACTTCAGCGTCAACAAAATTACTTTCAAAAGAGCTTTCTTGCTCTAGATCAAGACTTATTGACTTAAGAGCATTCGCAATCTTAGGAGCTTGACCAGGCAAGGCAACCGTCACAATCACATTACGCGGATCTTTGATTTCCCGATCAACTAAAACCAAGGGTGAAATACCGATTAGTGAGTAAACATCCTGCTCTTCTTCAGTCATCTCAACCACAATTACCTCTGGCGGTTCGATTACCTTTGTGCGAATTTCCCGCTTATTAGGACGCTCAGGTGCATTCTCAGCCGCCGCAATAGGCGCAGCAGCATCAACTTCAACTAATTCTTCGTATGCCTCAACAATCTGCTGAGTCGGCAATGAGCTGGGCAATACACTAGGCAATACATTAAGCAAAATGTTGGGTAAAGACAACTTACTTGGTACTGCCCGCTCAACTACATCGCGCTCAATGCGTGGCTCGATCCGTGGCTCAAAGCGTGGTTCAACACGCGATCGCACCTCTACAGATATGACTTTTTCAGGCTCGTGACTATCGCGTGCATCTTTAGGCAACGTCCGTTTACCGCGCCGACGCAAATTGCTCCGTTCTTGATAGCTCGGATGATTAACTAAATTTGGTTCTAGTCCACCGCCTAGATCAGAGTCCCCGTCTTCATAATCAGAGGTGAAATCAAGTTGATTAGATTGCTTAGCTTCCCAAGTCCGCGATGTAGAATCGACAGGCTGACCTGCCGCTTCACCTGGTAAATGCATTAAATGGCCCAAGCCGCCGCAAGATGCACAAGGGCGACCAAACAATTCATAAATGCTTTGACCTTGACGCTTTCGAGTTAGCTCAACTAGTCCTAGCTCGGTAAGCTGAGCAATTTGCGGGCGTGATTTGTCAGATTTTAAAGCTTTATTAAAATGTTCCAACAACTGTAACTGATCGCGGCGAGTATCCATATCAATGAAGTCCACCACGATTACACCCGCGATATTTCGCAACCGCACTTGACGGGCAATCTCAACTGCCGCCTCGCAGTTTGTCCATAGCACAGTCTCTCGCGAAGTTTGAGACTTAGTAAATGAGCCAGAGTTAACATCAATTACAGTCAGCGCTTCGGTAGGCTCAATGATCACATAGCCGCCACTGGGCAAATCGACTCTCGGCTTGAGAGCCTCACGAATACCTGCATTAACACGGAAATATTCTAAAATTGGTGTGCGTTCACGGTGATGATCGAGCAATAAACCCGCAGGAATTTTGCCATCACTCCAGTTAAGCAAATGTTGCTTGATGCGTCGCAAGCCATCGCTTGTGTCAGTTACGATCCGATTAACTTCATCGCTATATAAGTCGCGCAAAACACGTTGAACAAAATCACGTTCGCGATCTAATAAAGTCGGCTGACGGGTAGTTGCTACATCTTGCTGAATGCTTTCCCACTGACGTTGTAAATTATCGAGATCTTCAATAATTTGCTCTTCAGGCATTCCGTCCGCTTCAGTACGTACCAAAATACCCATACCCGCAGGCTTCACCAAAATAGCAAGGGCTCGGAGGCGATTGCGCTCCGCTTCACTACGAATGCGACGTGACAGATTTACGCCACGACCAAACGGCAATAGCACTACATAACGCCCTGGCAGAGAAATATTTCCTGTTAGGCGTGGTCCCTTATTGCCAGTTGGTTCTTTCATGACCTGTACTAGCACACGCTGTTGTGGCACGACTAGATCGCTAATCGATCCAGACGATCGCCGCATTTTCAAGGGACCAAGGTCGGTAATGTGAATAAAACCATTGCGATCACCATCGCCAATATTTACAAAGGCAGCATCAATACTAGTTAAAACATTTTCAACAACGCCTAGGTAAACATCTCCAACTTGGTGAGTTCCTGCGGCAACAATAATTTCTTCAATTTGATCTTCACTAAAAACAGCAGCAATTCGATACTGCTCGGCAATAATTATTTGCTTTGGCATTCAATTTCCTCAGAATTTCTTCGATTCAAAAGAGCCAGCCTAAGAACATAGCTGAAAATATTTTTTTTACAAAAAGTTTAGAAAAAATATTTTCAGCCCCTTTATGAACAAGCTCAAAGAGCTGTAGCGGGTTCTTCAAAACGGAACATACCAATAACGAAATAACGAAAGTAAGAAAAATTCGATTACAAAGTGTCTTTAATCGTAAATAAGCTACTTAGCTATATACCGAGCTAGTAACTAACTTCTGTGCCTGCTCCGGCAGCTCGATAATCAGACATATTGCTTTGTTCGGAATGGTTGTTTTAGATACCAAAAACTAAATCTCCCTTAGTTTTTAGCCAGAATAATAGCTTTCAGCCAAAATAATTAGCTTTTACTATCTATTTTGTCTAAAAACTAAATTCTAAAAATCTTGCAGATTCCTGACAATAAGCGTCGCTTATTACTAGTAGCCTAAGAGAGTAATACTCATTACGATGCAGTATGACTATAGTTGATGGGAGATTGGTAGAGTTTCGTTAAAAGAATTAAGTTATTTCTTAGACTGGCGTTTATTAAACTATTTAGAAGGTGCTTACACCATCTACCTACAACATTCAGTCTGTAGGGAAAACAGTGTACTTGATGATTCAAGTTTATGGTTATGGTGCGTAAGCTCGATTGCTTAATCACCAGCTAGGTTAAGCCTACTGTAGTATTATAGCGCAGCATTGAGCGTTACAATTTCTTAATAGTGTTTTAATATTGATAGTTGTGTTTGAGAAATGGCAACGCTTCTCTCAAACTTTTAAAATCGCATTTATTATGGGGATAAAGTTCTGAGTACGCGAGTAGTTATAGTCCGTCATGGCGAAACTGATTTTAATATCCTGAGCAAAATTCAAGGACGGGGTAATTATGATCGCCCAGAATTACAGTCCGTTTTGACAGATAAAGGCAAGCAGCAAGCCAAGCTAGCAGGCAAAGCCTTAGCAAATTTAACTGTTGATGTTGCTTATGCTAGCCCTTTAATTCGCGCTCAGCATACTGCCAAAATCATACTGCTAGAAAATTTTAATCCACCAGAGCTAATCACTAGCGAAGGGTTACTAGAAATTGACCTCAGAGAGTGGGAATCGATGCTCGCTAGTGATGTTAAGGAGAAATTTCCTGATAAGTATCATAACTGGAAAAATCAGCCTGATCAGTTTCAATTAGGCGATCGCTATTGCATACTCGACTTATTTGAACAAGCCAAAGCTTTTTGGACAGAGATTTTAAGTAAACATCAAGGCAAAACAATTTTGCTAGTTGGTCACAGTGCGATCAATCGGGCGCTCATTTGTTCAGCGATCGGTATCTCTCTTAACCTTTATCACAATATTCAGCAAGTTAACTGCGCTATTAGCGTCCTCAACTTTCAAGGGGCAAGCATCGCTGACGGTGTACAACTCGAATCGCTCAATCTCGCCAGCCATCTTGAGGATATTTCGGGTTCGCCATTACCCCCAGTCAAGAAAAATCACAACGGGCCGCGTCTATTGCTAGTCCGTCATGGCGAAACCGAGTGGAATCGTCAGAAACGTTTCCAAGGACAAATCGATGTCCCCCTCAATAACAATGGTCGCGCTCAAGCCAGACGCGCTAGCGAATTTTTGGCAAAAGTTAAAATCGATAAAGCCTTTAGTAGTCCGATGTTGCGACCTAAAGACACGGCTTTAGAAATTTTAGGCAAGCATCCGCAAATCAAACTTGAACTATTTGATGAGCTTAAAGAAATCTCCCACGGCTTGTGGGAAGGCAAATTTGAGCATGAAATCGAAGCCGAATTTGCAGGTCAACTCGCCATCTGGCAAGATCAGCCCGAAACCGTGCAGATGCCTGAAGGCGAAAATTTGCAGCAGGTTTGGGATCGGGTTGCGATCGTGTGGCAGAAAATTGTTGAATCAGTCCCCGCAGGAGAAACTGCCCTAGTTGTCGCCCATGATGCCGTCAACAAGGCGCTCCTTTGCTTGTTATTTGGCTTTACACCCGAACA
>Ga0163144_10028911_pt1 | contig 10667 bp, 6 predicted proteins | sample OliLak19BULKMAT1_FD_123175 | JGI IMG/M metagenome (GOLD analysis project Ga0163144, IMG submission 123175) | Freshwater microbial mat bacterial communities from Lake Vanda, McMurdo Dry Valleys, Antarctica - Oligotrophic Lake LV.19.BULKMAT1 | ecosystem: Environmental > Aquatic > Freshwater > Lake...
ACGGTCGCACCCCCGTTCCGGTCATTGATGCCGCCTCGCCCGCACTCTGTCGAGCTGTTCAAGTTCGGTGGCGCATCACTCGCGGATGCCGCCGCCGTCAGGCATGCAATCGGGATCATCGCCGCACCGCGACGCACCCGACTCGTCGCGGTCGTGTCCGCGCTGGCCGGCGTCACCGACAACCTGCTCGCGCTCGCCAACGCCGCGCTCACCGGTGACCAGCGTGACATCGAGGCGCAGATGTCGATGGTGCATCAGCTGCACCGCGACGTGGCGGCCGGCATCGTGCAGGGCGTGCGTGCGCGCCAGCCGCTGCTGCGCGAGATCGAAAGCGGCTTCGCCGACTTGCGCACGTTGTTGCACGGCGTCTCCAGCCTGCGTGAATTGACGCCGCGCACCCGCGATTTCATCGTCGCGCGTGGCGAGCAGCTGTCCGCACGTTTGGTGGTCGCAGGGCTGCAGGCAAAGCGTATTCGCGCGGAATATGTAGATGCGTCGGAGTTGATTCTCACCGATGGTGCGTTCGGTGGTGCGTTTCCCGATTTGTCGGCTACCGATCGTGCGGTGCGCGAACGACTGCTGCCGATGTTGCGCAAGCGCATGCTGCCGGTGGTGCCAGGCTTTGTTGGCGCCGCGCCGGACGGTGCCGTGGTGACGCTGGGGCGCGGTGGCAGCGATCTCACGGCGACGGTGATCGGCCGCGCCTTGCGTGCGGTGCGCATCACGCTGTGGAAGGATGTGCCCGGCCTCATGACGACCGATCCACGTCTCGTGCCGACGGCGCGCATCATCCCGCAACTGAACGTACGTGAAGCGGCGGAGCTCGCGTATTACGGCGCGAAAGTGCTGCAGCCGCGCGCGCTCATCCCGCTCGCGCGTTTGCGCATTCCCGTGTTCGTGCGCCCGTTTGCCGATCCGGACGCCGTGGGCACGGAAGTGTCGATGCGCCGCACGCTGGCGCGCTACCCGGTGAAAGCGCTATCGGTGATTCGCGGGCAGGCTTTGGTGACGGTGACCGGCAACGGCATGCTCGGTGTTCCGGGTATTTCGGCACGCACCTTCGCGGCGCTGCATGCTGCACAGATCAACGTGGCCATGATCTCGCAGGCGTCATCCGAGCATTCCATCTGCCTGTGCGTGCCGGCCGAACGTGCCGACGATGCGCAGCAGGCGTTGGAGAGCACATTCGCCGTGGAGCTCACTCGGCGTGAACTCGAAGGCGTTGATGTGCAGCTGGACATGGCCATGCTGGCGGTGGTGGGGCTGGGCATGGCCGGCACACCCGGAATCGCGGCACGCATGTTCCGCTCGCTCTCCGATGCGGGCGTGAACATCGTCGCCATCGCGCAGGGTTCGTCGGAGCTCAACATCTCGGTGGTGATCGCCGCGCGCCATGCGGAAGCGGCGGCCCGCGCCGTGCATCACGAGTTCCAGATGGACAAGATCGGTGGCGGCGGCATGAAGCAGACCGACCGACTCGACGTGATTGTGCTGGGCTTCGGTCTCATCGGGCGCGAACTGGTGCGCATGCTGCCGCGCGTGAAGACGCGTGTGCGCCCGAACATTGTCGCGCTCATCGATCGCAGCGGATTCGTGTTTGCACCCGGCGGTATTCCGGCGCGCAAGCTCGCGGCGCTGGCCGATCGCAAGGCCGAAGGGCGCCCACTCGCCTCGTTCGACGGCGGACGTGAAGCGACGGCGGCGGAAGCCTTGGCGCATATCGCAACGCACGCGCTGGTGCACCCCGTCGTGGCGGATCTCACGGCGAACGAAACGTTGCCCGCGTTGCGGACGGCGCTGCACGCCGGCATGAACATCGTCCTGGCCAACAAACGACCGCTCTCAGCGTCGTTGCATGATGTGGAAGCGTTGCAGGCGCTCGCGCGAAAGCACGGATGCCGCATCCTGCACGAAACGACAGTCGGCGCGGGATTGCCGGTGATGGATTCGTACGCGAAGCTGGTGGAAACGGGCGACAAGGTGCTGCGCATCGAAGGATGCACATCGGGCACGCTCGGCTTTCTGCTCACCGGCATCGGTCGCGGTGAACCGTTCAGTACGACGCTGCGGAAAGCCATGAACCTGGGCTTTACGGAGCCCGATCCGCGCGACGACCTCTCCGGCATGGATGTCGCACGCAAGGCGCTTATTCTCGCGCGCCTCCTTGGCTTCAAGGGTGAGCTGTCCGACGTGACTGTCGAATCGCTGGTGCCGGTGGCGTATCGCAAGTTGCCGCTGGCGACGTTTCTCGCGCGCCTCGAACAGCAGGACCCTGCGTGGGCGGAGCGACAGGCCGCCGCGCAGCGACAGCAGCGCGTGTTGCGCTACGTGTTGTTGGCGACCGCGCGAAGGGTGCAGGTGGGCCTGCGCGCCGTGCCGCTGTCACATCCGCTGGCCGGATTGCGTGGCACCGACAACCAGATCGTCTTCACCACGACGCGCTATCGCGAGCATCCGCTGGTCATCACCGGACCAGGTGCCGGGCCGGCCGTGACGGCAGCAGGCGTGTTGAATGACTTGTTGCAGCTGGCGCCCAAGTGACCGATCACGTGGATCCACACGCGTCGCCCGACTCGTCGCCGGCTGCGTTGACTCATTCCTCCTCGGCTCCGCAGGGCGGCGTGATCGCGTTTGCGCCGGGAAGCATTGGCAATTTCGGTCCGGGACTCGATGTGCTGGGCTGCGCGGTGAGCGGACCGGGCGATGAAGTGCACGCGTGGTGGGCTGATCGCGAGCTCGGCGTCACCGTGGTGGACGCGGGACATCCGGACTTGCCCACCGATCCGGCGCGCAATGCGTGTGCGATCGCGGCGCAGGCCGTGCTCGATCGGGCGCCGCATCTTCGACGTGGGGTGATGCTGTCGGTGCGCAAGGGATTGCCGCTGTCCGGCGGGCAAGGCGGCAGTGGCGCCTCGGCCGTCGCTGCCGCAGTCGCGGTCAATCAGCTCGTGGTGAGCGACGGTGGCGACGCGCTCGATACCGTTGGATTATTGGCGACGAGTCTGGTGGCCGAGGCAACCGTCGCTGGCCGGCATCTCGACAATCTCGCGGCGTCGTTGATGGGTGGCGTGATCTGCATTCGCGGCATCGATCCGCCAGACGTACACAACGTGCCGGTGCGCGTGCCACTGTGGTTCGCGCTGGCGCATCCGGCCATACGCATTCGTACGGCAGATGCGCGCGCGGTGCTGCCCCAGTTCTATCCGCGCGACACGCTCATCGCGCAGCTGGCGAGTGTGGCGTCGCTGGTGACTGCGCTGGCGATCGGCGACGCAGCGCTGGTTGGACGCGCGATGGTGGATCACGTGGCAGAACCTGCGCGCGCGGCGCTCGTTGACGGCTTCGTCGAGGCAAAGCGCGCGGCCCTTGAGTCGGGGGCGTTGGGAGCGTCGCTCTCCGGAAGCGGACCGACGACGTTTGCGGTCTGCGCGAGCGAGGCCCAGGCGCTCGCCGCGGCCGAAGCGATGCGCTGGGCGTATGAAGCCGCAGGGCATTTCTGCGCGTCACGCGTCGCCACAATCGATTTCGACGGAGCACGATGGAGGAATGCGTGAACGACGAGCATCGCGTGAACGACGAGCATCGCGTGAACGACGAGCATCGCGTGAACGACGAGCATCGCGTGAACGGCAACGACGCATCCACCGCGCTGTTTCTCGCGCCGAACGCGGCGAGTGTGCAGCGCTGTGCGAGCTGCGGCCACACGCTCGACGAACGTGAGGACGCGCCTGTCTGTCCGTTGTGCGGCAGCTTGCTCGAAGTGCTGCATGCGCGTCCGGTCGATGCGGCGGGCAACGTGATGAGCGGCGCCGCACTGCAGGCGAGTTTTGCACACCACTGCTGTGCGCGTCCCGCCGGTCATCCATCGGGCGTATGGCGTTTCGAACAGATCGTGATGCCGGCGGCGGGCAGCGCGATCACCAGTCATCCGGAAGGGAACACACCACTCCTGGCGCGGGCGGCACTCGCGCGCTTCACCGGTGTGGACGGATTGCTCATCAAACATGAAGGACACAATCCGACCGGTTCGTTCAAGGATCGCGGCATGACGGTGGGCGTCACGCAAGCGGTGCGCATCGGGGCGAGCGCGGTGGCGTGTGCCTCCACGGGCAACACGTCCGCCGCGCTGGCTTCGTACGCAGCGCAGGCAGGCATTCCGGGGCTCGTCTTCGTCCCCGTTGGCAAGATCGCGATGGGCAAGCTCGCGCAAACGCTCGCGTACGGCGCGCGCACGCTGCTCGTGCGCGGCGATTTCGATGCATGCCTGCGACTCGTGCAGGCATCGTCGCGCGAGCTGGGGATCTATCTCCTCAACTCCATCAATCCGTGGCGCGTCGAAGGGCAGAAAACAATCGTGCTCGAACTGCTGCAGCAGCTGGGATGGCAGGCGCCCGACTTCATCGTGCTTCCCGCCGGCAACCTTGGAAACACCGCAGCGTTCGGAAAGGCCTTGCGCGAAGCGCACGCACTGGGGCTCATCGATCGCATGCCGAGGCTGGTGAGTGTGCAGGCGGCCGGCGCGGCACCGTTTGCGAAGAGCTTTCGCGAGGGCTTTGCGACGCGCTACACGGTGTCCGCGGAAACGATCGCCACGGCCATCCGCATCGGAGACCCGGCGTCGTGGGATCGCGGTGTGCGCGCCATCCGTGAGACGAATGGACTGGTGCTGTCGTGTACCGACGACGAGATCATCGAAGCGAAAGTCGCCATCGATGCAGCCGGTGTCGGATGTGAACCGGCGAGCGCGGCCAGCGTGGCCGGCGTGAAGCAGCTCGTCGCCTCCGGCGTTGTCCACCGCGGCGATCGCGTCGTCGCGGTGCTTACCGGTCACGTACTCAAGGATCCAGGCATGCTGGTGGAACTGCATCAGGAGCGCACCGACTTTGCGCAGGCGAATCGACCGATCGAAATCGAGCCCGACGTGAGCGCCGTCTCGCGCGTCCTGCGATCGATGCAGGCCTCGTGATGCGCCTCAGCACGCGAGCCGCACAATGATGGCCCCATCGCCGCGGCGCACGCTCATCACGGGCGCCGCACGACCACTCGGCGTGGAGCTGGTGCGTCACAGTCTGTTGCGTGGCGACAAGGTTTACGCGGCGGCACGGAATCCCGCGCGCGTGCCGGTGCTCGCCGACCTGCGCGCCGAGTTCTCCGGGCTGGAACTGATTGCGCTCGACCCGGCCGACGCGGCGTCGGTGGCCGACGTGATTCCCGTCCTCGAAGGGTTGACGGAATCGCTCGACCTGCTGATCGTCGCGCCGGCCGAACCCGGACCGCACGACCGCCTCGTGGATGCGACGCGCGACGAAGCGCTGAGCACACTGTCGGGGACAGGACTCGTGGAGCACTACCGCCGACATGCGGTTGCACCGGTGCTGTTGGTGCGCACGTTGCTGCCATGGCTCACCCGCGGTGATCGCGCGCGGATCCTGATGGTGAGCACGTGGCTTGGCTCGCTCGCGGGCAAGACGCAGGGTGGCGACTATGCGCGGTGCGCGAGCGCGACGGCGCTCCATATGCTGACGCGCGCGTTAGCCAACGATCTGGCCGACGAAGGAATCACGGTATGCATTGGCAATCCGGGCAACTACGCGACGACGCCGGACGGCCCGGGCTTTCTCGTGCCGATCGCCGATGCAGCGCAGGGGCTGCTCAGCGTGACCGATCGACTGCCCAGGGACAAGAGCGGCGGTTTCTTCGACTGGACGGGTACCGAGCGCGCCTGGTAGCGATCGAGGCAGGGAGCGCACGGGGCGTTCGCGACGCCCGCCGGTGCTACGCGCGGGTGCTACGCGCTCGATTTCAGCGTTCGCGTCGTCTGGCTCGCTCCTCGTCGTCCTTCTTGCGCTCTGCTTCAAGCTTCGCGGTGAGCAACGCGTCGGCGGTCGTGCGCTGTGAGTCACTGAGCTGCGTCCAGGCGCGGTCCCGATAGGCGTCCTGAATGTCGCTGAGCCGGGTGACGATCACCTTGATTGTGTCGGGCATGCCGGACATTCCCGCGCCGCGTCCACCCGCCGGCGGATCTGTGCCGTCCGATCCTCCACCGTTGCGACCGCCGCCGCGCGCGCCGGGGACGCGTCCTCCGGCACCATTCGCCGGGGCGAGTTCGGCAAAGACGCCTTCGATCGCCTTGAACAGCGGCGCCTGCAGGCGTTGCATCTCCTTCTGATACGACTTCAACGAATCTTTCTGGACATCCGTGAGCGCAAGCGGCTTCCTGCGATCGAGCAGGAAGGCGATCGGGTCGTTGTTCTCCAGATTGTCCTTGATCATCGTTATGGGGGACCGACGCGCACCGCCCATGCCAGGGCCACCCATGCCGCCGCGACGCCCTCCCCCCATGCCGCCGCCCATTCCCCCCATGCCACCTTGCGCCGCAAGCCCCACAGGCGCGAGCGATAAGATCATCGCCAGCAACAAAGACAGCGGTACGGTCGCGGCGACGCGCGCGCCGATCATCGAACAGAATGGTTTCACGGAGCGCATGAAGACGAAGTCGAGTCGAAGTTGGAGCGCAGCCGCCGCGATCGGCGCGTTCGCCGGACTGGCGTTCGCGAGCGGTTGTGCGAGGAACACATCACCTCCAGCGAACCCTACACCCGCACCCGTGCAAACGCAGGCGCCCGCGCAAACGCGGGGACTCGCGGTCGTGCCGGTGCAGGTGACATACGTGCTGAGCGCGTTGCGTCCCAGTCTCGACTCGCTTTTCCCTGCGCGTGACTCGCTGGATCGATCGGCGTGCACGGTGGCGGTGGGACTCGTCTGCCATCAGTACGTCTATCGACGCGACTCGCTGCAGCTGCGCAGTGCATACGATCGACTGTCGATCGATACGCGACTGTGGTTTCGCGCGCAGCTGGGGGCCATTGGTGTTGCGCGCGTGGCCAGTTGCGGCTACGCCCCGGAAGCGATGCGACGCGCCTCGGTAGCACTGAGTACCACGCTCTACTGGCGACGCGATTGGCGAATCGGCGCGCGCGGATCAGCGGCAACCGCGACGTTGCTCGATCCATGCCTCGTCACCGCACTTGGCGTGAATGCGACGACGACCCTGCAGAATGTGTTGAACCAGCAGTTGGCAGACTTTGCCATGCAGGCCGACACCGTCATTCCGCGCGTGGCTGACATGCGCCCCTTGGCGGATTCGCTGTGGCGCAGCTTTCTCGAACCTACGGCGCTCGACTCGACAAATACCTTGTGGCTCGTCCTCGAGCCCGAGGCGGTGCGCGTCACACCGTTTGTCGGGAACGGCCCAAGCATCCGCACGGCAATCGTGTTGTACGCGCGGCCTCGCGTGGTGGCGGGTGAGAAGCCGCGCATGAATGTCCGCCCATTGCCTCCGCTGTCGCTCGGCAGCGCGCCGGCCAACTTCGATGTGCCCGTGTCCGTGGAACTGCCGTTTGCCGAGTTGCAGCGCCGCGCGACGATCCTGCTGGCCGCAGAGACGGCGACCGCTGGCGTGCGCGTCGACAGCGTGCGCGTGCGCGGGCTCGGCGACAGTGTGCTCGTGGAGTTGGCGGTGTCGGGCGGATTGCGCGGAGCACTCACCATGGCTGCACGTTTGCGATGGGATGGCGCGGCGCGCGAACTGCGCTTGGACAATCTCGATTGGAACCTGGCGAGCAAAGGTGCACTCTCACGCGTCAAGGCGACGCTCGGCGCGCCGCTGGTGGGTCGCGCGATTCGTCGCGCGACGATGGGTGGGCGCGTGCCGTTGGGTGCGCAGCTCGATTCCATTCGTGTAGAGATGATGCGCAAGCTGAACGGCCCGATGGGGCCAGGGATCGCGCTTGGCAGCAGCGTGACGAGCCTGCAGATCCTCGGCGTCACGGCGAACGCGACCGCCATCGTGCTCACGGCGCGACTGACGGGACAGGCTGGCGTGTGGATTCAGTAGAGCGGGTGACGGCAGAGCAGGTGACTGCGTTCGGGAATCAGGTCACGTGTGCGATTGCGTGTCGTGCACACAACGAATCAGGGAGACATCGGGCATGGCACTGAAGACTCTACGCTGGACGGCACTGTTGGTTGGCGCGGCGCTCGTCGCCGGAGGTCCGTTACGCGCGCAGCGTTTCCCCGCGCCTGCCGATCCGGTCACGCAGAAGTTGATGACACGACTGGCGGCGCTCTCGGCCGATTCCATGGAAGGACGTCGTGCGGGCACCGCTGGTTCGCAACGGGCGCGTCGTTTCATCGTTCAGGAGCTGCAGTCCATCGGCGCGGCACCAGTCGGCACCAGCTTTGAGCACGTGGTTCGGTGGCCGTCGCGCAATGGCAATACGGACACGGCAGGCGCGAACATCGTGGCGCGCATTCCTGGCACGCGCCCCGGCGGTAGAGCGATCGTGATCAGTGCACACTACGACCATCTCGGTACTCGCAACGGTCAGATCCACAATGGCGCCGACGACGATGCGTCCGGTTGCATTGCGTTGCTTGCCTTGGCGGAGCGACTGCGTGCCGAGCCGATCGTGCACGACGTGCTGCTGGCGTTCTTCGACGGTGAAGAGATCGGGATGCCCGGATCGAAAGCGTTCGTGGCCACGCCGCCGCTGCCGCTCTCGCGCATCGCCGTCAACCTCAATCTCGACATGGTGAGTCGACAGGACGGCAAGTCGCTCTGGGTCAGTGGAACCTCGCACAACCCGTCGCTCAGAGTCTTGGCCGAGCGTGCAGCACGCACTGCCACTGTTCGCGTGCAATTCGGTCATGACACCAAGGGGGGGAAGCCCGGTGACGACTGGACCAACTCGTCCGATCACGCCTCGTTTCACGCCAAGGGGATTCCGTTCCTCTACCTCGGAGTCGAAGACCACGCCGACTATCACCAGCCGGGCGACGATGTCGAGAAGATTGATCCGTCGTTCTATCGAGGCGTCGTGGATTTCGCTTTTGCGCTGCTGCGCGAAGTGGATTCCTGGGTTGGCGCGCAGCCAGCAGGGCGCGGTGCGAGCGGCAGTGCCTCACCGGCCACCTTGCGCGTCACGTCGCCAGCGTCCAGTGAGAACGCGAGCGTTAGCGCCGCGGTGAATGCAGCGGCGGCGTCGCCAGCAACGCGTGTGGAGAACGCACTCGATGCCGCGATCGATGCGATGCGCGAGGAGATCGCGCATGACCTCGCGCAGATGGCGGCTATCCGTTCGCCTTCGGGATTCGAGCATGAACGGGCGCGGTGGGTGGCGGCGCGCATGCGCGCGATCGGGCTGGCGGATGTGACGATGGACAGCGCGCCCAATGTGGTGGGGCGTATCAGGGGGCGCGCGCCGGACGCGGTCAGGCACGCGACCGTCTACGTCGCTACGCTCGACGATCTCGCTCCAGTGGCCGAGCATCAGGCGCGCGCGACGCGGGCGCCGTACGTGAACGGTGATCGTGTGATCGGGCCCGGCACCCATACCTCGAGTACGACCGCAGCGATGCTGGGTGCGGCGGCAGCGTTGCTCAAGACCAGGGTGCAACCGGACTACGACATCGTCTTCGCCGCGGTCGCGCGTGAGGAGACGGGTCTCGTGGGCATGAAGTCGCTTTATGCAGAATGGCGCGATCGCGCAGATGCCTTTGTGGACATTCTCGGCGACGGCCGTTCCATCACGTATGGCGCCATCGGCATTCACTGGTGGCAGGTGTGGGGCTATCAGCCCGGTGGACATACGCTCACCGGTGGTCTGCCGAACGTGAATCTTGGTATCGCGCGCGCCGTCGATCGCATACTCAGTCTGCCGCAACCTCCGCCGTCGTCGCGCACAGTGCTGAATGTCTCGATGCTGCGAGCGGGCGACGTGTTCAACCGCAAGCCGGACAGTGCGTGGTTCTCAGTGGACATCCGATCGCTTGAGGCGCCGTCGATTGCCCGCAATGAAGCCGCCGTGCGCGCGGTGCTGGACAGCGTCGCGCGGGAAACGGGCACGCGGTTCGATATGCGTGCTGTGCAGCAGACGGCCGGTGGTCAGATCGCCGGCGCGGATCGTTCGCGACTCGTCTTGCGTGCAACTGCGATTGCGCGGTCGCTTGGTGTGCAACCGCAGCTGGGCAATGCCGGTTCGTCCAATCTGAACGTTGCAATCGCCGGCGGTACTCTGGCCATCGGACTTGGTGGTGAGCGCGGCGGCGCCCGTGGAGAACCCGGTGAGTTTGCCGACATTCCGTCGATGTTGCGCACGGCGAAGGTGGTGGCTCGGCTTGCGGCCGAGATGTCGCGCGCGCCCTGAGCAGCGTTGCCTGCGCCAAGGCCACGGGGCCGGCCACGAGGGCCACGCGCGTGTCGTCGCGCAGACCGGTGCCGGCCAGCGCGACGAGTGCTCGCGAGCAGAATTTGTGACGGTCCGGGAGCGCACTCGTCTGCCGGGAGAGGGTTCCAGCCGCGAAACACTAGCGGCCCGTGGCGAAACACGACGCGTGTGCCGATTCGCTCCTCGGTATCCTCGCTGAGGTTGAGCCTCCGCGCGGGAGAATTACGCTAGCTGCGTGTGGACCACGTCTGACACAGTCACCTCGGTTTGCATGGGGTGGTTGCGCTGTGATCGCGATCACGAATCGGTTTGACTTGGTCTCTCTCGTCACGTTACGCTATTCGCGATTCCCTCCCGAATCGTAGGCCCGTTCCCACTGTTCCGAACCGCACCGGCTGGCCAGCGTGCTGACAGCCGTTCGTGCGTCCTCGTCCCCCC
>Ga0163144_10028912_pt1 | contig 10667 bp, 5 predicted proteins | sample OliLak19BULKMAT1_FD_123175 | JGI IMG/M metagenome (GOLD analysis project Ga0163144, IMG submission 123175) | Freshwater microbial mat bacterial communities from Lake Vanda, McMurdo Dry Valleys, Antarctica - Oligotrophic Lake LV.19.BULKMAT1 | ecosystem: Environmental > Aquatic > Freshwater > Lake...
AACGCCTGGTATTGATACGTCATGGAGAGATCCATGATGTTGTAGGCGGACTCCGAGATGCCCCAGGGGACGCCGCGCTCGGCGCCATAGGCGCGCTGCGCGGCGATGACGGAGTCGCAGGTCTCGTCGAGGAGGGTGCTCTCGTAGGTCCGCGAGACGAGCAGGGGCATGAGGTACTCGAACATCGAGCCGCTCCACGAGAGCAGGACGTTGCCCGACGAGAGGTCGGCGCGAGGTCGCGCGAGGCGAAACCAGTGCTCCTGCGGGACGTCGCCCTTGGCGATGGCGATCAGGCTGGCGAGGCGGGCCTCGGAGGCCAGCAGATCGTAACAGGACGTATCGAGCCGGGCGCCGCCGACGTTGTAGCCAATGGAGAAGAGCGCGCGCTCCGCGTCGTAGAGGAACGTGAAGCTCATCGCGTCGGCGAGCGCCCCGGCGCGGTTGCCCAGGCTCCCGAGCTCGCTCTGGAGCGAATTGCAGGCTTCGAGCGAGCTTTGCAGCCGGGCGAGCAGCTCGGCCAGGAAGGCCGCTGCCGCCGACTTGTCGGCCGCGGAGAGGGTCGCCGAGGCCTGGACGGACGGCTCGATGGCCTGAAGGCCCGCCGTCGCCGCGCAGACCGCGTCGGCGAGCGAAGCGGGCGCCTGCGCGGCATCGAGCCCGCGCACCACCTCGCCCCACGCCTCGGCCAGCTCACCGCCCGACAGCGCCGCTGGAACGGCGGTGAGCAGCTCGGCGAAGGGGGCCAGGACACGGACCTCGTCCAGCCCTCGGGAGAGGCCGCGATGGAGCAGCTTCGCCCACGAGATCGACGCGCCCCGAGCGGCTCCGGGGCGCGGCTCCGCGGGGGGCGGGCGGAGCCGTGCCGCGGAGTCGACGAGCGACGACAGCACCGCGAAGGTCTTTCCCCAGCCGGTCCCCACGTCGCGCCGCGCCGCTTCTAGCTCGGCGCGAAAGGCGGTGTGTGCCGACCAGCCGTTCGTGCTGTGTGAGGCAGGAGACTCGGATTCTGCGTCGAGCAGGTCGAGGGCGTCGAGGGCGGCGTCCATGGCCGGAGCGAAGGAGAGAGGCGCGCTCGCCAGGTCGGCGCAGGCGCTCCGCACGGTCCACAGGTACGCCGCGAGGTTGCCGCTGTCGACCGTGGACACGTAGCGCGGCGCGAGGGGCTCCAGCGTCGTCGTTTCGTACCAGTTGAGGACGTGGCCCTCGCGCTTCTCCAGGCGCTCGACGGTCGCGAGGGTGGAGCCGAGTCGCTCGGCGAGCTCGCGCAGCGTGACGAAGCCGAAGTCGTGGGCCGCCACCGTGGAGAGCAGATAGAGGCCGATGTTCGTGGGAGAGGTCCGGTGCGCGACGACGGCGCGGGGCTCCTCCTGGAAGTTGTCCGGAGGCAGCCAGTTGTCCCCCGCCGTCACGAAGGTCTCGAAGAACAGCCATGTCCTGCGCGCGCAGAGGCGGAGCTCTCGCCGATCTTCGGTCGAGAGCGGGAGGGAGCGATCGCGCGGCGGCAGCGGACGGCTCAGCCACGTGGCGAGGAAAGGGGCCGCGGCCCACGCCGCGAGCAGCGGCGCGGCGAACGGCAAGGCGGCCGGGGCGAGCGCCGCGACGCCGGCTCCGGCGAGCACCGCGAGCCCGGCGCTCGTGCGCAGGTGACCGGGCACGCTGGCCTCACCGTTCGAGATGCGGCGCTCGGCCTGATGCGTCGTCGTCCACTCCAGGAGCTGCTTTCTGGAGATGGTGACGCGGTAGAGGGTTCGCCCGATGGCGTCGACGAGGATCACCGCTTGATCGAGCAGGAAGACGACCCGGAGCGCGGCCTGGAGCAGGTTGGTCCGGAGCTGACCGCCGAGGGTGCTGAGGCGGGACGGCGAGCCGTCGCGGCGCGAGCGTGTCAGTCCCAGGACGAGCCAGTTGAACAGCGGGCTCACCACGACGCCGCCGAGCGCCGCCGTCCCCACCGCTGTCGCGGCCGGCCCCGCGGCCCAGCCGACGAAAAGGAGCCCGACGAGGCTCGGCGGCACGAGGCTGCGGCGCAGGTTGTCGAACAGCTTCCAGCGCGAAAGGACCGAGAGGTCGCCCGGCCTGCACCCCTTTCGCGCGAAAGGGAACAGACACGCGAGGAGCTGCCAGTCGCCGCGGACCCAGCGGTGCTGTCGGCTCGCCACCACGGAATACGCGGCGGGCTGATCGTCGAGCAGCTCGACGTCGGTGGCCAGCGCCGTGCGGGCGTGAATGCCCTCGAAGAGGTCATGACTGAGCAGCGAGTTCTCGGCCACCCGCCCGGCGAGAGCGGCGGAGAATGCCTCGATGTCGTAGATGGCCTTGCCGACGTACGAGCCCTCCGCGAAGACGTCTTGATACACGTCGGAGATCGCCGTGGTGTACGGATCGATGCCGGCCGGACCCGCCATGATCCGCGCGAACAGCGAGCGGCGCGCGCTCACCGGCTCGGTGCCGACGCGCGGCTGGATGAGGCCATAGCCCTCCAGGATGCGGCCGGTCGCCGGATCGATCCGGGCGCGGTTGAGCGGGTGCGCGATGGTGGCCACGAGCTTGCGGGCGCTCTCGCGCGGAAGCTCGGTGTCGGCGTCGAGCGTGATCACGTAACGAAAGCTGCGGAGGAGCTCGGGCGCGGCCGTGATCACCGTGAAGGTCGTGGGGCCCTCGCCCTTCAGCAAGCGATTCAGCTCCTCGAGCTTGCCGCGCTTGCGCTCCCAGCCCATCCAGCAGCCCTGCGCGGCGTTGTGGAGCCGGCGGCGGTGGAGCAGCAGATAGCGGTCGGAGCCCTCGCCGGGGCGGCGCCGGTTGAGCTCGGCAATGCCGTCCCTGGCCAGCGAAAGGAGCTTGTCGTCGTCCGGGTGACTCTCGGCGTGGTGATCGGTGAAGTCGGTGACGAGGGCGAAGCTCAGGTTCTCGTCGGCATTGGCCAGCGAGCGAATCTCCAGGTCCGCGAGCAGGCGCTCGGTGCCAGCCTCGCTGTCGAGCAGCGCGGGCACGGCGACGAGGGTCCGGTGCTCCGGGGGAATGCCGGCGGGAAGCTCGAGCTTTGCGAGCAAGCGGGGCGGCAAGAGAGCGGTGGCGAGGCCATTGACGACCGTCAATGCGACCTCGCTGGCGGGCAGCGCGGAGAGCAGGCCGAGGGCGATGGACAGGCCCCTTCGCGGGCGCCGCGACCGCGTCCGCGTGACCGCGGCGGCGACGAGGCCGGCAGTGACCACGCCGACGGCGCCGAGGTACGAGGCGGTCGGGTGGCGAAGGACGAACCGCGAGAGGCGCTCGCGCAGGCGAGGGCGGTAGTCGAAGTGGGCCTCGACCGCGCTCCTCCCGGCATCGATGAGGTAATAGCCGACGTGCGTCCGGCGGACGTTGTCGGGGTCGCGGCTCCGGGCGGCCGCCGAGAGCTCGACGGCAAACGCCGCCACGGCGCGCTCGTCGCCCTTGCTGCGGCGGGCGATGTCCTCGACCGCGTGGCGGTAACGGTCGCGCGACTTCTCGTCGGTCGCGCGGTAGGCGCCCGCCGGATCGCGCTGCAAGATCGCCTCGACGGCGCTCGTCTGCTCGAAGAAGCCATTCCAGTCGAGCGCGCCGATGGTGCGCATGCTCGTGATGGCGTTGCCGACGGAGACCTGATCCGCGGCCTGGCGCAGGTGCTGGCGGCGCGTCAGCTCCTCGGGCGAGAGACCGAGCTTGGCGCACTGCGCGGCGATCCAATCGACCGCGACGCCGACCGGGCCGTCGTGCTCGTGGAGGCGCCGCGAGAGCTGGACGAGGAACTGCGGAGTCGCCGGCTCCGTCTCTCGACCGAGCGCCTCCAGCGTCTCGCTCATGCCCGAGGGTGGCTGTCCAGGGGTAATGAGCTGCGCGGCCCATTGATCGGCGCGCGCGCGCTCTCTGCTGCTCGCCTCCGAGGCGGCGAGCGCCCCCACCGCGAGCACCAGCCCGAGGCGGAGCATGATGGGGACGGCCCACAGCTCGCCAATCGTCAGGCTGCGGACGCTCTGATGAGCGGCGACATAGCGGACCAGCAAGGCGAGATCGAGACGCGTGTCGGTGTGGCGCAGGTAATCGAGGCAGAGCCCGTAAACGCAGGGATAGCCGGCCATCACGCCCGACGACAGCCGCGGGAGCTGCGCCAGATAACCTGCCGGGAGGTCTTCTTCGATCTCGCGGAGCTGCTCCTCGACGACGTGGGAGTTGTCGAGCAGCCACTCCTCCGCCGGGGACGGCTCGCGCTTCGCCGGCGCGCTGCCCTCCAGCAGCCGGTAGGCCTCGTTGATGCGGATGCGAGCGGCGGCGAAGCGCTCGCGCAGCGGGCCGGGGCCGGTGGCCATGATCGGCGGACCCTGCGCCCGACTGACCTCCACGGCGTGCTCTTCGATCCGCTCGGCGGTGTAGATCTCGCCGCGGAGCCATTGCGCGTCGTCCCACGCAATGCTCTGGGAGGTGCCCGGACAGCCCACGCCGGCGGGGTGGCTCGGGTGCTCCGGGCCGGCATCCGATTCGGCGCCGGTGCTCAATGGGTCGCGTCAGACATTGGCTGCCGGGGAACGTACAGCTCGACGGCTGTCACGAGGACCACGGACTCGGCGGTGGTGACGTGGGTGACGGCGCCCTCGGCGCCTTCGGTGCTCTCCACGCGGTGGAGCCACGCGCCGCTCGTCAGCGGCCAGTCGGACGTCCGGCGCGCGCAGCAGGCGAACGATCCTTCGAGATCGCGGTGACAGCTCTCCGTGGCGCCACAGATGGGACAGCGGTTCCGCTCGGAAACGAGGAGCCACTCGGCTTCCTGGCATCTCGCTCGCGATGTGCTCGACATTGTCGTGACCTCCTGAGGTCGTGTAGGCTCCAGGCCTTCGCTCGTCGCCGCGGTGCCCTCGTCTCCGAGGGAACGTTCAATGAATCCAGAATCAGGTGGGGGTTTGCCGAGTGGCACGTGCATCGACCGTGCCATGTGGCAGAAACCACCTGAACGGCGTGGCGCACCCGATTCGTTTGCCGAACCACCGCGCACGAATGCCCCGGTGTGGCGTTTGCGTAGCCATCCTGGCCGGAATCCGCATGGCGCTTTGGAGCGCCTTCGGGTCGCGGCGTGTACACCACGGCCGATCTCCACGAAAGGCCCTCTAATTTGCGTAGAGTTATTGCATTCGGTGGAGTAAGCATTCGGACCGAACGCGCTCTGGCTCGGACCGATTGATTGCTCCGCGAGCAGCGTCGTTGCGGGTCTCGTCGCGGCTCGGTCCGATCTCGAAGCGAGCGCTTACTCGACGGTGAAATCGCTCGGCACGCCCTGGAACGGACCGCCGCCCTCCGCAATGCGATTGTTCTCGAACACCGCGTTGATCACCACCGCGCGCAGCGTTCCCGCCTTCACCATCGAGCCCCACACCGCGTCGCCCGGCGTGTAAGCGAGCTTGTCCGTGAACACCCGCAGCAGCGGTGCTCCCGCCGCATTGCTCACCACCAGCAAATACCCGCGCCCGTTCATCGGCGCCCCGTGCGCGTGCGCCACCCCCACGAATCCAAGCCGTTCCAGCGCCGCCGCCCACGCCGGCTCCCGCCCACTCCCACGCTCACCTGCCGGCGCCGGCGCCCGCGCCCCGGTCGACTGAGTCACGTGCCACGCGAATTCCGCCGCCGGTGACCCGGGCAACACCCCACCTGGAACCGGGTGATCGAGCACCGCCGCCTGCGTCGGATCGTTCTTCGGTGTGGCCGCGAGCAGCGCCACCAGGGCCTCGTCCGTCGCGGCCGCGCTGCGGATCACGTCGTCGATGTTTTCGGGATCGGGCTGCTCCGGCGGCGCCGGGGTCTCGCACGAGGCCCCCGCCATGATCAGCCCACCCGCGAGGGCGAGCCCGCCCACGACCACCCAGGCCCTGGTCCTCGGGAGCTTCACGGCGTCACCTCCCACGGATCCGCGAAGCGCGGATCGTCGATCAAGGCCTGATCCGTCAGTGACTCCAGAAATGCGATCACGTCGTCTCTCTCCTCTTGTGTCAGTTGAAACCCATTGATGAGGTTGCTCTTGAACGGGTTCTTGCTGCCGTCGCCGGCAAACCCACCGCTCGCGATGGTGCGGCCGCCGGCCGAATAGTGGTCGAGCACCTCGGACAGCGTCGCGATGCTCCCGTCGTGCATGTACGGCGCGGTGAGCGCCACGTTGCGGAGCGACGGCGCGCGGAACCGGCCCATGTCCTGGGCGATGCCCGTGACCTCGTACACTCCGCCGTTCCCCGGCGGATAGGCCCCCTTCCCGTCGAGGTTGTAGAGCCCCGTGTTGTGGAACATCACCTCCTCGAACGTGGTGTCCTCGTGCGCCACCGAGTCGGACAGGTTGAACCCACCATGGCAGTGAAAACACTCCATGGTCTCGGAGAAGAACAGGTCTTTCCCGCGCAGCGCCGCCTCGGACATGGCCTTCGAGTCACCCCCGTAGAGATAGGCGTCATAGGGTGTCCGGTACGACAGGATCGAGCGCTCGAAGGCGGCGATGGCCCGCGTGATGTTGACGAGCGCGACGGGCGTCGCCTCGCCCGGGAAGGCCGTCCCGAAGAGCTCGCCGTAGATCGGCTCGGCCAAAAGGCGCTCGATCAGCTCGCTGTCCTTCCCGGCAAGGCCCAGCTCCACCGGGTCCTCGCCGAACATGGGCAACAAGGCCTGTTTCTCCAGCTCGCTCACCAGCGGATTGCCCCTCGTCAGCGCCGTGAGGTACCCCGCGTTGGCCAGCCCCATGGACGAGCGCGGGTGGACCTCGCCGGTCGAGCCGACGGCGTTGGCCAGCTCGTCCGTGAAGGCGAGCTTTTGCACGTGGCACGAGGCGCAGCTCTGCGTCTGGTTGCCGGAGAGCCGCGTGTCGTAGAAGAGCCGCCGCCCCAGCTCGACCTTTTCGTTCGACATGGGATTGTCGTCGGGCACGCGCGGCTTTGGGAACCCCGGCGGCAACCCCCAATCGAACGCCTGCGGCTCACCTCCGCCGGTCGCCCCGCTCCCGCCGCTGCCCGCCGAGCCCGCGCTGCCGCCGGAGCCCGCGCTGCCGGTCGTCGCGGGGTCGGCGCAGCCGTGGGCCGCGAGAGCCACCATGGCCACGACAGCCAACTTCGAGCCCAAACGACAGCCTGGATGAAGAGACATCAAAGACCTCACGGTGCGCTGAAAAAGACTTGCTCTTCAGGATGAATCGAGCCGTCCGCGATGTCTATTCCGAGGTGCGAGAACACCGCGACGCACTCCGGATCGGTCGCGCCGGACATGCACCCCGGGGCGCCGCCCGCGTCCGTGCTCAGGTCGCTCTCGGAGACGACGGCTGCATAATCGATGACGACGGGGCTGGTCAGCGGGTCGAAGCCCGTGAGCACCACTTCGGGCCGATTGGACCGCTCGCACGACTCCACCTTGCCGTCCGGCCCGTTGACGCAGCCGGTCGACCCCAGGTGCAGATTGAAGGACTTGTCGGAGCCGGTCACGGTGGCGTCGACGCGCAGGAACTTGTATCCGCCGTTCCAGCTCCAGAACATCGCGCTCAGGTTGAGGGGCGACGGCGCCGTCGCCACGTCGGCGTGGTTCAGCTCGAACGGGACCCCGAGCTTGAACGAGACGCCGTCGTACTCCCCGGCCGGCACCTGGCCCTTGATGGCCATGTTCACGGGCATGGTGCCGTTGGCGCAGGCCCCTTCTTTGGACTCGAAGTCGAGCAGCGCCACGCCCTGGTATTGCCAGAGCCCGTCCTGCGTCAGCTCGACCGGCACCGCCGCCCCGTTCTTGTCCAGCAGCTTCACGTCGTGAAGGTAGAGTCGGAACTCCGTCAGCTTGGCCTCGCTCCCCGCCATCCCGAGCCCCTGGTACGTGGCATTGCAATCGAACGGCTCGGCGCCCACCCGAGCGTCGAACGCCAGGGTCACGTCGATGGCACCACTTCCCCCGGTGCCCCCCGTGCTCGCGGTGCCGCCCGCACCGCCCGTCGCGCCCCCGGTGCCGCCGCTTCCACCCGTTGCGCCGGTACCGCCCGTGCTTGCGGTGCCACCCGTGCCACCGCTCCCGGCCCCGGTGCCGTCACCGCAGCCGGCGACGAAGGTGGCCAGCCCAAGCGCCAATGAAAGCTCCAATAATCGTGCGAATGGAAGTCCGGTGCTCATGAGGAGCCCATCTTGGTCGATTTTCCCGGCCATGGGAATGCGGCCATCTGTCGCACGCGTGATCCGCTCACGAACGACGCATGAGGCGGCTCGCGCCGGGGCGGAGCGGCGTTCCGGCGGCCCGGACGTTTTCGGGGAACCTCGCGGCGGCGCCGGACGTAGCACCGTCCCCGGGCACGAGGCGGCCGTCCGGGCGGCCGCCGCGCGCCCGGAGCGGCCCCTGCCCCGCCGCGTCTGGGCCGAAATGAGCGTCCGGAGCGCGATGGACCGATCCGGTAGCACAAAACAAACGTATCGTGCCACAACCATGCGCCGGTACTTCCCCTGCCTCCTGGCTGCTGCGCTCCTCGGCTTCGCCGCGGAGGCGGCGGCTCACGATCCGACCCCTGCCGAAAAGAAAGCGGCCGAAGAGAAGAAGGCCGACGACGAGAAAAAGGCGGCGGAAGAGGCCCAGAAGCTGATCGAGGTCACCGCCCGCGGCGACACGCCCGGAGGGGATGCGGCGTCGCGCGTGACGTTCGGGCGCCGCGAGCTGGAGCTGCGCCCGCGCCTGCGGCCCGGTGACATCGTCGAGGCGGTGCCCGGCATCTTCGCGGTGCAGCACGCCGGCGGCGGCAAGGCGAACCAGTTCTTCGTCCGGGGCTTCGACGCGGATCACGGCACCGACATCGCTCTCTCGGTCGACGGCGTCCCTGTGAACATGGTCAGTCACGGCCACGGCCAGGGCTTCGCCGATCTGCACTTCTTGATACCGGAGCTGGTGGTCGGGCTCGACGGTTACAAGGGACCTTATTACGCGAACCAGGGCGATTTCGCGACCGGCGCGGCCGTCAACATGCGCCTCGCGGAGAAGTTCGAGGAGAGCTACGCGCAGTATTCGATCGGTCAATACGGCATCATGCGCGGGCTTGTCATCGCCTCTCCGACGCTGCGCGACGACTGGCGCGTCGTCGCCGCGGCGGAGCTGTTCAAGGACGACGGGCCGTTCCAGAACCGGGAAGATCTCCAGCGTTTCAATGTCTATGCAAAGGTGACTCACGACCTCGGCCCGGGGACCAAGGCCTCGCTGTCGTGGATGTCGTACGGCTCGTCGTGGAACGGCTCGGGGCAGATCCCGGCGCGCGCCGTCTGCGGCGAGGGCGAGCCCGGGGTGCCGAAGCCGGAAGCGTACGGGCAGAAGTGCATCGATCACTTTGGCTTCGTCGACCCGACCGAGGGCGGCGCGACGCAGCGCCACAGCGGCCAGCTCTCGTTGACCTCGGCGTGGAACGACACCCAGCTCACCGCCAACCTCTACATGGTGCGATATCGCTTCTCGCTCTTCTCGAACTTCACGTTCTTCGCGGAAGATCCGGAGCGCGGCGACGAGATCGAGCAGAGCGACGACCGCCTGCTGGGGGGCGCCGACGTGCGGCTTTCGCAGCACGCGCACTACCGCGGGATGCAGTTCACCACGTCGGGCGGCGTGCAGGTGCGGGTGGACGGCATCGACAACGCGCTCTACCACGATCAGGCGCGCGAGCGGCTGAGCGACAGGGTGAAGGCGAAGATCAGCGAGAGCAGCATTGGAGTCTACGTGGAAGAGGACGTGCGGGTGGCCAGGTGGCTGCGCATCGTCCTCGGGGCGCGGGCCGATCGCTTCGACGTGAACGTCGATGACATGCTGGAGGACCGCAGCCAGACTGGCAACAAGACGAGCGGCGCGAGCGGACAGACGCTTTTCTCGCCCAAGGCGATGGCGATCGTGTCGCCGATTCCCCAGCTCGACATTTTCTTCAATTACGGGCGGGGGTTCCATTCGAACGACGCGCGCGGCGTGGTGCGCAAGGACGCGCCGGCCACGCTGCTCACGCCGGCGATTGGCTACGAGGCCGGCGTGCGCGTGAAGCCGCTCAAAGACCTGACGTTCGACGCCGCGGCCTTCCTGATGGACCTCTCGTCCGAGCTTGTGTGGGTGGGCGACGAGGGCAGGACCGAGGCGTCGGGCGCGACGCGGCGGATGGGGCTGGAGCTTTCGGGGCGATACCGTATCTCGAACTGGCTGTTTGCCGACGCCGCGGCGACCTTCGTCGACGCGAGGTACCGCGCGAACAGCGGCAATGGCAACGCGGTCGCCCTGGCGCCGACCCGCACGTTCGAGGCCGGGGTGGGCGTGCGGCCGACGATCGGTGCGTTCACGCCGTTCGCCTCGGTGCGCGTCAAGTCGATCGCCGACCGCCCCGCCGTCGAAGACAACTCGCTCGTGGCACAGGGGTTCACCGTGGTGGACGCCAATGCCGGGCTGCGGTGGAAGTCCATCGAAGCGGGCATCGATATCCAGAACCTGTTCGACGCCCGCTGGCGCGAGGTCAATTTCGCCACCACGACGCGTCTGAAGTACGAGCCGGCGCCGGTGACGGGGATCCATTACTCGCCGGGGTGGCCGTTCACGGCGATCGGGCGGATCAGCTATTACTGGCGGTGAGCGACTGGCTGTTAGAGCAGGTGCGGGTTGCGTTTGACACGCTGGAGCGCCGCGCAATGACCTTGCAAGTCCCA
>Ga0163144_10028914_pt1 | contig 10667 bp, 8 predicted proteins | sample OliLak19BULKMAT1_FD_123175 | JGI IMG/M metagenome (GOLD analysis project Ga0163144, IMG submission 123175) | Freshwater microbial mat bacterial communities from Lake Vanda, McMurdo Dry Valleys, Antarctica - Oligotrophic Lake LV.19.BULKMAT1 | ecosystem: Environmental > Aquatic > Freshwater > Lake...
CCGGCGTCGTGGCTGGCGCAAACGATCGTGCCTTCGTAGTGCGTGAGGGCCTCAATGAGCTTGCGGCGCGTGGTCTTGTCCAGGTGGTTGGTGGGCTCATCGAGAAGGAGGACGTTGGTCGGCTGGATGAGGAACTTGGCGAGGGCGACGCGGCTGCGTTCGCCGCCGGAGAGGACGCCGATCGGCTTGAATACGGAATCTCCCGTGAAGAGGAACTGGCCGAGGACAGTGCGCAGTTCGACATCGGGCTTGCCGCCGGCGACTCCGCGGACCTCTTCGATGACCGTGCGCTCGGGGTCCAGGGCTTCATCCTGATGCTGGTCATAGTAGCCGGGGCGCGCGCGTTCAGCCCATTCGACGACGCCTTCGCTGGGCGCCATCTGCTGGGCGATGATGCGAAGGAGCGTACTCTTGCCGCTGCCGTTGGGGCCGACGAAGACGACCTTTTGGGCGCGTTCCACGTGGAGGCTGACATCGACAAGGACTACGTTCTCTTCGTAGGCGTGGCCAACGTGTTTGACCATGAGGACATCGCGTTCGGTGCGGCCCGTTGCCTGGAGTCGGAAGTTGACCTCAGCCTCTTTGCGCGTGTGTTCGAGGCGATCAACCTTGGCGAGGGCGCGTTCGCGGCTCTGGACAGCTGAGGCCTTGCTCGCCTTGGAGCGGAAGCGTTCGATGAACTTCTCTTGCTTGACGAACTCGCGCTCCTGGCGTGAAGCAGCCTGGTCCTGGTCCTTCAGGCGGTTGGCCTTCTGTTCCTGGTACTTGGAATAGTTGCCGAAGTAGGTCTCAATCTTCTTGTCACGAAGGTCGAAGATGCGCGTGGCGACCTTGTCCAGGAAGGCGCCATCGTGGGTAACGATGAGGATCGTGCCGGGGTACTCCTGGAGTTCTTCCGAGAGCCACGTGCGCGTCTTGGCGTCAAGGTGGTTGGTGGGCTCGTCGAGGAGGAGGTTCTCGGGGCGGCGGACGAGGGCCTTGGCGAGGGCGATGCGCATTTGCCAGCCGCCGCTGAACTCGCCGCAGAGCTTCTGGGGGTCGTCCGGTTCGAAGCCGAGGCCATCGAGGACGCGGCCGATGCGCGCTTCGATGCGGTAGCCGTCCATGTGCTCGAAGCGGTCGAAGAGTGTCGCCTGGAGCTCGATGAGTTCGTCGAGGTCGCCGTCGCCGTCGCCGATCTTCGCGGCCACTTCTTCGAGTTCGAGTTCGACGGCGCGCGCTTCGGGGAAGGCGAGCCAGAGTTCGGCGAGGAGGGTGTTGTCGGATTCGAGCCCGGCCTCCTGGCGGAGATAGCCGAGGGCGCCGCCGCGGTGACCCGCCGTCCCATAGTCGGGCTTCATCTCACCGGAGAGAAGGCGAAGGATCGTGCTCTTCCCGCCGCCGTTGGGGCCGACGAGACCAGCGTGCTCGCCCTCACCGAGGGAGAAGGAGAGATCCGTGAGCACATCGTGCGCACCAAACGATTTGGAACAGGCTTCGGCATACAACATTGGTGGGGAATTCAGCTCAAGACTGGGGCACGTGCCGCGCCCTCTCTTCGATGGTAGCAGAGGGCGGGGAAAGGGGCTTAACGTTGGTCTGGGTGGGGTAGCCGCAAAGTTTGGGTGGAATGCGGACGCGCCCACGTAGCACTGACCGCGCAACCAGATTCGCGTGTTTGGACATCCCAGCGCTTGCCGACGCGCGCGCTACGGACTGGTGCGTTCCGGCGCGACCGTGGTGGCCAGCGCCAACCCGCTGAAGACGGGAACGATGGGTACCCTCCTTTGCAGTCGGGGTGCAGTTGGAGCGGGTGCGATGGGACGCTGGACACGGCGTGTAGACTGCTCGTGGGCGGGAGAGCGGCGAAGGACGGTGGCAGCATGGCTTCGCGGTTGTTGATTCGGAACGGGGTCCTGGCGATCCAGGGGCGGCCGCAGCGCGGGGATGTGCTGTGTGAGGGCGAGCGCATCGTGGCCATTGGGCGGGATATCGCCGCGGCGGATGCGGAGGTGCTCGATGCAACGGGCATGACGCTTGGGCCGGGGTTCGTGGACGTGCACGTGCACGGTGGGGGTGGATTCAGTTTCTTCACGAAAAATCCGGAGCAGGTCGCCTCGTACGCGGATTGGGCGCCGCGCAACGGCGTGACGAGCTTCCTGATTTCGACGCTGGGGCGGGATGCGGAAGAGACGGAGATGGTGCTGAACGGTCTTCGTCCCATGGTCGGGCGCCCCGGTGCGGCTGAGCCGCTGGGGTTCCACCTGGAGGGTCCGTTCATCAATCCCGTACGCAAGGGCGCGTTCGACGAACGGATGTTACGGACGCCGATCGAGGAGGAGTTTGGGCGGTACCAGGAAACGTCGGGCGGGTTGATCCGGCAGGTGACGATCGCTCCGGAGTTGCCGTGGGCGCTGGATGTGATCGCCGGCGTCCGCCACACGGGCGCGATCCCGGCGATGGGGCATACGGATGCGACGATCGAAGTAGCTCGGCTCGGCTTCGAAATGGGCGTAGGCCACGTGACGCACCTGTTCAACGCCATGCGGCCGATCCACCAGCGCGAGGGCGGGCCCATCGTGGCGGCGCTGATGGAGGAGGCGGTGACCTGCGAGCTGATTTGTGACGGCGCGCATGTGGCGCCGGACTTGCTCCGCCTGGCGTACCGCTCGTTGGGTGCGACGCGGACGGTGATCGTCACCGATAACATGACGATCGCGGGAACAGGATCCACGACCGGAAGTTTTGCTGGCAGCACCGTCACGACGGAGGGAGCGGCGGCGAAGCGCGAAGACGGGACGATCGTGGGGAGCGTGGCAACCATGGACCAGCACTTTCGGAACGCAATTGACTTCCTGGGAATTGAACCCGCGACGGCGTTTCGGCTTTGCTCGACGAACCCCGCGCGCGTGGCGGGCGCGAGTCGCCGCAAGGGCGTGCTGGACCGGGGGTTCGATGCGGATATCGTGTTGCTGGACCGCGACCTCCAGGTCGCCGCCACGGTTTGCCGGGGTGCGGTGGTGTTTCGGCGGGGGAGCTAAGCGGGGACGGACTCGTGGAGGAATACGAGGATCTCTTCTACCAGGGCCGAAGCCTGTTCTTCCGGCAGGCAATGCCCGGAGGGAAGAATCGTGTGCCGCGCGCCCAACACTCGGGAAGTCACTACTTCACCGACAGCGACGGGCACGACGCGGTCAAAGCTCCCGGATACGACGAGCGTGGGGGCGATCACGACGGCGAGGTCAAGGGGGGCATCGAGGAGGGATTCTTCGGAAAGCCGCTTCAGACATGCGGCGGTGCCGCGAATGGAGAGCGGCGCCGCATAGCCTTCGACCATCTCAGAATCGACGACGGAAGCGTCGGCGACACTCGCACGCAGGGCTCGCCGAACACCGATTCGCAGAAGGTTGGGCGAACGAAGGGCCAGCGAAACGAGTGGAAAGAGCAGCTTTTCGCGCCGCCGCCGGGGCCGGTCTATGGATTCGCTGGCGTTGACGGAGCAAACGAGAACGAGATGGTCGACTCGACGCGGGTAGGCGACCGCCACGCGCTGAGCGATGCCTCCTCCCATCGAGTGGCCGATGAGGGTTGCCCGCCCGATGCCAAGGGTATCCATCAGCCGCACGACACGGTCCGCGTGACGTTCGTGGCTGAGGGCGACCTCCGGGTTGCGGTCGCTGAATCCGAAGCCGGGTAGGTCGAGGGCGATTACGCGATGGGCGGCACTGAGCAACGGAACGAGCTTGCGCCATTGGAACGTGCTACAGCCGAAGCCGTGGATAAGTACCATCGGTGGGCCGCTGCCCTCATCGAGGTAGTGGATCTGCTCGCCATCGATTTCCCGAACAAAGCCGGGCGCGGTGGGCGCCCGGCGAGGTTCTCTGCGGAAGAAGCGGCCCAGCGCGTAGGCGCCACCGGCAAACGCGGCGATCGTGGCGAGTCGCTTCTTCATCGGGCATCGGACCTGTCATTAAGGATTGCGCCGAGTTCGCGGATGGCGGTCGGCATCCGTGGACCGTACCACCAGAGGAGTTTGCCATCGATGACGCGGGCGGGCGAGATCGCGGCGAATTCGGGGATGTGCGTGGCTTTGAATGGGTAGGGTTCATCCGGCAGCAAGATGAGGTCCGGTTTGAGGGCGGCGAGTTCGGCCACAGTCGTCTCTGGATAGCGCGGTGTGGCGGAGAGAACGTTCACGGCGCCGAGGGTTTCGAGCAGGCTGTTGCCATAGGAAGCGCCGCCGAGTCCAAGCAGCGGATCCCGCCAGACGGCTACGAAGACGCGGCGGTGTGAGGGAGTGATCGCCTGGAGTTCGTGCCGAACCTCGGACACGAGTGATTGGCCGATGTCACCGGCATCAAAGAGGGAGGCGAGAGCCTCGATCATCGCGAGCGCTTCTTCGACGGTGTTGGGATCGGTCAAGTGGACGGGGATGCCCGCCGCGATCAGGGCTTCGATATCCTCCCGCCGGTTCTCCTCTTTGTTCGCGATCACGATATCGGGGTTGAGAGCAGCAATGCGCGAAACGTCCGGGTTCTTTGTGCCGCCGACGATGGGCACGGATTCAACGTGGCCGCGCGGTTCTTCGCAGAAACGCGTCCGCCCGACGAGAGAGGCTCCGCGTTCGAAGAAGAAGAGCAGCTCGGTGAGGCTGGGCACGAGGGAGACAACGCGGACAGGAGCGGGCATCGATCGGAGCCTACCGCCCCAATTGGAGGAACACAAAGCCGCCCCGGCTGGGTGGGCCGGGGCGGCGCTGGAGAGGGCGAAGAATGGGACGGCTATTGCTGGGGCGTTCCGAGCGTAACCTCGACGGTCAGCTTCTTTCCATCGCGATAGAGTTCGATTGAGACTTTCGTGCCGGGCGCGTTTTGGATCATAGCGACGGCGAGGTCCGCTTCGTTGCGCAGCGCGAACTTGCCGATCTTCGTGATGACGTCGCCGCCGCGGATGCCGGCGGTGGCGGCGGGGCCACCGGTGGCGACATCGCTCGGGCTATCCAGGTAGACCCCCCCTACCGTTTCGGGGATGCCGAGTTCGCGGGCCTTGGCGGGGCGAAGGGCTTCAAAACCGGTCAGACCGAGGAGGCCACGGTTCACTCTTCCGTTGGCTCGAATCTGTTCATAGACAGCCTTGACGGTGTCGGAGCCGACGGCAAAGCCGATGCCGGGAGCGATGCCGCCTGTGGAGCTATCCGGGGCGATGGCGGTGTTCACGCCCACCACCTCGCCCTGGAGGTTGAGGAGGGGGCCACCGCTGTTGCCGTGATTGATAGCGGCGTCCGTCTGGATGGCACCGAGGATCTGTGAGGCGGATTCGTCGATGCCCCTGTTCTTGGCGCTGATGATCCCGCGGGTAACGCTAAAGGAGGGCCCTTCGCCGCGCTTGAGGTCGAGCGCGAAGCCGATGGCGACGACATCGTCGCCGACCTGCGCATTTTCGAGCGCGGCAAGCTTGAGCGGCTTGAGGTTTGTCGCTTCGATCTTGATAACGGCGAGATCCGCGCGTGCGTCGAAGCCAACGACGGTGGCCTTGCGGATGTCTCCGTCGTTCAGCGTGACCTGGATGGTGGCCGCGGGGCGCCCGCCTGCACCCTGGATGACGTGATTGTTCGTGATGATGTAGCCGTCTTCGGAGATCACAAAGCCGCTGCCGACGCCGCCGTTGGTCTGGATACGGACGACGGCGGGTTCGACGAGCTTCACGATCTCCGCCGTGCTGAACTGGGTGACCTTGCTGATCGTGACTGTGCCAGGGAATGTCGGTGGAACACCCTGAATTGTTGGCGCGGTGCCGATGAGTCCGTCGGCGGGCGCGTACGTGGAGCCGGACGAGCAAGCAGCGCCCGCAAGTATCGTCAGGCCAGCGATAAGGCCCGCGCCGGAAAGGAGGATGGGGGAGTTCATGGGGGTTGCTCCGAAGTGGTCTGCCCTGAGTGTCGGCGCGAGGGTGGCAAACGCGCGTAAACAGCCGGCGCCGGCGGTTAAGGCGAGGGCAACGGTCGGCTGTTGTTCCATGGGGGGCTATTCGCCGGCGGGGTGCGGTGTATCATTGCCATCAGGACGATAGATGGCTTGGCGTAGCAATCCAGACAGCCCTGCATTCCGTACCATAACCGGACAGGTCGAACTCGTCCTGCCCGTCGGTGGCACGTACGAAGACCGCGCCGCCTGGACAGACGAGGCGCTCATGGCTGCGATTGTTGCTCAGGATCCGTTCGCATTCGCGGCGTTGTACGACCGCTACGCGGATCTCGTGTATGCGACGACGCTACGCGTGCTCGCGGATGCGCAGCTCGCGGAAGACGCGACACAAGATGTCTTCGTGCGCCTTTGGCGAAGGCCACACACGTTCATCGCCGAGCGGGGCCGGTTCATCAGCTGGCTGATGAGCGTTTCGCGCAATCGCGCCGTGGATGAACTGCGCTCACGCGGGCGGCGGCGGAGGCGGGAAGGCCCAGGCCTGGAGGCGCCCGACGAACAAGCGTCGCTCCTTATCCCGGACGAACGCGAAGATCCGCAGCATTCGGTGGAAGTGCGGGAAGAGCAGGTGTTGGTGCGGCGGGCGCTGCGAGACCTCCCAGCGGAGCAACGGCTAGCGCTGGAGATGGCCTACTTCGGTGGGCTCACGCAGCTCGAGATTTCGGTGACGCTTTGCGAGCCGTTGGGGACGATTAAAACGCGGGTGCGGTTGGGGATGCAGAAGTTGCGGCGCGCGCTCGAGGATCAGAGGTAGGGAAGGACTGTGGTGGAAAGTACACACATTACGCAGGATCAGGCGGATGAATACGCCATCGGCTCGCTCGACCCCGAGGCGGAGCCCATCGTGCTCTACCACATGGGGATCTGCTCCGAATGCCGCTCGCGAGTTCAGGCAGCGGAACGTGTGGCGGCAGCGCTGGCTCTTGGGCTGCGCGGACACAAGCCGCCTCGAGGGCTGAAGCAGCGCATCCTGGTGAATGTGGGGATCGCGCGGCCACACCCCTTGATGCGCGCGTTCCGATGGTCGCGGGCGGTGGCGGGGATCGCCGCGGTGTTCGTTGCAGTGGCGGCCTTTACGGGGATGCTCTCCGTGCGGGGACAGATCCACTCGCTCCGCGACCAAAACGCACATCTCTCCACCCAAGTCGAGGATGCCTTGTCCACGCGCGTGGAACTCGTGGCCCAGGCGCAGCGGCTCACGGATGAGGAGAACGCCTCGCAAGAGCTGCGCCAAACAGCAAAGGCATTCCAGGATCTGACCCTCGCCTTCCTCTCACCGGAAAGTTCCGTCGCGGACGTGATTTCTAAGGAAGAGGCCGCCGGAGCACAGGGCCGCCTCGTTTGGGACCCAGACCAGAGCAAGCTGTGGTTCGTCGCGCGCGGGTTGACTCCGCGCAAGGTCGGCGAAACCTACCAGATATGGGTGAACAGCGGCGGCAAGTGGTATAGCCTCGGGACGTTTAACTCGGATGCCAGCGGCTTCGCGCGATACGACACGGTCCTACCACAGGGTCTGAAGACGTACGAAAGCGCTGTTGTCACGATCGAACGGGCGGGTGGCGCGCCCGAGCGTTCTGGTCCCAGCCTTTTCGTGGCGGACCTTTCAGCCATTCGAAAGTAGTCGGCCACGGCCCGACGAGTTCGTCACTACCGACTGATCGCGCCCTGCGCATCGACCGTGAGAATTTGGTAACCGTTCGCCCGAGCCGAGGCTGCCGCTGCGCTTCCACCGATGAGGATGGCCTTCGCCCAGGCCTCGGCGCGCCAGGTTTCTGGGGCCCAGGCCGTGGCCTGGACGAACGGGGATTGCGAAGGAAGCCCCGTTCGGGGGTCAATGAGGTGGTGGGCGGGAGCGCCATCCGTGGTGTTCCATTTTCGGCGGAGTGTCGTGGACGTCGCGCAGCCGCCCGCCACAGCACCTTCCCATAGGGGCGGGCCGCCGCCCGGCCGTTCGATCGCAAGGACCCATGCCCCATCGTCGTCGCCGTCTCCGGTCGTGCGGATGTCTCCACCGGCGTTAACGAGGAGGCCCGTGAATTCGTCCGCGAACATGGCCGCTGCAAGATCGGCCGTCCAGCCTTTGACGATGCCGCCGAGATCAAGCTGGCCATCGTGCAGGCTGATCCGGTCACCTTCCATGCGCAGGCACCGGGTGGGATCCGGGATCGTCGCCGCCCGGAGGGAGCCGCCGCCAGAACGGGCGTCGGCAAACGTCCGGTTGTATCCGGCCTGGCGGAGGGCGGGGAGGATCATTGGATTGAAGAGGCCACCGGTGCAGGCGAAGGCTTCGAGGGCGAGGCGGCAAGCAGCAGCGAAGGTCGGGTCGGTGACTGTCCCGCCGGAATTGAGGACTGAGAGGAGGCTGGATTCTCGAAAGCGGGAAAAGCACTGTTCTTGCCGTTCAAAGAGGAGGCGGATGGAGATGAAGGCGGCGTGGGGGCGCGTGGGGGCCGCGATCTCGATATCAATATCGGTGTCCATGGCGCGGAAGGCGTCAGTGAAGAGCATCGGGGGCATGGTAGCGCGCGCGGACGGGAACGGTGGGTACCCTCCTTCGCAGGGGTGGGCGTCAAAGGTTTGCGTGCGCCTTGTCCTGGTTCGATTTTCACGTCGTTCCGCCTGTCACCCCCGTTCGTCCTGAGCCTGTCGAAGGATGACACGCCGCTGTCCATGGTTCGAGTGTGACCGGCCCTTCGACAGGCTCAGGGCGAACGGAACCCAGCACGTTGCCGTGCAAAACTCTGACGCCCACCTCCTTCGCAGTCGGGGGTGCAATTGGGCCGCCAGCGGCGCGGAAGGCATCGGCGAAGAGCATCGGGGGCATGGTAGCGCGCGGACGATGGCGGACGGGAACGGTGGGTACCCTCCTTCGCAGCCGGGGTGGTGCAGCGGCTCGGGGTGCAGCAAGCGGCGGGGTTCGGGTATCATCGGGGAGGTATGCGGGTAAACCCGTGTGCGGGAGTTACGGCCCGGCATTCCTCCGGCGCAGCGCGCTGTTTGCGAATTGAAACGGAAGACGACTGCCCCAGAAACCCGGACATCCGGAAGGAGAAGGACGTTGGGCAAGATCAATGTTGCCATCATTGGCGTGGGAAACTGCGCATCATCGCTCGTACAGGGCGTTGAGTTTTACAAGAACGCGGAAGCGGGGGACGTCATCCCCGGACTCATGCACCCCGTGTTGGGCGGGTACCACATCAACGACATCGAGTTCAAGGTGGCCATCGACATCGACGCCGACAAGGTCGGCAAGGACCTGAGCGAAGCGATCTTCAGCGGCCCGAACAACACCGTGAAGTTCTCGGACGTGCCCCACGCGGGTGTGAAGGTCGAACGCGGGATGACGCACGACGGGCTGGGCAAATATCTCAGCCAGATTATCACGAAGGCTCCCGGCGGCACGGCGAACATCGTGCAGCTCCTGCGTGAAAACAAGATCGATGTCGTCATCAATTACCTGCCGGTCGGTTCCGAAGAGGCGACGAAGTGGTATGTGGAGCAGACGCTGGCGGCCGGCTGCGCGTTCGTGAACTGCATCCCGGTGTTCATCGCGCGGGACCCGAACGGGTACTGGCCGCGGCGCTTCGAAGAGGCGGGCGTGCCCATCATCGGGGACGACATCAAGAGCCAGGTGGGCGCGACGATCGTGCACCGCACGCTCACGCGCCTGTTCGCGGACCGTGCCGTACGCCTGGACCGCACGTACCAGTTGAACTTCGGCGGCAATACGGACTTCATGAACATGCTCGAACGCGAGCGCCTGGAATCGAAGAAGATTTCGAAGACGAACGCCGTGACGAGTCAGCTCGATTTCGAGATGGCGCCGGAGAACGTTCATGTCGGCCCGAGCGACTACGTGCCCTGGCTCTTGGACCGCAAGTGGTGCCACATCCGCATGGAAGGGACGACCTTCGGAAACGTGCCGCTAAACCTGGAACTCAAGTTGGAAGTGTGGGACAGCCCGAACAGCGCGGGAGTGGTTATCGACGCGGTTCGCTGCGCGAAGCTGGCCCTCGACCGCGGGATCAAGGGGCCGCTGCTGGCGCCGAGCTCGTATTTCATGAAGTCGCCGCCCGTGCAATATCACGACGACAAGGCGCGGGACGCCGTGGAAGCCTACATCGCCGAGGGCTAGGCTCGCGATACTCGGAAGGCGGGTGTCCGCGATTCGATGACACGTTCCAAGCCTGGCATCGCGCCCTCACCCCCGTGTAGGGATTCTGCTCTCCCGATTCGTGCCTCGCGGGAGATGGGGGAGGCCAGAGGCTGAACGCGTTTCGCGGCGAACTTCAGGATACCAGATGGAGAGCATCCGACTGATGTACTACGCATGGCGAGTGGTGACCGCGATTGTGGAGCGGTTGCCGTTGCGGGTGAGCTACGGCATCGCGGCGTTCGCCGGGCGGATAGCGTTCGTCTTTTGGCCGAGGGGGCGGCGCGCCACTGTTCGGAACTTCCGTCACGTGTATCCGCAATTGCGAACCTCAGAGGTGCGGCGATTGGCGCGCATGTCGCTCGTTAACTATTGCAAGTACCTGGTGGACTTCGCGCGGTTCCCTGGACAGACGCCGGAGTTCTTGAGCGCGAACGCGAACGACACGGAGAGTTTCGGGCGGCTCGATTCCGCGCTCGCCAAAGGCAGCGGCGTCATTATCGTGTCCATGCACTTTGGCAACTGGGACCTCGGGGCGGGGGCGACAGCGGCGC
>Ga0163144_10028915_pt1 | contig 10667 bp, 10 predicted proteins | sample OliLak19BULKMAT1_FD_123175 | JGI IMG/M metagenome (GOLD analysis project Ga0163144, IMG submission 123175) | Freshwater microbial mat bacterial communities from Lake Vanda, McMurdo Dry Valleys, Antarctica - Oligotrophic Lake LV.19.BULKMAT1 | ecosystem: Environmental > Aquatic > Freshwater >...
GAGTGTGTTCAGCGACAACCAGCGCCTGAATTTGATACCTTTGTTCTACGGTGATAGGAGCCACAATTGACAACTTTTGGACGAGGAGCCAATTTGGGCAATATTTCCATCAGAGGAGGGAGGTATTCCGCCTCTCTCTTTTGAAAATATTACTCCTTTGTATCACTCGTTAAAGTTGCATTTGAAACTTGAATTTTCGTCAGGATAGTCCCAATAATCAGCATCTAAAAAAACAACAATTTTTGGCTGCGGATTCAAATTCCGCACATGTTCAATGCCTTTCAAGCAAGCATAACCGTATCCCTGCCATTTTTCATCTAGCACGGTAGCGCCCGCTCTTTCAGCACTTAACCGCGTTCTGTCATTTGAATTGTTGTTCACCACAATAATTTCATTTACTAATTCTTTGGGTATGTCTCTAATAACATTTCCAACCGAATTTTCTTCATTGAAAGCAGGAATGATAACTGCTACATTCTTTTGTTCACTTTCTATCATACGATTCAATCGGGAATAGTAACATCAGTAAGGCAACTGGCTTAATCATTGTCTGGAGTTAAATTTCATCTGCGACTGGAAAACCGAGTAGTAGCACACGATGCCAAATCCGAACGCGAGCATCAGGTGGAAGGGTAAAAAACTGTAATCTCCCTGGCGAAAAGCCATTATTACAGCCGTTAAAAAGTATAGCGATAACAGTCCTTCGAAAGCATTTAGCCAATTCACTTGCAGTGGGGCGATATAACGGTTTTTGTGCCAGCTATCCTTATTATGCACGATGTTGAATTTCGGAGTCCTTACAAACGGAGTTTTCTTTCCTAAAAAACCTTCTACTACCGCAATGGTATTATGCAACGAAAGCCCCATCATCACCGAAAGAAACAAGGGAAAGGTGCGGAAAAAATAAAGCATTGCTTTTAGTTTGCTCTTATGCCTGCTCAAACTGGAATACCAATATAAAATTCCCAATACCCCAAAGCTCATGAGAAACAGGGATGCAATCGAAAAAAAATCCCGGTATTGCGGAAAATGCGGTTTCAGCACAAGCATTGGAACACTCAGAATAGCGCTTGTAATAATGCTAATGAAGGCAGCGCTGTTAAAAAGATGAACCAACCCATGCCATTTCACATGAAAAGATTTTTTGGAATTCAATATTTCCCGGAAATGCTTCCTGGCGGTCTCTGCTCCTCCTTTTGTCCAGCGGTATTGCTGCGTTTTGAAAGCACTCATCACGGGAGGTAGCTCAGCGGGCGAGTCAACATTTTCCAGGTAAACAAACTTCCAGTCTTTCAACTGCGCACGGTAACTCAAGTCAATATCTTCGGTCAGCGTATCATGCTGCCAGTTGCCCGCATCCAAAATGCACGATTTGCGCCACACACCGCCAGTTCCGTTAAAATTGATAAAATAATTTGCTTGGTTTCTGCCTGTTTGCTCAATGGAAAAATGAGCATCAAGCATAAACGCCTGAGCTTTGGTCAGCAGTGAATAATTTTGATTAAGATGCGCCCATCGTGTTTGCACCATCCCTGTTTTTTTATCATGAAAATGTGGAATGGTTTTTTGAAGAAAATCTTTTGCCGGAAGAAAATCAGAGTCGAATATGGCAATGAACACTCCTTTTGCAGTAGCTAGTCCCTCTTTCAGAGCGCCCGCTTTAAATCCCTCCCTGTTGCTTCTTCTGACCTGCTTGATGTCTGTTCCTTTAAGCTGCCACTCGGCAACTTTCCGGGCTATGATCTCGCTGGTTTCATCGGTCGAATCGTCCAGCACTTGTATCTCTAACTTTGCTTGCGGATAGTCCAGTTGAGCAGTAGCGTCAATCAATCTTTCTACCACATACAATTCATTAAAGACCGGCAACTGCACCGTTACAATAGGGAGCGATTTTTCAGAAAGACGGGCAAGAGGAGGAACATTTGCTTTCTTGGCTTTCAAATACCAATACACTAATTGTGCCTGTGCGATGCTGTAAAGAAAAATCACCAACATGGAAAGCGTATAAAGCGTCAGCACGAGGACAACAGCGATTTTTATAAGCATATTTTAATTATAAGATTAGTTTTGCTTCTTTGTTTCCAATAAGAATGGGGTTATCATTAATTCTCCCTTTTAAAGGTCCATTTTCTAAATTAAGAACCCCTCTTGGGCATACAGTAGCACACATTCCGCAACCAACACAAGAAGCACGAATTATATTTTGCCCTTTTTGTGCATACGCCTGTACATCAATTCCCATTTCGCAAGCGTTAGAGCAGTTACCACATGAAATGCACTGTCCTCCATTTGTTGTAATTCTGAATTTTGAAATATATTTTTGGAGTATTCCGAGATAAGCAGCCATAGGACAACCAAACCGACACCAAACCCGTGTTCCCATAATAGGATAAAACCCAACACCAATGACACCCGAAAATATAGCGCCTATTAAAAAGCCATACGTTTTAGCAAAACCCCCGGATATATTTCCAAGAACAGCCCCTTGATAGTATGAATTAATCCACAATAAGCTTGTAGTAACAACAATAAAAACCAAAACACTATGAATCATCCATCTCTCAATTTTCCAGGCTTTGAGGGATTTATCTGATAATTGACGGAAAGGATCTCCGGCAGTATTCGCTAATCCGCCACAGCCACATACCCATGAACAATACCAACGCTTGCCAAAAAAATAAGTTAAAATAGGTGTTGCTATAAAAGTCATTACCCCTCCCCAAAAAATCATAAATACTCCCAACGCTCCAGGTTGCTCTGACAAATAATTGACTGTAGAAGGAAATAAATATTCATACTTCAGTGGCCAGAAATAGCTGAAATAAAATTCCGGATGATTAAAAAGTTGTAATACAGCCGGGATCAGGTAAGCAAATCCCAATTGAAAGAACATGATAGAGGATGTTCTTACGATCTGATAATTGGAATGGCGATACTTTAAAATGGCTTTTATTCCCATCACTACTATTGCCAAAGTATATAAGGTTCCATATAAAAACCATTGATCAGCATCTTTACCTCTGATAAGGTTGCTGAGCGGATCCATTAAACGAATAAGATTATCCAGAACAGAAGGAAACCAATAAAGAACTACGTAAAACCCGGTAATGATTATTCCGAAAATAAATCCAAAGATTCCTCTTGATGTCAAAGAGTTTTGCCAGACTCTATTATTTTTTACGCCAGCAGGTTCCTTTAAATATTTTTTAATAAAATAAATAAGTGCGCCTCCAACAGACAACCCAATGCTTAACGAAAAAAACAGTATTGGCTTTTCACTACCTACTCCAATGCCAGCTATAATAAACAGTAAAATGCCAATCGAAAAAAGAATTAATCCTATTTTTTGAATAGTATCCGTTTCCGGTGGTAGTGGATTACTAATGCTGATTGATGGGTTATTTTCCATAGAAATTTTATTTAAAAAATGTTGCTAATAAACCCTTCCTTGCTTTTAATTTTAGATTCTTGTTTGATTCCATATTATATTGTGCTATAATTTCAGGTTCATATTTTCTGTAAAATTCAGGGTCGAAATTGGCTTCGGGTAGATGCTCCAGTACATAATCTATTTTTCTGCCTTCCGAAAGCCATCGGTCAAAAACCTCATGACGCATTCTTATTCCAAACACATTTATTCCAATCAGGTTTTTAGATTGAAAATCATAAACCAACCTAAAACATATTTTGCCCGATGAGTGTTCCCAATAAAATGAACTCAAGGGAGTGGTAATAACATTTGGAACATTCCCGTATGTCTGATATTCTATGTCAAAAAACTTTGCGGAATTAAACCAATGTCCGGGTGAGTAGGCTGAACGCTCTCCACAGATAGTTTTTGCAAGTGTTTCTCCATGCATACGCCCTGTGTACCAAACCTGTTCAATTGATTTTCTTCCTGCAGGTGGCACACGAAATTCGGCACAGTCACCAATAGCATAAACATCGGTTACATTCGTTTCAAAAAATTCATTCACCAATATTCCACGTTGGGTTTCAATACCGGAATCTTTTGGAAAATCAATATTGGGACTAACACCAACTGTAAGCCCTACAAATTGACAGGGGATTTCTTCTCCTTTATTGGTAATTACAGAACTTACTCGTCTGGCTGAATCTGCTTTGATTTCTTTTAGCTCAGCCTCAAGGCGGAGGTCAACGTGATGCTCCCCAAGATGACGGTTAATCATCTTTGCTTCTTCAACAGGTAAAATATTATCCCAAAAGTTTTTTTCTCGTACAAGAAATATTACTCCAATTTTTCGCGAACGAAGCATTTCTGACATTTCAATACCAATTAATCCACCACCAATGATTACAGCGCTGGAAACACCTTTGGTGTTTTCTTCCATATTTTCCAAATCCTGTAAGTGGTATAACCCTTGTACACCTTTAAAATCCTGTCCGGGCCAGCCGAATTTGTTAGACTTTGATCCGGTAGCAAGTACAAGTGTATCATAACCGATTGAGGAACCATCAGAAAAAAGAACCAATTTATTTTTAGTATCTACTTGTTTAACAAATTTTTTAATAAGATCTATTTTGTTTTTTTTCCAGAAATAATCTTCGTATGGTTTGGTATGCTCAAACTTCAAGTGTCCCATGTATATATACATCAGCGCTGTACGTGAAAAGAAGTGTTCGGATTCAGATGAAATAACGGTAATGCTGTGCTTGCTCAATTTGCGTACATGCCTTGCACAAGTAATTCCTGAAATTCCGTTGCCAATTATTACAATGTGCTTGCTCATAATTTATTTTTCAAATAGCTATTCATTCAAACTCCAGTCATAATCGAGATAAGAGTTTTCAGCATTAGCATTGATTTTAACTAGAGCATATTTATTGAGATAATCTATCAGCGAACCATTTTTGGTGAAATCTCCCTTAAACCAATCGAAAATTTTGGAGAGCTGAATTTTGTCCGCTGCAATTTTGTTTCGGAAGGTATCCGCCAAAAAAACTTTTGCCTGTTTATCCAATTGCTGTTCGAGCCGTGCTGGATCATAGGCTTCGTTCAGCAATACAGGGCACGATTTTGAAGCACACACAATGGCAAAATGAATGCGGGGGTCGTCAAACTTTTTTCTAAGCTGTCCGTGCTCAATGTTGTTCAAATCCATTTTTTCATTACCGATAGAAATAAACTTTACATCCCACGGAGTATTGACAAACGGAATTTGGATGGAGCTTCCAATATCTTTAATACTTTTTAAGGGATAATATTTCAAAACCAATTGAATTGTAAAAGCATTATAAGCATTTATCCAATAGGCTTTTTGCTCATTAACAGTCCAGATTGTTTCATTGGGCGGATTATTGCTGAGGAGTTTCAGATATTTTTGCAACTCAATTGAATCTGACTGAAAGCTCTTATAGTGCACATTGCCTGCCTCGGTTACATGTTTTCTTAGAAGGGTGTTCCATGTTTCGTGTGAGGGGGATTTACTGCCACCTGCGAATGAAGTGGATTTACAACTAAAGGACAAAAGTAAAGAAAGGGATAATAAAACCGCATTTGTCATAATTGATGTGTTTAGAATTGATTGGTTCTTGAACTTTTTCGGTACAAATCCTCCGCTTCATCAACATCTGAAAGTACCGGAAGTCATTTCATGGAAACATTAAGCATTGAAATATCCTTAAGTGTATCCGGCAAGACGCTGGAGGTGCTCCATTGTTTGTTCACAAACAATTCCGGATAAAGTTTTTTCATCCCAAGCAATTAATATCCTCCGTCCTTTGCCGAACCAAGCACAATCTCATGCTTCTCAAGATAGTCAAAAGCATCAGCAATGATTTCATCGTTGAGTTCCAGGCAATCGCTGCCGATAATTACTACGTTGCGATATTGAAGGGGAAAAGCGTATTTGAAAGCGTTCAACATTCTTTCACCTAAATCATCTCCCTTCTGTTCTTGTTGAGCGAAACCTGCTTCACTCCATTTATCTCCCGCTTCCACAAAGTCAGAATAGAAAACTGCTTTGTCACAGTCCACATCCATTGCAATGATTCGGGTATAACGTAACATTATCTTGTAAATACCCAAAGCTTTTTCATCACCCAGAGATTTAGCAAGGCGTGTTTTCACTTTTCCCAATACAGGGTTTTTTACAAATACCATTAATAGTCTGTCAGATCGCACGTTTCAATTTAATTAATGCTCTAATAACTGGAGATAGTCCCCTCTTTAGCTGAAACAATCAATTGGTTGCAGACCACCCGGTTTCCTGACAAATTCCTCACCGTTTGGTTAAATTATTTGGATCGAGTTTCTTATGCGTAACTTAATCAGGCTTTTATATCTTCTTGTTCTTTTGCCAATCATAAAATATACCGAATGCGAAAGCAGGTGTTCTGGTAATATACTGGGTCTTAAAACCTCCGCCTAAAGACCAATTAAGCCCCAGACGTTCATTAATGTTGTAAGAAAATTTAAATGCCCATGCAAAATACTGTTGGTCATTGAGGTATAGACCTGTTTACAAGTTATTGGACAAACCAGGATCTGCATCATTCCGACTGCCATTGTTAATTGACTGCCTTGCGTCCAATAATATGGCAATCCAAAAAGGCTTTTTAAGCTTATAACCAAGTTCAAGAGCGGCTCGCCATTCATCACTATAATCATTGGTTCTGAAAGCATATGCAGCCATTAATTAGGAATAAAGACGCTCAGAGTAACCGAAGCCAACGTGAGCTGTAGGTATAATTGACCAACAATCGTAGCCAGTTCTCAAACCGGTTTCGTTCCTGTATTTTGAAGTGGGCGCCTCGCTCTTTATGCCACCGGTAAGAATAACTTTGTTTTTCTGGTAAAACTTATACTTCAGCTCCATGCTTGCATTTCCCAAACATATCATGCGTCCGGAGGGCAAAGTAACTGAGTCTCCACCTGACCGAATGGACGACCCCGTTTGTACATATTTAAACGGCCAATTCAGTACGACTGCCAGATTATTAGTTATGCCATACTCTGAATAAAGTTGCAAGGTAATATCCGAAACTCTTCGATGGAGCGATATGCCGCCACTTTGATCAGATAGGGTGCTATATATGATGGGGCTGACCGAACTAATGAAAATCCCCTTATGCTTCATTGGCGTCCAATGTCCACCTGCATAACCAGGTGCAATAGTAAACTGTAAGATAAATAGTGTAAGGAATATCCTAAGCAGTTTATTAAAAAAGTAAATGAACATTTTATTGAAAGTTGTTTATGTTACTAGTGGCAAGAAGTCTTAAAAAAGTCGGTTATTATTTTCAGGTTACCAAGTAAATACCGGCAAAACAAAGGAATGAACATGGAGAATTGATTTGCCCTGTATGTAAATGCAAATAAAATATTTTCTTTGAGATTGTCAGGTCTTGAAAATTCAGACAACTAATATCGTTTGAATACCTGTCTTATTGCGAAAGCTAATGCTGGAGCCAGCTCATGTAAAAATAAAAGCAAAATGATTCTTAGGGTTTTCAGGTGCATTATTTTTTCTGCTACTCTTCTTGTGCTACATGGCAAGGTGCGCGGGCAGGGTCCCATTGACGGCTATCTGAAAGGCAAGGGAATGTTGGATATTGCTTTATCCTACACCTATTCGAGCAGCAACAAATATTTTGGCGCAGATAACAAACAATTTGACCTGGAATATGAATCACATACCGCAGGGCTTTTCACCGAATATGGTATAAGCGATAAAGTGGATGCGGTTTTGACACTTCCGTTTGTCATTACAGACGAGGAAAAGAATTTCCAGGATTTGGGCCTTTTCATAAAGTACCGCCCGCTGTACGTTCAGGTGAAAGAGAAAAATAAATTAGGTATCATCCTGAGTACAGGCTACAGTTTTCCGGTTTCGAACTATCAACCTGACGTGACGGGCGCTTTGGGTCAGCGGGCGCAGGTCATTCCGCTGAAGGCAGTGGCTCAATTTGAATTTGAAAAAGGCACGTTTATCAACTTCACAGGAGCTTACCACCTCAGGGTGGACAGGCTTTCTGATGCCACCATTGAGGAGGCGCAGGCTGCCAATCCTTTGTTCCAGCCCTCGCGCCCCGGCAATTTCATGACGCTGATGCTGAAAGGCGGTCTGGCAGCACAGTATTACTATTTTGACTTGTATGCCGAGTATCAAAAAACTTTTGACGGAGTGGATTTCGAAGACAGTATTGTGAAACCTTCACAACTTTATGCCGTTGACTATCTGAAATTAGGCGCAGGATTTTACTATTCAATTGATTCTCACACCGGCTTTGCGCTGAATGCCGCTTATATTCCCGCAGGTAAAAACATCGGCAACATTTTTTCCTTCTCCGCCTCACCGATCATGAAAATACAGACGAATAAAAAGCGGAAGCCGAAACTATAGCACGAGCCATATGACTAAAAGATCAGCGCTAATTATTATCGGTTCCCTGGTCACCTTATGTGTGTTCATTCTATTCGGCTTCCGAGTACTTGGGCAAATTATTTTCAAACGAAATCCAGACATGCGCTTCCGAGAATCAAATGTAACGGCTAAATCCGTTAGATATTTTCAAAATGGATTTCACCTTGAAGGGATTGAAGTGGGAAGCGACTCAATGCCTTTGGTGGTTTTTGTTCACGGGTCACCCGGCTCATGGACCGACTATCTGGATATTCTGACTAACAAAACGCTAGTTTCTAAAACAAGGATGATTGCCTTTGACCGCCTTGGTTATGGCGGGTCTTCACAGGCAGCGGAAACATCTCTGCAAAAACACGCAGCGAGCCTCGCGGAAATGTTGCAACAAAAGTACCCCGGGGAAAAAGCGGTTTGGGTGGGACATTCTTACGGAGGGTCGGTTATTGCACGGCTGGCGATGGATTACCCGGACGTGGTGAATGGAATGGTGATCGTGGCAGGCGCCATTGATCCTGAACTTGAAAAAAAAGAATGGTTCAACACGTTGGCATCCTGGAAAATCATACAATGGATATTGCCTGGAATCCTCGTTCAAAGCAACAAAGAGATACTGGCTTTAAAAAAGGAACTGGAGGCGATGCTGCCTCTTTGGGTAAATATCAGCGTACCGGTCACAGTTATTCAAGGCACTGCGGATAGGCTAGTTCCACCTGGTAATGCAGTGTTTGCTAAACGGGTTTTGGTAAATGCCGCTCCTTTGGTGGTTAGGGAAGTTGATAAAATGGGGCATTTTGTTCCGTGGCAAAATCCGGAATTAATCCATGAAGCCGTTGTCGAACTTATTTCCGCTTCCACCAAAGAGTAATCCTCTTGAGTTCAGCCTTGCAATAAATCAATGGCAGTTAATTTTTATAAACAGGTATTATTTCTTAAACGGATAAATGACCTGATTGAAAAAAGTAGAAGGAAATTGCTTCACTCCCTTGAATCCAAGCGGCACGTGAACACAATCATTCGGGATGTATGCTGTGCCGGAACAACAGCCATTCCATAATGATCAGCAAGCGCCTGGAAGTTTTCGTTGATCTGGGGTTCAAATCTGCTGCTCTTGGTAACAACTGATTTAAGATTGTCTGGTACGATGGCAAGCGGTGCTCTGCCAAAAAAATGCAGTGCGTTCTCACTGGCCGGTATTAAATCTTCCATGTTCTGACTCTCCACAACTTCTACATAGGTTAGCTGGCTCGCACCAAGTATGGCTACAAACACTTCCACCTTTTAAATTTCCCCGGTCAATGGATCAACTACCTCAAGTTTCTCACCGGCAAAATCAATAAACATTTTGTCACCTGCCTTATGCACTATGTGCATGGAAGGGTGCGAGCGATTTTTGTAGAGATTGTCATGTTTGTAAAATGCAGTGCTTTGATATCCCTCCGGATACTGCTCGAAGTATTTCTGCTATAACCGATGAAGTGTTTCGCATGGAAACTTCAGTTGTTTTTCCACATCCGGAAAAACTGCATAAAGTGTTTTCTCCCGCTCAGTAGGCTCCATCGGGGTGGGGGCTGATGAAACAAAGCATCCAGATTTTTATCGCTGAGAAGAGATAATTCCTCCCAGGTGGTTTGCATGTACCGGTATCGCTCTAGGTACTTCATGATCGTAGATCGTGAAACACCGGTCCGCTCACTGATTGTTCGTGTACCCGTTTTGTAGAAGTACATTTTTAGAATTTGTCGTAGTTTGCTTATGTTGATGTTTTTGTTTGCCATAATTAAATTTGATGAGTAGTACTTATAAAGCACCAATTACCAAATGAAAATACAGTCCGCAAAACAGCAGAGCAATCAATTAATTCAGGGGGGTCTTCTTTGCCGCGGAAAGAGTGGTATTGTTTGACGCGGAATTACCGGTCTTGCCAGCGCGGATTATCTACTTCCTGTCAACCAGTCTTTTCTCTTTTTGTACTTTTCATGCAACAAAGCCGCTTTAAGTTGAAAATTGTTCGTAAGAAATACGCAGTATCTGCCTTGCTCTTCATCGTAAAATTTTATGCGCCTCAATTTGTCAGGATAATCTCTGAAGGCATAATAATTTTTCAGATGAATGGTTTGGTCGCATTTTACACTGGTAGGTTTTTCTACCGGATGTGAATAGATTCTTTTGAATTGCAGATTGTCTTTGGCACGAATGACGAAGTATGCTTGTGCCAATTGAATTTTATACAAGCGACTGAAATCAATATATCCTCTGTCCATGATGTAGAAACTTTCTGTTTCA
>Ga0163144_10028916_pt1 | contig 10667 bp, 10 predicted proteins | sample OliLak19BULKMAT1_FD_123175 | JGI IMG/M metagenome (GOLD analysis project Ga0163144, IMG submission 123175) | Freshwater microbial mat bacterial communities from Lake Vanda, McMurdo Dry Valleys, Antarctica - Oligotrophic Lake LV.19.BULKMAT1 | ecosystem: Environmental > Aquatic > Freshwater >...
TAGGTGGCCTCGTTGTAGGTGGCCTCGTTGTAGGTGGCCTCGTTGTAGGTGGCCTCGTTGTAGGTGGCCTCGTTGTAGGTGGCCTCGTTGTAGGTGGCCTCGTTGAGGCCGCAGGGTTCACGCGTCGCCAATCCCTGCGGCCTCAACGAGGCCACCTACAACGGGCTTGTTTCATCTGCGGCCTCAACGAGGCCACCTACAACGGGCTTGTTTCGTCTGCGGCCTCAACGAGGCCACCTACAACGGGCTTGTTTCATCTGCGGCCTCGGCGAGGCCGCGTACATCTTCTACGGGATCCCGACGGCGTACGGTTGGTACAACGGCACGATCTTCCGGTAGCGAGGCTGCAGAAAGGTCACCAAGTCGACCAATTGAGCGACCGACAGCTTCTCGTTGACCTCTGGCATCGGCGAGAGCGGAACCCGGCGGCTGAACGCCGTGGGCAGCCGTTCCGAGAGTTCATACGAAGGATGAATCACCGCGGTCAGCAGGTCGCCATAGCTGCGAAGTTTGCTGACGTTCCCGCCAATCAGGACGACGAGAGTCGCGGGTACGGTCGGTTCCGGCAGTCCGGGAATTCCGTCAACCCGATGGCAGGCGGTACACTGAAGGGAAACAAACGCGGCCTGACCGCGGACGCTGTCACCCTCTGGAAGGACAAATCCCTTGAGCGACTTCGGCCCACGCTCGCAGCCCGCCGTCACTCCAAGAATCAACCCGGCGAGGATACCCCATACGCATGGTTTCATGATGGTGCTCACTTTCGTTTTGCAGAGCCCCCTCTCCTGCCGGAATGGACAGGTTGCGCGCACCCTCCGTGGATGTGCGTAACGCGCCGATCCGAACGGAGCCGAACTCTCTATCTTTGAAGGAAAGATAGTCCCAAACCCCGATTCTGGCTACGCATTTCTTGCTAATCTGAGCCGGCAGAAAAGAACCCTCTTTTCCCTTCCTCCGCAAGAGACATGATTTCCGTTGTAGGTGGCCTCGTTGAGGCCGGCCCGCTGTAGGTGGCCTCGTTGAGGCCGCAGGGTTCACGCTTCGCCAATCCCTGCGGCCTCAGTCCCGCGTACGCGGGACCACCTACAATAGGCCACCTGCAGCGGGCATGTTTGATATTCAGCCACCGCGTTGGTTGAACGCTTGGATCGCATCCACCATCGCCACGATGTTGGCTGTCGGGGTGCGGGCCTGGATGTTGTGGATCGTATTGAACACAAATCCACCGCCAGGCGAGAACGCCAGCAGCCGTCCGGTCACCTGGTCCGCCACCTCGGCCGGCGTTCCAAAGGGCAGCACGTGCTGCGTATCCACTCCTCCTCCCCAGAAGACCAGCCGGTCGCCAAAGTCCGCCTTCAGTCCCCTCGCCTCCATTCCCGTGGCCGAACACTGCACGGGATTGAGGATATCGAATCCAATGTCGATGAAGCGCTCCATCAGCGGCCGCACCGCTCCACAGGAGTGCTTGAAGGTCTTCCAACCAGTGTGCTGGTGAACCCAAGCGTTGATCCGCCGATAATAGGGCGCATAAAGCTCATCAAAGGTCGCCCCCGAACAGAACTGGGAGTTCTGCGTGCCAAAATCGGTGCCGCAGACGAACAGAACGTCGATCGCATCCCCCGCAATCCGCTCAAACTCCGCGAGGTTCTCCAGCGCGAGGTCACATTGCCGGGAAAAAACCTGCTGGATGTAGTCCCGTCGTTCCACCAGCGAGATGTACCATTCGTTGACGTCACGGATGCCCTTCGGGTGCTTCAAAAAGGGCCCGGGAACGAGCGCAATGTCACCAAAGCCGGTGCCACCAATCCCGCCGGTCACGGCCTTCGTCGAGCCCCGCACACGCGCGATCTCGGCTGTCCAGTGGATCTTGTCCTCCGCAGTCAGGAGCTTGAACTCTTCGCAGTTGTCGGTCGGATCAAGTTTGTCCTCGTCGATCGGTTCCTGGCGGATGATCGCATCAAAGAAGTATCCGGAGGCGGGCATGTGGCCGCTGGCCGGCACGTTCACGTCCCCCTGCGGGAAGAGGTAGATGTCGCCCCCGGCATCCACGCGCACGCGGAATCCCTCGGGCACTTGCACGACCTGCCCCCAGGGCGTGCGCCACTCTTTCCAGCCTTCATTGGCAAAACCGAACATGGTCGTGCGGCCGCCCACGCCGATACAGTCGGAGCCCATCGCATTCGCCAGATCCTGCTCGATCTCACCGAGCATCTGAAAAGGCTCGCAGATGCGGACCGGGTGCTCAGGCAGGCCGTAGTGCTGGCGCAGCGCTCCCACACAGCTCACATGAATGCCGGTCACGCCGGTGCTGCCAAAGTCAACCGGCACCGGGCCGGGTTCGTGACGCAGGGCTCGCTGGACTTTCTCCTTGGAGGTCATGGTGTGAGGCGCGTGGCGCGCGGCCGGATCATGCGGTGGATCTTGCTGCAAATGGTTTCACCGCACCCCGGGACGTGCAGGGTGTCACATTCGGTACCGAGAATGAAGGGGTGCCCCGTGGCCATCATCCGCGCCTCAATGTCATCCGCCATCGCGGCGACCGAGTCAGGGGTGGTCAGTTCGTCCGAGTAAAAGCGTTTTGATGGCAAATTGCCGTAAAGCACGATGTCCGGGGAGACCCGCGCCGCGTCCTCCCAGAGTCGCCGCGACGATCCGAGCGAGAGGAGCGCCGGGTGCAACGATGCGAAGCCGGCCAGCATGCCGTCGGAAATCTCGCCACAGCAGTGGAAGAGGTGGTCGACCTCCCGTTCCGCGAGCAGTCCCGCGACCACCCGGTTGGGTGCCAACGCATACCGTTCGAAAATGTCAGATCCTGCGTCGAGTTGCTTGGGCGAAAAAAACACCTGATTGGCCGCTGGTTCGGCGATGAAGATCGCCCGCGCCCCGGCGTCCATCTGCAGTTTCACCGATCGTGTGATCACCGCCAGCGCCAGCGCGAGCGCAGCCTCCAGCAGCGCCACCTCCGGCTCCTCCACCGCGTCCGCCCCCGTGCCCGCGAGGTAGACCGGGGTGATCGGATCCGCCAGCAGTTTGCTCGCCAACGAGAAGGGACCGATGCTCATGCCCACCGGATAGAGCGAGGTCGCGCCGGCAAGGTGGCGCAGCGAGGCGAGTTGCGCCGCCACGCGGGCCGGCGGCGGTTCGGCCTCCAGTCGTTCCCGCACGCGGGCGATCACGGCCGCCCCCGGCGCCTCGGTGAAATGGTGGGTATCCGCCTCCTCCGAAGGCAGGTCCATCAGCGAAAGCATCCACTGCTTTTCAAGCTTCAGGTCCATGATCGGAAACGCCAGCGGGGTGCCAAAGGCTTCGGCCGCTTCAGCCACGACCTTGCCCAGTCGCTCACCATCGAGCAGGATCGCTTCGGGATCGACCTGCTGGTGCAGGATCAGATCGGCTCCGATCGGCATGCGCAGATGGCGCTTGGCAAGGGTGAGAATGTAATCGCGTGACATAATGGGTGAAGGCCCGTCCGTCCGGTGGCGGCCGGAACAGGGCCTCTTTGACCTTCCTATCCAAACCGCTCCTCCTTCAGGTCGAGGTAATAGAGGTAATCCGCCGGGTCCACGTCCGGTGGGCAGCGGTGATCGCAGAACGGGATGAAGCCCCCGCGGGCGACGTACGGGGCAAGCGAGTCCACCCAGCGACGAATCTCCGAGCGCCCGTGCAACAGTGTCATCTTGTCCACTCCACCCATGATCCGCAGTTCCGGTCCCCAACGATCAAGCGCCTCACCCGGGTGGCCGGACCCGTTCACTTCCCAGGGAAACATCGTGTTCACCCCACCCGCAAGAAAGTGGGGAACGAGCGGACGGACGTCGCCATCGCAGTCGATCCACCAGATGTCGATGCCATGGGCGCGCAGCTTGTCACGAATCCGTTGATACCTCGGAACCACCACGTCGCGGAAAAATCCAACCGAAACCAGCGGTCCGCCCTTGTAGCAGATGTCCTCCCAGCCGCAGGCGTAGTCAAAGGCGACGTGCGGCAGGATCGCGTCGAGAAAATCCTCGCTGAGCAGGCAGGAGGTTTCGACCATGTCCTCGAGCATTTCGGGATAGTCGTAGATCGCGTAAGCCAGTCCCTCGACCGTGAGCATGTCACGGATCTTGCCGATCATCGACCCGCAACCGACCCCAAGCGGATAGGTGCGGTCGGAGGGATGTTCCTGGAGGATCGCGGCGATGTCCGGCCGACGGGCGGGATCGTCACGGCGAAACCTCTCGGCCTTGATCGTCGCCCAGTCTCCGGGCGTCTTCAGCGTCGCCTCCAAAAAGTGGGGAATCGTGTCATGCCCATCCAAGGGCACCTCGGCGATCAGTCCATCGGCATTTCGCAGAACGCGCACCGCGTCGCGCACCGCCAGCTCTTCCACCGGAAAGGCCGGCTGCATCCAGTGGGGATGGATCGCGGCCGTGCGATCAAAACCGAAGAAGACGTCCGCCTCCTCATTCGAGGTCACGCCGTGGTCGCGAAAAACCGGCCAGAGACGGAAATTGTCCAGCCAGTAACCAAACTCGAGGTTGAAACACCGGTCCACCGCCTCGCGGTGCATCTGCCGCCGGAAACGCTCGCGACCGGTCAGGGTGCCGGGCCACGCTTTCCGGAAGGGAGTGACGGTCTTCATCGGAGCGGGCGTTCAATACCGGCCGTAGCACTCCACCCAATCGATGATTGCCCGATAGGTTTTCCAGGAGACTTGGGGTGGCACGGAGTGGTTGGAATGGTAGGCGTACTCGCGCGTGGCCATGCCGGCGGCGAACTTCGAGCGAATCGCCTCCTCGATGCGCCCGAGGTCATTCGTGCCCATGATCATGACGTCGATGTTGCCGAAAAAGGCGAGCCGGTCGCCGTACACCGGGGCGGTTTTGCGGATGTCCATCGCGGCTTTCGCCACAATCGGCTGCAGGCCATCGCGACGCCAACGGGTCACGGTTTCCGGCCAGAAACTGTCATGCCGGGGGACCCTGTCCTGCTCCTGGCGCGCATCCATGCGCGTCACGCGTTCCCTTCCCGTCATGACGCCGGCAGGCATCGTAAGTTCGGGTTGAGCGCTGGCGGAGTTCAGGCGGCCTCGTCCACCAATCGTTTGGCGAGGTCGACCGCGGTGCCCGCATCTGCCGCGTAGCCATCCGCGCCGATCTCGTCGGCAAAAATCTGGGTGATCGGCGCGCCGCCCACCAATACCTTCAGGCCGGGCAGTTTTGCCTCCTTGAGAATCCTCACGGTCTCCTTCATCGCCGGCATCGTCGTCGTCAACAGGGCCGACAAGCCCACGATTTGAGCCCCATGCTCGCGCGCGGCCGCAACGTAGCGGTCAGGGGCGACATTCGTGCCCAGGTCCACGACCGCGAAGTTGGCACCCCGCCACATGGTGGAAACAAGATTCTTGCCGATGTCATGCAGATCGCCCTGCACCGTGCCGATGATCGCCGTATACTTCGGCTTGATGCCGGCTTGGGCCAGCAGGGGTTCGAGCAGCTTGAGGGCCTCCTTCATCGCGCGGGCGGCCACCAGCATCTCCGGAACGAAAATTTCGTTTCGCTTAAACTGCTCGCCGATCAAGGCCATGCCCGGCACGAGCCCCTCCTCGACAATGGCCTGGGGCCGGATACCGGCAGCAAGCAATTCCTGGGTGAGACGAACCGTGTCAGCACGCTTTCCGGCGGCGACCGCGGCGGTGAGATCAGGCAACTGGGGCATGCCTGACAAACTGCAGGACCTCCGTCGCCATGTAAACCTTAAGCCACGCCCGTTCCCTGCCTGCACACAACAATTCTCAAGAACTACATGCGGTTTCCTTTGTATCTGCCCCGACATCGTTCTTCTTTCTTCCCGTCGGCCCGGCTCCGGCATTCAGGCTCCTTATCTCCATGTCCACCCCGGCTAATATCACGGTGATCGCCTGCAATGTGCTCGAGGACGAAGTCCGGGCGTTCGCCAAGGATCTTCCTCAGGTGCGGTCCCTTGTCTTCATGCCACAGGGCTTGCACAACGAGCCCGGAAAACTCCAAACCGAGCTTCAGGAGGCGGTCACCCGCGCCGAGGCCGACCCGGAAACCCGGACGATCGCCCTGGTCTACGGTCTCTGCAGCCGCGGCGTTGAAAATCTGCGCCACGAACGCTGCCCGCTCGTGATCCCCCGGGCCCACGACTGCGTCACCCTCTTCCTCGGAAACAAGGAGCGCTATGCGGACTACATCCGCCAGCATCCAGGCACCTATTGGTACAGCCCGGGCTGGATCAAGGCCCACACCCCACCCGGACCGGACCGCCAGGAGCGCCTGCGCCGCGAATACGCCGCGAAGTTCGACCCGGACGAGGTCGACTACCTGATGGAGATGGAGCAGGAGTGGGTTTCCCACTACACACGCGCGGCCTACGTGGGCCTGGGCGTCGGCGAGACCAAAAAGGACCGGGCCTACACCCGGCACTGCGCGGACTGCCTCGGCTGGTCCTTCGATCATGTCGAGGGCGACCCGTCCCTGCTTCAGGCCCTGCTCCGTGGCGAATGGGACGAGCGGCGGTTTCTGATCGTGCCACCCGGCCAGGTGATCCGCCTGACTGCGGACGACAGCATCATGCGCGCCGTGCCGGCGACGCCTCCTTCCCCGTGAACCGCGGCCTGCAACTGACCACGTCGGCCGGCGGGGTCGAAGTGCCCGTCGGCCCGGAGGACGAGGGACTGTCGCTCGCTGACCTGCTTTCACGACGCGCACAGCCACTGAACACCCGCTGCTGGGGCCGCGGACTCTGCAATGGCTGCGAGATCCACCTCGAGCGCGGGGAGCTGCGCGAGCTCCACGGCGACGGCACGTTGACCGCGCAGGGGTCGCGAGCGGTTCGGGCCTGCCAGGTTCGCGCGATCGCAGGACGGTCGGCGACGATCTCGGTGCCACCACGGTCGCTCCTGCGTCACGAGCCGTCCGTGGTCGCCGAGTTCAGGCTCGAGGTTCCGTGGGCGCAGGATCCCCTCGATCCGTCCGCGCGTTACGGCGCCGCGGTCGATGTCGGCACGACCACCGTAGCCCTGCTGCTCGCCGACCTGAGAACCGGCGCGGCGCTGGCCGGCGCGTCCGCGTTCAACGCCCAGGTGCGCTACGGCGAGGACGTGCTCACGCGTATCCAAAGATGTTATCAGAACCCGGACGCGGTCGCCGCCCTGCAGAAGGCGATCGCCGTGGAAACCCTCCAGCCTTTGCTCGAAGAGGCGTGTACGGCCGCCGGCATCACCCCGGCCGATGTCGGCGTGATGACCGTCGCCGCCAATACCACGATGCAGCATCTGCTCGCCGGGATCGATCCAAGTTCCCTCGGGGTCCATCCGTTCACCGCCGTGTTTCTGGAGCATCGCCAGTACCCGCCCCGTGAACTCGGTCTCACCTTTGGCGGGGAGAACGCACGCGTGCACCTGCTGCCCGGCCCGGCCGCCTACGTCGGCTCGGATCTTGCCGCCGGAATCGCCGCGACGGGGCTGGTCTATCAGGAGGGACTCGCGCTGCTCGTCGATGTGGGCACGAACGGCGAGATCATCGCCCAATCCAACGGACGCCTGCTCGGCTGCGCGACCGCCGCCGGACCCGCGTTTGAGGGTGCCGGGCTGACCAGTGGCACCCGCGGGGTGCATGGCGCGATCGAGCGCATCCGCCTCGAGGCCGACCCCTTCCGCGCCCATCTTGAGATCATTGGCGAGTCCTCCCGGCCACTGGGGATCTGCGGCTCGGGTTATGTCGATTTCCTCTGGGAGGCCCGACGCACAAACATCATCGGAGAGAACGGGCGCTTCACCCGGACATTCGCCGAGAAGGCGGGCGACGCCCTCGTTGCCGACGAGTACGGACGAAAGTTGCGCATCCACCCTTTTGGCGCCTCGGGTCCGATCTGGATTTCGGAGTTGGACATCGCCCGTCTGCTTCAGGCCAAGGCGGCCATCGCCGCCGGGATCTGCACGCTCCTCGAGAAGCTCGGGCGCACCGCGGCGGAGGTGCAGACCCTCTATCTCGCGGGTGGGTTCGGACTCCATCTTTCCCTGGAGCATGCGATCGGCTGCGGACTGCTCCCCGGATTCACGCCCGTCCAGATCAAGGTGGTGGGCAATACCTCTCTCGGCGGCGCCTTTCTCGCCCTGAACGATCGCAGCCTGCTGAGCGAGATGGAGGCCGCCTGCGCCCGACTCGAATCCGTGGAACTCAATCTCGAACCCGGGTTCGAAGGCACCTACATCGACCACCTGATGCTGCCGGAATGAGCCGCCCCCCCCCGGGGCCTGCAATCCTCCCGGACTTTCAACCTCCTTTCCCGATTTCCCTTTTTCCATGAACGCCCTCGACCGATTCCATGCCTCGATGTCCTACGCCACGCCCGATCGTGTGCCCAACCACGAAGTCGGGGTCTGGGTGCAGACCAAATTGCGCTGGCGCGACGAGGGGCTGGCGGTGGATGACCTGCACTGGGATTGGTTTGTCGGCGAGCAGCGGTGGGACCTCGACCCGCGCGAGTACATCGATGTACGCTTCGACATGATCCCCCCTTACGAGGAGCGGGTCCTGGAGAAGGAGGGCGAAACTGAGATCATCCAGCGGTCCAATGGCGTTGTTTCCCGCGCGCTGATCACCGGCGAAGCCGAGGGCATGCGCGCCAGCATGGACGAATACCTGCGTTTTCCGGTGACCACGCCGCAAGACTTCCAGGCGATCAAACATCGTTACCGTCCGAGCTCGCCCAGCCGCTACCCCGCCTACTGGGATCAGTTCCATCTGAAAGACTGGAGTCATCGGCAACACCCCCTGATCCTCGGACGGAATTGCAGCACCCTCGGTTACTACTGGCGCGCCCGCGAGTGGATGGGAACGGAGAACCTCAGCTACGCGTGGTATGACGAACCGGAGATGCTCGAGGAAATGATGGAGTTCATCACCGACTTCACCATTGAGACGGCGCGCCCCCTGTTTGCGAAGGGCGTCAAACCCGACTACATCTTCATCAACGAGGACCTGAGCATGAAGAACGGGCCGTTGCTCAGTCCCGACATGTACCGGCGGTTCATCCTGCCGGAAATGAAGCGGCTGGTGGCGTTTTTCAAGTCCGAGGGCGTGCGTTGGGTCGTGGTGGATACCGACGGCAATTGCGAGCTGGTCATCCCGCATTTCCTTGAGGCGGGAGTCGATGCGATCTGGCCGCTGGAGCGCGCCTCCGAGATGGATCCACTGGCCATCCGGAAGAAGTTTGGCCGGGAGCTGCGGCTGTGGGGTGGAGTGGACAAGCGAATCCTCGCCAAGGACCCCGCGGCAATCGACGCCCACCTCCGCGAGCTGCAGCCCCTGATCGCCGACGGCGGTTTCATCCCCACGGTGGACCACCTCGTCCCGCCCGACGTGTCCCTGGCAAATTTCGAACACTACATGGCCCGCAAGCACCAACTGCTCCGCGGAGAAGCCTTTTAATCGGCACCCTGCAGGTATCTGTTGTAGGTGGCCTCGCCGAGGCCGCGACGGGGCCTCCGGCCCCGCCCCTTTCGTCTCCATCTCGGCCCTTCCATCTGCCCCCCTTATCGACAACCCCGTCGCGCTCTTCCCATCCCTCCTCCCCCGCTAGGTTGTGGGGACCGCGTGGCGACGCCGTTCATGCGGCCTCAGCGAGGCCAACTACATCGGTTATGCGATTCGCGTCAGCTCGGCGGTGACGTGGGCCCGGATCCCGTCCACCAACGGCGTTGCCGGCACCGCCAGACCCGCGGCGCGGAGCGCGGAGAGATCATAGAAGCGGTGACAACAGAAGGGGGCCTTGTCGGGCTGCTCCGCCAGGAAGGTCGCCACCGGCTCCTCCTCGATCCGCAAAGGCACTTCCAGGATCTCTGCGATCAGTTCATAAAAGGTGCGGGATTCGATGATCTCCGGTCCCGCGACGTTGAAGATGCCTCCCACGGCCTTGGACTGCCCCGCCGCACTCAGCAGCGTCGCCGCCAGATCCGGCGCGAACACGGGCTGCTGCAGAAAGTGCCCGCCGCCCACCAGACGAAGCGTCTCACCCGCCCGCAGACGCTTGACCAGGTCGGTATCCCGACCATGCCGCGGCAGGCAACCGAGCAAGGAGCCCGGTCCATAAATGTGCCCGGGACGAAACACGGTCCAAGGCAACCCACCCGCGCCCGCCTCCTCCAACACCCGCTCAGCCGCCCGTTTTCCGCCACCGTAACCGGTCTTCAGGAAATCCGCCTCGGTCTCCCGTTGGGGAAATCGCCGCCGGTCAGGATCATAGACAAAGTCGGTCGAAACCAGGACCAGCCCACCCACCCGCCCGTGAAACAGCTCCAGATCCTGCTGGGCATCACCCGCTTCAAAGGCGATGCAATCGATCACCAGGTCCCAGGACCGCCGCGCTCTCAAGACCGCGTTCCCGAACGCGCCCCGGTCCTCGCGGTCCGCCACCAAGGCACGCACCCCGTCGATCACCGGCCGCCGGCCGCGGGTCACCACGGTGACCTCATGCCCGGCCGCAAGCGCCGTCCGTGCGACCGCGCCGCTCAGAAATCCGCTTCCGCCGATCAGGAGAATGTTCATGGGAGGAGAGGCACCAGCTCGCAGGCGTGTCCGTGCGCAGGGATCAAAACCGCCACTCACCCCGAACGCAATCCACCTCCATGACGATCCCATTCCGGCCATCGCGCCGCA
>Ga0163144_10028917_pt1 | contig 10666 bp, 10 predicted proteins | sample OliLak19BULKMAT1_FD_123175 | JGI IMG/M metagenome (GOLD analysis project Ga0163144, IMG submission 123175) | Freshwater microbial mat bacterial communities from Lake Vanda, McMurdo Dry Valleys, Antarctica - Oligotrophic Lake LV.19.BULKMAT1 | ecosystem: Environmental > Aquatic > Freshwater >...
AGCGCCGCGGGCGATGCCGCGGACTGGGCGTCGAACTGGAACAACGCCTGGAAGGCGAGCCGTCGGAGTTCACGGGAGCCGGCCATCAGCGGGTGCTCCTCTTTGCAGCGGCACGGCCGCGAACCGGCCTGGACTTGCCGTTCTCGGATTGAAGGCGCTCGGCCTTCCGCAGCTTGTCCGGCGGCGCGTCCAGACCGCCCGGGGCCGGACGCATGAGGCGATCAAGCGTGACACCCGAGGCCAGCGCCTCATCGAGGGCGTCGCCGTCGTTGATGGCCGCCACCTCGGCGATCGTCGCGAGCAGGGCCAGCATCGCCTCTTCGCCCTTGTGGCCGTGCTTCCCGCCGACGCGATCGAGGGCCTGCTGCGGCGTGTTGACGGTCAGCACACCGAGCCCCACGGGTACCCCGACGCGTTCGGAGATCTGGCACAGTCCGGCGGTCACCGCGTGGGCGAGATACTCGTCGTGCCGCGTCTCGCCTTTGACGATGCAACCCAGCGCCAGCACGCCCGCGAAGCGACCGCAACGGGCCGCGGCCGACGCGATGGCGACCAGCTCAAACGCCCCGGGTGCCTCGGCGATATAGATGGACTCGGTCCGCCCACCGGCACGCCGATAAACGCCCACGGCTCCGGTCAGCAGGCGGTCGGTCACCGTCGCGGTGTAGCGGCTCACCACGATCGCGACCCTGGGTAACGTGGAAACCGGGCTGGATGAGGATCTCTTCATGGGCGGGCGGAGTGTAGACGCCTCCCGCCGGGGCTCCGGGAAGACACGAACCCACCACGCCGCCAGGGCTTGAACCGGGAGAGTTTAATGCGACGGTCGCAAAGAACGCGAAGTCGAAGTTTCGCGTCGCAACTTCTTGTCCTTCCCGTTCTTCGCGCTCAATCAAGTTCCTATCTTGCCTCAAAATCCGGCAGCGCGTGCGGCTCATAAGGCACCTGAAAAAACCCGTGGACCAGCTTGTCTCGCCGGGCCCGGTGACCGTGAGCCGCATCCGCAGGCACGCGCAGAACGACCGACGCCCCAATCAACACCACCGGCGTCGGAATCGGCGTCGCGACTAGCCATGTGCCGGTGATCCCCAAAACCGAACGGACAACGACGCCGTCGTGGCGCGGGAAGTTGGGGTCGTATACACGCAGTTCCACCACATTGGGAAGAGTGCGGCGGGAGGCAAAAGCCAGGACCTGATGGTTGTCCCAGATGGCCCCCTGACCGGCTCGGACGAATACCAGGCCCAGGACGACGGGGGTGCCCCGATCCAGATCGGCGAGGATCGCGGGAAGCTCCAGCGCGGTTCGCCGCGGCAAGCCGTCCGGGCCGAGGGGCGGTGCCCGCATCCAGTCGGCGAAGCGGGCGGCGACACCTAGGTCTTTCCCTAAGGAATCAAGCTGGCGCGACCACAGGTAGTGGTAGAGGGGATCAGCCTTTCCAGGCGGCGTCGAAACCGCGGGGGCACCTCGGCGGGCGAGGAAGAGGTCAGCGGCCGCGGCGGACATGCCGCCGCAGAGGCCGAAGGACGTCCCGGTGGGGCTGGGAACTAGGGATAGTGGTCCTGGGAGGGGCGAACCACTAAACGCGTTCACAAACGCAAACCCGTCGCGAGACGGAACAAAGTCGGCGAATGACCTCGGTGGGTCGGTCGGTGCCCAGATCGCACCGAGCACTAGCAGCAGGATGGCCAGACCCATGGGGGGGCCCTTTTTGGGCGGGGTGGGTTCAGAGGGTTTCGACTTCTTTTTGCTTGGCGTTGACGAGGGTGTCGCAGTCGGCCTCGTACTTCTTGAGGAGTTCCTGGACCTCGTTTTTGAGCTGTTCGAGTTCGTCTTCGGGAATTTGCTTAGGGGCGGCCTTGAGCGCGTCGGCGTGCTTGTTGCCGTCGCGGCGGGCGTTGCGGATCGCGACTTTGGTGTCTTCGCCGAGCTTCTTGCAGAGGCCGACGAATTGCTTGCGGCGATCACCTGACAAGGGGGGGATGCTGATGCGGAGCTGCTTGCCCTCGGCGATAGGGTTAAGCCCCAGGCCGGACGCCTCGATGGCGCGCTTGATGTCGGCGACGGCCTCGGCATCGAAGGGTTTGACGAGCAGCTGGGAGGGTTCGGGGCAACTGATGGAGGCGAGGGATTTGAGGTCGGACTGGGAGCCGTAGTAGTCGACCTTGATGAACTCGATGAGGGCCGGGGAGGCGCGGCCGGTGCGGATTCCGCGGAGCTCCTTTTTAAGGTGCTCGATCGACTTGGTCATGTGGTCTTCGGTTTCGAGAAGAATCGTGTCGGGATCGGTGCTCATGTTCGGCTCGCGGGGAAAAGTTGGTCTGGGTGCTGGCGTGGGGAGGCGGTATTCAGCCTGAGACGACGGTGCCGAGGGGCTGGCCCTCGACGAGTCGGCGGATGTTTCCGGGGCGTTTGTAGTCGAAGACGACGATGGGGAGGTGTGCTTCCTGGCACATCGTGAACGCGGTCATGTCCATTACCTTGAGGTTGCCGGAGATGGCTTGGGCGAAGGTGAGGCGTTCGTAGCGGGTGGCGGTGGGGTCTTTACGGGGATCGGCGGTGTAGATGCCATCGACCTTGGTGGCCTTGAGGATGGCTTCGCACTCGAGCTCGCGGGCGCGGAGCGCGGCGCAGGTGTCGGTGGTGCAGAAGGGGTTACCGGTGCCGCCGACGAGGACGATGATGCGGCCTTTTTCCATGTGGCGGAGGGCGCGGCTGCGGATGAAGGGCTCGGCGACGGCTTTGACCTCGATGGCGGAGAGCACGCGACAGTCGACGCCCTCGGCGAGCAGGGCTTCCTTGAGGGCGAGGCCGTTGATGATGGTGGCGAGCATGCCCATGTAGTCGGCGGTGGCTTGGGGCATGTGGCCGATTTTGGCGAGCTGCGCGCCGCGGATGAAGTTGCCGCCGCCGACGACGATGGCGAGTTGGACGCCGGTTTCGCGGGCGGACTTGATCTCTTTGGCGATGACGCTGAGTTCGCCGGGTTCAAGGCCGACGGCTCCGGGGGCGGATAGGGCCTCGCCGGAGAGCTTGAGAAGCACGCGCCGGTAGGTGCCCGGCTTGGGTGGTTGGTCGGGCATCCGGAAAGATCCTTGGGCTGAGGCATGAAGCGGCGGCGGGTCTATCGAGCGCTGGCACGCTCAAGATAGGCGATCCAAGACGGGATTGCAGAACCGAGGCCGTACCTGGTGCGAAAGGGCAGGGGCGGGAGCGCAGACTCGGCGCGATGAGCACCCGGGCATGTGAGCGGATTGGCTAGAGTGCTTGGGTGGGCCGCTGCGAACGCCGATGAGACCGGGTTGGCCAGGTGGAAGACGACCAGGTTGACGACGCAATGTCGGTGGGGCAAAGGGGCTTGGCCCATCGTACGGGATCGTCGACGGAGTTTGGTCGGACCATGACGAGCATGCCCCAAGATCTTCGCTCCCCGATGTCTACCGGCCAGCGACCGGTCAGTAGCCCGCGCGCGCCTGAGTCTATTAAAAGGTTGGTGCTGCGCTGGGTCACACGGGCGACGGTCGCCGGAACGGCCCTTTCGGTTGTCGTCCACCTCATACTCATGATTGTTGGCGGACTCGTCCATGTCGGGGGTGGTTCGCTTGGCGTCGGCGGCAAGAGCGGGCCCGACGGCCCGGTCGAAGTGGCATACATGTCGGGGGTCGAACTGGCGGCGTTGGGCGAAGCGCAGCTGGACGCCACCACGCCGGCGATTGATGTGGGAACGGCGACCGACGGGATCCAAGTAGACATCGCCGATGCAGCGGGCGGCGCGGGCATGCCCGATGTGGGCGACCTGGGCGCGGTGGGTGAAGGATTGGGCGGCGCAGGCACGGGGCTGGGCATCGGCGTGGGTTCAGGGGCCGGGGGCTCTGGCGGAGGGACATCGTTCTTCGGCGTCGAGGCCCGGGGCGACCGCTTCGCGTACATCGTCGACATCTCGGGCTCGATGGAAGGCTCCAAGCTCGGCACGCTCAAGAGCGAGCTGATCAGCTCGCTCGACAAGCTCAACGCGGCGTCGCACTTCATGGTCTTCTTCTTCGAGTCGCAATCGTTTGCGATCTTCTCGCGCAACGACAGCGGGCGCGATAAGTGGATCCCGGCGGGGCCCAAAGAGAAGGAACGGGCGGAACGCGAGATCCGCGGAGTGGAGTCGCGCGGCGGGACGTATCCCGCGCCGGCGTTTGTGCGGGCGTTCGCGCTCACGCCGCGGCCGGATGCGATCTACTTCATGACCGACGGGTTGTTCGATCCCGAGGTGGCGGATCGCGTGGCGCGGATGAACAGCCAGGGGAAGGCGATTCCGGTGCATTGCATCGCATTCGGCGACCGGTCGAGCGAGGCAACGATGCGGCGGATCGCCGACACCTCGGGCGGGACATACACGTTTATCGCGGAGCCCAGGCGATGAACGGCCCACGGGCGTCTATGGCACTCTGGGCTTGGGCTTCAGCGGGGCTGGCGTTGGGCGCGGCCGCTCCGGCCTGGGGCCAGGTCGATCGCCGCGGGGCCGCGGACGCGGTGGAGGGTCGAGTGGAGGCCGTCGCGGCCGACGGGGTGACAGTGGTGTTTGAACGGGTCGCGACGCCGGTCGAGTGGTGGTCGTGGGACCAGGTCCGGCGGGTGCGGGGGCCCATGGCGGAGAAGGCGGCGGAGTTTGCCAAGCTCGCCGACGCGGCGTTCCGCGTGCGTGCGCGGTTGGAGCGTGGCGACGAAGCGTGGGCGTCCAAGCTGGCCGAGCCGTACTACGCGGATATTGGGAAGATCGGCGGGCCGACGGGGGCGTTGCTGGCCGAGGCGATGATCAGGATCCGTCTGGCGCGCGGGGCGAGCGTGGCGGCGGTGTGGCCGTGGTTGGACTGGACGCGGCTCCAGCACGGGCGCGGGGTGAAAGGCGGCCCCGCGTGGGTGGGCGCGACGATCGACCGGCCGGCGGTGATCGACGTTGATCGGAGCTTGGCGCCGCGGATCGCGCCGATGTTCTCCCGGCTGACGACGCCGACGGCGCTGGCGGCGTTCGACAGTTCGGGTGATTGGGGTCGGTTTATGAAAGCGGATGCGCGGACGCGTGAACTGGCGGCGTTGTACCGGGCGGCGGCGGCGTTCGAGGCGGCGGAACCCGACGCGGCGGACGTGGTGCCGCCGACGGTGGGCGGTGAGGATGACAGCGTGACGCTGGTGTCGGATCTGGTTATCGCGCGGATCGCCGCGGGTCCGGAGCGATCGGCGGCGCGGGAACGGTTGGTGAAGCGGCTGAGCGGCGGGGTGTTCCTGGATCCGCTGGATCTGTCGGGCGAGGCGCCCACAGGGAGCGGGGGCCAGGCGTCGCCGGCGTGGCTGGAGGCGTGGCTGCGGGCGGGGATCGGGCGTTCTTTGCTGCGGGAGTCGGACGAGGCATCGAAGCGGTCGGGGGTGATCCAGATGCTGCACGTGCCGGCGCGATTCGCGCCGGTGACGCCCGAGCTGGCGCGGCTGTGTCTGGCGGAAGCGATCGCGGTGCTGCGGTCGCTGGGCGATCAGGCCGCCGCGGCGGTGCTGGAACAAGACTTGGCGCAAGCCACGGGCGAGTTTGGGAACTGGCCGACCGAGGATCCTGAACCCGCGACCGAATCCGCCGAGCCGGCGGACGGTACAACCAACGCCCCTGCGCCGACTGGCGCCCGTAATACCCGGCCGCAATGACACGGCTGATCAAGGAGCCATCGTGGATCTCCAACTGTCCTCGCTGATGAGTTATCTTGTGCTGGCGGCCGACGAACCCGCGGTGGCGGTTTCGCCGCCGTCGCAGTCGCTTTTGGGGTTCGTGCAGGCGGGCGGGTTTCTGAGCTTTGTGCTGATTGGTGTGTCGGTGATCGCCGTGGGGCTGGTGATCGCCAACTTGTTGATCTTGCGGCGCGCCAAGATGGCCCCGGATCACGTCATCAGCGGTCTTGAGCGGCTATTGAGGGATCGGCAGGTTGAGGCGGCGGTGAAGTTTGCCAAGGAGCCGGAGAACGAGAGTTTCTTGGCTTCTGTGATCGCCGCGGGTCTTTCTAAGTGCGCCCGCTCGGCGTTTGGGATGTTGGAGTTGCGGACGGCGCTCGAGGACGCCGGAGCTCGCGAGGTGGATCGGCTGGAGCGGGTCAACCATGGGATCGGTCTGTGCGCGGCCGTGGCACCGATGCTGGGGCTTTTGGGAACGGTGATCGGGATGATCGGCGCGTTCTCAACGATCGGCACGATGGAGGGCGCGTCGCGCTCGGTGGCGTTGTCGGGGTACATGTCGATCGCGCTGGTGACGACGGCGGAGGGGTTGTTCATTGCGGTGCCGTGCACGATCGCGTTCTCGCTGTTTCGTCGGCGGCAGGATCGACTGGTGAACGAACTGGGTGACTTGGCGGAGCGGCTGTGCCAGCCGGTGATGGGCCCGGGGGGGGCTGCTCCTGTTCAATCCCCGACGGCAGCGGCGCCGATGATGCAGCGGCCGACGGCGCAGGCCTTGGCGACGCCCATGCCCAGGCCGGCAGCCCCAATCTCGGCGGCTTCACGCGGAGGGACCGGCTCTTGAGGTTCCCCCGCGCTCAAGAGATGGAGGTCGAGAAGTTCGACCTGACGGCGATGATCGACATCGTCCTGCTGCTGATCATCTTTTTTACGCTGACGGCGCAGTTCGCGTCGGTGACTCGGTCGCCGATGCGGCTTCCGGCCGAGACGGGCATCGCCGACCCGCCGGCGAAGATGTCGGTGGTGGTGGACCTCGCGAAGGACGGGACGATGCTGGTCTTGGGCAGCGCCGTGAGCGAGACGGAGCTGATCCGGCTGGTGCGCGGAGATGTGGCGCGGTCCGGGGTTGGGGGATCGTTCGAGCTGATCGTGAGGGCGGATCGCGACGCGCCGTCGGCGCACTTGAATCGGCTGGCCGAGGCGATGTCCAAGGCGGGGGTGCGGAACTGGAAGCTGGCAACGAGTGGCGAGGGTGCCGAGGGCGCGGGGGGCAGGGGCGGATCGCCATGAACTTTCAGCGGCGCCGCAAAAAACGCGAGATGCACCTGATCCGCCTGCCACTGGTGGCGTTGATCGACGTGGTCCTGTTCATGCTGATGTATTTCATCATGGCGGGGACGCTCTCGGGGAGCGAGGCGAACTTGTCGTCGGCTTTGGGCGCGGACCGTCGCGGCGGGGGAACCGGGCAGAAGCTGGCGGCGCAGATCGTGGATGTGGTGCCCGAAGGGGCCAGGACGGTGTTCAAAATCGGCGCCCGCGTGCTGACGGATCGGGAGTCGCTGGCGGCGGTGGTGGGCAAGCTGCCGCTGGAGGCGGGGATTATCGTCCGGGTGTCGGATCGTGCGCCGGTATCGGCGGCGGCGACGGCGCTGCAGGTTGTTCGTGATGCGGGCTTCCGGCGAGTGAGCTATGTCCCCGGTCCATAAAGCGGCCATCGCGTGCTTGGGGTTGGCGTGGGCGGCGGTGGCCGCGCCGCCCGAATCGGCCAAGACGGCTCCGGGCGATGCGGCGATCGCGGGATACCTGGATCGGCCTGGCCTGCAGCGGCTCCTGGCCGAGCACCTGGCGGAGCGGCTCAAGACGGCGAGCGGTGAGGAGCGGGCGGCGACGGCGCAGCGCCTGGCGCGGCTGTACGTCGAGTTCATCGGCAAGGCGACCAGCGACGACGACCGCAAGGTGTGGGAGCGGCGGGCGGAGGATCTGCTGCGGGCCGTGCCCGAGGCGCAGTCGCTGGAGTTGCGTACGGAGGTCGCCAAGGCGGCGTATTCGTCGCTTGAGCAGCTCGCCGAGCGGTGGCGGTTGCGGCTGATCGAGCCCGCGGTGAAGTCGGAGGCCGAGCGCGGACTGAAGGCGTTGAAAGCGACTTTCGATCAACTAGCGCTCGACGCCAACCGCCGGGTGGAGACGCTGAGCCGCCAGGAGGAAAGCGGTCGACAGACCGACAAGCTCAGCGAGGATCTCGCGGACGCGCGGCGGCTGCGATCGGTGACGAACTACTACGCCGGTTGGTGCGGGGTTTATCTTGCGGAGCTATCCGGTAATGCGCTGCCGGCGCAGGAGGCGCTCAAGAACTTCGCGAACTTGTTGAGTTCCGGAACCGGGGCCCACACAGCCAACTTGAGCCGGCTGGATCGCGGGCTTTTGCGGTTCGATCACCTGGCCCGGTCGGCGATCGGCGTGGCTCTGGCCAACGCGGCGCTGGGACAGGACGCGGAGGCGATCAAGTGGCTGGTGGCGGTCGACGAGGAACAGACGGTGCCCAAGGAAGTCCGCGGGCAGTTGCTGGGTCGGCGGCTCGATGTGCTGGCGCGGGCCGGGCGGTTCGCGGATGTGGAGCGGGCGGTGCGAACGGCGCGGGCACCGGCGAATACGAACGATCCCAACGCGCTCCCGACGCCGCTGGAGCCGCTGGTGGCGCGGCTGTTGTGCGTGCGGGTGTTCGAGGCCCAGGCGGGAAAGTCCGGCTTGCTTGACGCGTTGCTCTCGGAGCTTGGGCAGATCGGGATGCAGGATCTGGTGGCCCGCGGCGAGGTGGCGCAGGTGCTGGATCTGGCGACGCGCTTCGGGACCGCGCCGCTGGGCGAGGCGGGCTTTATCGTGTACTACGTGCGCGGGATCCGCGGGCTGGACGAAGCCGAGAAGTTGCAGCGAGCGGCCGGGGCGGACCCGGAAAAGCCGACGTCGGTGGTGGAGGTGGTGAACCAGTATCGCCAGGCCGTCTCCGGGCTCGACGCGGCGGCAGCCCAGCCAGACGCCGGAAAGTATCCGCGCGAGCGGGCTCGCTGCTTGATGGCGGCGGGCCGGGCGCTGTGGCGCGTGAACGACTTGGTCCCAGCGGCCGAGCGTTTCTCGGAAGCCGCCGCGACCGCAGGCGACGCGGCCCTGAGCGAGGAAGCGCTGTGGCAGGCGATTGTTTCGCTGGACCAGGCCCTCGCGGGTGGTCAAAAAGACACCGCGACCCGCCTGGGCGAGTTGGTTGTGCTCTACATCCGTCAGCACCCGCAGACGGACCGGGCCGCGAGCCTGCTGGTGAAGCACGCGGGTCAGAGCGGGATCAGCGAGGCGGAGGCGGTGAACATCCTGCTGGGCGTGGGTCGTGAGTCGACGATCTATGAGCCGGCCCGTCGGCAAGCGGCGCGGTTGCTGTACCGGGCCTTCCGGGCGGCGGGGTCGAACGAGAAGGCTTTTGCCGCGCAGCGGTTCGTGAAAGTCGGGATGGAGGTGCTAGGGCTCGATCAGCGGGCCGCTGGCGACACGTCGGCTTCGCGGGAATCGCTCAACCAGGCGGTGGACCGGCTGGTGACCACGGCTCGGCAGATTCTGGACGCGATGCTGAGCGTGCCGGCGCCGGACGCGGTGCGGGCGGTGGGCGTGATCGACGCCATCGAGGCCGCGGCGCGAGGAGCGAACGTGGACGTGGCCCCGTTCGCGGCGGAACTGGCCTTCCGCCGATTTCAAACGGCGCTGGCACGCGACGACGAGGCGCAGGCGCAGATGATCGCCGCGACGCTGCGGGGCCTGGGGGAGCAGGGGCCGCGCTTTGCCGACGCGGCGTTGCGGTCGTTGTACCAGCGGGCGGTGACGCGTTGGCGGAAGCCGGAAGGGGCGACAGACGCGGCGGCCGCGCGCGCGGTGGTCCGCCAAGGCGAGCCGTTGCTGGCCGTGCTCGACATGGACCGTTCCCGGGCCGCGGGCGCGCCCGACCAGGCCAGCCTTTCGGTTCGTCGGCAGCTTGCTGAAGCGCACGCCCAGCTGTGGAGGATCGAACGCGATGTCCCCGCGCGGGACGCGGCCATCGCGATCGACAAGGCGATCCTCGCGGTCGTGCCGGGGCTGGCGGAGAGTCTCGTGCGGCTGGGCGAGTTGGCCGAGGCGGCGGGCGATCTCAAGACGGCGCAGGAATGCCAGACCACGCTGGTAGCTGGGCTTGAACAAGGCTCGCCCGAGTGGTTTAAAGCCCGGGCGGAGTCGCTGCGGCTGCTGGCGGGGAACGACCCGCAGGCGGCCGCCGACGAGCTGGCCGTGTACTTGGTGCTGTACCCCGACTTCGGCCCGGAGCCATGGGCCAGTCAACTGCGCGGCCTGCACGCCAAGCTGCCGCCCGCCGCGACGCGTGACCAGACGCCCGCGAAGAAAGGTGGGGGATGATCGACCCCACGCATCGGACAATCGTCTCGGCGTTCTTTGGGCCGATGGTCGGACAAGACGACCGGCCCGAGGTGCTGCTCGGCCTGGCAGAGCCCCCCACACCGGCCACGGTGGCCACGGCGTTACGGCGTCGTCTGGCCGTGGTGAACTCACACCCGCGGGCGCTGGCCCCGGAGGCGGATCAGCTTCGGCTCATTCTGTATGGCGCGGCGTCGCAGTTGCTGGCGGGCCGCATGATGCCGCCGCCAGACCCGGTCGCGATCACGCCGCCCCCGGCCGCCCCTGCTCCACCTCGCGCGATACCGACCAGGCCGGCGGCGAATGCTGAACTGGTGCGCGAGACCATCAACCTGCTCGGCATACACGGCGGAATGACGCAAGAAGCGCTGGCGAAGCTGGCCATCGCCGCGCAGGCGCGGGGGCTGGGCCAAGAGGCCGTGACGGCGGCTTTGTCGCAAGTCTTCTATCAACAAGACACGCGGCCTGATCGTCCGCGCCAGCCGACGACGCCGGCGCGCGCCGCAACTCGTGGCCC
>Ga0163144_10028918_pt1 | contig 10666 bp, 11 predicted proteins | sample OliLak19BULKMAT1_FD_123175 | JGI IMG/M metagenome (GOLD analysis project Ga0163144, IMG submission 123175) | Freshwater microbial mat bacterial communities from Lake Vanda, McMurdo Dry Valleys, Antarctica - Oligotrophic Lake LV.19.BULKMAT1 | ecosystem: Environmental > Aquatic > Freshwater >...
GCGACTCCGCGACGAAGCCGACCTCCTCTACACCGCCAGCGGCCGGAAAAACCTCACTCTCAAGGACGCAGTGGAGCGATACAAGGAATTGGGTCGCCGAATCCGCGAGGCGCAAGTCGATCCCGACCAATGGGAGAAGGCCCGCGAAGCCGTCGAGACCGCGAGCAAAGCCAGAGAGACTCTCGATCAAAAACTCTCCGCGAACCAACAAGCGAGAGAGTGGCTGATCCGCTGCCGCGACTACGCTCCGCAACTTCGACAACTTCAGAATCTCAAGGGCCAACAAAATGCCCTGCCCGCGCTCCCATCGCTTCCGATCGATTTCGCCGAGCAGATCCAAAATCTCAGCGAAACCGAGACCCGCCTCACCCGCGAACGCGACAGCCTGACCCGCCGCCTTGAGCAGTTTCTCCAGGGTCTGCTCGACCCCGCGCCTTCCTCTCCCTGGCTGGCCCACGAGAGCGCCATCGATCAGATCCAGGCGGAACAGGCACGTCATGACCAGTCTCAGGATCTCGCCGCCAAAGGCCGACTCGACCTCGCCCGTCGCCTCGTGGAAATTCAGAAACAAGCCCGCGACCTTGAGCTCCCCGAGGATCTCGACGCTCTCGGTACCCGTCGCCTAGCGGAAACCACCCGACTCCAGATCACCGAGCAGGCTCAGGAACTCATCCGCCAGCGCGAAGACCTCGCCGCTTTGGAGGAAAGGATCCGCCAGTGCGATCATCAACAAACCGCGCTGCGCCAGCGTCTCGACGCCCTGCCCGCCTCCGAATTTCCCGGATCCGACGACCTCGCCCTGCGAACCGATTCATTTGCAAACCTTGCCGAAAAGCTCCCTGATCGTCGGAGACAACACGATCTGGATCGCGCGGCCTTTGAGAAAGAGCTGGCTCGCCTGCCGCTTCTAGGGGAGCGAGGTCCCGAAATTCTCCAAAGCGCCGTGCCGCTCGTGAGCACCCTCCGAGAATTTCAAAAGCGTTTCGAATCAGCCGATCAGAGCGAGGACTCCCTCCGTCAGCAGAACCACCAATCCGAACTCGAAGCCACCCGTCTTCGCGAGAGTCGCGCGGATTTGCAGCGACGCAGCGGGCTGCCGGACTTGAGTGAGTTGCCCGAGGCCCGCCTCACCCGCGACCAGCGTTTCAGTACCCTCCTCCAACTTTGGGAAAAGGGCCAGAATCCGACGGCCGCTCAGGCCGGGGATTATCCTCCACTGGTGAGAGCCGCCGACGAAATCGCGGATCGCCTGCGCAGCGGAGCCGAAGCCCTCGCGGGTCTGGCCGAACTCGATCACCAGATCGAGCGTTTCCAAAACGTCGTCGAACTGCAACAAACCATGCTCCGCACCGGTGAGTCCGAAAGGGCAACCTTGCTCCACGAATGGTCGGCTCTATGGAAGCCTTACGGAGTCGAGCCCCTCAGCCCTGCGGAAATGATCGAGTGGCGGGAGCGCTGGCAGTCCATCGTGGCCAACGGCGAAGCTCTCGCTGTCAACGCAGCAGGCCTGGAGCAGGACGAAGCAACTCACCGAACCCTCGTGACCGATTTGGGAACGGCCCTTTCCGCCACGGGATCCTTTGCCCGGCTTCGCCAGGAGTTGCGCACTCGGATCGATGAGGCCAAAACCGAAGATGGCGAGCGCCGCAGCCTTGCCAAGCAAGTCACTGAGACAACCCTCTCGCGCGAGTCCCTCAGCGGAGCGCATGCTGAACTCACCGCAAAAACCACTCTTTTGACCACCGCGTGGTCCGCCGCACTAAAGCGCCTGCAACTACCCGTCGAGGCGAGTCCCGCCACGGTGGCCCAGCTCCTGGCCCGTCAACAAACTCTTTTCGCCGAACTTGATCGTTACGGCCAGATCGCCGAGGATGTCGCGGATCATGTCCGTTTCATCACTGAATATGAAGTGCGCCTGGGAACATTGACCAAGAGCCTTGCTCTCGGTGCCGCCTCGTCCGTAGAGCAGGTCCGAACCCTGGTAAAGACTCTAGCCAAGTTCCGGAAGGAGAGAATCGAACAAGACCGCATCGCCAGCGAGATTCATCAGATCCGTCTCGAACTCGACCAACAGACCGGGTTGGTGGAGACCCTTGCCAGAACGACCGCAGACCTCCTCAAGACCTCGAAGCTCAAAGACCGGGCCGCCCTCCCGGCACTGGTCTCCTCCTGGCAAGATTCGCGCAAGCTTGTGGAAAAGATCAGCGATCTCGAAACCATCCTGCTCGCGCCCGCCCGGGGCGAAGACCTCGCTTCTTTCAGAAACCGGGTTCTCGCCGAGAATCACGAAACTCTCGACAGCGACCTCGCCATCCTAACCCGTGCCCACGACGACCTCCTCAAAGAGCGCGAAGTAGCCGAGGAGCAACGTCGCTCCTGCCAGGACAGCTTGAGCCGCTTCGAAACCACCAGCGACCTGGCCGCCCAGCTCCATCAGGATTCAGCGCTCGTCGCAGCTGACATCGAGCGACAGGCCCGACGTTTCATCCGACTGGAGAGTGCGATCACCTTTTTGGAAGGGCGGATCGCCGCATACCGCGAGGTCTCCCAAGGCCCCCTGATGCATCGCTCCGGCGAACTGTTCCAGGAAATGACCGACGGTCGGTTCACCCGACTGGAGACCGGCTGGGATGACTCCGGTGATCCATATCTGTTGGCCCGCTCCGCCGCCGGGCCAAGCCTCAGCCTCGACGCCCTCAGCGAAGGCACCCGGGATCAGCTCTTCCTCGCCCTGCGCCTCGCCGCTTTGGAACAGCATCTTGAGTCGCACGAGCCCCTCCCTTTGATCCTCGACGATCTGTTCATCACCTTCGACGACCGGCGATCAGCCGCTCTCCTCAAGGTATTGGCGCGATTTGCGGAGCGGACTCAGATTCTCCTCTTCACCCACCACCGCCATCTGCTTGAGGTGGCTGATGAAGCACTCTCGAAGAACGGCTTTCACCGTCATGAATTATCGGTTTGTTAGTCTTGGTATTTACTCATTGTCCCTCTTCCAACATCCCATACGGGTGGATCACCCGGGTGCCTGAACGCAGCCGCTTTTTCGTATCGTCGAGCAGAAATCCCGGCCAATCTTTCGGCCCGATTCCTCCGAGCTGGTGACAGTTGAGGCAGTCGTTGTCCTTTGCTTTGGCGAGGGCCGGCACCTCGCTTGCGGGAAAACCGCCCGGCGGAACCAGCGCCGGATCGGTGCGGTCAATGTCCGCCAGGAGCCGGGGCAATGAGTCAGTGTCCTCCAGCCGATACAGCGGCATCCGCGAGTCCAGGTAAGGGCGCACCCGTCCACTCCCGCGCTGACCGGTGAGCACTCGCTCAAGCCAATCAACCGTAAGTCTCTCGCCGACCCGATCCAGGTTCGGAGGGAGAAATCCAGATCGACCGAGCGATGAATCGGGCGAACCCACCGAAGCAAAATAAACTTCACGCGAGGTCTCGGCCCCACCCACCCCGCCACGCTCATGGCAGGCGTAGCAGTTCAAAACCTTGAACTGCCAATCGAGACGCGCCAAAGCGCTCTGGGGAGGGTTTGTCTTCAGGCGCACCAAAGCGGCGGAGATCGCTCTCTTTTGCACGACATCGAGGCCGAAGTAAGGAATCAAGCCACCGAGCGGACGTTCCGAAAAACATCCGCCCATCGTGCTCGGATTCAACGATTCGAGCGGATGACTAAGCTTGATTTGGTTCGGCTTTTTATCGCCGGGGGGCAGGTGGCAGGCCACGCAGTTTTTGGAGACGAAAACCGCTTCTCCGACCTTTGCCAAAGCGGGGTTGAGCACGAACGGCCCTGACTCCGGCATAGCCTCCGTCAACGTCTCCGGGAGGTCGAGTCCCGGTCCGGCCTTCAGGTAGGCGGCGAGATCGGCGGCTTCCGCGACAGTGAGGTGAAAATCCGGCATCCGACCGGAAGGCCGGTGCGTCACGGGATCGAGCAAAAAATGGGTCAAACCAGGCAAGCCATAGATGTCCGACAGGTTCATCGGCACGCTGGGCAAACCGGTTAGTTCGAGTTCAATCGACTCCGCAAGGTGGTCGGGGCGATAGCCAATCTCTGGAGCATGGCAGGCCGCGCACCCGATTCGGTGATAAAGCCGCCTCCCGGCATCGACGTCGCCGGTCGGATAGTCGGGAATCTCCTCACGCAAGGTCATGAGGTAGTGCTTCAGTGCCGTTACTTCAGCCGGGTCTCGATCCGGGCCGGCGAAAAAACCGGGCATCAGAGTATCGCGCTTGAGGAATCGGGGGTTGCGAATAAAGAGTTCGAGCTGGGTCGGATCCATCCGGGTGGCCACTCCGTCGAGGCGGGTAGCCACCACCCCGGGGAGCTGCCCGGCAAGAGCGGTGGGGGGAGCATGACAAGCGACGCAATTCAATTCATTAAGGAGAATCAATCCGCCCTGAGCGAGGTATTCGTCGTCATCGAGACTGCTGTGAAAACGTTCAAACCCCACCACGTAGGGATAATTGACCGGCTCGGCGTGGGCGGGGTGGGCCCGCAGCGGCTGGCAGGTTCCCCAGCACCATGCGGCGGCGAACAGAGCGAGGACGGAATCTTTCATCATTCCCCGGAACTCCTGACCAAATTAGTCAACGATCTGGCCATCGACGAGGGTGACCTTCCGACTACCCCATTCGGCCAAACGGATGTCATGGGTTACCACGACGAGGGTGCGCGCCTGCTCGGAAACAACCTCCATCAGCAGGTCCATGACCGCTTCTCCCGTTTTGGTATCAAGATTGCCGGTTGGCTCATCGGCAAACAATATCGTCGGGTTATTAATGAGCGAACGGGCGATGGCAACGCGCTGCTGCTCTCCACCGGAGAGTTCGGTGGGCAAATGACCGATCCGCGCTCCCAGTCCGACCTTTTCCAAAAGGCTCGCCGCCCGCTCCCGGGCCTGCTCCCCGCGAATCATGGCGGGCAACATCACATTCTCCAAGGCAGTCAATTCGGGCAACAGGAAAAAGCTTTGGAAGACATACCCCATCGTCATATTGCGGACGCGAGCCTGTTCTTTCCGTCCGAGCCGATACAGTGATCGCCCCTGCACCAGCACATCGCCCGCATTGGGTGCCTCAAGCCCCGCCAGGGTGTAAAGCAGGGATGTCTTGCCGGCTCCCGAAGGACCCACGAGGAATAGCTTCTCCCCCCGGTTCACCTTCAGCGAAACGCCCCGCAGCACCTTGATCTCGTTGACACCGATGGTGAAGGTCCGGTCCACTTCGCGGGCTTCCACCTCTGCAGGTGCATCGGGAGAAGGAAGCGAGGACGGGGACGATTCGGAGAGCGCAATCACCCTCTACTATGCCCCCGCTCCTTCCGACCGACGAATCCTTTTTGGCTGTCGGCTGATTTTTCGTTCCGCCTCTTCAATCCTTGGCTGCCGGTTTGCTGCGTCGCTCCAGTTTGGCGACGATCGCTTCTTTGGCTTTCTCTAGCGCTCCGGCATCGCCGTAGCGAGCGATGGAGAATTTCGCTGTGCAGCGCTGGCTCTTGGAATCCACCCAAGCCGCCTGCCAGTATTCGTAGATTTTGCCTTTCGTCGATTTGGAAACGACATGGGTCACTCCGGTGACGCCCGAGTGTTTGATCCGGCGCTTCTTGCGAGCGGCCGCATCACGCTTGTATTTTGGCATTTTCTCAAGCAGTGCGTCGCGATGCACTTTGGCGGCGGCCAAAGCCTTGTTTTTACCTCCGAGCGACTTGTCGGGAAAATACTTCTGGTGACTCTTGCCCCGGTGGGTGATGCGCACGTAGAAGCCGTGATTTTTCTTTTCCGGTTGGTCGATCCGGGTGATTCCGTAGGTCGCGCGAGTTTCGGTCATGGAAGGGGATTTACGTGGTCCAATTCGGCAGGAATCGGATAGAACTGTCCCAAAGGTTTATGAAGTTTTGATAAATTCGACAAGAGTAAATCTCGTTTTTTTCCGAATCCTTTATCGAACGTGCTTCTGCCGAATGGCTTCGTAAAGCACGATACCGGCAGCGGTCGCGAGGTTGAGGCTACGCCCCTTCACTTGGGGGATCGTGAGGCATGACTCAGGGCGGTCCTGCAAAAAGCGTTCGGGCAGGCCCCGGGTCTCGGGTCCGAAGACTAGCCAATCACCGTCGTGAAAATCGGCCTCCCAGTAGGGGCGCGGGCATTTGGTCGTCAGGAGATGGATACGGGCGTCGGGCGGAAGACCCGCAAGCCAAGTCGCTTCATCCGGCCAAAGGGTGGGTTGCAACTCCGGCCAGTAATCGAGTCCAGCTCGTTTCAGGGCACGATCAGAAAGATCGAAGCCAATGGGACCAACGAGGTGCAGTTGCGAGCCGGTGGCGTGACAGAGGCGACCTACGTTGCCGGTGTTCGGAGGAATCTCCGGTTGGTAGAGCACCACGTGAAACATGGTGACCAGGGAGGAGAGATCCGATGGATCGTGAAGGGCTCGACGAAGAGAGATTTCGCGAGCGGACTCCAGCGGCGCAAATCAGGCGGTCAATGCGTCCACATTGACGCGGCCACCATCCTGGTCAAAACGCACTTTGCCTTCGATCAGAGAGTAGATGGTGTAGTCGCGGCCAAGGCCGACGTTTTTGCCAGGATGCCACTTGGTACCGCATTGGCGAAGAATGATGTTCCCGGGGATCACCGCTTCTCCACCGAATTTTTTCACGCCACGTCGTTTACTTTGGCTGTCGCGTCCGTTTTTGACGCTACCTTGTCCTTTTTTATGAGCCATGGGATATCCGGGAAGTTAGGAATGCAAGAGAAAGGCCTCAGACCGAAAGAATCTCAAGGCGGGTGAGTTGGCGGCGGTGACCACGGGTTTTGTGAAAGCCCTTACGTCGCTTGAATTTGAACGCGGTGACCTTCTTGGCGCGGCACTGGTCCGTCACCTTCGCGGTCACTTTAGCTCCGCTGATGAAGGGCGCACCAAGATTGAGAGAATCACCTGACCCGGCGGCGAGGACTTCCTCGAAGGTGACGGTGTCACCGATCGCCACGTCAAGGCGCTCGACTTCGAGCTTGTCGCCAGCTTCGACGCGATACTGTTTACCACCTGTTTTGAAAATTGCGTAGGCCATGGGGAAGTCTCCTTTTTGGGAGGGCCGGGAAGGTGCCACTGGTCATCCCTGGGGGCAAGCGAATTTTTTTTAGGATTTCGCCGCAGTGATCACAAGCAGTCGCGCGGTCGTGCCGGGCAGAAATGAAAAACTCCCCGCCCGCTGTGAGGCGGAAGCGGGGAGTTCACGGGGCTGCGGTCGAGGTGCTCGACCTGCCTCTCCCGGTCAGGGCGCCTCAGCGACCATAGTAGTAATACCGTGGCTGACTGTAATACCCGTAGGGAGCCCGGGAACTCCGGTAATAATAATGGCGACGATCGTGGTCGTCATCATCATCATCCCAGTCGTCATCGTCTCGATCATGGTCCCAATCACGGTGGTCGTCGTCGCGATCACCCCGATATTGGAACTGGAAGCGATAGGAGTTGTCCTGATAGGAACGTGAATTCTGGCGCTGTGCCCGGCGGCGCTGACGGTCATAGCGATCCACCACAAGGATCTCTCCAGAGGAATCCGAGGCCGCCGCTTCGTCAGAAGCTTCAGACACGGATACCAGGATCGATACCGCGTCGTTGAATTCCGGAAACAAGGCCGTCGGCTTTGGAGAGCTCGGTGAGGCTGATGCCACTCCACCAACGAGAAGGGGGAGGAGTAGAAAGATGCGAAGGTCCGTCATATTGTTTGGAAGTTGGGGATATCCGCCAGGCGCTTTCCGCCTGGCAGGTGGATTGAGCCGCAATCAACGATAGTGGCGATTGCGATAGGCACGTTTCTTGGAGATGCGTGATCCTGCAACGGCACCGATGCCGCCGCCGATGAGGGCTCCGGTTCCGTCGCCTACGGCGGCACCGACACCGGCACCGATCAGTCCACCGACGACCGCGCCGCGCTCACCAGGGGTACAGGAGAAGTTCGCCGTTGACAACGCAAGCGCGGCCGACAGCACAGTAAGGGTAACAATTTTTTTCATATTTTCGGGGTTTGAGGCCTGTAGGAGGATCAGACTCTCAGGTAGAGGACGGACGAGCCGACACTTTCATGCGGAAATAATCAAAAAAATACAAACTTTACCCGACCTAGGGGCTTGGCGGACGCAGTCCGCCCGGCTACGAGGCAATCCGAACGGCTCTGGGGCATTCCCCAACCGTTGGTGGATCACCTTCCCTTGCCGAGATAAGCCGCCGTGCTGGCGTGGGTGGCCAGCATCGCATCGTCCCCCTTTTCCCAATCCATTGGGCAGACTTCGCCATTCTCTTCGAAGTGCTGGAGGGCATCAACCATGCGGAGGGCCTCGCGGATGGAACGTCCCAGCGGGAGGTTGTTGACGAGTTGGTGCTGGACGATCCCTTCTTTATCGATCAGGAAAAGCCCGCGATACGCGATCAGCTCACCTTCCACGATCAGTTCACCGTAGTCGCCGAGGTCGTAGGTGCCCACGAGCACGTCATAGGCTGCGGAGATCGTTTTGTTCGTGTCGGCGACCAAGGGGTAGGTCACGCCCTCGATGCCGCCCTTGTTCCGAGGGACTTGGAGCCAGCCCCAATGGGACATCTCGGTGTCGGTCGAGCAACCCACGATGACGACGTCACGAGCTTCGAACTCGGCAAGTTGATCTTGGAAGGCGTGCAGCTCTGTCGGGCAGACAAAGGTGAAGTCCTTGGGATAGAAAAAGAAAATGACATATTTCGATCCCAAATACTGATCGAGAGTAAAGTTTTCCACGATTTGGCCATCGACTAAGGCCGAGGCGCTGAACGAGGGAGCGGGTTTGCCAACAAGGACTGCCATGATGTGATGAGATGCGTGGGGAATAAAAGTGGTTCGGGTCCCACCCGAGGCGATGGAGAATCAGTTCTCCACGTCCCCGGAAGGGTCAAACGAAAAGCGACGCGGGGTTGATACAAGGAGGATACGTTTTTCGAGGACGACCCAAAAGGCATGACACGGAAAAAGCTCTTGAAATTCCCGTGTAAGAATCCATGGTAGTTTTCGCCTAATTCCTACTTATCCGATAGGGAATTATCACTTTCACAACATGGTCCCCGTCTCCACCGAAAAAGCTCCTTCCGGACTGACGGAAGTCGCCACCCGTCTGGGCGTCGCCGACGTGGCCGAGGCAGCGCGTTTTTTGGAGGAGACCTGCGCTGAGGAGCGGATCGGCTGGGCTTTGCAGCATTTCCCCGGACGCGTCGGGATGAGTTCCAGCTTCGGCGCGCAGTCGGCTGTGCTCCTCCATTTGGCGACCCAGCAACTGCCTGGTATCCCGGTCATCCTCGTCGATACGGGTTACCTCTTTGCCGAGACCTACAAGTTCATCGACGAGCTGACCGAGCGGCTCTCGCTGAATCTCCACATCTACCGCAGCCGCCTGTCTCCGGCCTGGCAAGAGGCTCGCTGGGGGCAACTGTGGGAGCAGGGCGTTGATGGGATCGAGCGCTACAACACCCTCAACAAAGTCGAGCCGATGGATCGCGCGGCGGCCGAGCTCGGCCTCGATCTCACCTTCAATGGCATCCGTCGCCAGCAAAGCAGCACCCGCGAGCAAATCCCGGTGCTGGCCTCGCAGAAGGGCAAACTCAAGGTTCACCCCATCATTGACTGGACGGATCGGGAAGTTGGCCAATACCTTGCGAAACACGATCTGCCTTACCATCCGCTGTGGAACGAAGGCTACACCTCCATCGGCGATTGGCATACTTCGCACCAACTGACCGAAGGCATGAGCCAGGAAGACGCTCGCTTTTTCGGCTTGAAGCGGGAGTGTGGCCTCCACGAAAATCTTGATTTTTCGATCTGATTTCTTGATCTGATTTCGCCATCAGACCTTTCACCCCATGGACGCCCCCGGCCCTCTCTATCCCACTTTCGACCGCATGCTCCCGCGCTATGCCAAGGAGGCCCTCCTCGGTCAACGCGGCGGCGTGGTCTGGATGAGCGGCATGAGCGGCTCGGGCAAAAGCACCCTCGCGGTCCGGCTCGAGGGCGAACTACACGGTCGTGGTCTCTTGGTGAAAATGCTCGACGGCGACAACGTGCGCACCGGGCTCAATCGCAACTTGGGCTTCTCCGATGCAGACCGCGCCGAGAACATTCGTCGCGTCGCCGAGGTGGCCAAGCTTTTCGCCGATTGTGGCGTGCTGGTAGTGGCCTCCTTCATCACTCCGCACGAGACGCTCCGCACCCTCGCCCGTGAGATCATCGGCGACCGCGACCTGCTTGAGGTATATGTCAAAGCGTCGTTCGAGGCCTGCGCCCGTCGTGATCCCAAAGGTCTCTATGCCAAAGCGGCCGCTGGGCAGGTCGGAAATTTCACCGGACGGGACAGCGCTTTCGAAGAGCCTCTCCGGCCCGATCTCGTGCTCGAAACCGAGAGCGCCGAAGAGGAAATCTGCACCGCTCAGCTGCTCGCAGCCATGACCTCACACGGCCTCATCCCTACGTAAATCAACCGCCCGCCTTTCCCCAATTTTCCATGGAAGCAGAACCCAACTCCTACAGCGTCAACCACCTCGCCCAGCTCGAGTCCGAAGCCATCTTTATCCTCCGTGAGACAGCGGCCCAGTTTGAGCGACCCGCTTTGCTTTTCTCCGGCGGCAAGGATTCCATCGTGATGGCGCA
>Ga0163144_10028919_pt1 | contig 10666 bp, 7 predicted proteins | sample OliLak19BULKMAT1_FD_123175 | JGI IMG/M metagenome (GOLD analysis project Ga0163144, IMG submission 123175) | Freshwater microbial mat bacterial communities from Lake Vanda, McMurdo Dry Valleys, Antarctica - Oligotrophic Lake LV.19.BULKMAT1 | ecosystem: Environmental > Aquatic > Freshwater > Lake...
ACTTGACGATTTAGAATCCAAATTGAGCCAAACCTTGAGCGAATATCAAGCCCAGCACGTCCCGGCGACCCGACCCGCCGACCGCCAGGCGGCGTAACGTTCGCCGCAATTCCGTCAGTCTGGAACGGCATCAGTATATCTCCGTAAGTCTAGCCCCATTCACCAGAGGGCTGACACCCCCCGCTCAGGTAACTTGCCCACGCTTTGCCGTGGGCGATTTCGTTTTTGGACCGACGCGGCGGGAAAAGCTTACTTTCGGTGCCCCGCGGTGTTAAATTAAACGTCTCGCCTCAGCAGGGGATGCGGCCGCCGCGTCCTTCTTGTCCAGCGGAACTCCATTTCCACCCCGGAGCCTTATCCTGATGATCAGTCGCCTTCCCGTCCCTTTGGCTTTAAGTCCGCAGTGTACGCCGCACATACGCCGCTGGTTGTCGCTGTGCGGACTGTGCTGAGCGTTATTGTGGCCCGCGCGTTTCGCCGTCGCCGAAAATTGGCCCCAATGGCGCGGAGCTAAGCTCGACGGCCTGAGCGTCGAACAAGGTTTGCCGGCGGCCTGGAGCACCGAAACGGGCGAGAACATCGCCTGGCGGCTGCCGCTCCCCGGTCCCGCCGGCGCCAGTCCCGTAGTCTGGGGTGACAAAATTTTTCTCACCTCGGCTGAGGGGAGCGATCTGGCGCTGATTTGCGTCAACACCGCCGGCAAGGAACTCTGGAAACAATCGGTCAGTGGCGGCAACCGCATGGCCCGCGGCAGAGATGAAAACGCCGAAGGGAATTCCGCGTCCCCCTCTCCCTCGACCGACGGCAAACACGTCTGGACGATGATGGGGACCGGGCATTTGGCCTGCTATGATTTTTCCGGCAAAGAAATTTGGAAACTCGACCTGCAGGAACGCTACGGCAAGTTCCAAATCCAATTCGGCATGACCAGCACTCCGGTTCTCGACGGCGACCGGCTCTATCTGCAACTGATCCACAGCGGCGGCGGCCGCGTCATCGCGCTCGACAAGGCCAACGGCAACGAAGTTTGGGCCGTCAAGCGCGAAAGCGATGCCCGCGCCGAGTGCGAACATTCATACGCCTCGCCGATCATGTATCGCGACAACGAACGGGCGTATCTGATCACGCACGGCGCGGATTACGCGATCGCCCACGACCTAGCCGACGGACGTGAGTTGTGGCGTTGCGGCGGGCTCAACGGCGGACGACGCGGCTACAACAACACGCTGCGGTTCGTCGCCTCGCCGGTCGCGGTGCCGGGCTTGATCGTGGTTCCCACCGCCAAAAACGGGCCGGTTGTGGCGATTGATCCCAAGAGCGGTGGCAACGTGACCGAGACGCCCCTCTGGATATTCCCCAGCAACACGCCCGATGTCCCCTCACCTACGGTCCATGACGGGATCGTCTATTTGGCCCGCGAACAAGGGACGCTCATTACGCTTGACGCCAAGACGGGCGAAAAGCTGTACGAAGAGCGGATTCATAGTTCGGACCACCGCGCTTCGCCATTGTTCGCCGATGGGAAGCTCTATATGAGCGCGCGTGACGGGACGGTCAACGTGATCAAAGGGGGCCGAAACTTCGAGAAGTTGGCCAAGAATTCGTTCGGCGAAGCACTGACCGCCTCGCCCGCCGTCTCCGAAGGCACGATCTATTTCCGCACGTTCAAGGCGCTCTATGCGGTGCGGCAGAAGTAGTGATTATTGTGCCGGCGAGCGCTCGGTAGCCCGAGCGCTCGCTAGGCGAATTCTTATAGCTGTCGCGTCTCAATTACGAACAATGCTTTCGTCCGCTGATGGCGTAGCGGAGCGGCACAAGTAGTGCCATGAGGACTAGGCAGGACGTCGTCGGTTCTGGTATCGCCGTAAACGTGATATCGTCAATGAAAGTGCTGTTAGTGAACTGCCCCCCGACGAATAATGGACCCGACTGATGCCCGAGACATTGAGCGAGAGCAACGCAAACGGGGGATTTGCAGTACTCGGCCAATTGGCTGCTGCCACCCCCAGACTGACGTTATTTTGATCAAACGCCTCAATCCTGAGCGGCGTGTCGTCATCCGAACCATAATCCCCCGCGATCAGACTGAAATCCGAGACCGGCGAGCTAAACACGATATCTGTCCCGTTGACATTCTGGAATGTACTCCAATTCCAGTCGATCAATGCTTGCCGACCGGGTCCGGGGTAGGTTCCGCCAAAGAGTACCAGATCATAGATCCGGTTGTCCGCGCCTTCGTTGATCGAGACCGTCACTCCGGAACCACTCACATTGGGAAAGACGAGCGGCGATCCAACATCCAAGAATAGTCCTCCGCCGAGGTTGAATTGCTCAAAATCGATCACAGCGGCATTCGCCTCAGCCGCAAAGATGCTCCACAGCAACACGCTGCTGACCAACAATCGGATTGCACTTGCGTTCATTAGTCGTACTCCTCTAAAAAGCTGATACTCGTGACAGAATTGCAACGTCAACTGGCATCTATCCTAATCCTCTGGATAGCCAACGCAAGAAAAATCTCAATAAAATCGCGGATTTTAGCAAGCTTTCCCAACAATTGACGCAAGTCTTTGCGCCGCAACGGAGCAGCCCTGGGTATTCGCAGTCGATGGCACGCTGAGCGTGCAAACACTTGTTTTTCCAGGACTTGTCGCAAATCACATGCCAAGGTGCGGCGAATCATCTGGGGAAATGCGGGTGAGGATCGTTGATTTCCTCGCTTATTTCCTCGCCAAGCGATTATGAATCGCGGCGAATACTTTGTTAGAATCACACTGCTGATTCTCAACGGCTAGCCCCTTTGGCTCCCTCTTTCTTTTCTGAACAGGGTCCAAGATGAACGAGTATTCCGGCACTTCCGGTTACGATCCGCAATCGCAACTCGACAACGAACTCGCCGGCGGCGAGCGCGTCACCTGGTCGGCGCAGCCGATCCCTTGGCGGATATCCTGGCCGGCATGGTTTGTGGTCTTGTTCGGGATTCCTTGGACGGCGTTCGCGCTGTTTTGGATGTGGGGAGCAAGCGGCTTTGGGATGGACTTTCCCGCAATCGGAAACGGCGGCGGCCCATTCCAATTCGTGCAGTTGATCTTTCCCCTCTTTGGCTTGCCGTTTGTGTTGATCGGCTTGGGAATGTTTTCCGCGCCGTACTGGGCGTATCGCGCGGCTAAGCGAACCGTCTATGCGCTCACGGATCGCCGCGCGATCATCATCAAAGGGGGCTTTTGGAAGAGCCTGACCGTGAAGTCGTATGAACCCAGGCTGCTGAACGAGGTTGAGCGAAAGCAATATGCCGACGGCAGCGGCAATCTGCTGTTCACCATAAACTATACCCGCAACAACGACGGCGACCGGACGATGACTCATGAAGGATTTTACGCCATCGAAAACGTCAAACAGGTCGAGGAACTCCTCCGCGCGATGATCGCCGCCAACAGCGAGAAACAGGAGGATGAGGTCGAAGCGTGAGTGGGCATCGGCATCAACAAAATGATCAAGTGCATCTAACAGAATGACTGAGCGGGGGTGTAAACCCAGAGTCCTTCCGGCTCCCTCCCCCTTGCGGGGAGGGCTGGGGAGGGGAGGGGGTTAAATCCGCCACATGTACCGCGATCAAGACCAACACAATTTTGCCCGGCGGCTGCGCAACGAACCGACCGCGGCCGAGAAGCTGTTCTGGCACTTTCTCCGCGGCGGCAAGAGATTAGGATGTCCGACGCACCGCATGGCTGGAGTCGCGCGGATTTCGAGTGATCCGGTTCCGGAATCAGACTTTTGATGAAAATCTTGGGGAGGTGGTGGAGGAGATTCAGCGCGCGTTGACGAATGGCCCCCCTCCCCAACCCTCCCCGCGAGTGGGAGGGAGCCAGAAGGACTGAGTTGAGGGGCCGTCGTAATGCGGGAGGGAGCCGGAAGGACAGTTGATGTATTGACTTCGGTATCGCCTCGCAAATGGGGCAATCCCACGACCACTTGATGCTCGCTTCAAAACACTGGGCGTCAGCCCGCTGAGGAATGCACAACCATTCCCCCTATTGTTGGGCGCACTAAGCACATACGCGCTCCTAACATTTTGCCAACTTTTTTGCTTTTTTTGCGTTCTTTGAGGCCATCCCGAAGCGTCCTGCTGAATTCAAATTAGCGTTGCGCATGCCGCCTCATTTGCCATTGTTGAAATGGGCATTGCCCATATAATTAAGATAATCGCCAGACCATTCCGTTATCTTTCCCGGCCACTTCCCATGACCCGCTGCCTTCGCACCGCTTGTCGTCACCGCGACGCCGCCCGTGCAGCGCATCCGCCGGATCGCCGCTGATCTCGCACTTTGGCGCGATCGCCGCGGCCGGCGCATACCGGCTTCCCCGCGATCCCCGTTGACCACTGCGGCGCGGGCATTGCCCGAACGGTTCTTTTGAGGCCCCGCACACGCGGCGGCCTGATTCAATCAGAGCGAAGCGTGGTTCGCTCGTTTTCCATGCGGCCGCTTCGCTAACGCGATTGTCGCCGCGGATTGTCGGATTGACCGGCCGACTAAATTCACCGGGAGATTAACGTCACCCGCTCGGGCATTCAAAACAGATTCAATCAAGTTACTCCTTTCCGATTTGAACCATCATGCTACGCAACGATATCCGCAATTTGGCGATCATCGCCCATGTCGATCACGGCAAAACTTCGCTCGTCGATTGTTTTCTGCGGCAGAGCGGCGAATTCCGCGCCAACCAACTGCAGGGGAATCAAATTCTCGACTCCAACGATCTGGAGCGCGAACGGGGCATCACCATTTTGGCCAAGAACATCGCCTTCCATTATGAAGGGGTCAAAATCAATCTCATCGACACGCCGGGCCACGCCGACTTTGGGGGCGAGGTCGAACGCGTCTTGCAGATGGCCAACGGAGCGCTCGTGCTGGTTGACGCCGCCGAAGGCCCGATGCCGCAAACCCGGTTCGTGTTGAGCAAGGCGCTCGAAGCGGGCCTCAAGCCGATCGTGGTCATCAACAAAATCGACCGCTCCGACGCCCGGCCCGACGAAGTCCTCAACGAAGTCTTTGAACTCTTCTTCGAGCTGGGGGCCGAGGAGGCGCTCGAGGATTTCCCGTATATCTATTCCACGTCGCGGCTCGGCTACGCCACGACCGATTACAAAAAGCCCGGCACCGACATGCGGCCGCTGTTGGACCTCATGTTAGCCAAAATCCCCGGCCCGACCGTCGCCTTGGATTCACCGCTGCAAATGCTGGTGACCACGCTCGATTGGTCCGATTTCGTCGGGCGGATCGGGGTGGGGCGGATTCAGGCCGGCACGATCCGCAAGGGGCAGCAGATCGCCGTGATGCAAAGCGACAACCGCCGCACTAACGCCAAGGTGACGGGACTGTTTCTGTTCGATAAACTCGGCCGCGTCGAAGTCGAGGAAGCGACCGCCGGCGACGTGGCGGCCGTGGTCGGCATCGAAAAGATTGAAATCGGCGACACCATCGCCGATCCGACCAACCCGGTCGCGCTCCCCCGTTTGACCGTTGATGAGCCGACGCTGCAAATGGTCTTTCAAGTGAATAGCTCGCCGTTCGCCGGCCGGTCGGGCAAATATGTCACCACGCGCAACATCCGCGACCGCTTGAAGAAAGAACTGGAAAAGAACGTCGCCTTGCGAGTCGTGCAACAAGAAGGAACCGACGCGTTTTTAGTCTCTGGCCGCGGCTTGCTGCACTTGAGCGTGTTGATCGAGACGATGCGCCGCGAGGGGTTTGAACTTTCGGTCGGCAAGCCGCAGGTGATTTTGCACGAGGTGGACGGCGTGAAGGAAGAGCCGTTTGAATCATTGGTGGTCGAGGTGCCTCGAGACAAAATGGGACCGGTCATGGAAATGGTCGGCGCCCGCCGCGGTCGCACCATCGAAATCCACAATCGCGGCGATTATGCCCATCTCCTCTTTTCAATCCCCGCGCGGGGGCTGATCGGCCTGCGGACGCGGCTGCTCAACGCCACGCAAGGGACCGCGATCATCCATCACCGCTTTGAATGTTATCGTCCGCTGGAAGGCGAAATCAGCGGCCGGCCCAACGGCGTGTTGATCTCGATGTGCGGCGGCAAGGCGGTCGCCTTCGGGCTGGACGGCCTGCAGGATCGGGCCGACATGTTCATCGGACCAGGCGAGGAAGTGTACGAAGGGATGATCGTCGGCGAGAACAGCCGCGAAGGGGACATGACCGTTAACCCGACCAAGGAGAAGAAACTGACCAACATGCGGGCGAGCGGTTCGGACCGCAACATTTTGCTCAAGCCGCCGCGCGAGATGTCGCTGGAGTTGGCGCTGGAATACATCGAGGACGACGAGCTGGTCGAAGTCACGCCCGATAAAATCCGCCTCCGCAAGATTCTGATGCAAGAACACGAGCGGCGGAAAAACGAGCGCCGCCGCGCGACGTTGGTGTAAAGGGCGTGTTATATGTACTGGGCGGCGGATTACTGGTGCGGGTGCCAGGTGATATTGAACCTGGATGGCATCGCCGCGGGATGCGGAGCAGACCACGCACTGCCCCTCAATTTCAACTAAACTCCCGTATCCGCCGGATGATCGCCGCCCCTAGCGCGTTTCGGACGCTTTCGATCGTGATTCGGTCAAACACCTGTTGAAAGAAGCCCGCTACCAGTGTGCGGATCGCTTCTTTGCGGGTGAGGCCGCGGGTTTGGCAGTAGAAGACCAGCTCGTCATCCACGCGGCCGGCTGTCGCGCCGTGCGTGCAGCGGACGTCGTCGGCTTCGATCTCTAGCCCGGGGATCGAATCGGCCCGGGCGTTGTCCGAGAGCATGAGGTTGTCATTGCGTTGATAGCCGTCGGTCTTTTGGGCCTCCGGATCGACCTTGATCATACCGCGCCAAACCAGCCGGGCACGATCTTGCAAGGCTCCTTTGTAAAGCAGATCGCTTTTGCAATTGGGGGCTTGATGATGCTGCAGCGTGTTATAGGTCAGGTGCTGCTTCCCTTCGGTGAACATCACGCCGTTGACCTGGGCCGCGGCGTCGGAACCGGTCAGGGCGACGTGCTGATTCACTTTGGCCAGGCGGCTCCCCAGCGCGCCGATCGTCCATTGCAGCCTGGCAGCGCGTTCGACCACCGCTTTTTGATGGGCGAAGTGCCACGTTCCCAGACCCCAGTTCTGCAAGTTCACATACCGCAACCGTGAACCGGGCCGGAGGATCAGCTCGATGCCGCCGCAGTGAAAGCCGCTGGCGTCGTGACCGCCGGCCGTTTCGCTGAGCAAGGTTGCCTCGGCCCCTTCTTCCAGCACGACCAGCAGGTGGCTCAAATCGGTCCCGCCGGCGGTCATGGCCGTGAGGGTATGTAGCGGGCGTTCGAGTTTGACGCCGCGGGGGACATAGAGCAGCGTGCCGCCGCTCCAACAGGCGGCGTGCAGCGCGGCGAACCGGTCGGCCTTCGGAGAGATGGCCGAAAAGAGCGCCGGCCGCACAATCTCGCCATGCGACGCGCACAACTCGTCGAGCGACCCGAACAGCACGCCTTGCTTGGCGAGCGCCGGATCGAGTTCGCTCTGCGTGATGCGGCTATCAATCGCCACCGTCTGCCCGGCCAGATCCACCCCGGCGCGAAGCAGGGCAGGGGGCTGTTCGGTTATGCCATCAATGGGTGCGATATCCGTGTTCGCGGCGTAAGCCGACGCTGCCCCATCGTGCGGCAGCCCGAACTGATCGAGTTTAAAGAGGCGAATATCGGTCCGCGACCAATCCTCGTCAGTCCGGCCGGGCGGAGGCAACGTGGCAAAGAGTTCCCAATTCGCGCGGCGCTGTGCTGTGAGCCAGCTTGGCTCGCTGCGGGATTGCAGGAATGTGTCAAATGTCGCGGCGCTAAAACCCGCGGCGAGTGTACTCGTCATGTTTACCCAACCGACCCTTCCATTTGCAATTCGATCAAGCGGTTCATTTCCACGGCGTATTCCATCGGCAGTTCCTTGACCAGCGGTTCGATGAAGCCGCTGACGATCATGGTGCTGGCTTCAGCTTCGCTCAGGCCGCGGCTCATCAGGTAGAACAACTGCTCCTCGCCGATCCGCGAAACGCTCGCCTCGTGGCCAATCGAAACGTCTTGCTCTTCCAGTTCGATGTAAGGATAAGTGTCGCTGCGGCTTTTACTGTCGAGGATGAGCGCGTCGCAGACGACGTTGCTCTTGGATTTGACGGCCCCTTTTTCGACCTTAACCAGGCCGCGATAGCTGGAGCGTCCGCCGTTTTTGCTGATGCTTTTGCTGATGATCCGGCCGCTGGTGTTCGGGGCGCAATGAACGAGCTTCGCCCCGGCATCTTGATGTTGGCCGTGCGACGAAAACGCGATCGAAAGGATTTCCCCTCGCGCGCCCGGTTCGAGCATGTAAACGGACGGGTATTTCATGGTGAGGCGGCTCCCCAGGTTGCCGTCGATCCACTCCATCAGAGCGCCCTCGTACGCCACCGCACGCTTGGTCACGAGGTTGTAAATGTTGTTCGCCCAGTTTTGGATCGTGGTGTAACGGCAGCGGGCGTGCTTTTTGACGATGATCTCGACCACGGCCGAGTGCAGGCTCTCGGTGGTGTACATCGGGGCCGTGCAGCCCTCGACATAGTGGACCTGCGCCCCTTCATCGACGATGATCAGCGTCCGCTCGAATTGGCCCATGTTCTCGGCGTTGATCCGGAAATAGGCTTGCAGCGGAAAGTCAATCTTCACTCCCTTGGGAACGTAAATAAACGACCCGCCCGACCAGACGGCCGAGTTGAGCGCGGCGAATTTGTTGTCGCTGGGGGGAATGATCGTGGCGAAGTATTCGCGGACCAAGTCGGGATACTCGCGGATCGCCGTGTCGGTGTCGGTGAAGATGACTCCCTTATCGGAAAGATCGGACTTCAACGAACCGTAAATCACTTCGCTTTCAAATTGGGCTTTGACGCCGGAGAGGTATTTCTTTTCGGCTTCGGGAATGCCCAGGCGATCGAACGTGCGCTTGATTTCCTCGGGAACGTCGTCCCACGTTTTGCCTTGGTGCTCGGCCGGCTTGAGGTAGTAATAGATGTCTTGGAAATTGAGCGCGATATCACCTCCCCAATGGGGCATCGGCTTGGCGAAGAAAATCTCCAGCGCGTCGAGCCGGAATTTGCGCATCCAGTCAGGCTCGTTCTTCATGTCCGAGATCTGATTGACGATCTCGGCGTCGATTCCCTTGCGGGCTTTGAAGATCGGAGTCGAAACGGTGCGAAAATCGTACTTGTTGATTTCGCCGATTTCGTCGGATTTTTCGAGTTTTTCAAGAAGACCAGTAGCCATAGTTCACGCTCACTTCACGGCGTTGCCGTGTTTCAAATGACTGGAAAGAGTCGCGCGGCTTGCGGCCGGCAGTGCGGCCGCGATGCGCGAGGTGTTGTTATGGGTGGCACGGATAGCTTGTCTACCCATGTACGTATGTCCGTCTCATTTCATGAAACACTCGCCGCGGCGAGTGCCACCCTTCTTAAACAGACTATTACACCGAGACCGGCTCGGCCTTCATCGCTTGTTCTTCGGCGGCCGCTTCGGGGTAAGCGGCGCGGATCCGTTCGTAGCCCAGTTTGTGCAACTCGGCGGCCAACTCGGCCCCGCCCGATTCGACGATCCGTCCTCCGAGCATCACATGCGTTCGGTCGGGGACGTTGTGCTCCAACAGTTGCTCGTGGTGCGTGATGATCAAAATGCCCATGTTCTCGCCGCCGATTTCGGCGATGCTCTGGCTGGCCAAACGTACAGCGTCGGCATCGAGGCCGCTATCGGTCTCGTCGAGGATCGCGATCTTGGGAGCGAGCATCGCCAACTGCAAAATCTCGGAGCGTTTCATCTCGCCGCCGGAGAACCCTTCGTTGACATAGCGGCGGGCGAATTCGGGATCGATCTTGAGCTGCGCCATTTTGGAGCGAAGTTCCTGGCGGAACTCCTTCATGGGGATCAGTTCTTCCCCTTCTTTGCGTGCCGGGCGGCGGATGTTGGTCGTCGCGTGGCGAAGGAATTCGGCCATCTTCACGCCGGGAATCGACATCGGCCGTTGAAACGCCAAGAACAAACCGGCCCGAGCGCGGGCGTCGGCTTCGAGTTCCAACACGTTGAGCACGGTACCGTCGGCCGCGATCAGCTCGATCGATCCTTCGGTCACTTCATAGTTCGGGTGGCCCATGATGGCAAAGCCCAGCGTGCTCTTGCCCGAGCCGTTGGGTCCCATCAGCGCGTGGGTTTCGCCGCGGCGAATTTCCAGATCGACACCCTTGAGGATCGGTTTGCCGCCGACCGAGACATGCAAATTCTGAATGCGAAGCGTTTCTTTCATCGGTACTATCGGTTGTGTCAAAGCGCTGTGCTTGGAGAGGAGGGTGAATAAATCAGTGACTACTTTTATATGCGTGAGAAAATTTACGAGTGAGTGAAATCAGCCCGTAATTTTCTGATGATCGTAAACCAAGTCGAGATCGAGCGGCGGTTGGACATAACCGCTGTGGTGCGGAATCGGGAGTTCGTCGAGGACTTTGCCTTGGCCGTCGGCGCGCTTGGCGATTTTGTGGCCCATGATCTTGTCTTGAATCCGCATCAAGCCTTCGAGCAGCGATTCTGGACGTGGGGGGCAGCCGGGAACGTACACATCGACCGGCA
>Ga0163144_10028921_pt1 | contig 10665 bp, 10 predicted proteins | sample OliLak19BULKMAT1_FD_123175 | JGI IMG/M metagenome (GOLD analysis project Ga0163144, IMG submission 123175) | Freshwater microbial mat bacterial communities from Lake Vanda, McMurdo Dry Valleys, Antarctica - Oligotrophic Lake LV.19.BULKMAT1 | ecosystem: Environmental > Aquatic > Freshwater >...
ACGGCTGGCATGTCTGGCGGGAAGCGTAGCTCAAAGGTAAATCGTTCACCAGCCTGTGGCGCGAATCGTTCCGCAACCTGGCTAGCAAGATGCGTGATCGACCAATCGCTCATTTCGATGCGCATACCGCCAGCCTGAAGCTTCGATGCATCAAGCAGATCCTGAATCTGATTGGCCAGCCGATCCGCCTCCTCACCAATTATAATCAGGCCATCACGGATCGTCTGCTCATTCCAATGGGCATCGCTGCGTGCGAGTGTCTCGGCATAGCCCTTGATAATGCTGACCGGCGTTTTCAGTTCGTGTGAGATCACCGAGAAGAAGGTGCTCTGCATCTCTTCCTCAATCTTCTGCTCGGTGATATCGCGTACATTGGCAATCGCCCCGCTCAACTCGCCAGCCGCACCACGCTGCGGCGCATAACGGCTCTGCACATAGCGGCGGCGGCCATCGCGGGTTTCTACCCAGCCCTCAACCAATGGATTGGCGTCGTTTGGATTAGTTGTATTCGATGATCGGGAACGCCGTTGCAATGGGCAATCGACAAGGCAGATGTTGATGCCTTGGTTATTCTTGATCGCCAATACCTCCGCACACGGTCGCCCAATCGCTTCGCCACGCTTCCAGCCAGTAAGCTGTTCCATCGCCCGGTTGAATGCTGTAATCCGCCAGCGCCCATCGAGAATCATCACACCATCGGCACTCTGCTCAATGATCGCAGCCAATTGCTGGCGCTCATGGACAACACTCTGATACAGACGAGCATTGCTGACAGCAATCGCCGCCTGATCGGCAAATGCTGCCAGGAGTTGCCGTTCTCCACTGGTGAACCCGACATTCACCGCTGCCCGAAAGACATAACTAACCCCAATGATTGTCTGATGATAGATCAGGGGCAACGCGCTCACATGCCGTAATGGCAGGCGCGTATCGGCAGCAATCTGGCGCAATGCTCGTTCCTGCCCCGCAGTATCATCTGGCGCAATCGTCAGCAGCAGTTCAAATGCAGGCCATGCTTCGCGTGGCAGGCGCGATGCGGCATGAACACGCCAAATCCCATCTTCGTCAAGCAACGCAATCAGCCCTGAACTCCCTGCCAGCAGATCCACAGCAACTTCGATCACCAGGTTCAGTAAACTGGGCACATCAAGCTGGGCTGTTAGGGCACGGCTGAGTTGCAGCATCACATCGATCTGCCGTTGGCGCTGGTCGGGCGGTTCTAACATCCGTCTTACATCCCTCTGACTTCGATCTAATACTCAAATTATATACTACATCTTGAAGGCAATACCGAACCGGTAAAGCCAATGTATCTGAAGCAATAGAATGAAGGAGTACGGACATGACAACGATGAATCGCTGGGATCCAGCACTCAATCGATCTAATGTGTAGGTTTATCTTGTGGGGGCGGTTCGCGAACCGCCCCCACAAGGTTTTCCTGTTCTTTGTTCTTTGGTTCTTTTGTTCTGTTTAACTTTTACACCGAATTTCCAACACGCCTGACGCCTTGTTAAGTGTTACCGTGGCTCGTAAGGCTACTCATGGGCCAAGCCACGATCCAGAGGTTGTGTTGTTCGCGTACTGGCAGCGTTCCGAACCAATAGCGCAACTCCGCGTTCATAATACCCCATGTATACTATTTACAGATAGCACTGGACATCGGCCTATGATCATGCTATTATCATAAAGCATTACACCTCCTAATCCCTACTGCCCACGGTTGCCAGTCGGGAATGCCGTCAATGCGATGCAAGGAGCGCACCTATGCGGCTCGATCTGACGAGTAAGCGGGCCAAAAAGTTAATGGATGAACACGACCTGACTGAAGAAGAGATCCTGCAGATCGTCGCATCGGCGCGTATTAATTTGGCAACCTTTGACCCCGAGTATCGTACCAATGTTACACAGATCGCAGAGGATCTACGCAAAAGCCGGCCAACAATCTATGGTTGGGCTGATCGTGCATTAGCAGCCACGATTCACTCGCTTCGTAACATTCGAACCGGGCGGCCACCCAAAGAGCGTGAGCGCAATGGCACTGTGGAGATCTAATCGTTTGAGTGTACCGATTTGAGGTATAATCTCTCTAATATAGCATCCTCGCTGATGGCTCAAATGGACGCAGCGTTGGGCGCGATATATCGCGCCCGTACCTTGTATGAATCATATAGGTTTGCTATAGTGGATCGATGGTTGCGGCTACCCAATATCAAGCTATTGAATGGCTTCTGAAGGGGTTGTGCAGCACAATGACAGCATCGCGTTGGTTCGGTGTGCTATAATGGATCGATAGAGCCGACGGGTTGTTCGCCTGGGTTTTGGCACGCACAGACAAGGTAGGGTGACACATGGATCCACAGCTGACCAGTCAGATCGTTCCGGTCGAAGAGGTCAGGGCTATCGAAGAGTGTTTGTCCGTCTTAGCCGAGAACACTGGCGGTAACCATATTCTGTTGCTTGATAAGAGTGGTCAGGTGATTGCAGCCCATGGCGATAGTACTCGGCAGGATGTTACTGCGCTTGGTGCGTTGATCGCTGGAACCTTTGCCTCTTCCCGTGAGGTTGCAAAACTGTTGCGCGAGAAGGATTTCCGTCAACTCTTTACCCAGGGTGTTCGCGAAAATATCTTCATTGCGCTGATCGAGGATCAGTGGATACTCTGTATTATCTTTAACAAGGGCACGCATATTGGCCTCGTAAAGGTGTTAACGAAGAAGGCCACCGATGAGTTAGCACTCGTTCTTGATCGAGTCCGTGAGCAGCAAAAGGCTCGTGACGATGTGCTTGGGTCTTCGTTCCGTACCTCAATGGAGGATACGATCGATCTGCTCTTCCGTGACTGAGTGCCCCGTATGGCGGATCTTACCGCGCGGCTGTGTAGAAGCATCGTCGCGGTTCACTGCTAGTCGAGCTACGCGAGAGGACCTATGGCTCTGATCAACGTCGCCGCACGCGAAATACATTGTAAGATTGTGTACTATGGCCCTGGAATGAGTGGGAAGACTAGCAACCTGCAGTATATCCATAGCCAGGTGCCGAAGGACACAAAAGGTGAGTTGCTCTCAATCGCAACCGAAACGGAGCGAACACTGTTCTTCGATTTTTTGCCACTGGATCTTGGAAAGGTGCGCGGGTTCCAGACCCGTTTTCACCTCTATACGGTGCCAGGCCAGGTGCTGTATGAACGCACCAGAGTTGCAGTGCTGAATGGTGCGGATGGGGTTGTGTTTGTTGCGGATTCGCAGCGGCATAAGATGCGCGAGAATATTGCTAGCTTGCAAGAATTGGCCGAGAATATCAAAAAGCAGAATAAGAATTTCCGTGAATTTCCTGTGGTTCTTCAGTATAATAAACGCGATGTCCCTGGTGCGCTCCCCGTCGAGAAAATGGACGAATTTCTGAATCCAGCAGCCCTGAAGCTGGGATGGCAGCGCTATGAAGCGCAAGCAACGAGTGGGCCTGGGGTATTCGATACGCTGAAGGCAATCAGCAAATTGGTGATTAGTAGGCTCTAGTAGCTGCCAGACATCAGATGCCACGTATTGGCACTGATTGCTTGTAGCTGATGGCTGGGATGTATGGCGTTGGCAGGTGAACTGAGCGAATTTCCGCTCACTGACATCATCCAGCTTGTTGATCTGAGTAAGAAGACCGGCGGGGTGCATATTAAGGGCCTGCGCGGCCAACAGTCACTTGATGGCTGGCTCTATTTTCGTGATGGCAAAATTATTGCGGCTCAACTCGGCAGCTTGCCTGCGCTTGAGGCCGCCTTCACGTTTTTTACGCTCACGGCTGGGCCATTCCAGTTCCATGATCATCTTCAACCCGAATCACAGACGATCACCCAATCAAATGAGATGATCATTATGGAAGGGATCATGCGCCAGGAGCAATGGGCGCTGCTGCAAGAACATGTCCCTGGCCTCAATATGGTCCCACGGCTCATCCCTAACCCTTCCTCAAATGGAACGGAAATTAGCCTGGAGGCCGATGAGTGGCGTGTGCTGACGATGGTGAATGGCAAGAATACTGTTGCGCAGATCGCTCAGAAAAGTGGCCTTGGCGAATTGCGTACCGGCGAGATCATTGCCCGTCTGTTGGCGGATGGCCTGATTGAAAAACGCGATGCCTCCCTGGCCGAAACACTATTCCCCGAACTCGAAAGAATGGTGATGACATCACTTGGGACATCGGCACGGGCGATGCTCTATGATGCCTATGGTCGCGCTGGTATTCGTGATCAGAGCATCGCAACAACGCCACAGGTGATTGCAGCGCTAGAAACATTTGAGGCCCTAGCGGCGCGCGCCTTCGGTCTACCGCGGGTTCGCCCGGTGGTGGATGATATGCGCAATCTGACACAACAGCTGAGTAGTGCATAATAGGCTACGCTTGTATCTATGTATAATCATTGGGATGAAGCGACCCTGCCCGCCGCGATGTGGGTGGGGTCGTTTATTCAGAAAGGACTGAAGCGCCGTGCGCGCGCTCATTAGTGTCTCCGATAAACGAGATCTCGATCAATTCGCCAGTGGCTTTCAAGCCCTTGGCATCGAGATATTTTCGACAGGGAATACCGCTCGGCGTCTAGCCGAACTTGGTGTTATCGTTCAGTCTGTCAGCAAACTGACTGGTTTCCCTGAGATCCTGGATGGGCGAGTAAAGACACTGCATCCCGGTGTTCATGCTGGCATCCTTGCGCGCCGCGATCTGCCAGCCCATATGCAGGCACTATCCGACCATGAAATCCAACCAATCGATATTGTTGTCGTCAATCTGTACCCGTTTCACGAGACCATTGCTCGCCCTGATGTGACACTCGAAGCGGCTCTTGAACAGATCGATATTGGCGGCCCAGCAATGGTGCGGGCATCGGCCAAGAATCATCCAGCAGTGCTGGTTGTTGTTGATCCAGGCGATTACCCATTGGTGCTTGCGGCATTGCAGAACGATCAGGTGACACCCGAATTGCGCCGCCGCCTCGCGGCTAAGGCCTTCGCCCATACTGCCGCCTATGATGCTGCAATTGCCGCCTACCTGAGTGATGAGCTCTTTCCAGAAACACTCCCAATTGCGTTCCATAAGGCCCAGAACCTTCGCTATGGTGAGAATCCACATCAATCTGGCGCGCTATATGGCGATTTCGGGAGCTTCTTCGAGCAACTGCATGGTAAAGAACTCTCCTATATCAATATCCTCGATATTGCTGCCATCCAGGAATTGATCGAGGAATTTGATCCACACGAGGCTGCGACACTGGCGATTGTGAAACATACCAATCCATGTGGGGTTGGTACAGGAGCAACGCCACTGCAAGCTTGGGAGAAGGCCTTTGCGACCGACCAAGCAGCGCCATTTGGTGGTATCATCGCACTAAACCAGACTCTCGATATCGCGCTGGCACAGGCAATCGATGAAATCTTCTCGGAGATCGTCATTGCACCGGATTTCGCACCAGATGCCCTGAAATTGCTGCGCACCAAGAAAAACCGCCGTCTCATGCGCTCGCTGCGATCAGTTAATGCAGAACGTGGCCTGCTGCTACATAGTGTTCCCGGTGGTGTGTTGGCTCAACAACCGGATCGAGCGCCATTGGCCAACGAGCCATTGAATATCGTGACACGCCGTGCTCCAACAGATACCGAACTCCAGGCCTTGCGCTTTGGCTGGCGAATCGTAAAGCATGTCAAATCGAATGCGATTGTCTATACAACAGCTGATCGAACGCTTGGCATTGGGGCTGGACAGATGAGCCGCGTTGATAGTTCACGGGTTGCCGTGTGGAAGGCCCAGCAGGCCGGTCTCTCACTCCAGGGATGTGCAGTTGCTAGTGATGCACTCTTTCCATTTGCCGATGGCGTTGAGACGGCAGCTGCCGCTGGTGCAACTGCGGTGATTCAGCCGGGCGGATCGGTTCGTGATGCGGAAGTCATCGCTGCTGCCGATCAACTGGGCATGACAATGGTTTTTACTGGAACTCGCCACTTCCGCCACTAGTATAATCGGGGTGTGGGGGCTTTAGCCATTGCGAGAAATTGTGGGGGTGTGGGGGCTAAAGCCCCCACAAGAATTATTGCTTGGTGCGGTGCGGCGAAGCCGCGCCGCACCAAGCAGAGAAAAACATATTATGGATGCAGTAAAATACGACGAACATGGCCTTCTACCGGCAATTGTTCAGCATGCCCGCAGTGGTGAAGTACTCATGCTGGGGTATATGAATGCTGATGCGCTCGCGCAAACCCTCGATACGGGCCTGGTGACGTTCTGGAGCCGCAGCCGCCAGAAGCTGTGGCAGAAGGGCGAGGAATCGGGCAATATGCTCAGGCTGGTCGAGATTCGCCCTGATTGTGATGGCGACACGATACTGGTGCTCGCTGAGCCAGCCGGGCCAACCTGCCATACTGGCGAAGCAAGTTGCTTTCACTGTATGCTCGATGGGACGCCAACATCCGAACGGGTTCCCACAATTAGTTTTGTTGTCGAGCTTGCCGATCTGATCGCTCGGCGTGCAATTGAGCGCCCCATTGGTGCCTATACGACAAAATTGCTCGATGGTGGCGTTGATCGAATCGGCAAGAAAATCGGTGAGGAGGCGGCTGAGGTGATCATCGCTGCCAAGAATCATTCTCCAGCGGAACTGACCTGGGAGATGGCCGATCTGCTGTATCACTCGATTGTGTTGTTGCAACAGCAGGAACTGCCACTTGAGGCAATCTGGCAGGAGTTGCGTCGCCGCCATAGTAGCTAATGGTCGAACGAACAAAGCAGCGAACCAATAATGGAACAATGATTGCGCCGATTCTTGTTCTCTTGTTCGCTAATTTCTCAGTTCTGACTCCTGAATACTCGGTTCTCGGTTTGCGTTAGGGGCAATTGTGAGCGTGTCGGCAGAGACTATCGAATGGCTGTTTCAAACACTTGATCCAGAGATCCTGGTTGTGAAGGCGGCTGATGTCGTGTTACAGGAATGTGATTGCGACGCATCTGCGATTCTGCTGGTGAATGAGACGGGGCAGCTTGAGGTTACCAGTTGTTCGAAGCGTGAGCATCTGTCTGGCCTTGCCCCAAGCAAGCGGCTTTTGGAGTTGCTCGGTAGTGAGGCCATTCGCACCGATGCCATCGTACGGATCGATCGTGATGGCAAAGGAATGCTGCCTATTCACCATGCACTGCACGACGAGGGCTTTCGGTTGGTATTAGCTGTTCCACTGCACCATTCCGCAGCAACACAACCGCTTGGTGTGCTCGCACTCCTATGGCGATCTACCGCGCCGCTGAACCAAACAGCACCATGCACGGCTACATCGTTTGCACGCTATCTGGCGATCGCCCTCACGAATGCGCGCCGTCAGGCTGCCAGTGAGCGGGAGCGCCGGTACTATGGCGAACTGATTGATCAGGTTGGTGAAGCGCTGATCGTTATTGATGCCGAAACGCTGATCATTGAGCAATCCAACCATGCCGCCGATCAGTTATGCGGCTATTCTGCTGCTGATCTCAAAGGGCGCGCTATCGAAAGCATTGTTGCCTATGCTCGTAATCAACGCCAGACGTTGCGTGGAATTCGTGGGCAAATACACCTCGATGGTGAACTACATCATCGCGATGGCTCAATGCTGCCAATTGCCATCCATGCCACCGAGATTCTGGGCGAACGGCAACTGGTGATATTGTGTTTGCATGATCTGAATGAACCGCGCCGATCAATGCAACAACTGATAATGGCAGAACGAATTGCATGTATGAACCGTATGACGGCGATTATTGCCCACGAAATGAATAATCCACTGCAGGCATTGGCGAATGCACTCCAGCTGCTTGGGCGGCCACTTGAGCCAGAAAAACATGCACGCTATCTTAGTATGGCTCAGAAAGAAATTGATCGCCTCATTCGTGTCGTGCGCCGCGCCCTCGATATGCACCGCCCTACACGGGCAGGCCAACGGCCAATTGCTGTTCATAGCCTCCTTGGTGATGTGATCGAACAGCTAACGCCATTGGCCGAACAGCAACGTGTGGCAATTGTGTGTGATATCGCTCAGGGGGGGCAATGGGTTGTGGGCATTGGCAGCCATCTGCGTGAGGTATTTCTTAGTTTGGCCTTGAATGCGCTTGAGGCCATGCCAGCTGGCGGCCAGTTCACCATTCGGACGCATATTGATACTGAGGTGACCAACCGGCATGAGCAGATGGTTGTGATTGAATTTACGGATACTGGTTCTGGCATTCCCGAAGAGCATGTACAGGAGATCTTCGAGCCATTCTATACAACGAAGAATGGGAATGCTGGTCTGGGCTTGGCTATCTGCTATAGCATTATTGATCACCATTCTGGCCGCCTAACGGTTCGAACCTCTGAGCAGGGGGCGACGTTTCAGGTCGATCTTCCTGCCATCTCATCATCCGAGTCGCCCTGAGCCAGTTTCGGTCGGTGGATTTGAACGCTGCTCAAGCCTGCTGATCACATTCTGGAGCACCATCAGTAGCCCGACGACTGCCAGCGATCCAAGCAGCGTCAGGATAATATCAATTCGCACTGTCGCGATCTTGAGCGTGAACAGATCCGGAATGTTGAGCCACTCCTTCACCAACCCCCCAAGTGCCGCTCCAATCGTCCCTGCAATCAGCGCGAACAACTGAGTCACAACTCCGCGCGGGCTAAACCCCAGAATAAGCACCGCAAACGCCCCACAAATCCCCGTGATTGTCAGCAGAATCAGTAGCTGTAACAGATCCACAACATTCTCCTATCGGCTTGCTAGCGGCTGAGAGCGGCGAAAACGATTGGCAATAACCCACAGCATTGGGATGATCAGGCACAACACCAGTGTTGAGAATTCGAGTATGGCCCCAAAACGTGGCTGCCCAGCATCAAGTATGTTCAGCGGTGCGATCAATGGCCCAGTTATTGCCAAAAGAATGCTCACGGTGGCATTATCTGGCCGAGCTGCAAACAATTGTAGCACGAGCCGCGCCAGGAGGAGTGCTTCGATGGTCCCCACTAGGTAGGCCAGTAAAAGATCAATCTGAAGTCGGAGTTTCATGCAGAACCCAAATGCCGCAAACTTCGTCATATCAGTAGATACTATGAAGTTGTCACAATGCTGTCAGTCATTCGCAATCGAACCGTAACGCTGGTGCTAGTAGACTAGTTCTACACGCAAGACGAGCGATCCAGCGCGTTGATAAGCCATTATACCAGGGGGGTGTCAGGTGATCAATGTCCAAATTCCGCAGGCAGTTGGTTCACAACGCCCACATGCTCAATTATGGCATCCGAGTTCACGGACATTCTGGTTCTTGCTTGCGCTCCAGGGCCTGTTTATGGCCGCTATTCTGCTGTTTGTGTTGAACCGCCTGCCGGCAAGTATGCCACTTGCCGATACGAATGGCCCGCAACATGTTCGCGATTTTGTGTTAGCTGGCAATCCTGGTGCTGATCCATTGATCGAGGTTGGCCCAGGAGTGATTGATCGTTCTAGCAGTTTGCGCGGGTTGCGCGTTCAGAATCAGACCTACTACTACTACTTTGAGGGTCGTCAGAACCATGATCCACTGAGCCGTGGCGTTGTCACGCCAAATCAGGTGGAATTACTATTGCGCGATGCTGAAGGTGAGACGCCATTGGTGATCTATCGGATTGTGGATAAGTAGAGGCGTATGGGCAGTTTATGACATTGAGGAAATAATCGGGAGCCAATGGATGCTCTCCCATCCGCAGGCTGAAGCCTGCAGCAAAGCGATAATACACTGCTAGCCGCGTGGCTTTAGCCCGCGGCGTGGTCGGCGCACAAATACCCGATTAACATGTGTTGTGCCCCTACACACGTTCGATCTGGGCACCCAATGCGCGCAGCCGCTCATCAATCCGTTCATACCCACGGTCGATCTGGCCGATATTGTAGATCACGCTGCGCCCCTTTGCACACAGGGCCGCAATCAGCAGCGCCATACCAGCGCGGATATCCGGGCTTGGCAGCCCCTCTGGCTCGCCATACAGCTGGCTTGGGCCAACCACAACAGCGCGATGCGGATCGCAGAGTACGATCCGTGCGCCCATGCCAATCAGGCGATCAACAAAGAAGAGGCGGCTCTCGAACATCTTCTCGTGGATCAGAACGGTGCCGTGCGCCTGTGTTGCAACAACCAGGGCAATACTGATCAGATCGGGATTGAACCCCGGCCATGGCATTGAGTCGATCTTCGGAATGGCATTATGGGCATCGTGCTGCACACACAGCTCTTGGTCTGCGGGAATAATGATATCCTGGCCCTCTACGTTCCAGCGCACGCCCAAGCGCCCAAAGGCAAGCTGGGTCATACGGTGTTCCTCTGGCCGTGCGCCAACGATCCGAATGGCGCTTTTTGTTACCGCCGCCAGCCCGATGAATGAACCAACCTCCATGAAATCAGGGCCAATTGTATACTCGCCGCCCTGCAAACTGCTGACGCCATCGATGATCAGCCGGTTGGTGCCAATGCCATCGATCTTTGCGCCAAGAACCACGAGGAAGTGGCACAGATCCTGCACGTGCGGTTCTGAGGCGGCATTGGAGATGACGGTTGTTCCTTCGGCGAGAACGGCAGCCATCACGGCCTGTTCCGTACCGGTGACACTCATCTCATCGAGTAGAATATCCGCGCCGCGCAGCCGATCCGCCTGC
>Ga0163144_10028922_pt1 | contig 10665 bp, 10 predicted proteins | sample OliLak19BULKMAT1_FD_123175 | JGI IMG/M metagenome (GOLD analysis project Ga0163144, IMG submission 123175) | Freshwater microbial mat bacterial communities from Lake Vanda, McMurdo Dry Valleys, Antarctica - Oligotrophic Lake LV.19.BULKMAT1 | ecosystem: Environmental > Aquatic > Freshwater >...
AGCTAGACCAGATGAGCTAGACCAGATGAGCTAGACCAGATGAGCTAGACCAGATGCGCTAGACCAGATGCGCTAGACCAGATGCGCTAGACCAGATGCGCTAGACCAGATGAGCTAGACCAAATGAGCTAGACCAAATGAGCTAGACCAAATGAGCTAGACCAAATGAGCTAGACCAAATGAGCTAGACCAAATGAGCTAGACCAGATGAGCTAGACCAGATGCGGTGCGCAGGCGCAGCGCAGACTTCGCCTGCTTCTTACGGTTTCTAGCGGTTTCACCTAGATCAATTCGCGAGCGGCAAACTGAAATCGAAATCGGCGTGCTGCATCGCGGGACCGAAGCGGGCGGAGAGCAGGTAGTCGACGCGTAAGGCTTTTAGCCTTGGCAGCCATTCGGCCTGCTCGACGTTCGGCACAATGGTTGCGCTGCCCGCTTCGCGCGCCTTGCGCATGAGGGTTTCAATTAACGGTTGCCGGCCATCGCTGCTTAGGCCAGACACGATTTCCGGCATCAGCATCACAAAGTCGATCGGCAAGGTGCGCAAATGGTGGACCATGGCGATGTCCTTGCCGACCGAGGTCAATCCCAGTCGTATCCCCAGCTGGTTCAGGGCCGGTGCCATAGCGATGAAGGGGTCGTGCAGATCAACCCCCACTGAGCCGTCAAAGCACAGGGTTAGACCGGTGCCGGATTGGCGGCGCTCACCGAGCAGGCGGGCCAGCCATTCGGCGAGCTTGCCTTCGCTTACGCTGGCGCTGGACAAATCGATGAATAGGCGCACTTGCTTGCCGCGCTTGAGCTCGCGTGCGCGCACTTCGAGCGCGAGCTCGAGCGCTTGCCGGTCCAGCGCGCTGGCCTCGGCGCTGTCCACGCTGCGCAGCTTTGCCACATGATCAATGGGCGGAAAGCCTGTCATGGAAGGCGGCCAGGCAAGGCGCAGCCAATACTGGTTGTGCAAGCGACCGTTGAGCGGCAATAGCGGCAGCAGATCCACCATAGGAGTCGTGGTTTTGCTGTTCGATTCGACGCGGGTGTCGACCGGTACGGCCGCATTGCCATGCACGGTCGAACGGTGCTGATCAAACCATAGGCAGCGATTGCCGCCCAGCTCAGCACTTGCCACGCTTGCGGCGCGTGCGTTGTGCACCGCGGTTTCGGCGCCCTGTTGACTGGCCGGGCATTCGCACAAGCCGATGCTGACGCTGAGTTTGCGCCGGCCGCCGGGTACCGTGAATTCCGCATGCGAAACGGCAAGCCGAATTTGATCCGCGGCAGCGAACAGCGCATCACGATCGCGGCGCTCCAGCATGACCAGAAACATCGCGTCCTGAAACGAGGCGATATGGTCATTGGGCGCAAACGCGGTGCGCAATACCTGCAGCATTTGGCGATCCAGCTGGCCAAGTCCAAGCAGGCCAAGCTCCATGTGCAGACGTTCCGAGCCGTCAAGCATCAAAAACAGCACCGCGCGGCGCTGCTCGGGATTGATTGGGCGCGCCGCGTGCACCACGAACACGTCGCGCCGCAGCACGCCATCCTTTGAGCGCAGTTTTTGCTGTCTGGATTGCTCCAGCTTTTCGGCGCGCGCCAAACGGCTTTGCACCACGCCGACCAAATGCCGCGCCCGCACCGGCTTGAGCAGATACTCATCGAAACCGGTGGCTACCGCCCGCTCGCGCTCGTTGAGACTGTTGGACTGGGCAGTGAACAGCAGGGGCAGCTCGCCGTTTTCGGCGCCCAAGCGCAGCATTTGTCCTAAAGCCAAGCCACGTTCGGTGCCGATGGAATCATCGACCACGATCAGCATCGGCCGCATGTCGCGCACCGCCTGCAGCGCGCTGTCGACGTCATCGGCGACGCGCACCACCACATGCAGCGGAATCAGCCAGCGGCCCTGTTCCAGCGCGCGGTCCTTTTCGCGGCTGATGATCAATACCGGTTTGGAAATGGTTTGGTCGGCAACGCGCTGCTCAAAACCGAGCGCGGCGAGCATGCGCAGCAGATCGACCGGTTCCTCAAAATAGGCGTGCGCACCGTTGCGCATGGCCAAGAGCTTGCGCCCCATGTCGCGTCGTGAGGAGGCGACAACGATGCGCGCATCGCGTTCATGGCTGCCCGCACTGGCGCGCAGCAAAGGCAGGATGCGCCCGAGCGCACTCAAATAGCGCGCATCAATAATCACCGCCGACGGCAGTTCAGCGCGCAGGTATTCGGCAAATTCTGTGGGGGTATCCAACTCCAGCAGATCGACCCCTTGCTCGGCCACGGCGCTTGCAAGTCCAGCCAAAAACTGGCGATCTGCGCGCAGCAGCACCACGCGATCGACGTGTTTGCGCTGATAGCTACTAGCGCTGGGCAGCACCGCGGGGGGCGCCGCTTCGTTGGCGGCATTTGCCATCGGTGGGCTGGCGAGCATTGCCAGGTCAAGCGCCATCGCGCTGCTGGCCAGCGCACTCAGTGCGGCTTCCAGGACACGCACCTGGGATTCGGTTGGCGCGCTTTGATCTTCCACCAAGATCCGCAGCGCGATTTCAATTTCGCCAGCCCGCCGCATCAGTCCGGCCAATTTCAGGCGCTCGGTCAGGCGCAGCAGTTGCCGCACCGTGATCAGGACCGGGCGCGCTCGATCCGCGGCAAATCCTTCCTTGCGCAGGCTCTGCCAGCCTTGGGCCAAACCAACGGCCTGGCGTTTGAGCTCGGCTCCCGCGGCCTCCAATCCTACGTTCTGTGCTGTCTCATTCACGGCCTTACAACCTTCCCCATTTGTTGCCCGGCTGATACCCGAAGTGTTCACCAGAAGCCCAGCCCCGTCGCACTTGGAATCATGCCTTAGTAACACGCCTCGGGTGTCAAGTGTGGCCGCCTGCACCCGATCCATTTGCGCTCTGGCGCCAGACCGTCTGCGGCCTCGGAGCGGTCGTTGAGTCTGAGCATTTCGGGTCGCCAGGGCAATGCGTCAGTACTCAAACATCTTCACGGTTTCGACTTTACAACGTAGCCCAGCGCACAGTTGCGCCGCAAGCGCCGTGCACACGCCGAAGCAATTTCTGTCTGCGCAGGCTTATGCTTGATCTCCCGCTAGCCTTGAGGCAGGTATGAGCAAGCTCACCCAGCGCGTTCAGCGCGATGCAAAACGAATCTATTGGCCGGGCGTGATCCTGCCCGTGCTGTTCACGCTCTCATTTCTCTACGCCAGTTTCGTTTGGGGCGGATTGCTGCGGGTTCCAAACATCGGAGGAATGGTCGAACGCAACCCCACCAATATCGATATCTTGGATTGGAGCTATCGCACGACGGGTGCGTTCTTGCTCCCGCTCACCGGCACCGGCGCCGTTGCCGAGCGCTTCGTCGAGAACCATTTTGGGGATCGCTTTGCGCTGATGCTGGCGGATCCCGCGCAAGCCAAGGCGCTGTTCCTGGACGCAGACGGCAAAGCCGCCACGCTGTTGCGATGGGCGCACAACGGCTCTGCGTGGTTTCTGGGAGGCGCCATTCTGGCGGGATTTTTCCGCCCGCGTCGCAAAGGCACCTTTGGGTCTAAGGCATGAGCCCCGAGTTCGGATACTGTTTTGCTTCGGACAATACGGCGCCCGCCACCCCTGAGACCATGCACGCCCTGCTGTGCGCCAACGCGGCTCTCGCGGAAGCCTCGTACGGTGCGGACAGCGTCACGGCCAAGGCGGAAAGCCTGTTTCGTGAGCTGTTCGAAACCGATTGCTCGGTGTATTTCTGCTTCACCGGCACGGGTGCGAATGCGCTGTGCATCAGCGCCATGCGCAAATCCTATGAAAGCGTGTACTGCGCGCCGGAAGCGCATTTGGAGCGCGATGAGACGGCAGCGCCGGAATTCTTTGCGCAGGGACTCAAGCTGCATCTGGCCGGAAACGCCGCCGGAGACAAGGTGTCGATCGCAGCGATGAATGAGTGGCAGGCGCGCAATCGCGGCGTGCATACCGCCCAACCCAAGGTGATCTCGCTGACTCAGGCAACTGAGCTCGGCACGCTTTATGATCTGGCCGAGCTGGACGCGCTGCATCACTACGCCAGCAGCCATGGCCTGCGGATCCATATGGACGGCGCCCGCTTTACCAACGCCGTGGCCGCACTGGGCGTGGCTCCAGCGGAGCTGACCTGGAAACGTGGAGTTGCTGCGCTGTGCTTTGGCGGCACCAAGAACGGACTGGGTTTAAGCGAGGCGATCGTGATTTTCGATCCGGAACTCGCGCATCAATTTGCGCATCGGCGCAAGCAATCGGGGCAGTTGGCATCCAAAATGCGGCTGCTCAGTGCGCCGTGGCTGCCGGCAATCGGCGAAGGTTGGGGGCTGAAGCGCGCGGCGCACGCCAATGCTATGGCCAGCCGGCTTGCAGGCGGCTTGCAGGGGCTCGGCCTGCGGTTGGCTTTTCCGTGCCAGATCAATGGCGTGTTTGTCTGCTTGCCGCAGCCTGTGGTTAGCGCACTGAGCGCACTGGGCTGGCATTTCTACCAGTTCATGGCCCCAGATGTGTACCGCTTCATGTGCGCCTGGAGCACCACCGAAAGCATGGTCGACCGTTTGCTTGACGATTTCCGACGCAGTCTGCCCAGCGCGGGCGCATAAGGCGGTGCCAGTATTCGCATCATCTCTGCTAGAAAGGCAGCGAACCAGAAGTCTCAGCAATATTGGCAGGTGACGCCATGCGCGAACAATATGATTTCTCAAAAGAAAAAATGAACCCTTATGCATCTCGAATTAATAAGTAGATAACAATTCACCTCGACCAAGATGCCATCGAGTCATCCATTACCAGAGTTTGATAAACCTTTACCTGCGCTATTGTTCAGCTTCTCACCGAGAACTTAATCTTTCATGAAAGTGGAAGTGGACGCTCAATGGCGCGGCACTATTTGATCAGCCGGCGTAGGACGTGGTGAGCTGGCGAACGGCATCTGTGGTGTCATCCGTGCTGCGGCCGAATGGCGCGATGGCTTTTGCTTCAGTACTCCAATCGATGCGGTTCGCAGGCACACCGGATCCGGTCCAACGCGCGCTAATTGCTGCCTTTTGCGGAGTGTAATATTTTGCGCTATTGCGCGCTCAGAGGTGCGCTTTTTGGGCTGCCTTGTTAGGCTCATTTTGCACTCACCCAAGCAGCGAGCACAATCATGACAGTATTCAAAAACGTCCGATTACTAGTCCTTGTATTTGTTGCACTTTGCAGCGCGCCGTATGCCTTTGCCGAGGATGAAGAGCTCGCTGCGGCTGAAGCAGAATTGGATGCCGCCGAAGCTGAATTGGATATGGCTGAGGCTGAGCTGGATGTGGCGGAAGCTGAGCTGGATGTGGCCGAACTTGAAGTTGCTGCAGACGAACTTGAAGACGCGGCGGATGAGCTGGAAGAAGAGTTGGAAGACGATTCCGACGAGTAAGTATCAAGCTGGCCTGGTGCTTTTCGAATTCGGGCTGCAGCTTAAGCGCCAAACTGTGTTCGATGGCTCAGGATTACCTGAGCTATTGGCGCAAGCGTGACTTCGCCAGCGCCGAGTCGCTACTTGCAAAGATTCTGGAACGGGCTCCTGAATACGCGGATGCCTTGGTATACGCGGCTATACGCGGGCGTTGGTAGCCTGGCGCGATGGTCGCTTGCAAGACTGTGCCGACGATTTTCGACGCGCGCTAACGATTGATCCGACCAACACCAGCAGGACACCTTCGGGCCGAGTTTTTTCCATCGTTTGCAACGTTACCTGGCCTGCTGACTCTGGAAAACCATCCGCGGACGCGATGAATTGCGGCCTGCGGCCCTTCGGTAGTGCGTCGACGCGGGAAGAGCGGACGCGATGTATTGCGCGCGTGCGAAAGCATGTTCCGTCGGCGGCAACTACGCCATGTGCATGCCGCCGTTGATGTGCAGGGTTTCGCCGGTGATATACGAGGCCGCGGGGGAAGCGAGGAAGGCTACGGCGGCCGCAATGTCGTCTGGCTTGCCAAGGCGCTGTAAGGGAATCTGCAGCGCCAGGGCCTCACGCTGCTTCTGGTCCAGCGCGGCCGTCATGTCGGTTTCGATATAGCCGGGTGCGATCACGTTGACGGTAATTCCGCGACTACCCACTTCGCGCGCGAGCGATTTGCTGAAGCCAACCATGCCCGCTTTTGCCGCAGCGTAGTTGCATTGACCCGCGTTGCCGGTGGACGCAATCACGGATGCAATCGAGATGATGCGTCCAGCGCGGCGTTTGAGCATGCCTTTCAATACGCTTTTGCTGAGCCGGAAAACCGATCCCAGGTTGGTCTGCAGCACTGAATCCCAATCTTCGGCCTTCATCCGCAGCAGCAAGCCATCTCGGGTGATGCCTGCGTTGTTGACCAGAATGTGGACGCCGCCGTGCAGCTGCTCAAGGTCCTGAACCAGTTGCTCGCATGCTTGCCAGTCCCGCACGTCCAAGACCCGACCCGCACCCTGCTGGCCCAAAAAGCTTTGTATGCTCGCCGCGCCCTCGGCGCTGGTGGCAGTGCCAATCACGAACGCGCCCGCGGCGCTCAGGTGGAGCGCGATTGCGCGCCCAATGCCGCGCGTTGCGCCGGTGACCAGCGCGGTTTGACCATGCAGGCTCATCGCCAGGCCTCCAAAGCCGAGTTAAATGCGTCCGGTTCGCCCAACGTCAGATTCTGCACCTCGGGATTGATCCGCTTAGTCAGCCCTTGCAATACGCTGCCGGGTCCGCATTCGGCGATGCGCGTCAGTCCCTGGGCGCTGAGCACTTGGATGGTGTCGACCCAGCGCACCGGCGAGTAAAGCTGCTTGACCAGCGCGGACTTGATCTCGACGCTCTTCTGGCGTGGCCTGGCGTCCACATTCTGAAGCACGGGAATACTCGGCGCTTTAAGTTCCAGATCGTTCAGGGCGGCCTCAAGCCGCTGCGCTGCGGGTCGCATCAAAGCGCAATGCGAAGGGACACTGACGTTCAGGCGCATGACGCGCTTGACGCCGCGCGCCTGCAATTCAACGATCGCCCGCTCAACTGCCGCGGCGTGGCCTGCGATCACGATTTGCCCCGGGCTGTTGAGATTGGCGGGTGATACCACTTGGCCCTGTTGCGCCGCCAGACAGGCCGCTTCAACCACGTCCAGCTCCGCGTTCAATACCGCAGCCATGGCGCCCACGCCCGCGGGTGCCGCCGCTTGCATCAGTTGCCCGCGCAAGCGCACCAAGCGCGCGGCATCTGCGAGGCCAAGCGCATCGGCACACACCAGCGCGGTGTATTCACCCAGGCTGTGCCCAGCCAGAAAACTGGGGCGCGGCCCGCCTGCCGATAGCCAGGCGCGATACACCCCAACGCCTGCCGCCAGCAGCAGTGGCTGGGTGAACTCGGTTTGGTTGATTTGCGCTTCCGGGCCTTCCTGGGCCAGCTGCCAAAGGTTGACGCCCAGGGCCAAGGATGCTTCGTCAAACGTGGTTCGGATGGCGCCACGCACGGCGCCAAGTGCAGCCAACATGCCCAGGCGTTGAGAGCCTTGGCCGGGAAATACAAAGGCTAGAGACACGAAACCTCCTGCGTCATGCGTGTCGCCCATCCGTCAGCCAAGCATTTGCCTGGGCTCGCGCGCGGAGGGCTTGATTATTAACTGCCCCAAGGCCGTGGGTGGCGGCTGGTATGGCAACTGGGTACGGATGTAGATCAGCCCGCCGCAGATACCGTCTCCGAAACACTTGTGCGAGGTACGCTGGCCGGCTTCAGTAACGAAGCAGGGCAGAGCCCCAAGTAAATCCGCCGCCGAATGCCTCAAGCAGGAGCAATTCACCGCGCTTGATTGCGCCCGAACGGACCGCATGATCCAGTGCCAAAGGCACCGAGGCCGCAGAGGTATTGCCGTGCTTGTTCACCGTGACGATCACCCGATCCATGCTCATGCCAAGGTGCTTGGCGGTAGCTTGGATGATGCGCAGATTGGCTTGGTGTGGCACCAGCCAGTCAATTTGTTCCCGCCCGATGCCGTTTGCCGCAAGCGTTTCGTCGACAATACGAGACAGCGTTCTAACCGCAACGCGAAACACCTCGTGGCCCTGCATGGTGACCCGAATACCGTGATTGGGCTGGTCGGCCTTGAAGCCGCGCGAGACGCCAACCGGGTTAAACAGCAAATCCTGAAAGCCGCCGTCCGCGTGAATGTGGGTGCTCAGCACGCCGGGCGTGTCGCTGGCGCCCAATATCACTGCGCCGGCGCCATCCGCGAACAGCACGCAGGTACTGCGATCACTGTAATCGAGCATGCGGGTCAGGGTTTCTGCACCAATCACCAGCGCGTGCTTGCTAGCTCCTGTGCGGATAAACTTTTCCGCCACGCTCAAGGCATAGATGAAGCCGGTGCAGGCAGCGTTGACGTCCATCGCACCGCAGCCCTGAATGCCGAGGCGGTGCTGCACCAGGCAGGCGGTACTCGGGAAGATGATGTCAGGCGTGGTGGTTCCGAGCACAATCAGATCGATCGCACTCGCGGGCAACTCGGCGGCCTGCAAAGCACGCAGCGCGGCCTCATAGGCGAGATCGCTGGTGGTTTGCCCGGGTGCGGCAACGTGCCGCTGCTCGATTCCTGTACGTTCACGAATCCATGCGTCCGACGTTTCAACGATCTTTGCCAGATCGCTGTTGGTCATGACGTGTTCGGGCAGATAGCTGCCGGTGCCCAGGATTCGAACCTGCTTCACGGGCGAATCAGTCCGCCTGGTCGAGGGATTCCGCAATCTTTTTGGGCGGCAGCACTTGGCGACCACGGTAGTAGCCACCCTCCGTTATGTGATGACGCAAATGCGTTTCACCGGAGGTCTTGTCGGTTGACAACGTGGGGGCGCTCAGGGCGTCGTGCGAACGGCGCATGCCGCGAGTTGATGGGGTCTTGCGGCTCTTTTGGACGGCCATGGGCTCTCTCCTTGTCCGAAAATCGATGAATGGGACCGGCCCAATCCAGGACCGCTCACGTGCAAACTGCCTTGCTACTAAAATCTGCCAGCCCGACTGCGGCCTTAGTTCTTTTTCCACTTCGCCAAAGCGGCAAATGGCGCCGGCTTGGGTTCTTCCACCTCCGGCTCCGCTTCCCAGGCGCGGATGGCGCCTTCCGAGCCGGGCTTGAGCGGAACCAGTGGCAAGGCGAGAATCAACTCGTCCTCGGCGATCTGATCAAAGCTCTTGGGATTGCCGTCCAACAGCAGTGGCTCATAACCTGAGAGCAATGCCGCTTCGTCTTCTTCACGCGAAATCGCGCCAAGTCGGGTTTCCACGTCAAGCACGTGCTGGTACGTTTCCAAGGTGCGCTGACAAAGCAAAGGCACATTAGCCTGGGCCCTGACATGCACCGCAGGCTGCCCAGCCGCGTTCAGCTTGAATCGAAGCTGATAATGAACTTGGCCTTCTGTGCCAGCGAGCGACTGGAGCAAGCGCGGAAAGCGAGTGAGTGGCTGTTGCTCCTCAATCACGCGTTCTGCGATCGCCAATCGCTGCAGGTCGGCAACGTTTGAGACTGCTTGAAGCATAAGACGGCGGATGGTAGAGGCTTAGGTGCTTGCCGGTCAACGCTTTCAGCCACCTGAGCGCTGAACGGGTAACTGCCATGGCACGCAGCCGCGCCGGAGGTGAACCTCGATAAATCTACTGCGCAGTGCGATTGCTGCGCTGCGCGGTGCTCGACCGAAGGCTGAGCTCTGCAATTTGAGCCTGTCATCTCAAGCGAAGGGAGAGCTCTGCAATTTGGGCCTGTCATCTCGGGCGAGGGGAAAGCTCTGCATTCAAGTCTGTCATCTCAAGCGAAGGGAGAGCTCTCAGGCCGCGTAAAACGAGATTTCTCCCTTCGGTCAAAATGACGCAGCCGGTCGAAATGACGCAGCCGCCATTCTGGCCGAGACGCGGGGCGTAGGCACAAAATCCGGAGGGTCTGATTGCCCCAAATCCGCATCGCTTCAGGCCAGCGATTCGCGGAGCCTGGATTGGCAGCACGCCTCAACGCGCAGACATTTGCCCTGCGAACTCCTATCATCCACGGGTTTTAGGCTCCAGGGGATTGCTATGGCTTGGACGTGGCTGGCGTTGGCGTTGCTCCCGATGACGATTGCGGGGGTTTGGATCTCCTGGCGTCTGTGGCAGAACCGTCGGCGTTTTCGGGCGATCAGAACGTTTTTGGATGCCGCCGACTTGCTTGAGCACGAGCTGCAAGAATGCAAGGCGCGCATGCAGGCCATGCAGAACTGGGTGGCGCAGCTGCCGAATGCCGGCTCACGCGAAGCCAGCGACCGTCTGGATCCAAGCAATTCCGTACAAAAATCCCTGAAACAGCTGCTGGGACAGCGGCTATGGCTGAAGGATTCCGCGGAAAAGGCGCCGGTGGTCGATATTGAGGCAGCTTCGGCCAACCTGGAGCGCGCGCGCGTTGCTCTGGCGTCGCACATGGAGAAGCTTGATGCGATGAGCGGCGAACTGAAGCGCGCATCCACGGTGCAGGAACAGGCGCTGGCGCGACATGTCGAAGCGAACGGTGCTTCCCACACGCTGCATTGAACGGCCTTGAGTCAAGCGGCCCTGAAGCAAGCGGTGCCAGATCGAGCGGTGCCAGATCGAGCGGTCCCAGATCGAGCGGTCCCAGATCGAGCGGCTCCGGATCAAATGGTCCCGGATCAAATGGTCCCGGATCAA
>Ga0163144_10028923_pt1 | contig 10665 bp, 10 predicted proteins | sample OliLak19BULKMAT1_FD_123175 | JGI IMG/M metagenome (GOLD analysis project Ga0163144, IMG submission 123175) | Freshwater microbial mat bacterial communities from Lake Vanda, McMurdo Dry Valleys, Antarctica - Oligotrophic Lake LV.19.BULKMAT1 | ecosystem: Environmental > Aquatic > Freshwater >...
CAGCAGATCGGTGGGGTAGTGCACGCCGACGTAGACGCGGGAATAGGCCATGAGCGTGGCCAGCGCCCAGAAGACCCAGCCGGCGCGGGGCAGAAGGCGCGCGGCCGCCATGGCGCCGGCCACCGCCGTGGCGGCGTGTCCCGACGGGAACGATGCGCTCCAGGGCGGCTGGGCTTCGAGCACACGCGGGGCCATGGCCGGCGTGTACGACGGCCGCACCCGCCCGACGATCGGCTTGATGACGCCGCTGGCCATGACGTACGCGAGGGCCACGGCGAGGCACATGCGGAACGCCGCGGCCCGCCCGCGCGGCCACCCGAGGGCAGCCGCACCGAGCAGGAACCAGATGCCCGGGAAGTACCCGAGCCAGCTCACGCCGAGCATGACGACATCGAGCGCCGGCGTGTGGGCCGCGTTGATGGCGGAAAAGAGCGCGACGTCCATCGACGTCCGCCTACACCGCGGCGGGTACGGTCTCGCGGATGAGCCCCAGATCCTTGCGGACGCGATCCTCGATGGCTTGGCGCATGTCGACGTTCTGCTTGAGGAACACCTTCACGTTCTCGCGGCCCTGACCCAGGCGCTCGCCGCCGTAGGAGAACCACGCGCCGCTCTTGTCGATGATCTTGCGCTCGACGGCCAGGTCGATGAGGTCGCCTTCGCGCGACACGCCTTCGCCGTACATTATGTCGACTTCGGCTTCGCGGAAGGGCGGCGCCATCTTGTTCTTGACGATCTTGACGCGGGTGCGGCTGCCCACCACGACGTCGCCGTCCTTGATGGCGCCGATGCGGCGGATGTCGACGCGCACCGACGAGTAGAACTTCAGCGCGCGGCCGCCGGTGGTGGTTTCGGGGCTGCCGAACATCACGCCGATCTTCTCGCGCAGCTGGTTGATGAAGACCAACGTGGTCTTCGACTTGGCCACCACCGCCGTGAGCTTGCGCAGCGCCTGCGACATGAGGCGGGCCTGCAGGCCCACCTGCGCGTCGCCCATCTCGCCTTCGATTTCGGCGCGGGGCACGAGCGCGGCCACCGAGTCGACCACGACCACGTCGACCGAGCCAGAGCGCACCAGCACTTCCACGATTTCGAGTGCCTGCTCGCCGTTGTCGGGCTGCGACACGAGCAGGTTGTCGATGTCGACGCCGAGCTTGCGCGCGTATTCCGCGTCGAGCGCGTGTTCGGCATCCACGAAGGCGGCCATGCCGCCGGCCTTCTGGGCCTCGGCGATGACCTGCAAGGTGAGGGTGGTCTTGCCCGAGGACTCGGGACCGAACACCTCGACCACGCGGCCGCGCGGGAAGCCGCCGATGCCGAGTGCGTAGTCGATGCTGATCGAACCCGTGGAGATGGCCTCGTGGGGCATGATGGCGCCCTTCGAGCCCAGCCTCATGATGGCGCCCTTGCCAAATTGCTTTTCGATCTGGCCGACCGCCATCTCGATTGCTTTGAGCCGTTCCTTCGCGTCATCCACAGCCATGTTGTTCTCCGCCCCCAAGGTGGCGCCCCGTGCCGAGGCTGCCCTACGACCGAGATGAATGCTAACGGCAGGCCAAGCGAAAGTCAAGCGAATATACGTGAATCACTGGGACGGTATCCCTTTATTTGCAACGACTTCCGAGATGCCTACACTTTCGCCCTTGTGGCTGCGTTCGGGCCGGAGACGCAGGGCCTGCGTCGCTTCTCATTGACCGGGCTGGCAACTGTTGCGTACGGTGACGCATGCCCAGCCCCGTCGGTCATGCTCTCGGTGGCGCCCTCGTTGGCGCCGCCCTGGCGCCGTGGGGCACCTGGTACGCGCGCGCGCCGCTCGCCACGGTGGTCGCCGCCTGCCGCTCCAGGTTCGTGCTCGTCACGGCGCTCTCTGCCTGCCTGCCCGATCTCGACTTCGCCTGGGGGCGCCACAACATGGAGACCCATAGCCTAGGCGCCGCCGTGGCCGCAGGGTTGCTGGTGTGGGTCGTGACCAGGGGCCGCGCGCCGCGCCTGGCCGTGGCGGTGGCGCTCGGCTGGGCCTCGCACGTGGCCTTCGACTGGCTGGGGTCCGACGACACGCCGCCGCTCGGCGTGATGGCTCTCTGGCCGATCTCGTCGGCGTTCTACTTTGCCGACGCGTTCATCTTCGAGGCGATCTCGCGGCGCTATTGGCTCACCGGCTTCTGGCGGCACAACGCCTGGGCCGTGGCCACCGAAGCCGCCATGCTGCTGCCCGTGCTCGCGGCGCTGGTGGTCGCACGCAGGCCACGCGACCGGCGCGCAGCGCGCGATTGAACGGGGTGCGCGCTTACGGGCGCGGCGCCGGTGCCTTGCCGCTCGTGGGCTTCGCCGCCGCCGCGAAGTAGAGGCCCATGGTGCTCGTGTCGGTCAGATCCTGACCTTCGTACTTCCACGTGCGCTTGTAGAAGATGCGCGCCACGAGCGAGGCGCCGTTCGCCACGACGACGGGCGATGCGAGCGGCACGGCCGCGCCGCGGCCCGGCAGCCACGAGGCGAGTTCGCGCGTGGTCCCGTCGGCGGTCTTCAGCAGCAGCGTGGCACTGCGCACCATGGCCGGCTGCCCCGGCAACAGGTCGACGGCATTGATGGACCGCGCGGCGGCGCCGGTGAGCGGCACTACGACCTCGTGGGTGGCATCGTTCACCGCCCCGGCCAGCACGAACGGAGCCGGCATCTTCAACAACACGTCGGGCGCACCCGAGCCCCACGCGTTCACGAGCGCCACCGGCGGCAGCACCGTGCCGAGGCTGCCACGCGGCGTGCCGCCGGTGGCCCACACGAGCAGCATGTCGGTCTCACGAGCGCTGAGCGCGAGCGGGTGCCACGGCGGCGCCGCATCGGCGAGCAACTCCAGGCGCAGCGACTCGCCCCACGGCGCGGCGTCGTCGTAGGTCATGAGCGACATGGGCGCCACGCCGCCTTCGACGTGACAGCGACCGCAGCGGTCGCGCACCAGGGGAAAGATGTCCTCGTTGAAGTGGTACTTCGAGGTTACCGCCTTGTGGGCCTCACCCGTGCCGGCGCTCCACAGGGCAGCGCCCAGCACGACGGCCGCGGCGGCCAGCAGCCGCAGCGTCGACGAACGTCGACGGATCATCGCGGGCCTCCAAACAACGACTCGATCTTCGTGACGGCCTGCACCAGGGCGCCCGAGGCCTTCACGACTTCGTCGCGTTCACCGCGATCCCCGGCGGCATCGAGCCGGAACGCCGAGAGCACGACCTCGCGCGTGGCGGCCTCGACGTCGTCGCGCCGCTTCTGCGGAAACTCGCGCGCGTGGAACTCGAGGGCCAGCGCCAGCTCCTTGGCCTGCAAGGCCGGCACCCACAGCTCGCTGAGGCCGCCCCGTTCGACCAGTTCCTTCACCACATTGCGCCGCTCCACCAGCATGCCGAGCACGCCGCCCGCCGTGTCCGGCACGTCCATCGCAAGAATCGCGGCACCGTCCATTGCCTCGGTGGCCGTGGCCAAGGAGTGCGTGGGGAAGGCGAAGTCGAAGCGCTGCTCCTTGCCGCCGGACGTGAACGTCGCTTGCACGATGACTTCGGCCGGCACGGGCAGGTCGTCGATTCTGGCCTCGAGGTACGGTCCGTCGGCCGACGGCACGAGCGGCACCGCCGCGACCTCGCGCGTCACGAAGGTTTGCGGGTTGGTCTCTTCTTTCGTGACGACGCGCGCCTTCACGCCCGTGATCTTGTCGGCCGCGAGGGGCTTGGTGTAGTCGTCGAAGAGATACAGGCGGAAGACGCCGGGAGAGGGATAGACGCCCTCGACGTGATGCCAGTAGTCCGACGCCATGAAGAACTGGCCGCCGTGCTGCGGGTTGTGGTTGCCGTGGGCCAGCGACTTCTGCACCCGCACGGCCGTCGTGCCGTCCTGGCAGCGTTGCGGCTCCATCAGGTCTTTGTCCACGCCGCCGCAGCGCCACACGACCGACACGGTCACTTCGCCGAGCACCCGGCCGCAGATCGGGCACTTGCCCGGCGCCTTCTCGGACACGACGGAGTGGATCGGGCAGGTGTGCACGGTGTCGAGGCGCATCGGCTCGAGGCCCATCTTGCAGATCGGGCACTCGCCGTCTTCGTGCGACGTCACATCCGAGTGCATCGGGCACACGTAGATGAGCGGCGGCAGATCCTGGGTCTGTGCATGCGCGTGGTCGTGGACGGACGTGGCGCCGGCTGCCAGCAGGCAGGCCAGCACGACGGCGACGAGCGGACGGAGACGCGAAGCCACCATGATGGCGATCATACCGCGTCGGCCGGCCCGCCGACGGGCCGCGGCGCCAGCCGGGCTGGGCGACCCGGCGGTCGCGTCGGGCGTCTGATGACGCCCCATCAAGCGATACACACGCCGTGACGCGGTTGTGACCCTGAGCACGGCGGTCGCGGGCGGCCTGGCCGCTGGGTCGTGGTGGGATACCGGGGCGCAGACCCCGGCTCGGCCGGGCGCGCTCGTCATTCGCGCGCTCACGGCCGACCTCGACCCGGCGACGCTGCGCGGGCCGGTGCTCTTCCACGAGCACCTGTCGATGCGCTTTCCGCTCGACGCGGCGTCGCACTTCACCGACGACGTGGCCCTGATGACCGACGAGGCGCGCGCGGCCAAGGCCGACGGACTCTCACTCATCGTCGACGGCGGGCATCCCGACATGCACCGCAGCCTCGCGGCGCTCACGCGCATCACGCGCGAGAGCGGCCTGCCGCTCGTGGCGAGCGGCGGCTACTACATGCAGCGCTCGTATCCCGGCGAACTCGACCGCCTGTCGGTCGACGACATCGCCGCGCGACTGACCGACGACGCGCGCCGCGATCGGCTCGGCGCCTTCGGCGAGATCGGTCAACAGGACGGCGCGCCCACGCCCACCGAGACCAAGGTGATGCAGGCCGTGGCCCGTGCGCAGATCCAGACGCGGCTGCCGATCTTCACGGACAACGCCTATCTGGGTGCGCGGCCTGGGGCAGCCGGCATCCCCCGCGACGCCGCGCTGCGGCAGCTCGACGTGCTCGAAGCGGCCGGCGCGGTGCCCGCCTCGGTGGCGATTGGTCACGTGTGCTGCCTGCACGATCCGAAGGCGGAGGTGGCGGCGGCAATCGCCAGGCGCGGCGCATATGTGGGGTTCGATCGCGTCACCCTGGCCTTGCTGCCCGACGCCGACAAGGTGATTGCGGTGATGGCGCTCGTGGAGGCGGGGCACGCTGACCGGTTGCTGCTCTCCTCCGACTTCGCGTCGGCGCGCGCCCTGAAGAAGAACGGCGGGGCGGGCTTGGCGCAGACGGTGACGGTGTTCGGCCCGATGCTGCTCGAGGCTGGCCTGCCGGCCGCCACCCTGCGCAGCATTCTCGAGGACAACCCGCGCCGGTTCCTGGCATTCGCGCCGCCGTGATCCGGTGCCACGCATGCGCAGGACGAATCGGCCGTTGACTTCGCACGCCCCGGAGCGATAATTCGGCGCGGCACGCAGTGAATCGCCGCGCGACATGGCTTGGGGAGGTCACATGGCTGGCACGCATCCGTTCTCGCGGCGCAGGTTTCTCGGCGGCTCGGCGGCGGCGCTCGGCGGACTCACGACGGGCCTGCTCGGCGAGTCGCTGCTGGCGCAGCCCAAGGCCCCGCCGCTGTCGCTGCCGCTGGCCCAGCTCACGCCCACCGGCACCCTCGACGAGGCCTACTGGTGGAAGGTGAGGAGCCAGTTCAACGTGGTGGACGGCCTCACCTTCATGAACAACGGCACCTATGGGCCCACGCCGCGCGTGGTCGTCGACGCCTTCCGCCGCTACAACGACGCGCTCGCTGAGGATCCGACCAACAACTACTGGAACGAGGGCCGCGATGCCGTGCGCAAGCGGATGGCGGCGTTCGTGGGCGCGACTGCCGACGAAATCGCGCTCACCCGCAGCACCAGCGAAGGCATGAACATCTTCATCAAGGGCCTCGACTGGAAGGCCGGCGACGAGGTGGTGTTCTGCACGCACGAACACGGCGGCGGCATCCAGCCGCTGATGCAGATCGAGGCGCGCTACGGCGTGAAGCTGGTGCGCGTGGAAGTGCCGTCGCCGCCCGAGAGCCCCGGGCAGATCGTCACGATCTTCGAGCGGGCGATCACGGCCAGGACGCGGCTGCTCATGGTGAGCCACATGACCTACGTGACCGGCCTGGTCACGCCGATCAAGGCGCTGTCGGATCTGGCGCACGGCAAGGGCGCGCTCATCTCGGTGGACGGCGCGCATCCGCTCGGCATGCTCGATCTGGACCTGGGCGCGACCGGCATCGATCACTACGCCGCGGCGGGGCAGAAGTGGCTGCTCGCCGGCACCGGCACCGGCGTGTGCTACATCAAGCGCGACGTGCAGGACCGCATCTGGCCGCTGATGGGCTACGCCGATCTCAAGACCGCGAACGATCCGAAGGCCACGCAGTACGGCGCGCGCAAGTACGAACTCGGCGGGCAGCGCCACGTGCCGTCGTTCATGGCCATGGCCGACGCGATGGACCTGCACGAAGCGATCGGCAAGAAGAACGTCGAGGCGCGCGTGCGGCACCTGAGCACCAAGCTGCGCGCTGGCCTGACGACGATCGAGGGCGTGAAGATGTGGACCTCGGAGCATCCGGCACTGTCGGCCGGCCTCACGCTCTTCTCGGTGCGCGACCTGCCGATGGAGAACGTGGTGAAGGCCGTCTACGACTACAACCGCGTGTGGATCCGGACCATGGCGACCGGCAACCTGAACGGCGTGCGGGCCGCCACGCACATCTACAACATGCCGGGCGAAGTAGACCGCCTGCTCGAGGCGGTGACGCACGTGTCGAAGCACGCGACCCGCTACACGAGCACCGCGGCTGCCAAGGGCTAGCCCGCTCGGCCACTGGAGCACGGGACGTCAACGCTGCAGTTGGGCGGCTGGCGCGGTACAGAGCGCAACTGCTGCGTCGACATCCCGAGCCCCAGCGTCCTCGCTGTCGGTGTCAGGTCAGTTCCACCGCGAGCGCCACGCCGTTGCCGCCGCCCAGGCAGAGCGTGGCGATGCCGCGCTTGCCGCGGCGATCCTTGAGCGCGTAGAGCAGCGTTGTCAGCACGCGCGCGCCGGAGGCGCCGATCGGATGGCCGAGGGCGACGGCCCCGCCGTTGACATTGACCTTGGCGCCGTCGATGCCGAGTTCCCGGATCACGGCCACGGCCTGCACGGCGAAGGCCTCGTTCAGCTCGAAGAGGTCGACGTCCTGCAGGTTCCAGCCGGCTTTCCTGGCCACCTTGCGCGACGCCTCCACCGGCGTCATCAGCAGCATCTTCGGCTCGAGCCCGGTCGTGGCCTGAGCGACGATGCGGGCGAGCGGCGTGAGGCCCAGGGCCTGCGCGCGCGCGGCCGACATCACGACCAGCGCTGCCGCGCCGTCGTTCACCGGCGGCGCGTTGCCGGCCGTGACACTGCCGTCCTTCTTGAACGCGGGTTTCAGCTTGCCGAGCGTCTCGGGCGTCGTATCGGCGCGCACCGATTCGTCCTTGTCGAACATCACCGGCGCGCCCTTCTTCTGAGGAATCGCCACCGGCAGGATCTCTGCCGCGAACTTGCCGGCGGCCTGCGCGGCCGCGGCCTTCTGATGGCTGGCGGCGGCAAAGGCATCCTGCTCGTCGCGGGTCACCTTGTAGGCGTCGGCCACGGTCTCGCCGGCGTTGCCCATGTGCCAGTTCTCGAACGGACACCACAGGCCGTCGTGGATCATCGAGTCGATCATCTGCGCGTGGCCCATGCGCAGGCCTTCGCGCGCCTTGGCCAGCAGATAGGGCGCGTTGCTCATCGACTCCATGCCGCCGGCCACCGCGATCTCGATGTCGCCGGTGAGGATGCCCTGCTGCGCGAGCATCACGGCCTTGAGGCCCGAGCCGCACACCTTGTTGATGGTGAGCGCGGCCACCGCGTGGGGCAGCCCGCCCTTGAGCGCGGCTTGCCGCGCCGGCGCCTGGCCCGTGCCGGCCGACACCACGTTGCCCATGATGCATTCGTCGACCGATGCCGGATCGATGCCGGCGCGGGCCACGGCCTCGCGTACGGCCAGCGCACCGAGGTCGGTGGCGGACAGGTCCTTCAGCGCGCCGAGGAACTTGCCCGTGGCAATGCGAACGGCGCTGACGATGACGGCTTCCTGCATGACGGATCTACGCTCCACTCGTGACGTTGGCGGGCCGGCGTCGCCGCCGCCCGCGGATCTCGGCGCCACCTGCGACGTCGATGCGGGTGACGACATCTGGACCGAGCCACCGCGCCAACTGGCGCAGCAGCTCGTGACGAATGCGATGCACCTCGCGCGCCCACTGGGGGTCGAGGCAGGTCACGGTGAGCACGCCCTCGGCGAGGGCCACGGTCGTGGCGCGCGCGATGGTGGCCCCGCCGGTCTGTCGCCACGCGAATGCCACTTTCTCCGGCGTGAGGGGCGCCTGCCGGATCGCAGCGGCGAGCACCGCCGGCAGCACGCGACTGGCGTGGTCCATCTGTGAAGGATAGCACCCGGTCAGCGGACCAGATACCACTGCTCCTGGCGCGGCCGGAAGAACTCCCAACCGTGCTCGGTCAGGTGCGCGTCGTCCTCCATCATCACGAACACCTTCTGGCCGCCCCATTCGGCGACGGGCGTGGCGGTGTTCAGCTCGATCGAGATATAGGACCCGAGCCGGAGACGCTTCTGGGCCTGCTGGCCGATGTCCGCACGCTGCGCTGCGCGGAAATCGATCGAGGCGCCAAGGCCGTGGCCATGCAGGCCGACCGGGTGCGAGTAGATCATCGCCTCGATGCGCCTGGTCTTCATCTCGGCCATGGTGTTCGTGTAGACATCGGCGGCCAGCGCGCCCGGCCGCGAGTGCCGACGCATGAGCGCGTCCTGCAGGGTGTTGGTGTTGCGCATCGCGGCCTCGAGCCCCGCGGGCACGTCGGCCTCGTCGTCGTTCAGCACATAGGCCATCTTCTGCCAGTCGGTGTCGAAGCCCATGTAGCTGAGGCCGAAGTCGAGATGCACCACGTCGGCGCGTTCGATCACGAGGGCCTCGGGTGCCACGGCCAGGAACCCGCGCGAGGTCGCGCCGGCCGAACCGGCGCGCTGCACGCGCAGGTCGGGCTGGAACCAGGTGCGCACGCCGTGCGCCCAGAGCGCATCGTAGAGCCAGCGTCGCACGTCGCCCACGGTGGTGCGGCCCGGGCGAATCACCTCGCGCGAGAGCGCACGCCGGGTGAGCGCTTCGGTGAGCTCCACCGCCGTGCGATAGTGCGGCAGCTCGCCGGGTAAGCGCGTGTCGGCGTACTCCTCGATGAGATCCTGCGCGCTCACGATCCGTGCTGCGGCGGCCTCGCCGACGGCCTTCACGATGAACGTGTAGGTGTCGTGGGTGAGTGACCGCGTCATGCCGCGGGTGCCGCCGATGGACAGGCCGATGGTCTTCGGCGTGTAGTGGTCCACGAGCTGCTTCAGGCGCACGTCGGCTGGGCCAGGCTCGCCGGCCTCGAAGAAAGCCGTGAGGCTCTCTTCGGTGTAGCCGGTCACGGCGATCCGCTTCAGGCCCGCGTCACCGGCATCGACGAACACGAAGAAGTCGCGGTTGCCCACGTACGGCCGCGGCGGCGCCACGTGTGCGGCCAGCGGATCTTCATGGAACTCTTCGGTGGCCACGATCCACATCGCGATGCCATGGGTGCGCATCATCGGCAACAGGGCCGCATGGCGCTGGGCGAGCCAGCCCTCACGAATGGCGATCTGCTGCGACCACGGCAGCAGCGTGGGCGACGTGGCGTCGGGCTTCTGCGCGAAGGCGGGAGAGGTCAGCGAGGCGAGCAGGGCAGTCGTGACGATCAGGGCATGGACCAAGGGCGACATGCGCAGATCGTAGCGCGTCGGAGCGGCGCTGGCGCCACGGCGCGAGGGATAATCGCGGCATGACTCGGTCCGCGCCGCAGTTCGTGCTCGCCTCGTCGTCGCCGCGCCGATCGGAGCTGCTCGCCGCGGCAGGGTTCGCCTTCGATGTTGCGCACGCCGACATCGACGAGACGCCGCTCGCTCACGAGCCGGCCGACCGCTATGTGGTGCGCCTGGCTGAGGGGAAGGCGCGCGCGGTGGCCGCGCGATTCCCTGATCGCGCCGTGCTCGGCGCCGATACGACCGTCGTCGTCGATGGCGACATCCTGGGCAAACCGGCGGACGCGGCGGACGCGGCGGCGATGCTGCGCCGCCTGCAGGGCCGGGGGCACGAGGTGTTGACCGGCATCGCGCTGGTGGCCCACGGCCGGGCGCAGGTGGTGCTCGAGGCCACCCAGGTTTCGTTCGGGCCCATGACCGAAGCCGAGATAGCCGCGTACGTCGCCACGGGCGAGCCGATGGACAAGGCCGGCGCCTACGGCATCCAGGGCTGGGCGGCCCGGCACGTCACCAGGGTGGAGGGGTCGTACAGCAACGTCGTGGGCCTGCCGGTGGCGGTGGTCTACCAGCTGCTGGCTGGCGCAGCGCTGGGGTAGCCCTGATCCGGCGGATCCGGGGCGATTGCCGTTGCAGTTCTGTTGACCGCGTGGCGGTGCGGCGCTACTCTAGGTTCAGCGATTCGTATGGCATTTGTCTCTGGAAGTCATTGACCATGAAGCACAAAGCGCTGAAAGTCGGATTCACGGCCTTCGTCATTCTGGGGTC
>Ga0163144_10028926_pt1 | contig 10664 bp, 8 predicted proteins | sample OliLak19BULKMAT1_FD_123175 | JGI IMG/M metagenome (GOLD analysis project Ga0163144, IMG submission 123175) | Freshwater microbial mat bacterial communities from Lake Vanda, McMurdo Dry Valleys, Antarctica - Oligotrophic Lake LV.19.BULKMAT1 | ecosystem: Environmental > Aquatic > Freshwater > Lake...
CAGAATCTTTAATCTCAATATTGATCGTATCATCTACCAGCGGGTAAACATATACCGATGCAAAAGAAGTATGCCTGCGTGCGTTGGAATCAAAAGGAGAAATACGAACCAAACGGTGGACTCCATTCTCGCCTTTCAGGTATCCGTATGAGAAATCCCCGTCAAACTGTAGCGTAACGGATTTTACTCCGGCTACTTCGCCCTGTTGCCTGTCCTGCTCTGTAACTTTATAGCCGTTCTTTTCGCCCCACATCATATACATGCGCATGAGCATGCCCGCCCAGTCGCAGCTTTCGGTGCCGCCAGCACCTGAATTTATCTGGAGAACAGCACTTAGTGCATCTTCTTTCTCGCCTAACATATTCTTGAATTCCACTTCCTCCATAGCTTTGGAGGCTTTGGCAAACTGCTTGTCCACATCTTCCTCCGTGGCTTCGTTCTGCTTATAGAAATCAAACAGCACTTCCAGGTCGTCAATGTAACGTGCCACATCAGTATAGGAAGAAGTCCAGAATTTTATCTGCTTGATCTCCCGCAGAATTTCCTCGGCTTTTTTAGGATTGTTCCAGAAATCAGGAGCCTGTGTGCGTGTGTCAAGTTCCGCTATCTGGTTGGATCGTTTCTCAACGTCAAAGATGCCTCTTTAACGCTTCCCTGCGGTCTTTGAGGTCTTTGATCTGGTCTGTAGTGATCATATGGGAGTTAAAAAGGTGGGCAAAGATAATAAAAGGACTCTTAAAGGGACCACATTTTTCAGTTGGTTTAATTTATAGGATGGCGTTATTCCTTGATAAGTGCAATGGAGAATCTTGTAACAGCGACATCCCCCGCCCTTTCGGGCACCCCCTTCCAAGGGGGAATTAACAGCCACTGCCTCCGTCAATACCCAAGCACTTGGACACCTCCTTCGTAAGGAGCATAACAGTCTCGTACTTATTTTAATTTGAAAGATGGTGTTATTCCCCCTTGGAAGGTGGACAAAGGGTGATGTTTTTCAGACATCTCCTGTCCACTCCAAAGCGCCCGGACACCTCCTTCGAACGAGGAATCAGCAGCCAACAGTTATGTACTTATTGTAAATTGGAAGGTGGTGTTATTCCCCCTTGGAAGGGGGGCAGGGGGGATGTCTTTTTGCAAATTATCCCTAAGCATCCTTAAGCTGCTCAATTTTATTTTCCAGCGCGAGTAGTACCATAACCATTTGCTGTTTTACATCAGTATCAGTAAAACGGATAAAGCTCACTCCAAGATTTTCTAATTTACTTTGTCGTTCTATATCATTCACCGCTATATCTTCAAAGAAATGTGAGTTTCCGTCTATCTCAATAGCCAGCATGAGTTCGTGACAATAAAAGTCAACGATGTATTCATCAATAGGCACTTGTCTGTGGAACTCTACCCCAAAAGATTTATTTTTAATTTGCTTCCATAATAATACTTCGGATAATATACCCTGCTTGCGCAACTTTCTGGCGAGTTCCTTTAATCTTGGATTGTAGGATATTATTTTGTTTTTCATTCTTTAAACAAAGATAATTGGTTTAACATCCAACATCCCCCGGCCTTCGGCCACCCCCTTCAAAGGGGGCAGGGGGATGTCTTTTGCCAACAAAAAAAACGCCCATCTTTCGATGAGCGTTTTAATGTGATAGGATAAAAAATTACTTCCTGTATTTAACCGAAACTTCTTTTGCTACTGTTTCAAGAGTATTAGTGATCTCATCAGTTAATTTACCTGCGCGTAATTCATCCAGTATATTTTTGTACTTGCTTTCCATTACGGTTAGAAAGTCTAATTCGAATTCTTTTACTTTGTTCATAGGAACATCGCGTAAAAGTCCTTTGGTTCCGCAGTAAATGATCGCGATTTGTTTTTCCACGCTCATGGGAGAGAACTGGGCTTGTTTCAGGATCTCTACGTTACGCGCTCCTTTTTCAAGGATCGCTTTTGTAGAAGCATCCAGGTCAGAACCGAATTTAGAGAAGGCTTCCAGCTCACGGTATTGCGCCTGATCAAGTTTCAGAGTTCCTGCAACTTTCTTCATCGATTTGATCTGTGCGTTACCTCCTACACGTGATACTGAAATACCTACGTTGATCGCTGGGCGTATACCCGCGTTGAAGAGATTCGCTTCCAGGAATATTTGTCCGTCCGTAATAGAAATTACGTTGGTAGGAATGTATGCTGATACGTCACCCGCTTGTGTTTCAATGATTGGCAGGGCTGTTAAAGAACCACCGCCTTTCACCACGCCTTTAAGGGATGGAGGAAGATCGTTCATGTCTTTCGCGATCTCATCTGAGTTGATCACTTTAGCTGCACGCTCTAATAAACGAGAGTGGAGGTAAAATACGTCTCCAGGATATGCTTCACGCCCTGGAGGTCTTCTCAAAAGAAGAGATACCTCACGGTAAGCTACTGCTTGTTTAGAAAGATCATCATACACAATCAAAGCAGGACGGCCGGTATCGCGGAAGTATTCTCCGATAGCAGCACCCGCCATTGGGGCGAAGAATTGCATTGGGGCCGGATCAGAAGCGGTAGCAGCAACAATAACAGTGTACGCCATTGCACCGTTCTCTTCCAGTACCCGCTGAATATTTGCAACGGTAGAACCTTTTTGGCTGATCGCTACGTAAATACAAAATACAGGTTTCCCTTGCGCGTAAAATTCTTTTTGATTGATGATGGTGTCAATTGCAACCGCAGTTTTACCAGTTTGCCTGTCACCGATGATCAACTCACGCTGTCCACGGCCAATCGGGATCATGGCATCGATTGGTTTGATACCTGTTTGAAGAGGCTCAGTTACCGGCTGACGGAAAATTACCCCGGGTGCTTTGCGCTCAATAGGCATTTCGAAAAATGGCCCTTGAAGAGGACCTTTTCCATCGATCGGATTTCCCAACGTATCTACCACACGGCCGAGCATTTTTTCGGTTACGTTGATAGAAGCGATTTTTCGTGTACGTTTTACAATATCTCCTTCCTTGATTTCTCCGGAAGATCCAAGCAATACTGCTCCTACGTTATCTTCTTCCAGGTTCAGAACTACTGCCTTAAGGCCGTTATCAAATTCAACCAGCTCTCCAGATTGAACTTTAGTAAGTCCGTAAATGCGTGCGATACCATCGCCCACCTGAAGTACGGTGCCCACTTCTTCTAATTCGTTTTCGGATTTGAATCCTGCTAATTGCTGACGCAGAATATTTGATACTTCTGCTGGTTTTACTTCTGCCATAGTTTTATGTGTTGTGCCCTTTCGGGCTGAGGCTGGTTTTTAAAATTCTTTTATATAAGGGTTCTCGCTAAAGCTCATATTCAACTTCCGTATCTGCTTTGCAAGGCTGGCATCCACACGTTTGTCGCCTACCTGCAAGGTGAATCCTCCTATGAGCTTGTCATTTATTCTTTCTATCAATTCAATTTCAGAATGTCCGCTTCCTTGAACTACTTCTAATACTTTTTTTCTCAGGTCTTCGTCCAGTCCGGAGGCGGTGGTAACCACAGCTGTAAGGATCTTCTTATGTTCTTTGAACTGCTTCACAAATTCAATCGCAATTGCTTCCAGATAAGACTCTCTTCTTTTTGCTGCAAGTACTTGTATGAAAAGTTCTGTGAGCTTGGATATTTTTCCTTTGAATACTTCGGCTAAAATAGATTGCTTCTTATCTGTTTTGATGATCGGACTTTTCAGCACAACAAGAAGATCGTGGCTACTATCTAAGGTCGCACTGATAAGCTTCATATCATCCTGCACCTTTTCCAGCACACCCTGTTCCAGTGCCAGCTCCTTGAGCGCTTTTGCGTAACGTACTCCTGCTCTTGTTCCTTCCATATATTCGCTGCCCCCACCCTAAAGGGGGCTATTATATACCCCTTTAGGGTGGGGGGCTTTTAATTCATTTTTACATCTTCAAGCAGCGTCTTCACAATTTTATTCTGCTTGTCTTTTTCAGAAAGTTCCTGTTTAAGTATTTTTTCAGCAATCTCGATCGAAAGATGCGCTACCTGATTCTTCAACTCAGTGATAGCAGCCATTTTTTCATTCTGAATATTTTCGCGGGCAATGGTTGTGAGCCTGTCTGCTTCGGTAGATGCCTGTCCCTTTGCATCAGAGATCATTTTCTCTTTTATTTCGCGCGCTTCCTTCAGGATAATATCACGCTGGGTTTTTGCTTCTGCAATGATCTTTTCGTTATCCGATTTCAAAGCAGCCATTTCCTCTCTTGCTTTTTGAGCAGTATCTATCGCGGTCTGGATAGATTGTTCCCTTTCTTGCAAAGATTTAAGGATAGGCTTCCAGGCAAATTTCTGTAGCAAATAAAGTACAGAAAGGAACGCAACGAGGGTCCACACGATCAGTCCGTATGAGGGAGTGAGGAGGGGATTTAGAAGTAATATTCCTAATGTCATAATTATATGTTTTGCCCCATCCCTAAAGGGAGTCAAGATAATTTCCTTCCCCCTTTAGGGTCGGGGCTTGTCTTTTATTTCTTAAAGTCCGATAAGCATTCCGATAACGATCGCGAAAAGAGCTGGTCCTTCGATGAACGCGATAGAGAGGATCATATTTGCACGGATATCTCCGATCGCTTCAGGTTGGCGGGCGATAGATTGAAGCGCACTGCCTCCGATCAAACCGATTCCGATTGCTGCTCCTGCTGCTGCTGCTCCTGCGCCAATTGCTGCAAGGCCGTTTCCTACTTCTGCTAATAAAATTGAAAGTAACATAGTTTATAGTTTAAGGTTTATTATTGTTTATCGTTTGTTGTTCGTTGTTTGTAGTTGCCATTTAACATTTGCCATTAACCATCACCCATGTTTAATGGTGTTCAGCATGATGAGGTTCTTCCAGGCAAGCTCCAATGTACATTGCGGTTAACAGTGTAAACACATAAGCTTGCAAAAACGCCACCAGCAATTCCATGGCATTCATAAATATAGCAAAGGCCATAGATACGGGTGAAAACCCCCATCCTCCGGCATCGCTGCTGCTTCCAAACACAAAGATAAGGCACACGAAAGAAAGAATTACAATGTGTCCTGCAGCAATATTCGCAAATAACCGGATCATCAATACGAAGGGACGCTGAACAACTCCGATAATTTCAATAGGAGTGAGAAGGAATATTTTTACCCATGCAGGCACGCCCGGCATCCACAGGATGTGCTCCCAGTAGTGCTTGTTGCCTATGAATAAAGTAAGAACCAGAATTATCAGTGCAAGCGAGAAGGCTACAGAAATATTTCCTGTAACATTTGCTCCGCCTGGAAATGTGGGTATTAAACCAAGGAAATTACTGATAAAGATAAAGAAGAATATAGTAAGTAGAAAAGGAACAAATCGTCTGTGATTTTTTTCTCCGATAGCGGTTTTTGCCAGGTCATCACGGACAAACAGAATAAGTATTTCAAACGCATTCTGAAATCCTTTTGGGGCAAGGCCTTTTCTACGTGCATAAGTTTTAGCTACGGAAATGCCCATCCACAACATAAGCAAACAGGCGATCAGGATCTCAGAAACAGTTTTAGTAATAGAAAAATCATAAAAGGTGGCACCGTCTTCTCTTTCAACATGGTCGTGGTTTAGTTTATAGCCTTGGTACGCTTCTGTGCCATGATGAAATTTACTGGAAAGAAAAATATCGAGGCCGTTTGCTTGTGTATACAGGATCAAAGGAAGCGGAATAGAAACCCCTCCATCATGCGGCCCCCAAAGATGCCAGTCGTATTTATCGGTAACGTGGTCAATAATAAATTTACCTGCGTTGAATTCTTCTTCTTCGTGATGTTGGGCCGGTGCGGTGTGTTCCTGAACGGCAGTATGTTCTTGCGCAAAAGCAGGAAAAAATGCGAATCCGGTGAGGAATAAAACAAGGATGAAAATCCGGCTGTGTTTGAACATAAAAATTTTAAAATTCTTTTAAATCGCGTGCAAAACTATACATTTAGCTCAATTAGCGAAATGATATTTTTGAGTGAGTTAATAACATTTTTATCAAGGGGGTTTTGCCGCCTTAACCGCTTTGAAAGGAGTTCTTTGGGCAGAGTCATGCAAACAGGCAGGCAGACGCTAAGGACAACGTGGAGTACTATGCCTTTTTCAGCTCTTTCAGGAGGACAGGCACTTCAAAAATGGTGAAGAGGAAGTAATGCGCCATAAAACCAAGGGCAAAAGGGATGAGCGTAGGTTTATCGTAAAAGCGATAAACAATGATTACCATCATATAAAGCATAAGGCGCAGGCCTGTGGAGCCCATATAAAAACGTATAAATGCCTGTGGCTTGCCTTTTGATGCACTGATGGTTAGAAAATGGAAGCCGGCAGTAATAATCACAAAAAATCCAAATATGATCCAAGCATGGGGAATGTGCTTATCGAGAGGCATAAAATGCATCCAGCAGAAATTGATTGAAGCAACAAGGAGCGTAAACAAAAAAAATATCGGCAAGAAGTGTTTCATAATAAATAAGAGTGCGAAGGTAATAAATGGTGCGAATAGCGAATGAAACCGATTCTACGAATTGCAATTAAGGCTTAACTTTGTTTCTTAAATGTCCAACCCTCAGTTGACCAGTTCATTCAGACGCATATTTCTATTACTACTTGCCGCTACGGCTTGCTTTGCTCTTGCTTTTTTTATATCAGGAGAAGAAAACAAAGACTTTACTTCGGAAATAAAAAAATTTGAAAGCGTACTTCATGAAAAAGAGGAACACGCCAAGGAAGAATTACAAGAGTTGGCTAAAAAGGCAGAAAATTGGTCATACAACGAAATTTTCAGTGAAAAGCCGGAGTACTACGAAAATTTATTTGAGCGCGAAGGATTGGTATATCTCCTTTTTGAAAATGATTCCCTGCGTTTCTGGACGGACAATACAGTGGCAGTTAACAGGGAGCTGCGCAAAAATGATTTTAAAGAAAAGATCGCACGCCTTCCCAACGGCTGGTTTGGAATAGAACGGCTTTTGCAAGGGAAAAAGAAACTGTATGCCCTTATTTTGCTGAAGCGTGAATATGCTTACCAGAATAAATATCTCACCAATGAATTTCAGCGCGATTTCGACCTGGATGAAGGAACGCAAGTATTTGTTGACCCTGCCAAAACAGGATTGAAAAAATCGCAATCTGCAAATGAGCAGAACGGGGATGTGTTTGAACGTAAAGGAGATTATTTGTGTACGCTTCAATTTTCTTTGGAAAGCTCTGCCGGCTCTTCTGGTTTTTACCTTGCTGTTCTATTCAACCTGCTTGGATTTATTTTTTCACTTTGGTTTTTGCAGTCTGCGGTGGATTTATTGCGGGGTAAACTCGGAATGGCAGGGGCGGCTGTGGTATTAGTAGCAATGGTGGGATTGCTCCGATACATTACCATTTACATTGGTTTTCCGGAAATTTTTTATGAGACCAAACTTTTTAATCCGGAGTTGTATGGAGATGCTGCTTATCCCTGGTTATACTCACTAGGCGATCTGCTGATCAATGCTGTGCTGGTTCTCTATCTGGTGTATTATATGTATAAAACTCTCACCCTTTCTCCCGCTCCGCACCTCTCAGAGGAACGTAGCTCGTTCAAGAGGGGTGTTGTGCTTTTCAGCCTTGTATTCCTGTTGTTTCTTTCCTCAGGTATCATCAATTATGTTTTTTCCGGACTTATCAGTAACTCAAATATTCCTTTTACACTCAATGATATTTTCAGTCAGAATGAATTTACCTTTTTAGCCTTGTTCATTGTAGGATTGTTTTTTCTTTCTTATTTTCTTTTGCTGGATAGGTCTGCAAGTGCTGTTCTTGCTATGGGCCTGAGGGGTACACATTTGATTTTTGTTTTAGCATTGGTTATCCTTGTATTTGCAGTTGTTTCTCACCTCATCGGAACGCGGGATGTGATCCTGATCTTTTGGCCGGTGTTTCTTTTCGCTTTTATTATTTGGGTGAAGCAAAAGCAATTCCGGTATTCATTCTCTGTGAGCATAGTATTGCTTTTCATTATTTCTGTTTTTTCTGCACACGTAGTGCTGAAATATACTGAACGTAAAGAAAAAAGTGACCGGGAGGTTTTCGCACAACAGCTTTCTGCGGAACAAGACCCGCTGGCGGAACATCTTTTTAGTGAAGTGCAGGGAGAGATCAGCACAGATACCGTGCTTATCAATCTTTTAAGCCACAAGCACCATAAAGATAAGTCTCCTATTGTACTTTCTGCTGAAAAGGCACAGGCGTTCAGCCGTACGCTTATTTCAAAATATTTCAGTGGTTATTGGGAGAAATATGAGATAAAAATTTCTGTTTTTGACACTACCTGCCTTCCGCTGGTACAGGGTTCTTTGCCCGACCGTGATAACCTGAATTATTTTGAAGAAGTTATAAAGTATGACTGTATTCCCACCACAAGCGCCCGTTTTTATTACTTGTCAAATTCTGAAGGGCGTATCAGTTACATCGCCCGTATTCATCTGAAACATGCAGGAGATTCTTCCTATCACGTTGCAGACTTGTTCATGGAATTTGATTCCAGGGTTATTTCAGAAGAAATGGGATTTCCGGAGCTGATGCTCGATCGGGAGCTGGGTATTACCAATGAGCTGCTGGATTATTCTTATGCCAAATACAAGAACGGAAAATTAACTTCTTATCATGGCAGATTTCCGTACAGTTTATCTGCCGAAACATTTTTGCCTGACTCCTTGTCGTCAGAATTTCCTAAAAGTTCTTTTGTTAATATGGAAGCGTTCAGCCATCTGGCATATAGCAGAGATGCAAGCTCGCTGGTGGTCATTAGTAAGCCGGAAGAAGGACAAATTGAAATGGTGACTGTTTTTTCTTGTCTGTTTGCTTTTTTCAGCATAGTGCTGCTTACAGTTTTGCTGCTTCGATTCTTGGTATTTGAAAGAAAGATCACGCTGGATTCCTTCAGAAGCCGGATACAAGTTGTATTGGTTTCGATGGTGCTTTTCTCGTTGCTTTTCTTTGGTGGTGGCACTATCTATTACATCCAAGAGCAGTATGCGCGGCAAACGCAGCAAAGCGTGCGTGATAAAATGCTTTCTGCTATGATAGAGGGCATGCAGGAGCTGGGTGAGGAAACAGAATTAAAAAGGACCAAGTCAGACTACTTTTCATACATACTCAGGCGTATGTCCATCATTTTTAATACGGATATCAGTTTGTACGATGTTCGGGGCAGCCTGGTTGGCTCTTCGCAGATGAAATTATTTGACGAAGGATTGATGTCGAGGAACATGTCTCCTGAATCATATTACCATCTTTCAATCCGGAAAAGCATTGAGCATATACAGGATGAAAAGATCGGCAACCTGAAATATCTTTCCGCCTATTGCTCTTTCCGGAATAATGAAGGAAAACTACTCGGGTACCTGAACATTCCTTATTTCGCAAGGCAGAGCGAATTGGAAAAGGAGATCTCAGCCATCCTTTCCGCTATCATTAATATATATGTATTGCTGTTTGTAATATCAATAATACTGGCATTGGCTATTTCGGAATATTTCACCAAGCCTCTCAAACTTATTCAGGAAAAACTCAGCAAGATCAAACTGGGGAAAACGAACGAGCCGATAGAGTGGAAGCCCGATGATGAGATAGGCAGCTTGGTGAACGAATACAACAGAATGATCGAAGAGCTGCATAAAAGCGCTGAGCTGCTCGCACGCTCGGAGCGGGAAACAGCATGGCGAGAGATGGCGAAGCAGGTGGCGCATGAGATAAAAAATCCGCTCACGCCCATGAAGCTGAGTATCCAGCATTTGCAGCGTACCTGGAAGAACAAGGATGATGACATGGATAAAAAGATCGAGCGCATCACCGCCACCATGATCGAGCAGATAGAAACACTTTCATCTATTGCCAGTGAGTTTTCCAATTTTGCCATGATGCCCACCAGCATCATTGAAAAAGTGAATGTGAAGAATGCGCTTGAGAACTGCATCTCTCTTTTTAAAAACACCACGGACACGGAATTCACATTTGAATGCTCGCTGGAGGATGCGTTTGTGTATGCAGACAAAGAGCAAATGCTGCGTGTATGGAACAATCTTTTCAAAAATGCTATCCAAGCTATTCCGGAAAATCAGCAGGGGAAAATTGATGTTTCTCTTTCAAGAGTTGGAAGCGAGCTATTTATCAAAATAAAGGATAACGGTAGCGGGATTGCTGATGACAAAATGGATAAAATATTCGTACCTAATTTCACAACCAAAACAGGAGGAATGGGCTTGGGCCTGGCGATGGTAAAAAGTATTGTGGAAACATTTGGAGGTAAGATTTGGTTTGAAACTTCTTTAGTGAATGGATCTGCTTTTTTTGTTTCGCTTCCGGAATACAAAGACAATTTCTAAATATAAACCACTACATACCAATATACTAATTGATACAAATGCGGATTTGTATTATTATAGTCCGGACGGGATAAATTTCCGCGTTTTATGATGGAAATTTATTGTTGGTAAATGCTGATACGAAGCGTGTCCCCTTTGGTCCGATGTAATACGGACTCCCTACTTTGTCGGAGAGGGGGGCAGGGGGGAGGAGGGCCAGGGCCACCGCATGAGTAACACATTAATTTTCAAAATGTTAGATGGTATCGTGAATGTATATAGTTTATTTTGTTTTTTAGCAGGGGGATTTACGAAAATACCG